>ENA-UOJL01000798-UOJL01000798.1-human-gut-metagenome-genome-assembly--contig:-P47-NODE-798-length-40547-cov-11.343204_pt1 | contig 40547 bp, 44 predicted proteins | sample MGYA00242347_ERZ723894 | MGnify/ENA metagenome assembly ERZ723894
AGTTATAGTGAATAACGACGCGCTGGTTGGTAATGCCGTCCTGCTTTTCAGCGTGAGGGAGCGGATAGTTCATTAGAATTGCGTCCAAGCGAATTTTGCTGCGGGTTTAAATTCCGTACACAGGACAATGCAGCCATTCAGCATGATCGTCTTTTATCATTTCCCCCAATGCTTGATCGTATAGATGATCAGCGCAAGAACCAGCGATCCTGTAATTGTTCCGATGATAATGGTTCCCACGGTGTTCAGCCTCTTTTCCGCTTATCCTTTCTGCTGCAATGGATGTAATACCATACGCACAGCAGCAGCGTGAACACGGCGGCCCATGCCGTAGACATTCCGATTTGGAACAGGCTCGGTTCAGGCCGCGTACTGGCAAACCAAGCATAGGGATTTTTTACAAGGAAGATGGATAAAAGCCCCTGAACCATGACAAATGTCGTCCGCTCCACACCGTTGAAATAGCCGGTAAAGCAATAGGCGGTGGAAAGGACAAAGCACTCGATGCTGGTCGCTTTCAAAAATTCTGCCGAGGCATTCAGCACCGCCGTTTCGCCGCCTTTTATAAAGAGAGTAGAAAGTGCCGCACCATGGAAGAAGGAGCAGTAGGCCAGAATACCGCCTAAGATGGCGGCGGTCAGCATCCCGAGCCACATGGCCTTTTTCGCGCGTTCCCGCTGTCCTGCGCCGTCATTCTGTGCCACAAACGCTGAGATGGACTGCATATAGGAAGTAGGGATCAGCAGAATGAACATAACCAGCTTTTCCGCAATGCCTACACCAGCCGAAGCCACTTCGCCGAGCGCATTTACAAAGCCGATCAGAATGAGATAGGAAACCTCATTGCACATACTTTGCAGAGCAATCGGCGTTCCCAGTCTCAAGATACTGCCGGAGTTTTCTTTGTCAAAGCGCAAATGCGCTTTCTCTACAGCAAAGGGCAGCCCCTTTTTCCGAACCAGCATCAGCGACAGGACCACGCTGACGGCCTGTGCCGCCACCGTTGCAATGGCCGCTCCCGACGCCCCCAGGGGAATGAATTTCGTAAACGTAATATCGCCGATGATATTTGTCACACAGGCGATCATCACAAAATAGAGCGGTGATCTTGCATCGCCTAAACCACGAAAAATGGCGCTGATCAGATTGTACGCTACGATGAACAGGCTGCCCGCGCCGCAGATACGGATGTAAGATACCGTTTGGGAAAACGCCTCTGCCGGTGCATTGGTCACACGGGCGATCCACGGCGCAGCCAGCACGGTGATGACAGTCAAAGCCACGCCAAGCACACTGAATACCCAAAGGCTGCTGCCGATGGTCTTCGCCGCGCCGTCATGATCTTTGCGTCCTACATAGATACCAAGCAGAACCGTGGAACCCATGGAAAGGCCGGTGATAAGTCCCGTGATGATCTGCATGGCCTGCGAGCCGGTGGCAACAGCGGACACATCCGCTGTCGTACCGAATTTCCCCACCGCCCAAAGGTCTACCGCGCCATATAACGCCTGCAGCAGCAGCGCCAACAGCACGGGAATGGAGAATTTCAATAGAGCAGGTAAAATCGGCCCGGTCAGAAAATCGTTCTTTGTTTGCTTTATCATGATCCTTACGCTCTGTTGATTTCCTCAAAATTGATATCCGAGATAATATCCAGCATTTCACAGAACTTGCCGATTTCCTCCGGTGTAAAGCGATCCGTAATGCGCTGGATCGCCTCGCTGTCCTGGCGGCGGAAAACCTTATACTGTGGAATCGCATCATCGTTGACGGAAAGATAGTTCTTGCGCTTGTCATGCGGGTCGGGTGTCTTTGTGATCAGCCCCTGCCGCAGCAATTCATTGAGTTTTAATGTGACCCCCGGCTTTGACACATGAAGCAGCTCTGCCAGCTTCGACGCAGTGCAGGTGCCGTTCATCGTGTAGATCAGTTCGATATACAGCAGGCTGTTGTATGTGATGTTTTCATCCACAAACTGCTTGTTCATCAGCCGCAGGTCACACAAAGCCGTGCTGTAATAAAAGGTATCCAGAGCTTTTCGCAGTTCCATGGTGGTGTCCCTCCTGATTCATTAAGCGAATGTCATTATTGTAGCTTAACTAAATAGAAAAGACAACACCTGCTTGCCAAAAAAACAAGAGCCGTATCGCTGCTGCGATCAATGTGATAAACGCAAAATTTGTGGACAAAAGCATTTGAAATTTCCATCTGAATTTGCTATAATAAAATTACAGCGTGTGGCGTTTCTGCGTAAATCCAGTTGCAGAAGCGCCGCACGCTTTTTGTGCGGGTAAGTCGAAAATTTTATAAAAAATCGTGTTGCAGAGATGCGTAAGTCCGGATTTTTCAGACTGACGCATCTTTTTTATTTCAGAAAGGAAGGTACTATTTATGGACTCGGCAAATCAGTTTTTGGGGACGGAACGTATTGGCAGGCTCATGCGTCAATATGCCGTTCCCTGCATCATCTCGCTGCTGGTGGGCGCACTATACAATATCGTCGATCAGATCTTCATCGCCAATGCAAGCTACCTCGGCTCTTACGGCAACGCGGCCAACACGGTTGTTTTTCCGCTGACGGTTGTGGCATTGGCCGTCGCCGTCATGGTAGGTGACGGCTGCTGTGCCTTTGTCAGCATGGCGTTGGGGAGGAACGAAATAGACAAGGCAAAGCGAAGCGTTGGCAACGCCGTTGTGCTGATTGCTGCCGGCAGCCTTGTTTTAACGGCGGTGTATCTGATCTTTTCGGACGGCATCATTGCCATGTTCGGCGGTACGGTCAATGAAGAAACCTTCCGCTGCGCGCAGGAATACTTCTTCTATATCACGCTGGGGATCCCGTTTTATATGTTCGGCCAGGCCATGAACCCCATCATCCGTGCAGACGGTAGCCCGAGGTTTGCCATGATCTCCACGCTGGCGGGCGCGGTCATCAACATCATCCTCGACCCCATCTTCATCTTTATCTTCCAATGGGGCATGATGGGCGCGGCTGTCGCAACGGTCATCGGGCAGGTAGCAACGGCACTGCTTGCCGTGTGGTATCTGCTGCATATGCGGATCATCAAGCCGGCATCCGGCGACTACGCTCTGCGGGGGAAGCTCTGCGGACGGATGCTGACGCTGGGCGTTACCAGCTTCCTCTCTCAGATCAGTCTTGTGGCGGCTATGGCGGCCATCAACAACATGCTGCGCAAATACGGTGCGCTCGACCCCGTCTTCGGGCAGGAGCGGTACGCGCAGATCCCCATGGCCGTGGTCGGCATTGTTATGAAGTTTTTCCAGATCGTTATTTCCATCGTCGTCGGCATGGCCGCCGGCTGCATTCCCATCGTCGGCTACAACATGGGCGCGGAGAAAACGCTGCGCGTCCGGTCGCTCTTCACCCGGCTGCTGCTCGCGGAGGCCATCGTCGGCGCGGTCGCACTGCTTCTTGCCGAGTGCTTCCCACGGCAGCTTATCGCAATTTTCGGCGCAAGCAGCGAGAGCGGCTACTATACGGAGTTTGCCGGCAAGGCCTTCCGTGTTTACCTCTGTATGATGGTGCTGGCCTGTGTGAACAAGGCGTGCTTTATCTTCCTGCAGGCGGTTGGCAAGGCGCTGGCGTCTACGCTGCTTTCCATGTTCCGGGAGGTCGTGTTCGGTGTGGGCTTTGCACTGCTGCTGCCTGTGTTCTTTGGTTTGGACGGCGTGCTGTATTCCATGCCGGTTTCGGATATTCTGACCTTTATTATTACGCTGTTTATTATCGTAAAAACGTATCGAGATCTCAATATGCAAAAGGGTTCAGAAGGTATGAAAAACAGGGCTGTTAATTGATTTTTGCCGGAAATGCATGGCTGCGTTCCCTGTGATATTCTGAAAAGCAGATCGGCCGATCCCTGTGACCAATAAAACACCGCACCGGAAATCCGGTGCGGTGTTTTCTACGATCGGGACTATAAGCCGGGTTCTGTAATCGACAGCCATCTATCTCGACGTATCGTTGCCGGTACGCTCAAGCCACCTCCACGGAAACGGCCGGGCCGGCCAATGTTTCCTCCACGGTGTTGCTCCGAATAGAGTTTACAGCGCCGCGATGTTCCCATGCGGCGGGTGAGCTCTTACCTCGCCTTTCCACCCTTACTCCGGCGGCGTGAGCCGCGGAGCGGTATCTCTCTGTTGCACTTTTCCTGAAGTCGCCTTCGGCGGGCGTTACCCGTTATTCTTGCCCTGCGGAGCCCGGACTTTCCTCATGAAAGCGCCTTTCGGCGCAGTCACGCGGCTGTCCGTCCCGGTCGCTTCACTATTGTACTTTATTTCTCCGCGCTTGTCAAACGGATTGCAAAATTTCTTTTCAGAGGGTATAATATCCATGTTCCGCGGGGGAAGCCGCGGGGAAAGAGGGGCTTGTTTGTGACACTCCACGAATATTTTGAAAATCTGCGCGGGAAAAAGGCATTGGTGCTCGGCCTCGGTGTGAGCAACCGTCCGCTGGTGCGCCTGCTGCTGCAATATAGGATCGACGTGACCGGCTGCGACAAAACGCCGCGGGAAAAGCTGGAGGAGGAAGTGCTGGAGCTGGAGCGCATGGGCGCAAAGCTTCATCTGGGCGAGTGCTATCTGGAGGGCATTTCCGGCGACATCGCCTTCCGCACGCCCGGGCTGCATCCGGAGAAGCCGGAGCTTGCCGCGCTGCGTGCGGCGGGAACGAAGATCACCTCCGAGATGGAGGCCTTCTTTGAGGTTTGCCCCTGCCAGATCATCGGCGTGACCGGCTCCGACGGCAAGACCACGACCACCACCCTGATCTCCGAGTTGCTGCGCCGGGCGGGCTGCCGCGTCTGGGTGGGCGGCAACATTGGCACGCCGCTTCTGGACAAGGCGGAGCAGATGCAGCCGACGGACAAGGTCGTGCTGGAGCTCAGCTCCTTTCAGCTGATGGATCTGCACTACAGCTGCCACACGGCGGTCGTGACCAACCTCGCGCCCAACCATCTGGATATGCACAAGGACATGGCGGAGTATGTCAATGCTAAGAAGAATATTTTCCTGCGTCAGGGCGCGGGCGATACGCTGATCCTGAATCTGGACAACGAGATCACGGCCGGTTTTGCGAAGGAAGCAAAGGGAAACGTTCTTTGGTTTTCCCGGCAGAAGCCGGTGGAAAACGGCGTGTACTTCAAAGACGGCGTGATCTGGAGAGGCAGGGAAGCCCTGCTGCGGCAGGAGGAGATTCTGATTCCCGGTCTGCACAATGTGGAAAACTACATGGCGGCCATTCTGGCAGTGGGCGACAGTGTTTCCGACGAGGACATCCGCTATGTCGCCAAGCACTTCGGCGGGGTGGAGCACCGTATCGAGCTCGTGCGCGTCAAGGATGGCGTGTCGTATTACAATGATTCTATCGCTTCTTCGCCCAGCCGGACAATTGCGGGGCTGCGCAGCTTCCGGCAGAAGGTCATCCTGATTGCGGGCGGCTATGACAAGCACATTCCATACGACGTGCTCGGCCCGGAGATCGTGCAGCACGTGAAGCTGCTGATCTGCACCGGCGCGACCGGAGAGAAAATCGCGCAGGCGACGGAAAATGCAGAAAATTACCGCGAAAATATGCCAGAAATTCTGCGGATCGACGACTTTTACGAGGCGATCCGTACGGCCGCGCGCCGCGCGGAGGCGGGCGACGTGGTGCTGCTGTCCCCGGCGAGCGCCGCGTTTGACAAGTTCAAGAACTTTATGGTGCGCGGCGCCGAGTTCAAGAAAACCGTGATGGAGCTGTAATATGAGAAAGAACTGTGCGGCGGTGATCGTCGCGGCCGGGAGCGCCGCGCGGATGCAGGGGATAGACAAGATGCTCGTCCCTCTGGCGGGCGTGCCGGTGGTGCTGCGCTCGGCGCAGGCGCTCGCGGCCTGTGCGGAGATCGACAGCCTTGTGATCGTCACGCGCAAAGAACTGGTAGGGCAGGTCACGGCGCTGTGTGCCGGGGTGAAAAAGCTGAAAGCGGTCGTGCCGGGCGGCGCAAGCCGCGCGGAGTCGGTGCTGGCGGGGTTGGATGCGCTGCCGCCGGAGGCGGAGCTGGCCGCCGTTCACGACGGTGCACGCCCGCTGGTTACGGCTGCGGTCGTCCGCGAGGCGGTGCAGGAGGCGGCGCGCTGCGGCGCGGCTGCGCCGGCGGTTCCCGTCCATGACACGATCAAGGTGGCCAAAAACGGCGCGGTTCTCTCCACGCCGGATCGCAGCCGCCTTTTTGCGGTGCAGACGCCGCAGGTGTTTGACGCGGCGATGCTCAAAGACGCCTTGCACCGCGCGCTGGAGGCGGGGGTCGCACTGACGGACGACTGCTCCGCGGCGGAGGCGGCGGGGGTCGCCGTGCATCTGACACCGGGCAGCGAGGAAAATCTCAAGATCACCACGCCGGTCGATCTGACCTTGGCGGAAGCTATTCTGAAACGGAGGAATTCCATGCGCATCGGACACGGTTATGACGTACACCGTCTGACGGAGGGCAGAAAGCTAATCCTCGGCGGTGTGGAAATTCCCTTTGAGCGCGGACTGGACGGCCACTCGGATGCGGACGTGCTTGTCCACGCGGTCATGGACGCGCTCCTTGGCGCGGCGGCGCTGCGCGACATCGGCGTGCTGTTTCCGGACAATGACCCGGCCTACAAGGGCATTTCCAGTATGCTGTTGCTGGAAAAGGTGATGGAGCATCTCCGCGCGGCAGGCTATGCGGTGGGGAATGTGGATGTGACCGTTCTGGCCCAGCGGCCGAAGCTGAAAGATTATATTCCGGCCATGCGGGAGAATCTTGCCCGCGCGATGGGCGTCGACCTCGGATGCGTCAGCGTCAAGGCAACGACGGAGGAGGGCCTTGGCTTCACCGGCAGCGGCGAGGGCATCGCCTGCCATGCCGTGTGTCTGCTGGAAGGCCGCTGATCGAAAGAGCAGCAAAACACAAGGAGAGGAAGGCAGTTGCCTTCCTCTCCTTGTTTGCCGCAGGTCAATCGACGATGTCGACGGTGACATGCTTCCCGTCGCGCTGGGCGACAGCCTTGACGATCGTGCGGATCTCCTTCGCGATACGGCCCTGTCTACCGATGACTTTGCCCATATCCTCCGGAGCGACACGCAGCTCAAGAATGGTGTTGTCGCCGTCCTCTCTCTGTGTTACAGTGACCGCATCGGGCTGATCGACCAACTGCCTTGCAACATAGAGCAAGAGTTCTTCCATTGTGCTGCTCCCTTCGATCAAAGGACGTTAGCCTTTTTCAGAAGAGCCTTCACGGTATCAGTGGGCTGGGCGCCGTTCTTGATCCACTGCTGTGCCTTCTCGGCGTCGATGGTGATCGTAGCCGGCTCGGTCAGGGGGTTGTAGGAGCCGATCTCTTCGATGCAGCGGCCGTCGCGCGGGCTGCGGGAATCAGCAACGACAATGCGATAGTAGGGAGCCTTCTTTGCACCCATTCTTCTCAGTCTGATTTTTACCATGGGGTTTCACCTCCAAATAGATTTGAAAATTTATATCATCAAACAATTGCTTGACAATGACTTACATACCGGGGAAGCCCGGGAACCCGCCGCCCATTTTACCGAACATCTTGCGCTTTTTGCCCTTGCCGTTCATCTGCTTGACCAGCGCCTGCATCTGCTCAAACTGCTTGAGCAGGCGGTTGATGTCCTCCACCTTCTGGCCGCAGCCGGCCGCGATGCGGCGCTTGCGGGAGGAGTTGAGGCAGGCGGGATTCTCGCGCTCGTAGGGCGTCATGGACAGGATGATCGCTTCGACGCGCGCGAGCGCGTTCTCGTCGACCTGCACGTTCTTCATCGCGCCCATGCCGGGGATCATGCCCAGAAGGTCCTGCATCGAGCCCATGGACTTGAGCTGCACCAGCTGATCATAGAAATCTGCGAGAGTAAACTTGTTCGCGCGGAGCTTCTGCTCGAGCTCCTGTGCCTTCTTCTGGTCGAGGGCCTGCTCGGCCTTTTCGATCAGCGTCAGCACGTCGCCCATGCCGAGAATGCGCGAAGCCATGCGCTCGGGGTGGAAGGGCTCGATCATGTCCAGCTTTTCGCCGGTGCCGATAAACTTGATGGGCTTGCCGGTGACGGCCTTGACGGAGAGCGCCGCGCCGCCGCGGGCGTCGCCGTCGAGCTTGGTGAGCATCACGCCGTCGATGTCCAGCCATTCGTTGAAGGACTGCGCGGCGTTGACCGCGTCCTGACCGGTCATGGCGTCCACGACCAACAGAATTTCGGACGGCTGCACGGCGGCCTTGATGGACTTCAGCTCATTCATGAGCGCCTCGTCCACGTGCAGGCGGCCGGCGGTATCGAGAAAGACCATGTCGTTGCCGTGCTGCTGGGCGTGGCGGACGGCGGCCTTTGCGATGTTGACGGGGTTTTCCTGTCCCATCTGGAACACGGGAATGTCGAGCTGGCTGCCCACGACCTCCAGCTGCTTGATGGCGGCCGGACGGTAGATGTCGCAGGCGACGAGCAGGGGACGCTTGCCCTGCTTCTTGAAAAGTCCCGCCAGCTTTGCGCCGTTGGTGGTTTTGCCCGCGCCCTGCAGGCCGACGAGCATGACGACCGTCGGGGGCTTGGGGGAGATGGTGATGCGCTGGTTCTCGCTGCCCATGAGCTTGATCAGCTCTTCGTTGACGATCTTGACGATCATCTGGGCAGGCGTGAGGCTCTCCAGCACATCCGCGCCGACGCAGCGCTCGGAAACGGACTTGATGAAGTCCTTGACGACCTTATAGCTGACGTCTGCTTCCAGAAGGGCAAGGCGAATCTCGCGCATTGCCTCCTTGATGTCGGCTTCGGTCAGGCGGCCCTTGCCGCGCAGCTTTTTGAATGCTGCGCTGAGTTTTGCGGTCAGACCTTCAAATGCCATGGTTTACTCCTTTACGGATGCGGCAGCGGTGAGGATCCGCTGTGCGCAGCGCTGCACAGAGGGGTCTGTGCTGGCGGAAAGCTGCTGAGCAGCGTTATGGATCTCCTCCAGCGCCGCGCGGAGCCTGCGCTCACGGGCAACACAGCCAGTGGCGGCTTCCATATCGCGCAGGAGCGCTTCGGCGCGGGAGATCGTGTCATGCACGCCCTGCCGGGAAATGCCTTCCTGCTCGGCGATCTCGCTGAGGGAGAGATCCTGATTATAATAGAGATCAAAATAGGTTTTCTGCTTTTCCGTCAGAAGGCTGCCGTAGTAATCCAGCAGCAGGGACATGGTGAACGCTTCCTGCTTCATCGCGCACGCCTCCTTCTGACAGCTTGTCTATTCTACAATAATTCTGTCCGCCTGTCAAGAGAAAAAACTTGACAGTGAAGATTTTTTTCGACGGGTATAACAAGACGGGAAAAAGCATAAGCTTGACCGAGGTGATGGACAATGCGGAATTTTTTGCGGCGGAATCTGCCGCTTCTGATCGTGATGGGGGTCTTGACATCGCTGGTGGCCATCGCGGCGGCGAAGCAGCCGCCGGTGCTTCCGGCGGGCTCGTGGGGGCTGAGCTTCCAGACGCAGGGCCAGCCGCCGGTGGGCAATACCTCCAACGACCGCCTAAAAGAGTACGGCGCGGCCTATCTTGGCGACACAAGTCAGAAAAAGATCTATCTGACCTTTGATTCCGGCTACGAAAACGGCTGCACCGCACAGATCCTGGACACATTGAAAAAGCATAACATCCACGCGGCCTTTTTCCTTGTGGGCAATTATATCGAAAAGAACCCGGAGCTCGTGCGCCGCATGGTGGACGAGGGGCATATCGTGGGAAACCACACCTACCACCACTGGGATATGTCCAAAATCAGCGACCCGGCGCGCTTCCGGCAGGAGCTGGAGTCGCTGGAGGAGCTCTACAGGCAGACGACCGGACAGGAAATGAAAAAATTCTACCGTCCGCCGCAGGGCATCTACTCCGAGGAAAACCTGAAAATGGCGCAGGAGCTGGGCTATCATACCGTGTTCTGGAGCCTTGCCTATGTCGATTGGCTCAATGACAAGCAGCCGACCTCGGAGCAGGCCTTTTCCAAGCTCATCCCGCGCATCCATGACGGCGCGGTCGTTCTGCTGCACAGCACCTCCAAGACCAATGCGGCGATTCTGGACGATCTTCTGACCCGCTGGGAGTCGATGGGCTACACCTTCGGAACGGTGGAGGAACTTTTCTCCTGAACTGTCACCAATCCGGCCTCCTGTCATAACATGGAATGAGCGAAATGCTCATAACTTTATCGGGAGGTTCTACTATGAATTGTAATAACGGGTTTGGCAGCTGCTGGTGGATCATCATCCTGATTCTCCTGTTCTCCTGCTGTGGCACCGGCCTTACGAGCGGCAACGGCTGCGGCTGTGGCTGCGATAACAACAACGGCTGCGGCTGCGGCTGCTGAATACTTCGGCGGAGGGGGGTACCCCCTCCGCTTTTTTAGATTGACAACCTGCGGCGGATGCGGTACGATAAGAAAAAAACAGGAGGCTGCTTATGACAGAAGAAAACGCCCTGCTGCGCGAGCGCAGCTACCGTGCGCATCTCCGTGCCGCGCTGGAGGATTTCTGCGAAATTTACCCGACGGCCGGGCAGCTCGACGGGCTTCTGAACGGCCTTGAACGAAAAAATCTCACGCTTGCCTCCGGGCCGGCCTATTTTGACGCCGAGGCCTATGTCCTGAAGGCCGCCTTCGGCTGTGTGGAGGACGCCATCCGCCGCGCACAGCGTCTGGCGCTGCGGCAGGCAGAGGAGGAAACATAAAAAAGCGACCGAAAAACCGGTCGCTTTTCTGCATTTTAGCCCCACATTGCCGAAAGAGTGGGGATGATCTGCTTTTTGCGGGACATGACATGCGGGAGGAACACGACATTGTGCCTTGCCTCCGGAGAGAAGGCCTGCCGGATGGTTTCCTCGTCGCCCAGATAAATGAGCTGCGTGCCTTCGCGCAGAACGTCCGTGAGCATCAGGAGCATGAGGCTGTAGTTCTTTTCCTCCATGGTCTTGCGCATGACGGCGAGGAATTCGTCCTTGCGCTCCAGAATGTGCTCGGAATTGACGCAGGTGATCTGCCCGACGCCGAGATTGTGGCCCGCAATATGGAAATCCTTGAAGTCCGTGAAGAGCAGCTCCTCGGCGGTCTTGTCGTCCGACCACGAGGCGGAGAAGATCTGCTGACCCAGCTCCTTGAGCGACACGTTCGCAATACGCGCCATGCGCTCTGCCATGCTGCGGTCGCGGTCGGTGCAGGTGGGGGATTTGAACATGACGGTGTCGGACACAATGGCACTTGCCATCAGGCCGGCCAGCTTTTCCGAGGGCATCAGACCCTTTTCCTGATACATTCCGGCGATGATGGTCGTGGTGCTGCCCACCGGTTCGTTGCGGAAATAGATGGGATTGCCGGTCTGAATGTCCGCCAGACGGTGGTGGTCGATGATCTCCAGGATCTCTGCCTGATCAAGGCCGGGAACGGACTGCGCCCGCTCGTTGTGGTCGACCAGCACGACGCGCTTGCGGCGCGGGCGGATCAGGTGATACCGCGACAGCGTGCCGACAACACGCTCGTTTTCGTCCAGAATGGGATAGCAGCGATAGCGGCTTTTGAGCATGCTCTCGCGTACGTCGTCCACGTAGTCGTCCAGATGGAAGCAGACCAGATTCGTGGTGTGGCAGATGCGGCGGATGGGAATGGACTGATAGATCAGCCGCACCGCGCGGTAGGCGTCGAAGGGCGTGGAGATGATGCAGGTGTTCGAGGGAAGATTGCGCAGCTCCTCGTCCAGCTCCGCCTGACACAGGATCACGCAGCGCACGTTCAGTTCCAGCGCGCGGCGGATCATATCCGGCTGGTGGCCGCAGACGACGATGTTGTCCTCGCCGGAGAAGAGCAGATTTTCGCAGCTCTGCGGCAGGGCAATGGAAACGTCGCCGGTGATGGTGTCTACCAGATTGCCGGCCTCGTTCAGGATCCGGCCCTCCAGCACGCTCAGAAGATTAAAAACAGGGATCTTCTCAATGTGTGGGCGCTCAATGGAGCACATATCGTAGGCGGCGATGTCGCCGGAGGAGAGCATCCCGAAGAGCGTGCCGTCCTCGTTCGTCACGGGGATCGCGGCGATGGAGGAGTCGGAGGAAAGCACCGACCAGGCGCGGCTGACGGTCAGCGCGCCCGAGAGCGCGGGCGGGGTATCATAGTCCAGATCGCGCACCTGTGTGCGCATGGTTTTGATCCAGGTGGGGGCGGTGAATCCGAAACGGTCCAGCACGAGCTGCGTTTCATCGCTGACATGGCCAAGACGCGCAGCGCGGTATTCCCGGTCTCCGAGCGCATTGTGCAGGGCGGCGTAAGCCATCGCGGAAACGATGGAGTCCGTATCCGGATTGCGGTGGCCGGTGACATAAATCGTATCCATAGAAACCTCCCTGTGTTTCTTCTACTCCTATCCTACCCACTTTTTTCCAAACTGTCAATGTGTTTTTCCGCCAAAAGGGCAGGAAAAGGGGATTGTACTTTCGTATAAAGTCTGATATAATAAAAAAACCTATCTGATAAAGGATGCGTTTGATTATGATGAAACCGACACTGGTTGTTATGGCTGCCGGGATGGGCAGCCGTTTTGGCGGACTGAAGCAGATGACCCCCGTTGACCTGCAAGGCGACAGCATTCTGCATTTTTCCCTCTACGACGCGCTTCGCGCCGGGTTTGGAAAAGTTGTGTTTATCATCAAAAAGTCGATCGAGCAGGATTTTCGCGAAAAGGTCTGCAAGGGCCTTGACCGTCATTTCGACGTTGCCTATGTGGAGCAGGAGCTCGACCGCCTGCCTGCGGGCTTTTCCGTTCCGGAGGGGCGGCAGAAGCCGTGGGGGACGGCGCACGCCGTGCTTTGCGCCAAGGACGAGATCCCCGGTCCCTTCGCGGTGATCAACGCCGATGATTTCTATGGACGCGGCGCTTTTGAAGCAATCGCGCAGTTCCTCTCCGCGCCGCACGCGGAGAACGAATACGCTATGGTCGGCTATCTCCTGCGCAATGCCATGACGGACAACGGCTATGTTGCCCGCGGCGTCTGCGAGATAAAGGACGGCTATCTGACCGGCGTCACGGAGCGCACGCACATCGAAAAGCGCGGGAACGGCGCCGCATTTACCGAGGACGGCAAGACGTGGACGCCGCTTTCCGGTGACACGGTCGTTTCCATGAACCTCTGGGGCTTCAGCCCGATGATTCTCACGGAGATCGAGCGCCGATTCCCGGACTTTTTGCGGGAAAACCTGCCGAAGAATCCGGAACGCTGCGAATTCTATCTTCCCAGCGTCGCCAATGCGCAGATTCAGGAGAAAACCGCGACGATCCGCGTGCTGCACACGACGGAAACGTGGTATGGCGTGACCTACCGCGAGGATCTCGCTTCCGTGCAGGAGGCGATCGCCAGAATGCGCGCGGAGGGGAAGTATCCCGAGCATCTGTTTGACTGATTTTCTGGAAACCCAGCAAAGGAGGCCGCCATGGTCGAAAATCTGAACCGCCTGACCTTTTCCCGTTTCGGGAAAATTCTTCGCGACTCGCTGCCGAACCGGGGCTTCCCGGAAGGGGACGCGTGGACGGAGACGGTGCGGCGCTTTACGGCTGCGGACGCCCGCTTTTTCAAGCTGACGGACGGCGAGCTTTATCTGGACTTCGAGTCCGGGATGACCGTGCTTGCGCTGCGGCGGGAGGAAGAGGTGATCTGCTTCTATCTGGATAAGCCCGTGCGCTTGCCTGCCGGGACGGTCTTTGCCATCGTGCCGTATCAGGAGGAATGTACCGTGCGCATGGCGCTGCCCGTGACAGCGCAGCTGCTGGAGCGGGAACCGGTCAGTGCGCTGGAAAACCTCAAAATTAACGACAAGCTGGTACTGGGCGAGATCTACACGCTGTTTTACCGGGAGGCCGAGAGCGGCTTCCTGTTCAAGGGAGAACGGCATTCCATGCTGGAATTGACCTATGTCGATCAGGGCGCACTGCACTGCGTCGCCGACGGCAGCAGCTACACGCTGCGGCAGGGGCAGATGATGGTCTTCGGCCCGAACCAGTGGCATATGCAGTATACCGATCTGGACGTGTCCGTCCGTTTTCTGACGATCGCCTTTGATCTGGAAAGCGAGCTTGCGGGCAACCTGTCCGATCACATTTTTGATCTTTCCTCGGAGGAGGCGGCGTTCCTGCGCCAGATCCTGCACGAGTGCGACATGACGGACGCCTACAGCGGCGACTTCATCCGCGGCTACCTCAAGCTGCTGCTGCTCTCCGTCCTGCGCGATGCGGGCGGCGGCAAGAAGCGCCTGCAAACGCCGGTGGCGCTGAACAACGAGAACGCCATCGTCAGCCGCGCACTGCAATATATCGCGGATCATGTCTATGAGAAGCTGCCCGTGGAAACGGTGGCAAGGGAGATCGGTGTGAGCGCCTCGCACCTGACGGCACTTTTCCACCGCCAGATGGACATCTCACCGGGCGAATACATCCGCCGCGTCAAGCTGGAAGAGAGCAAGTGCCTGATCCGGGAGGGAAAGATGAATTTCTCCCAGATCGCCGCGGCGCTGCACTATTCCACCATCCATCATTTTTCCCGGCAGTTCAAAGATAAATTCGGAATATCGCCCTCGGAATATGCAAAATCCCTTCAGGCAAGCGCAGATTGACAGGGCGGAAAAGAGAGAAAACACTCTATGCTTTTGTTCCTTGCCCATCAGGCGCCCGTCGGAGCGGATCCCGCGCAGATGCTCTGGCAGCTTCAGCAGCCGGTCGCGATCACTGTGCTGCTGGTGCTGCTCGGCCTGACCTTTCCTCTGCGCGGCCTGATTTCAATGATGATCGGATGGAAGCGCGGGCTGCGTCCCAGCCGCGCTTCCGTCATTTTCTGTGCGATCGAGCTGGTGCTGGGCGTTGTACTTCTGTGTCTTGCGCGCGTGTCCACGCTGGGCCTGTTCATCGTCCTTGCAACCTACCTGTTTTGCATCCTTGCGGCCAAAGGAATCGACTGTTATCTCTATGGCCGCTCGCGTCAGTGGCGTTTTTTTATTCCGGCCGCGGCAATCACCGCCTTCGGCACGCAGCTTCTTCTGCTGCTCCTGATCGTGCCGCCGGTGCAGAAGCAGCGCCTTCTGCTGGCGTTTTCCATCCTGATGCTGGCGGTGTTCGGCGCCTCCATGCTGTGCGACCTGCTGTATTTTCTGGTAAAGAACAGCCGGTTTCGCCGCGTTGTCAGCAATATCCGCCTTGCACTGCCGGACTATGTGAGCCTGCCGCTGCTGCTGCATATGTCGGACGCTACCCGCGCCGAGCCGCTCGCGCCTGCGCCGCAGGATACCGTCGAGGTGCTGTTTCAGGTGTCGCCCCGTGGGATCGGCATCGCCGGACACTGCGAGCTGTGCATCGACGGCAAGACGCTGACCTATGGCTGCTATGAGCCTGCCTCGCGGCATTTCTTTCGCTCCATGGGGCGGGGCGTCATTTTTCGCGCGCCGCGCGAGGAATACCTGAACTGGATGATCCACACTAACCGGAAAAAGATCGTCAGCTATGCGCTGCGCTTTCCGCCGGAGCAGATGCAGATCGTGCGCCAGCAGCTTGCTCTGCTGGAAAAGGACATGGAGCGCTGGACGCCGCAGGAGTCGCAGGAGGAATTTGTCATGCGTCTGCAGCAGCTGCCGGAGGTACAGTGCTACCGGCTGACCGGCGGCCCCTTCCTCACGTATTTTGTGCCGACGATCAACTGCGTGACGATCACGAACAGCATTCTGGCCAAAACCGAGCTGGGCAGCGCCCTGATGCCGGGCATCCGCATGCCAGGGGCGTATATGGATATGCTCGACCGGCAGTACCGCTCCGGCAGCCGCATCATCGTCGACCGCCGCGTTTATGGAGAAAACAATTAAGGTCACGTTCCACGGTGTGGAACGTGACCTTTTGCTGTTCAGCAGTAGAAGTCGCGGATTTTCTTGGCGCGGCTGGGGTGGCGCAGCTTACGGATGGCCTTGTTCTCGATCTGGCGGATGCGTTCGCGCGTCACGCCGAAGATCTGCCCGACCTCTTCCAGCGTGTGCGTCTTGCCGTCGTACATACCGAAGCGCAGGCGCAGAACGTCGGCCTCGCGGTCGGTCAGGGTGTTGAGGATCTCTCCCAGCGCCTCGGCAAGCAGGGCGTTGCTCGTGGCATCCGCCGGGCCGGGGGTGTTGTCGTCCTCGACGAAGGAGCCGATGGTCGTGTCCTCCTCGTCGCCCACGGGCGTGTCGAGGGAGAGCGTGTCGGCGGCGGTGCGGTTGGCCTCAATGATCTTCTCAATGGGAAGATTCAGCTCGTCCGCAATTTCCTCCAGTGTCGGTTCACGGCCCAGCTCCTGCACCAGCTTGCGGTTGCAGCGCGTGGCCTTATTGATGACCTCTACCATATGCACCGGTACGCGGATCGTCCGGGCTTGGTCGGCGATCGCTCGCGTGATCGCCTGCCGGATCCACCAGGTCGCATATGTAGAGAATTTGTTTCCCTTTGTATAGTCGAACTTGTCGACTGCGCGGATAAGGCCGGTGTTGCCCTCTTGAATGAGGTCAAGGATATGCAGGCCGCGGCCGGCATATTTCTTCGCGATGGAAACGACCAGACGCAGGTTGGCTTCCGTCAGCTTATTTTTGGCGCTCTGGTCGCCCTCGGCGACGCGGCGTGCAAGCTCCTGCTCCTCCTCGGCGGAGAGCAGGGGAACCTGACCGATCTCCTTGAGGTACATTCGCACGGGGTCATCCAGATTATATTCGGCGGCCAGCTCTACGGGGTCGACCAACGTTTCCTCTTCTTCCAGCTCGGAATCGGGAATGTCGATGTCGTCATCCAGCAGGTCGGGTATATCGCCGCTTTCGGGTTCGGAACTGACGATCTGAATGCCGATGGATTCAAAGGTGTCGTAGATCTGTTCGATTTTTTCGACGGAAAGGTCGAGTTTTTCCAGTGCCGCAAGCAGTTCCGAAGATGACAAAACGCCATCCCGGCGACCTTTACTGATCAGGGCGGTGAGCGGTGCCATCAGTTCTTCATTCGGCTTGCTGCTTTTCTTTGAGTTGGACATAATGCACTTCCTAGCATCAATCAATCATTTACACTCTAGGGCGTATCTAATTCATTATACATTGCTATTTTTGATAAAGCAATAGGTTTTTGACGAAAAAACAGAAAAAACTGTCTTTTTTGCAAATGCAAGGGGAATCGAGGCGGGGAAAAGAATTTGGCGGCCATCCCACAGGATACCCGCCAAATCCAAAGCTCATACCGATTTTTGAAAAGTTTTATTTCTCCAGTTCGGTCCGCACGGCGGCGAGGAACTCGTCGGAGGTCAGAACCTGCGGCGTGCCGTTCTCCCAGAGCGCTGCGAGATCCTTGGTCATACGGCCGGACTCGATCACGCGCAGGCAGGCGGTCTCCAGTTTTTTTGCAAAGGCGCACAGCGCGGGCGTATCGTCCAGCTCGCCGCGCTTGTTCAGCGCGCCCGTCCATGCAAAAATCGTCGCGATGGGGTTCGTGGAGGTTTTTTCGCCGCGGAGATAGCGGTAGTAGTGCTGGGTCACGGTACCGTGGGCGGCTTCGTATTCATACTTGCCGTCCGGGGAAACCAGAACGGAAGTCATCATGGCAAGGCTGCCGAAGGCAGTGGAAACCATGTCGCTCATCACGTCGCCGTCGTAGTTCTTGCAGGCCCAGATAAAACCGCCCTTGCTGCGGATGACGCGCGCGACGGCGTCGTCGATCAGCGTGTAGAAATAGGTGATGCCGGCGGCTTCAAAGGCAGTCTGATACTCGGCCTCGTAGATCTCCTGGAAAATCTGCTTGAAGGTGCCGTCGTAGATCTTGGCGATGGTGTCCTTGGCAGAGAACCAGAGATCCTGCTTCGTGGCCAGCGCGTAGTTGAAGCAGGCACGGGCGAAGGAGGCGATGGAGGTGTCCTTGTTATATTGCCCCATCAGAACGCCGGGACATTCAAAATCATAGATCGTCTGGCGGGATTCCCTGCCGTCCTTGTCCGTGAAAACCAGCTCCGCGCGGCCTTCCGGAACGCGCTCTTCCGTGGCGCGGTAGATGTCGCCGTAGGCATGACGCGCGATGGTGATGGGCTGCTCCCAGTTGCGCACGACGGGGTGAATGCCGTCGACCAGAATGGGCGCGCGGAAGACCGTGCCGTCCAGTGCGGCGCGGATGGTGCCGTTCGGGCTTTTCCACATCCCGTGGAGCTTGTATTCCTCCATGCGCTGGGCGTTGGGCGTGATGGTTGCGCATTTGACACCGACACCGTAATGCTTGATTGCCTTGGCGGCATCCAGCGTGATCCGGTCGGCAGTGCGGTCGCGCTCCGGCAGACCGAGGTCAAAATAGATCGTTTTCAGGTCGATGTACGGCTCCAAAAGCTGGCTTTTGATCTGCTTCCAGAGGATCCGGGTCATCTCGTCGCCGTCCAGCTCGACCAGCGGTGTTTTCATTTCAATTTTTTGCATGGCAGCCTCCTTTGCCGCGGGGTGGTTGATCAGCACGCAGCGATGGATGGGCGTGCCGAGTGCGTAAAATTTTTCCTCATAGCCGGTCATGATGCCGACCGGGCCGTTTGCGTGCAGGTCGCGGGTCAGCTCGCGAATCTCCAGCCCGCAGGCTTCAAATTCTCCGAGCGACCACTCGAACAGGCCGGCGTTGTCGGTCTTGAAGTGGATCTCGCCCTCCGGGCGGAGGATCCGCTTGTATTTTTCCAAAAAAGTCCGGAAGGTCAGGCGGCGCTTTGCGTTTTTCTTGCGCGGCCAAGGGTCGCAGAAGTTCAGATAGAGCAGGTCAACTTCGCCGTCCGCAAAATAATCCTGCAGTTCCGTTGCGTCGATGGAGAGAAAAAAGACGTTTTTCAGCCCCATGGAGAGCGCCTTTTCCATGGCGAGCAGCAGAGCCTCCTGCACCTTTTCCACGGCGATGATCAGGACATCCGGCTCTGCCGCGGCGGTTTCCACCGTGAATTTGCCCTTGCCGCAGCCGACTTCCAGACGCAGCTCCTTTGCACCCGGCAGCAGGGAACGCCATTTGCCCCGAAGCTCCGTACCGTTCTGAATCCAGACGGGGGCACAGGCCTGCATCCGCGGCTCCAGATTGTTTCTCTTTCTCATTCTCATCGCGCAACACCTCATATTTGACAATCTGCAAGAATTATAGCAAATGTTCGCCCGGAGGTAAAGTATTTTCTTGCTTTTTTGCCGGCGCTGTATTATAATGTGCAGGAAAGAATCGCATATGGATTTCCGGGTGTAGCTCAGATGGTAGAGCGCGTGGTTTGGGACCACGAGGCCGCTGGTTCGAGACCAGTCACTCGGACCAGAAAACCCGCTGAAATCGCGAGATTTCGGCGGGTTTTCTATGTAAGTTGTTTGAGTTTCGCGAAACGCTATTCTTTGATTATCGCGGCACAGGATTTGCGCTGCGGATTCGATCTTCCGTGGGGCTCCGTAATCGGTTTGTCAATCTTGGCTCGTCCCACTGCTGACGATCTGTGCGACGGTTTGACGGAACTCGTCCAAACCGGAAAAACCACCATACTGTTCCCGGATGCGAACGAGCTCTTGGCATTGCGGAAACGTCAGACCGTCCAGCGCAAAGAAATCTACGTCTGTTGCGGCATTTACATTGATTTTCAGCCGGGTCGAATGCTCCGAATCCCATGGAACAGGCCGAACGGGCTTGTTTGCTTCAATCCAGATGCTCTTGTAAATTGCATCGTCCAATCGACGCGCCCCACTTTGAAGCTCCGTAAGCCAGATTTCTTTTTGCGAAGCAGCCTGCTTGCAAAGCCGCACGATTTTCTCCATATCACCCTGACGACCAACACGGTAGAGTTCTCCAAACATCTGCTGTGCAGCAGGATCTACGGTAACAAAGTTCGTCACTCTTGCAAAAATGTCCATCAGAATATCCCGATCAGCTTCAAAGGCATCCAGATAATTTTGAACAAAATCCGTAAACAGGGTTTCGCGGCGCCAATCCAGCTGCATCATTGCCCAAAGAATTTTCACATACAGGTTCGCTGTGGGAGAAAGGCGATCTGCGTCACAGCCAAACCTGTGGTACACCTGCGCAGGCGCGGGACTGTGCTTCAGGTCTGCACTGCGGTACATTTGATAGAAGAAGGAAGCGATCAACCCCTCGCTGGACACGGCTTGCAGCCCGTTTTTCAAATGCTCCGGCAGAAAGGCAGAGGATGTAATGTGCGCCATGTGCAGCTGCTGATAGGATGCAAAGTCCTCCGCTTCCGGCACAGCAGTCAGGTACAGAAAGCGGTTGTTCTTCACACCATGCACCCGCAATGCGCTGTCCCTGCTGCACAGCCATGCGCCAAGATCATACCCATTGTCAAAGAAGCCTTCCTTTCGCTTGCCGAGAAGCTCCTGGCTGACGATTTCCAAATGCTCCGCGAAGCCTTCCAGGAACGCGAGGAAGGGATCGGTGATGGCTGTGCTGGTGTGGAAGCGGTTGGACTGGGAAAGCGCGGGCCGGTAGCCCATCCGGTGCATCCAAAGATGGGAAAGCTCGTGTGCAAAGATCTCATCGATCTCTGAGTGCCGCAGATCCTCCCAGTTTGTTTCAAGCGCCAAAAAGCAAAGTTCCGGGTATTCCTGCACCTCCTGCCCATTCTCCAACCGGAGCCCAACCGCCTCGCGGGGATCCGTCCAGTCCGTGACGATCACAAGCGGAGCCTCACAGCCGAGGGCGTGATCCAGCATTTGATGAAGGGCTAAAGAAAAGGAAATTGCTTCGCATTCCATAATTTTTTGAATGGCGATGTGCTTTTCGGAGTCATTCGGCAGCACCCGCGCACAGTACAACGGTTTCCCATCCGAGGTATAGCTGGCTTCTGTCGAAAGTGCTTCAGCATAAACGATCATTCTTCTCAACCCTCTAATCCAATTTATTTTATTATTTTATTATAGAAACTTACCACGGTCTAACCACTTCTAAAACCCTGCAATTACGCTGTTTTCAGAGTAGTTAGAAGTGGGTAAATGCCGAGAAATGTAGGTAACTCGTGCATTATTTCTACACTACTCCTACATCTATATTCCTACACAAAGTCAGCCTCCTCGTTGTGCTGAGTGCCTTTGTTGGTGCTACCACTTCGGGGAGGCTTTTCTTTGTTTTTACAAGCTATTTTATTTTTTCAATTTCGTCTTTCAACCACTCAAATTCTCTCTGGGTATAAACCTTTTCAGTGATGTCAGAGATCTTGTGACCGACCATATATTTGATTGCGTACTCGTCAACGCCGTACTTCTTAGCCATCGTCACAAAATGTTTACGACCATCATGCGGTCTATGCTCAGGGTTCAAATTCAATTCGTCTCGAATCATACCAAAGCCTTTTTGGTATCGAGCATAAGTAAGTGCAGTGTTTTTGCTACGAGCATTCGAATTAACATAGTTGAGCAGGTACAGACTTCCAAGTTCCTGAGCCTCTTTATATTTTCGCTCAACCAAATGACGAATCTTCGAGTGAATTGGAACCACACGATCTGTACCGGCATCTGTTTTGATACCGCCTCGGAAAGTCCAGTTTTCCAAATCCACATTCTTTAATTCCAGCAAACCAAGTTCCTGGGGTCGCCAACCAGAATAGCACTGAATGAGCAGGACATCTACAAGCATTTTATCATCAGCGTGTTTCCAAAGCAAGTCCATCTCTTCGTCCGTAAAAGGAATGCACGATCTAAGGAAGTCGATGATTGGATTGCTCAGGAGGAAAGCGATTTCACGGCTTGGTTCAATAAAATGAAAGCGGACCTCCAACAGGAGCAGACCGTTCTTGACCAGTGGATCGCATCTGAACAGGCTGATTTTCTTGCCTGGTATAACCAGATGAAAGATCAGCTCAGCGGCGATGTCGCCGGTAATCTGCAACTTGAGATCGACAAGGAAGAGGTCAAACGGATTTTACTGGTTGGCTTCGAAGACGGAACCAAGGAGTTTTCAGATGATGGTACTGTTATCACTTCGACTGCGAGCGATGGTAGAACCTTGACGAAGACTTTTTCTGATGGATTCCTGACCATGACAAATGTGCTGAAAAGTGCAGCTGGAGCAGAAGTGGCGAGAGCCGTCAAAACTTTTGACTCCGATGGCAAGCTTATCAGCACCGTTGTAACTTATTCTTAAAGCGAAAGGAGAATAATCAAAATGGCAGAAGAAGATCTGATTTTCGGTAAAAACCGACATTTCTTTGGCGGCATTGAGCCGTCCAATATGCTGGCATTCAGCGTGGCTGTTGAGAGTGGCGTTGTGAAAGTCACAGCAACACTTCCTAACGACACGGTCGTGAACAACCAGACACTCTGCACCGTGGAAGGTGCGATTATCCGGAGGAAGACAACCGATTATCCTAAGGACGAGTTCGATGGTGATCTGGTCGCCAACATCAAAGCGTCCACTGTCTTCGTAGATAGTGGTGCATCTCCTACCGGAACTTACTACTATGCAGCATTCCCTTATACCACTCAGGGTGTGTATAACCGAAACAAGGCTAACCGTGTAGTCGTTAATGAACCGGAGCCGATGCAGGAGTTTTCCGCTAAGTCGGTGTATGTCTCAGCGTCTGATACCGTTAAGGTAGAAATTACGGCGAAGCTTCCGAGTGGCGTTGCAGGTGCAGTTATCCGTAGGAGCACGACCGGTTATCCTACCAGCGAGACTGAGGGTGAGCTATTCAAGAACATCACTGCAAACGGCACTTATACGGATACTAATGTGACGGTCGGAGTGGTGTATTACTATTCCGCATTCCCTTACACCAGTACCGGTGCCTATAATCGCAGCGAGGCAAACAGAACCAGCGTAACGCCGAAGAAGAGAGATTATCTGTTCGGTTATGATTTGGTGAAAGCGACTTCCAGCCCCACAGGACGAGTAACTTATCCTTCTGATGTGGATAATGCAGCGTTTACTCCGGCGGCTATGAATTTCAGCACTGGTAAGTTCAACTATGGTGGTTGGGCGTTTGATCCGGGCGAAAAGTTTATGCCGCGCCCCTGTATGCTAACTTACGCAGGTGTTGTAGATCACTATCTCAATCCTAACGACTATACCAAGAAGATCAACGGCACCACATCCAAGGTTACGGATACTTCTTTCGGCGGCAACGCCATGATGGAATGGCCGAAGATCTATACAAAGCGTTGGGAATCGAATGGTGTTTACCATTTCCGCTGCTCCGATACTCCTCAGGACGATACTTGGGATTGCTGGTGTAACTATGACCGCAATAACAACCAGATCGATCATTTCTATACCCCCATCTATTTCGGTTCTCTGGTTTCCGGTAAGCTGCGTTCTATCAGCGGTGCAGCTAACAGCGTAAACACCACGGCGGCTAACGAAATCGCCTATGCAAAGGCAAACGGCAATGACTGGTATACCGAGGTGCTGGCTGACAGACTGTTGCTCCAGGATCTGCTGGTTATGATGGCTCGTTCTACTGAGTGCCAGACTGCATTCGGCTATGGACGGTGCAATAGTTCCAATAGTATTGCTCCTGGTACGATGAACTCCAAGGGTATGTTCTGGGGTTCTAATGACAAGACTTCCGGTGTGAAGGTCTTCGGTATGGAGAATGTCTGGGGTAACCTGTGGCGTCGTACTGCTGGCTGGATCAATGCCAATGGAACTCAGAAGGTCAAGCTGACTCGTGGTACTCACGATGGTTCTACTGCAACCGACTACAACACAGACGGAAACGGTTATAAGACGATCGCAAATGCTACTCCGGCTGGCAGCTCCGGAGGCTACATCAGCAGCATGAAGACGGAAGCATTCGGACGGCTGCCTGTTAATGCAAGTGGTTCCAGCAGCACTTATGAGGCTGACGGCATGTGGTACAATAACAGCCAGGTCAATTACGCGTGTGTCGGCGGCGCCTGGGGCGATGGCCTTTTGGTCGGTCCTTTCTACGCTATTCTGGACGGTGCGGCGTCCTTTTCGGCCTCGGGCGGTGGCGCGGCTCTCTCTTGTAAACCGCTTGCTGCTGCGTAAGCAGCGAGGAGAGGACGGGAGAACCTTAGGTTCGCCGGGTAAACGAAAACAATTAAATATTAGGGGTATACACTGCGCCCAGCGCGTATGTCGGCGGCAACTGGAACAATGACCTTATGGTCGGTCCTTTCTACGCTAATCTGAACAATACGGCGTCCAATTCGAACTCGAACAATGGCGCGGCTCTATCTTATCCATAAGAAGCTCTCTATAATGCAGTGTATGCCGCCATTTCAAAATGGCAAGAGATATCCGCATCTCTTCCTCACCACTTGGTGAAAATTAACTCGGTGCAAGCATCTGTGAGTAGCTGAGAATAAGTCGAAAGCGGATGAGAGGATAAGAGAGAACATGAAATCCTATAACCACTTGTACGAAAAAACAATATCCGAAACGAACCGACGGTACGCTCTGTCTCAAGCAAAGCACAGCAAGAGATTCCGTAAAATCATGAAACACCGGCACATGTCTGACGATGCCGCAGTTGAACAATCCTTAGACTGGATAGTCAACTACGAAAACGCCGAGCATGTGCCGGTTTACATTTATGACGGGATCACGCGCAAGGAGCGTACTATTATTGTCCCTACGATGGAAGAGCTGCTTGTTCAGCATTGCATTGTAAATGCCATGAAGCCGATGTTCTGCAAGGGAATGTATGAACACAGCTATGCCAGTCTTCCGGGCAGAGGTGCCCATAAAGGAAAGCAGGTAATTGAGAAGTGGATCAGGACTGACCCGAAGAATTGTAAGTATGTCCTCAAAATGGATATTCGTCATTTCTTCGATACTATTCCACACGATCGTTTGAAGGCCAAGTTGAAGAAGACCGTTCATGATGAAAAGATGCTGGATTTACTATTTCGCATTATTGATGTCACAGAGGTTGGTATTCCACTTGGCTTTTATACTTCTCAATGGCTTTCTAACTGGTATTTGCAGAGTTTAGATCATTTCATCAAGGAGCAGCTCTGTGCCGTGCACTATATGCGCTACATGGATGACATGGTCGTTTTCGGAAGCAACAAGAGGGTTTTGCACCGCATGAGGCAAGCAATTTCCGATTATCTGGAAATGGAGCTTGGCTTGGAACTTAAAGCGAATTGGCAAGTCTTTCGCTTTTCTTATGGCAACAACCAGGGGCGTGATCTGGACTTCATGGGCTTTCGTTTTTATCGTAATCGAACGATTCTTCGAAAATCCATTATGTACAAGGCCACGAGAAAAGCTCGCAAAATCTCCAAAAAGGAGAAAGCAACCATACTCGATGCTCGGCAAATGTTGTCTTATCTTGGGTGGATCGACTGCACCGATACCTATTTGATGTATCGGAAGTGGATAAAACCGTGTATCAATTTCCAGCAATTGAAGCGAAAAGTTTCACGATATGACAAATACGATGAGAAGCGGGTATATCAAAAACTCGTCAGTCTTTACACTGCGAAAGGAGGAAAGTCGCATGGAGTTAAATTACAAGTACGCCGAGAGCACAGTCCAGCCAACTGCACTTGAGGTTACTGTTGGAACCGTATATCTCCGCAAGGACATTACGAGTATTGTACGAATTTCCGAACAGGGCGATAAAACCACTTACTGGACTTATCAGGAAGCGGCGCTGACCCCTCGGGAGTTCAATGAATACACCAATCTGCTTATGGCTGAAAACGCCATTAAAGGAACGAATGATTCGGACAACATTGTTCAGCTCATGGCAGGTCAGGAAACTGGTGATTCCCAGCAGCTTGCTATCATGGAAGCAATTGCCGATCTGTATGATGCCGTCGCAGCAATGATTCCTGAATGAGGAGGTAGCAAAAATGGTCAATCTTTACGCCACGCTTATCATCAATAAGCGCAGAACCTTCGACCAGGTGCCTGAAAAATTTAAGGCAGATGTCGAGGCAAAATTGTTAGAATATGGCTACGATACCAACGGCGATCCTATCGCTGAGGAGGAGTAACCATGTTTTATATTTTATCCAAATTTTTAATAGGAGGTAACAACATGGTAGCACTGTATGTCGCACTCATCATCGCAGGTCGTCGAACCTTTAATCAGGTTCCGGCAAAGTTCAAGGCTGCTGTCAAGGCTGATCTGGAAGCTCTCGGTCTTGACGAAAATGGTAATCCTGTGGATTAACCGAAATTGGCAGGGAGTCTGCTTTGCGGTGGGCTCCCTCGCCTAATTAAAAGAGGTTTGGGGTGATATTTCCTACAAGCTTCTTAATTCATTTATGACTTCAAGGAGGATGATACATGGAAATGGAACCCTGGCTGCAAACGCTATTAACCATTTTAGGGACGATACTTGCTTCTTCTGGATTTTGGGCATACATCCAGGAGCGAGGCAAACGAAAAGCTGCTGAAAATAAGCATAACAATCTTGAAACGCAAATGCTCATTGGTCTGGCTCATGATCGCATTATCTATCTCGGTATGACCTATATCGAAAGGGGCTACATTACACAGGACGAGTATGAGAATCTGTACGAATACCTGTATAAGCCTTATGAAAAATTAGGCGGTAACGGTTCAGCTAAGCGAATCATGACAGAAGTCGACCAACTTGCGATTCATAAATCAACTTACAATGCTTGAATTGGAGGTGAGATTATGAGTTATTCTGTTTCTGGCACAATGATTACTTTGACTCGGGGTGATACTTTTTCGGCGCTTATTACGATTACTGATCTAAATGACAATCAGTATATTCCCATGAATGGTGATCGTATTCGATTTGCCATGAAGAATGACTATAATGATGAAACTCCTCTTCTTATCAAGGAGATTCCGATTGACACGATGATCTTGACCCTCAATCCGGAAGATACAAAACATCTTCCCTTCGGAAAGTACGTCTACGACATTGAATTAACGAAGGCCACAGGAGAAGTTGATACTTTCATCACAAAAGCAATTCTTAAGCTAACGGAAGAGGTGCATTGACATGAGTAGCATAAAAGCGTTTGAATGCCTTACTGGTCATATCTCTGGACTATGCACATTATCTGGTAAATTAACTTGCTTTGGAAGTTTGTCTGGCAAGCTGTCTGCTGTGATAGATTTTAATGCTTATTCTGGAGAATATGAAGTGGTGCCGAACGCTTTTAACACTCAGGTCTTGCCAACAGCCAATAAAGTGCTTAAGAAAGATATTGTTGTTCAAAAAGTCCCATATTTCGAAACCAGTAACAACTATGATGGGGTTACGGTTTATATTGCAGAGGAGGTTAATCAAAATGCCTAACCAAAACGTTAATAAGGTTATTTATGGCGGTCGTGTTCTCATCGACCTTACTGGCGACACCGTAGACCCCAGTAAACTTCTCAAAGGATCTAAAGCTCACGACAAGAGTGGAGCTCAAATTGAAGGTGCTTGCACATTTGATGTTGATTCTACGGATGCCACCGCTGTCGCTGCTGAAATCTTGTTTGGAAAGACTGCGTATGTAAGTGGCAATAAACTAACTGGCACAATGAAAAACAATGGTGCCGTTACTAAGAAGATCACCACCAGAGACGAGGAAGTTACAATTCCTCAGGGTTTCCACGATGGCAGCGGTAAAGTGGGAATCGACGCAACTGAAAAAGGCAAGCTGATTGCCAACAATATTCGAGAGGGCGTAACTATCCTCGGCGTTGAGGGTACAATGTCCGGCTCGGAAAACATGAAACCACAGGCTAAGACAGTTACACCGTCCACCGCGAAGCAGACGATTCTGCCTGATACAGAGTATAACTGTTTGTCTCAGGTAGAAGTTGAAGCTATTCCTTATGTGGAAGCAGATAATCCTGCTGGAGGAGTGACGGTAACGATTGCGGGGTGAGAGTAAATGGCTGTAAATAAGGTCGTTTACAATCGCCGGACACTAATCGATCTGACCGCCGATACCGTCAGCAAAGAAACTCTTAAAAAGGGATTTACAGCTCATCAAGCCGATGGTACAATGATTACCGGTGAGTTTATTGGCGATGATTACGATGAAATTGACCGAATTCTTACAGCCGGTTTAACGGATGGCTATAAACATTTTTCGGACGATGGTACAATCATCAGCACAATCGATTCACAGGGTCGAACACTGGTTAAGACTTTTTCAAATGACTTTTTGACCTGTATCACGGTTCTAACTGATCCGGACGGGAATGAACTTGGTCGTACTGTGAGGTCTTTTTCTGACAATAGCAGCACGATTATTACTACCGACTCTAAAGGACAGAAGCTTGTTAAGAAGTTTTCGAATAACATGCTTAACATGGAAGCGGTTCTTACGGATGCTGCTGGTAAGGAGCTTGCCCGTCTTACAAAGGTCTTTTCCGCAGATGGGAAGGACATCACTTCGACCGTGGTTTATGGGAAATAAGATGCAATTTGAAGCCGTTGCGTGTAGGTTATTTCTGCATTATTCCTACACTTTTACTCGAAAAGCCAGTAATTACGGGATATTTTGCTTCTATAATAGCAAAATCACACCCAAAACACAATCGTAGCCGCCCAAAGTGTGGGCGGCTGCGTTCTGTTCGTCCAATCAGTGAGCATCAGCCTTCTGCCGTTTCAACTCCGCCAGCTCCGCTTTCATCTCCGCAATCAGCACCTTCAGCTTCTCCTCACATTCCTCGCGCGTATGCGCATACACATTCCTCGCGTGCTTCTTGCCGTCGATCCATGTCGGGAAGTAACGGATGATGAACGCGGCATCCTCACAATTAATATTTACCGAGCAGTTTGAAAACTCGCTCAAAAACAAAAAGACGGTCTTATTACCGTAGCGGACTGCTGCCGGGAGCTTGGTATCAGCCGCTCTACATGGTATGATCGAGTAAGAAAGGTTGGTGCGTAATGTACGTTCTATTACTCCTTCTGTTGTTTCCGTTTTTTGTCTTAGCCGAGATTTTTTTGTCTTAGCCGAGATACTGAAAAACAATAAGTAAGACTTCTGCAAGGGCAGGAGTGACAGCCATGACGGGCTATCTGTGTTGAAATGCACGGGTAGCCCTTTCTTATTTTAGGAGGTAAGTAAATGAATATAGATTATAAAAAACTGGCAGATTCTATTCTCGTAGTAATTGATCGGCGATGCGATGATTGGTTTCACCATTGACCTCGGTGATATGGGTGACAAACTGCTTGCGGTTGTCAACGCCGTCTTTGCGGTTCTTGCCATTCTCGGCATTGTGACCGACCCGACCACCGAGGGCGTAAGCGACTCCAAGCAGGCTATGACCTACGAAATGCCGAAAAAGAAGAACGCCAACTAAAAGTCATCGTTCTTCAATGTAAGCAAAAACCCGAATGTATGTTTTACGAAAAATACGGTGTTCGGATTTGCACGGTATGGTGGACCTGAAGAGACTCGAACTCTCGACCTCTCGGATGCGAACCGAACGCTCTCCCAGCTGAGCTACAGGCCCAAATACGCTATTTAACAAAATTTTTGATACTTTACACGCTTTAACAAAGGAAGCAGCAAAGAATGCGATGAAACAAAGCGGAAAATGGGGGAATGCGCTCAAAAAGGGCCCACTTTAAGGACCATTTGCTCTCCCAGCTGAGCTAATACCCCATATTCTATTCTGGTGGGCGGTCTGCCCTGAACAAATCTTATTATAGCATACGGATTTTCAAAATGCAATCCTTTTTTTCTGAAACGATGCGAGATTCGTTAAAAATAGCGCGCAGCGCAGAGCGCTCGGCAGATAGGCAAAACAGAGAATTGAACGGGACTCCGATGCCACGCAAAAGGTGAAAATGATATGTGGCGGCATGAATTTGCAGCGGCTGTACCAAATTTGGTACAGCCGCTGATTTTTTACTCTTCGCGTTGCTTTCTGCGCTTGCCATATAGCAGGCCGAGTGTCAGACCGCCGCTGACGACCAGAAGTGCCAGCCAGAACGTCAGGGGGATCTCCTCGCCGGTCTTGGGGTGATCCGGATCCTTCGGCAGCTTCGTGATCACAGTATCCTCTAACGTGATCACCTCGGTTGCCGCGTCGTCGCGGAAATACTTCCCGCAGTCGGTGCAGTACCAGTATTCAATGTTGCCTGCGGCTTTCTGTGTGGCGGGTTTTGCCGCAACGTGTTTCAACTTTGTGTGATTCTGGGGGTCAAGCTCGCCGTGTTCCATACCGCAGAGTTTGCAGACGGCCTTCGCAATACAGGTGGCTTTGCCGACGGTGTGCGCGCAGGCGCAACCACAGACGATGCAAACGCCGTCCTGCCAATCGTGCGCGGCCATGGCAACGCTGATCTCGCCGCCGCAGACGCAGTGATCAAAATGTGCCACCATTTCGATGGACGAATCCCTTTGAATATTGTAGTCCTGCAAGGTCTTTTCTTCCTCGGTCAGCTGCTTTCCCTCGAAGATCAGCCGCTGCCGCGCAGGAAGCGTGCCTTCCTTTTCCTGAATCTTGATCTTAACGGCCGCAATGGTGTCCGTGGGTTCAACATTCAGGGTAATGTGGCGTCCCGTCAGGGCTTTGACAAAGATCTGCATCCCGCCCTCGGCAAAGGCCGTGGCCGGGATCAGGCACAGCAGCAGGCAGACGGTGAGCAGAATACTGAGCAGGCGTTTTTTTATTTCGGTTCCTCCTTGTCGGTCAGCGTGAATTCATACTTCATTTGCAGGGCAGTGAAGAGCCGCTGCATGACGGAGTCCGCGATCGTGCGGATGTCCAGTGCGGCGATGGTTTGCAGGATCTCGGAGATCTGCGCCTCCGGGACGTGATAGACGGTAAGGGTCATGCGAAGGAAGCATTCGATCTTCCGCTCCAGCGTGAAATACAGGTCGCAGGGGCGCTCCATATAGCCGCGCATGATGGCGGCCGTGCCGATGTCCATCTCGTAGAAATCGCTGGCGCTGCACTCCGGCAGGTAGGGGCCGAAGACGCGCTGCAATTCGGCGGTCGTTTTCTGCCGGATGCGCTCTAAAATATCGGGCTGCGTGTAGACCTCTATGTAAATTTCCCGCAGATTCTCGTTCAGCTCCGTCAGCGCGAGCTGGATGGAGGTTTCCAGCGCGTATACCAGCGCCGGGCTCGCACCGCCGGCGGAGAGTTTCCCGGCGATGCCGAACTGCTGGCTGAACATGAAGTCTGTCAGCTCAATCAGCACGCCTGCCTTGGATTTGTAGAGATTGTAGAAGCTGACGCCGGCTTGCTGTAAGATCTGCTTTGGCGGCGTTTTGCGGAAGCCCTGTACCCAGAACAGCCGCACGCAGGCCGAGAGAATCTTCTTGCGAGATTCTTCTTTTTCGTATCTGCTTCCCATGGCGGTTACCTCATTTGAAATCGGTGTTAGAACTAATTCTAACATCGGTTCCGTCATAGCATAGGCAGAGGAAAAATGCAACCGAATTCCGCAGAGGCAAAAAAGAAACCCGCGCAGGACATCCGTCCTGCGCGGGAAATCGGATTCTCAGGAGGCCTGCTCGAACTGGCTGTTGTACAGCTCGGCATAGAAGCCGCCGCGCTGCATCAGCTCGTCGTGCGTGCCGCTTTCGATCACGTCGCCGTCGCGCATCACGAGGATGAGATCGGCATTTTTGATCGTCGAAAGGCGGTGCGCGATGACAAAGCTCGTGCGGCCCTTCGTCAGCTCGTCCATTGCGCGCTGGATCAGCAGTTCCGTGCGGGTGTCCACGGAGGAAGTCGCCTCGTCGAGGATCAGCATGGGTGCGTTCTGGAGCATGGCGCGGGCAATGGTCAGAAGCTGCTTCTGACCGGCGGAGATGCTCGTGCTCTCCGAGAGCACCGTGTCCAGACCGTTCGGAAGCGACCGGACGAACTTATCCAGCCCGCAGGCGCGGCAGACGCGCATGAGCTGCTCGTCCGTGATGCCCTGCATATTGTACACAAGATTTTCGCGCACGGTGCCCTCAAACAGCCACGTGTCCTGCAAAACCATGCCGAAGAGCTTGTGCACATCCTCGCGGCGCATATCGCAGATCGGCACGCCGTCGATGGAAATGCTGCCGCCGTTGAGCTCGAAGAAGCGCATCAGCAGGTTGACCATCGTGGTCTTGCCGGCACCGGTCGGGCCGACGATGGCGACCTTCTGGCCTGGCTGCACCTCGGCGGAGAAATCCTTGATGATGATCTTGTCCGGCGTGTCCGGATAGCTGAAGCGGACGTGGTCGAAGCGGACGTGGCCACGCACAGTGGAAAGAGACTGCGTTTTTTCGCTCTCGTCGGGCAGCTCCTCGCTCTCTAAAAAGTCGAAGATGCGGTGCGCCGAGGCCGAAGCGGTCTGCAAATTGGTCATGCCCTGTGCGATCTGCGTCAGGGGAGAGGTGAACAGACGGACATAGAGAATGAAGGAAACGATCACGCCGAAGTCGATCGTGCCATTCATCGCGAGAATGGAGCCGAATACGCACACGGCGACATAGGCGATGTTGCCGACGATGTTCATCAGCGGCTGCATCATGCCGGAGAGAAACTGCGAACGCCAGTTGGCATCGTAGACGGCGGCGTTGAGCTTGTCAAAGTGCTCGTCCACCTTGCGCCCCGCGCGGCTGATGCGCACGACCTCATGGCCGGAGTACATCTCCTCCACGTAGCCGTTCAGCTCACCCAGACTCTTCTGGCGCGCGGCGAAGTATTTCTGCGAGCGCGACATGATGAGGACTGTCAGCACCAGACCGATGAGCGTCACGCCGAGCGAGATCAGCGCCAGCCGCCACTCGGTCACGAACATCATGATCAGGCAGCCGATAAACTGCGTCGCCGCACTGATGATGGTGGGAAGGCTGTTGGTCAGCCCCTGCTGGAGCGTGGATACGTCGTTGGTGATGCGGCTGAGGATGTCGCCCTGCGAGGTGGTGTTGAAGTATTTCTGCGGCACGCGGTTGATCTTTTCGGAGAGCTCTCCGCGCATCCGGTAGGATATCTTCAGCGTGACGACCGCCATGATATAGTGCTGCACAAAGCCGAACAGCGCGCTCAGACCGTAGATCACGGCGAGGAAGATGCCGAGCTTTGCAATGGCGGGCAGGTCGATACCGGTGAACAGTCCGTCGGACATGATCGTTGCGATGCGGCCGATCTTGTCCGGGCCGATGATGGTCAGCACGGCGCTGGCCGCGGCGAGGATCAGCGCGACGAGAATGATGCCGAGCTGCGTGCGCAGGTAGCCTGCCAGCCGCGGCGCGGCGGAGCCGATGCTCCGTTTTTGTGTCTTTTTCACTGCTGTCCCTCCTTTAAGCAAGCTCCGATGCGCTGAGCTGCGACATGGCGATCTCGCGGTAGACCTTGCAGCTCTGCATCAGGTCTTCATGCCGGCCGATGCCGGCGATCTCGCCGCGGTCGAGCACAATGATCTGATCCGCATGGCGGATGGTGCTGATGCGCTGGGCGACGATGATTTTGGTCGTATCATGAAGCTGTGCTGCCAGACCCTCGCGCAGCTTCGCGTCCGTGCGGTAGTCCAGCGCGGAGAAGGAGTCGTCGAAGACCAGAATCTCCGGCTTCCGCGCCAGCGCGCGGGCGATGGAAAGCCGCTGCTTCTGCCCGCCGGAAACGTTGCGGCCAAGCTGTGCAATGGCGTAGTCCGTGCCTTCGGGGAACTTGTCGACGAACTCCTGCGCCTGCGAAAGCGCAATGGCGTCGTGTAGGTTCGCCTCGTCGTCCGGTGCGGCGCTCTCACCGAAGAAAACGTTGCCGTGGATGCTGCCGGCGAACAGCACGGCCTTCTGCGTGACATAGCCGAGCTTGTCGTAAAGCGCGTCGAAGGTGTATTCCTTCACATTCACGCCGTCGACCAGCACCTCGCCGCTCGTTGCGTCGTAAAACCGCGCGATCAGGCTGACCAGTGTGGTCTTGCCGCTGCCGGTCGCGCCGATGATGGCGAGCGTCTGCCCCTGCTCCACTTTGAAGCTGATGTTGCTCAGTTCGTCGTCGGAGGCGTGCGGATAGCGGAAGGAAACGTCCCGAAATTCCACCGTGCCGGTCTCCGTGCCTTGCGTGCGCGTACCCTCGCGGACGGCGGCGGTGCGGTCCAGCACCTCGTTGATACGCTCGGCCGATACCTGCGCCTGCGGCAGCAGCATATAGATCATGACCAGCATCATGAAGGACATCACGATATAGGTAGCGTAGGTACTGAATACCAGGACATTACTGAACATCGTCAGACGCGCGGCGGTGTCCGTCAGGGCAATGTTGTTGACCAGCGCCGCGCCCAGCCAGTAGATCACCAGCGCGAGGCCGTTCATGCCGAGCCCCAGAATGGGCTGCACCAGCGCGAAGAGCTTCTGATTTTTCATTTGCAGATTCATCATTTCTCTGCTCGGTACGTCGAACTTTTTATTCTGGAAGTCCTCGGCGTTGAAGGCGTGGACGACGTTGATGCCCGTCAGATTTTCCCGCGCGACGCGGTTGATCTTATCGGTCGCTTTCTGCACCAGACGGAAGCGGGGAATACAGGTGAACATGATCAGCAGCAGCGTCGTGCAGAGCACCACGACAAAGCCGGCCGTGACGGCCGAGAGCTCCCAGCTCTTGCCCAGAATTTTGATGACGGCCCAGACCGCCATGATCGGCGCCTTGATGAGCATTTGCAGACCCATGGCGATGATCATCTGGATCTGTGTGATGTCGTTGGTCGTTCTGGTGATCAGGCTCGGCACGGAGAAATCCTGCATTTCCTCGCTGCCGACGTCCATGACGTGGTGGAACAGCTTCTCCCGGACGGTGAAGCTGAAGCCGGAGGCCGTCTTTGCGGCGAGGAAGCCGCACACGACGGCGAGCGCGGCGCTCACGGCGGTGCAGCCCAGCATTTTCAGACCAACGCTCAGAATGTCCGACGTGCCGCCGGAGGTTTTGATCAGCGTGGTCAGCTCGGTCATGTAGTCCGGCAGACGCAGATCAAAATAGACCTGCACCACAACGAATACCAGACACAAAAGCGCCATCAGCGCTTCTCTGCGGCGCATGTTTTTCAAAAGTTTCAGCATAAATTCCTCCGATCTCAGATCCCGCACTTCTGGATCCGTTCAATGTTGCCGCCCAGCACGGCAAGCGTTCTGCGGAACGCTTCAATATCTTCTTCACTCAGTCCGGTGAGAATTTGCACGGCAAAGTCCCTTTGCAGCGCCCGGCCCTTTTCAATGATGGGCTGCGCGGCCTCCGTGCAGACGAGCTGCTGCTTCCGCCGGTCGCCGGGAACGGCCTGCCGCCGCAGCAGCCCTTCATTTACCAGTCGGTCGATATGGACGGAAACGATCCCCGGCTTCAGCCCGCGGCACTGACAGAGATCCTTGGACGTGCTGCTGTCCGGGTTGTTGGCAAAGAACATCAGAATGTCCACGGCCATCGGCGGCATTCCCAGCTCCTTGCACAGCGGCTGGAGCACCGTCTGATAGGCCTCGATGAGTTTATTGGCGTTGCAGAACAGCTTCGACGCCGTGAAATTCCACTCCGACATTGCAAACCTCCGATAATTAGAAAGTTTATTTTTAGAACATCTATAATTATATGAAATCATGTGAACAGAACCGGGACATTTTATGAACAAATTGTGAATATTCGGCCTGCGCTGTTTTGCAGGAAACCTTGCAAAACAGAGGTGTGCGTGCTATAATTAACTTTCATGAAATTATGCCCGCATCTACGGCAGGCAAGGGCAGCAGGGTTTTCAAAATGCAGAAAAGAGACATGACGCAGGAGCTGGAAAGCGGAAAGATCCTTCCGCTGGTGTTCCGCCTTACCATACCGGCGGTGATCGCCCAGCTCATTACCTTCCTATATAATATTGTAGACAGAATGTATGTCGCCAAGATCGAAGACTCCGGCATGGACGCGCTGGCGGCGCTGGGCATCGTCCTGCCCATTACTCTGATCATTCAGGCTTTTGTCAATCTCGTCGGCCTCGGCGGTTCGCCGCGCGCCGGCATCAAGATGGGCGAGGGGAACCGCGCGGAGGCCAACCGCATCTTCAACACCTCGTTTTTGCTGCTGTTCTCGCTTGGAGTCGCGATCGGCGCGCTGACCTTTTTCCTCGCGCGGCCCATCGTCGTGGCCTTCGGCTGTCCGCCGAGCGCGGTGGAATTCGCGGTTTCCTATCTGAAAATCTATGCCTGCGGCACGATCTTCGTCATGCTGGCGCAGGGCCTGAATCCCTTCATCCTGACGCAGGGCCATTCCTTCCTCGCCATGGGCTCCGTCCTGGTCGGCGCGGTCACGAATATTGCGCTCGACCCGATCTTTATTTTCACATTCGGCATGGGTGTGCAGGGCTCCAGCCTTGCGACGATCCTTTCCCAACTGGTTTCCTGCGTCTGCATTCTCTGCTTTTTCTTCTCCCGCAAGAGTCTGTTCCGCTTCCGCGTGCGGGAGATGCGTTTTTGCTTCGCGCGGGTCCGGAGCATTGTGTCCCTCGGCGTCACGCCCTTTGTCATGGTGCTGACCGAGTGCGCCATTCAGGTCGTGTTCAATATCAATCTCAACCGCGCCACGGGCGGCGACAAGGATTACACCGCTGCGCTCACGGTCATGCTCAGCGCCTTGCAGCTGATCTCCCTGCCGCTCAACGGCCTTGGCAACGGGATGCAGCCCTTCGTCAGCTACAACTACGGCCGCGGCAGTGCCGACCGCCTGAAAAAGGGCATCCGCTACGTGACCGTGATCGCCTTCCTGTTTGCGGCGGCGGTCTGGTCGGTGTCACTTGCGGTGCCGCAGATCTACGCGCGCCTGTTCTCCGCCAGCGATTCGGTCACGGCGATCGTGAAGCAGTATACGCCGCTGTTTTTAATGGGCTCTATCATGTTTTTCGTGCAGATGACGCTGCAAAATATCAATGTCGCCCTGGGGCAGGGAACGGCGGCCCTCCTGCTTGCGGTGAACCGCAAGGTCGTCATCTTAATCCCGCTGTGCTTTGCGCTGACGCATTTTCTGGGCTTCAAGGGCGTGTACCTGTCCGAGGGCATTGCCGATCTCGTGGCGGGGATCATCACAAGCATCGTGATCTTCTCGCGCTTCCCGCGCATCTTCCGCGAGCGGGAGGAGCAGGTCAGGCGCGGAATGATCGGAAAATAGCAAAAAGGAAGCAGCAAGGCTGCTTCCTTTTTTGCATTTGACAACTGTGGGTAAATCCTGCTACAATTGCACTGAGAATCGTTGAATTCGGGAGGGAATCGTGTGGATTTATCGGAAATGCAGAACATTCTGCGGAAAATGGAGTTCGACCGTCCCATCCAGTCGGCGGTGCAGTTTTGCAGCGAAGAGGACGGCAGCCCGTATGACGTCTGGAAGATTGAAACGGATGCGGGCGCCGTTGTGCTGAAAAAGATCTCGCTGCAGGAGCGGGAGGTGTGGCAGACCTTCTTTCCGCACGGCGCGCCCGGCACGCCGAAGGTTTACGGGCTTGCCGCGCACGAAGGGCAGGATTATCTGCTGATGGAATTTTTTGCCGGAGAAACGCTGAGCCAAAGCAGCCGCAGCCACTGGCAGCGCGCGCTGGATGCGCTGATCGCCTTGCAGCGGGCCTTTTGGGAGAATACGGAGCAGGCCGGTGCGGGCTGGACATTTGAGAAGAAATTTGCCTCGGAGCAGCGCTGGCTTCCCTATATGGACGACCTCGCGGAGGTCTATCGCGCCTATCTGGCGGAGGCCGCGCGCGTGCCGCGGACGCTCTGCAACGATGATCTGCTGCCCTTCAACGTGCTGGTCAATGAGGAGCGGGCGGTGATCCTCGACTGGGAATACGGCGGGATTCTGCCCTATCCCTGCGCTCTTGCGCGCCTGCTTGCCTTCGGCGAGGAGGGGACGGACTTTTTCTTTCAGATGACGCGGGCGGACAGGGAATTCGCGCTCCGGTATTACTATGACCATCTGCTCCGGGAGAAAAATATCCCGTGGGAGGAATACCTGCGCACGATGAAGCTGTTTTTCCTGAAGGAGTACGCCGAATGGGTGTATCTTGCCAGAAAGGAAAAAGATCTGACCGGAGCAAATTACCGGAAGTACTATGAGAAGTGCAGAATTCTGGCGGGGGAGCTCAGCTTATCCACGCCTCGCGGATCGCAGTGATCCGCGCCGCAATCACGCTGATCACGAACGTGGCCGCCTGCGCCAGAGGTACGGCCAGCCACACGCTCACCAGCTTGAAAAAGGGCGGCAGCAGATAAATGATGGAAGCGATATAGCCGATGCAGCCGTACACTGCCACCGACTGCTCATTTCCGTAGAGCAGCAGAAAGCGGTTCATCAGCAGTATCGTGATCGCCGGGGAGAAGGTCAGCCCGAGGGGGAGAGGGCTACCCTCAAAACATTTTTCCAGAGTGCCCACAAGTCTTTCCGGCCCGGCAGGGAAAGACGGCATTTTTCACCAGAAAGAACAGGATGGAAGCAACCATCGTGACTGCCTGCCCGATGATCGTGGCCAGCGCCGCGCCGGCCATCCCCCAGTTTACGACCCAGACCAGTGTGTAGCACAGAAGGATGTTGGTGACGAAGCCGAGAATCATGGCGGCCATGGCAAAGGATGCGCCGTCCATGTTCCGGATGAAGGGAACAAAACCCGTCGCCAGCAACTGAAAAACGGCACCCAGCGCGATGATGCGGGCGTACTCCATGGAAAGCCGAAGCACCTCGCCACGCGCGCCGAGAAAATGCAGGATCGGCTCCGCAAAGCCGTACAGCAGTGCCGTCAGCAGAGCCCCTGCAAGGAACATCAGCAGAGTCGTTCCGAGAAGCAGGCCTGCGCCTTTTCTTTTCCGGCCTGTGCGTTCAGAATTGTATAACGAATCGCCCCGGACAGGCCAATTCCGGTGCCGACAGCGCCCACCAGCGCCGAGATGGGATAACCCAGCGTGATGGCTGCAAGGCCCATGTCGCCGAGACTCTGCCCGATGAAGAAACCGTCCACGATGGTATAGACGCCGGAAAGCGCAAAGGCCAGAACGGACGGAATGACATAGGCGAAGAATTCTTTTTTTCTATGGTTCATCTTGCATTTCCTTTTCAAAAACCGTGTTGAAGAGCGATACGGCGTCCAGCATCTGACGGATGCGGTCCTCACCCATGATACGGAACACCCGGTTTTCCAGAGCGTAGAGCGGGCCGAGGACGCGCTCTGCGTACAGTGTACCCGCTTCGGTCAACCGGACCGCTTTCTCCCGCCGGTCCCCGCTGCCCGCCGATAAGCTGACCAGACCTTCCGATTTCAGTGCTCGCATCACGGTCGCGACCGTTTGCTTGGACAACCCCGTGTAGTCGGCAATCTTCTTTTGCGTGGTCGGCGCGTGGGAGGCCAGCGCATATAAAACCAGCTGGCGGTAGAAATTTACGTTCTCTTTTGCGCACCATTGTGTATACAGCGCGTTGGTCTGCCCCCAGACTTCCCATAGCTTGCGATTTTCCTGTTCCATAGTTCGCCTCTTGATAGTATTTGCAAATACTATAATAACACTTTCAAATAGAATTGTCAAGCAAACAAAAGCGGTACGAGCATACACTCATACCGCTTTTGGCTTTTTATTCCCACTCGCTCCCATCAGACCTGTCCTAAACAAGCTTGCTTATGGGATTTAGCACAGATTATTTGTATTACTTTCATTATTCAGGTAGCATGGGCTATCTGATTTTTTGTTGCCATTTGGTTGCCACGGAACGCAAGAACTACGAGGGATTCTATGACTCTCCCATCATCATTTTATAGTGTGCTTCGTGCCCCATTTTGAAAAATACTTCTTTGAATATCTGTTTGTATCGGTCTATCGAATCTGTGTAGCTGTCGATATACAAATCATCGGGAATGGTATGTGAACCGTCATTGATCCAACTCAACAAAGAACGGCAGATCATTTTTTCTTCTATAGTTGAGAAAGAATCTACGATTGTGTCATCCTTTGTTTTACCAAGAATACTAAAGTAGTTTTCTAAAATTCTTCGCATAATATTTTGCGTTGTAATAAGCGAAGCGTTTGTGTTACTTTTTAATTCTTCCCACAGTAATTCATACGACGTTTTAATCGGATTATTTCTTTCGTATGCCTTGATAGTGGATATGTTATTGTCCTTGCTTATGATCCAGAAATGTATATCATTGCAAACTTCGGTTCTACGATCAATAAAAGCGGTTTCCTTGTGGAAAAACACATTATGCGTGAGAATGAAAATCTGCTCTACATCAGAATTTCCCTCACGAACATCTTTTATTAAGCCTTTAACCAAAGAACTTACTATGTATAAAACTGTACTATCAAGGCTGCAGATGGGGTCATCCAACACTAAAACCTTACGATTAGATACTTTTGCAACATCGATGGAGCCTTTTGCAAACTGCAAAAAATACAAGAACGATATAAATGTTTCTTCGCCCTCGCTTAATGTATTGGTGGCAAGGGTGCCATCCATACGCTGTATTTGATATGCGTTTGGTTGAGCTGGAGACGGTACAATTTTGAAATTAGTAAAACCATAGCTTTTCAAAGAACGATTGATCTCATCAACCGTCGGCTGAACGCTTGTTATGTTCTTTCCGGCTTCCACAATTTTGCCGTCCAA
>ENA-UOJL01000813-UOJL01000813.1-human-gut-metagenome-genome-assembly--contig:-P47-NODE-813-length-39934-cov-21.997668_pt1 | contig 39934 bp, 41 predicted proteins | sample MGYA00242347_ERZ723894 | MGnify/ENA metagenome assembly ERZ723894
GTTCCGCTACTATTGTCTCATGTGTGTCTATGCGCGGTTAGGTTTGACGGTTACGCTTGCTCGACAAGTAATAATTTTAGGAGGGTTTTGTAATGAAAACCAAAAGATTTGTATCGATCTCCCTGGCTCTATGTCTTGTTTTGATTTTAGGGCAGAATGTAGCATTTGCATTTGATAGTGATGCTGCTGCACAGCGCTATGTAGGATTAGTTAATAAGTCGGTTGCACTAAAAATTTCCAGCGCAGGCCTTTCGACTAGCCAAGGGCTGGTTGAGGTTGATTCTAGGTATACTGCGAAGGCCACCCTCGAATTGCAGCAAAAGAAAAATGGAGCTTGGCAGCCGATAAAGAGTTGGGCAGATAGCGGTGCAGATGCTTTTAGTATTGTAAAAGACTATTATGTATTACACGGATATGATTACAGGGCGGTGCTAACGGTTAGAGTATATGATTCTAAAAATACTCTGATTGAGACCGGAAGTACAAGTTCTAATACTTATTATTACTAAGCAGAGACTTATAGAGAAAAGGCATCTCTGCTGGTTTAAAATTGAATGGCCAGAAAGCATGGGATTATGCTAATATTGCAAAGCTTATTCGTGCTTTGCGTAATGTGGTGTAGAACGATTTCCTAAAAGTGAGATGCAGACCTCCTTTAAATAGGATTTATTATATTTTGTTATATTTATGGGGGATTTGTAAAATGGAAGACAACCGTGTAAGAGGCTACGTATTAAGGACCCTTGAAGAGTATCCGAATATAGTCAGACGTATAGCAATATTGCGATACGAGATTGAGCATCCCATAGTTGTATCTCCGGATGAAGTTATTGATTCGATGAATTTTTCGAGAAGCTATAGCCATAGTAGAAACAGCGGAAATATTTCTAATAAGACGCTTTATATTGCTCTAAATTACGGTCAAAAAGTAACAGAGTTAAGCTCTGAATCTGAACGCGATCTTGTGATGCGGTTAACAGAGTTAGAGCAGAAAAAGTCGCGAATTGATTATTATGTTTCACTTTTGAGTGGTCGGAAAGCCCAAATAGTGCGCCAGAGCTTTTTTGAAGACATGACGTGGGATGAAATTGCACAGGAAATCGGTGTAACACCAAGGACAGCGCAGCTACTACGCCATCAGGCAATCGACGAACTTGTGAAGATGTACGAATTTAGCAATAAAATTTTCTAAGAGAGTTGCTGCAAATAGGCCCATAAAGAACGCAAGGACAAAAGGCTTTTCAAGACTTTTGTCCTTGCGCTTGTTTGAATGAGATACTATTCTGTGAAAATTATTCGTTATTGGGGGCGCAGCAAAGCGGCCACAGAGATCGATAAGGTACAATGAGAACGAGACGATCCTTTTCACAGTGCCAGGTTACCTTATAACCATAAGTATTAGTTTCCCCTCTTCCGTGGATGCAATGAGTGAAATAATTGCCTTATACCTCGATTGCCGTTTTAATGTCTTCTTTTTGGAGAGTGTCAACATATTAAAGTAGAGTGAGAGGGGCGTTTCTATAAATAAATTTTAACGGGAGAAAAGATATGAAGCTTATTAAAAAAGGACTGCCTTTAATGCTGGCGCTGAGTATGGTTTTTACGCTTAGTATTTCGGCTAATGCGACTGAGTTCCTCTTAAACAATGCACAAACTAAAAATGCTGATGTAGGTGTAAGCGCAACCATCAGAGGTGAAGTGTGGCATTATATGGGCTATGAAAATGGAGTCGTGTGGTTTGAGCCTACGGTTAAGACAATTGTCAGCAGTTCGAAGACGATGGCACAAGTTACGGTTTCGATGGAATGTAGATACAATGATACAGGCTACTTGATGACATCGGACGGAAAATCGAGTGGAAAAGGGTCTGAGAATAATGTGAATACAGTATCGATTAACTCTTCTATTCCTGTATACAATACTGGCTCTCAAATTGCAGTATTTTCCTCGCATGGAGCAACATATTCCAAATCTGATGTTCTTTACATGACCACGTTACTGTAACAGAAATTTCGCCATATCTACGCATTTCTTTCATATATAATTCGCTGACGCCCCTATTGCTTTTTCGCACATTTCTATGATATCCTAAGAATGCAAAGAGAGAACTTGCAGTGCAGCAAGTTCTCTCTTCGCATTCTTATAGGATTACGCTGCGAGAGTGGTACAAGGAGAACATAGCTAAAATGATGGCTATGAGTAAAAAGGATATCCCTTGTAATGTGTAAATAGAAAGACATCATAAAAGGTATAGACCAAGCGAAGAAGGTGAGCGTATGAAAGAGAAAATGTTTGCCGGATATCCAGATGTAGTAAATGTTGATTAACTTAGAGAGATGTTAGGCGGCGTAGGCTACAAGGCGGCATATGGCCTGCTGTACGATGGCAGCATTGTGTGGCAAAGAGTTCGAGAGCAGCACAATGGCGCCTGGAAAGCACATAGCGATATCTTGAGGGTAGATTGAAAATCAAGAGGAAGAGATTCCGTTCCTATATCTGAAGCCGGCGGAAAGTTCCGAAAAAGAGAATACGGAATCTTATGAAGCTGGGCATACCGAAATATTCTTTCTACAGATGGCGGTATGTGAAAGCCTGTTGGGACATGTGGTCGGAGATCCAGTGCTAACATAGTCAATAAAGAACGATCGGCTCGTACGGACGGGATACTACAGTATCTTCACCCGATACGGGCCGTTGCACTTAAGCGATTGAATTGCCGTGCACAGAACCGTACGCACGGTAGTCTGAGAGGACGGGGCTTGCCCCCTCCTATTCGATTGTTCATATTAAGATATTGCCCAGTGAGGGTGCGATGTTTTGAGGGGGGATTACATGTTCAAAGAATACTCTGATATTCTAACGGTTTCTCAAGCTGCAAAGGCTCTGGGACTTGGACGAAATACCGTGTATCAACTTGTCCATACGCATCAGATAGGCTATAAGCGCATTGGTACAAAAATCATTATACCAAAGGCGTGCTTAATTGACTTTGTGCTGTCAGCACGCTATACTGTAGCCAATCCATAATAGCAGACAATCTTCGCTGTCGAAAGGAGTTATTATGACAGGGAGTCTGCAAGTAAAAAATGGCAAATATTACATGGTGCTCAACAGTACCGAAAACGGCAAGAGAAAACAAAAATGGATCTCTACCGGCCTAACCGAAAAAGGGAATAAACGCAAGGCAGAACAGATGCTGCGGGAGAAACTGACGGAAGAAGAAAAGCGAAACCCGGTAGTGTGTTCAGATATGACGGTGGCAGATTGTGTTCGGCGATGGCTGATACGGATGCAGCGGCGAGTAGATGAGGTGACATACAGAAGTTATCAGCACACGGCTGAGACGCATATCCTTCCATACTTTGACGAGAACGGGCTAAAACTGTGCGAATGTACGGTAGAGGTGCTTCAGACTTATTTTGATGAGAAATATCGGAATGGTCGTAAAGATGGCAAGGGCGGACTGTCCTCTAAAACCATGCGCCATCATAAAGGTATTTTGGGTCAGGCCTTGGCGGAATGTGTGAAAGATGGGCTGATTCCATCAAACCCTTGTCAATATGTTGAAATGCCGCGCAGAGAACGCCATGAAGCACATTTCTATAGTGCGGAGCAGCTGCAGCAGCTTATTACAGCTCTGAACGGTGATCCGATACAGCCGCTTGTAAAAATCGCAGCACTTTATGGACTGCGGCGCAGCGAACTTCTCGGCTTGAAGTGGGACAGTATTGATTTTGACAATGGTGTGGTATTGATTCGCCACACGGTTTGTAAGATGATTGTCACCGTGGAAAAGGATAAGACGAAAACCCAAAGCAGCCGCCGAAGCTTTCCTATGACAGAAGAAGCGCGGGAGATTTTTCTGAAAGCAAAAGCTGAGGAAGAAGAAAACCAGCGTTTGTTTGGCAAGGCCTACCAAAAGAATGACTATGTTTTCAAATGGCCCGATGGACGTACATTTGCTCCGGATTATGTAACGCACCATTTTTCAAAAATGCTTGAACGGTACGGAATGCCGCACATTCGCTTCCATGAGCTTCGTCATAGCTGTGCCAGTCTGCTGCTGAACAACGGCTGCGGTCTGAAAGATGTGCAGGAATGGATGGGACACAGCGACATTCAAACGACTGCCAATATCTATGGGCATTTAGACACTTCCAGAAAGCAAAGCCTTGCAGATAAGCTGACAGAATGCTTGCGTGAGGGACGTTAGAAAAACGTTAGAAAAAAGGCAGATGGAGTTCATACTAAGATAAAATAAAAACCGCGAACCCATTGAAATCAATAGGTTCGCGGTGGCAAGCTATTTCATTCCGGATATTTTGCTTCAGCTGTTTCCGCCATCAATCGGTCGAAGTCACTCTGATAATTTTTGTCCTGAATGACACGATACTTTTCAAATTCGCTTTCCGCAAACGCCTTGGCTATGGCTGCTGTGACCTTTCCTTTGTCCTGTAAGATCTCAGCGTCGTTGAATTGCAGAAATGCATCAAGCTTAGACGCCCAATCTTCCATCGTCATTGGAACATGACGTCTGGCCTGTCTGGTCGCGTAGTCAAGATACATTGTGACGATCTCGTTGAGTTCTTGCAGTTCATCCTGAAACAGATAGTTCTTTGCGACAGATACGTCCGCTTTCACGATTTTTCCGTTCGGAGCGTTTTTCCATGATGTCAGTCCCATGTGCTCTTTGGTATGATCTGCTCTGGACATGATAACTTCTGCCGCAGTGCTGCCATGCACCGCATAGTGCATCTTGTTCTGGACAGTTGCGAAGAAGTCCTTGGTCGTTTTGCTGTCCAAGGAATAGTCTACGGCAGTTGCGTAGATATCGGTGATTTTCTGATAGAAGCGGCGTTCGCTGGCACGGATTTCCTGAATTTCTGAAATCAGGTGATCAAAGTAGGATTCGTCAAAGATCTGACCGTTGGTCAGCCGCTCCTTGTCCAGCACATATCCCTGTTTCGTAAAGGTTTCCAACACCTTCGTTGCCCACTGTCGGAACTGCACTGCTCTGGAAGAATTGGTGCGGTACCCCACCGCAATGATTGCCGGCAGCGCATAGAAGTTATATTGATAGGTTTTTCCGTTGTCAGCAACTTGTGCAAATTTTGCACGAGTTGCTTCTTCCGTCAACTCTCCATCCTGAAAGATGTTCTTGAGATGCTTGGTCACTACGCTTCGATCCACATCAAAAAGCTGTGCGATCCCATCCTGAGTCAGCCAGACCTCGCCATCCTGCACACGGACTTCGATACTGTCTTCACCGGCATCCTTGGTAAAAACAAGAAAATCTACCGTACTGTTACGGATGGTCTTTCTTCTTTTTTCTGTGTCATTGTTTTTCATGTTCATTCCCTCATATGAAGATGGTCAGTTACTTCATGCAGCAATCCCTAACACCCCACCAGCACATCCTGCCAAGTAGCCTCGAAATCGCCCGTGTACCACGGGTCGGCAACATCGCGGGGGTGGTCGGTGTAGTCCGTTCTCTGCAATCTTCTCTGCGTACCAAAGGTGTTCTTTGTTATCAGAGAGCTTGTCCAATAACGCAACATTGTGTCCCTACGGGATTTGTGCAAGCGCCGCTTGCACAATTTTCTTTTCGGGAAAACGCAGTGCGAACTTTGTCATATATTTCAGGTTGCTCACGGAGTAGCCGGTGGCGTCCGGGAAAGAAATTATGATGTCGGCGGCAAGATTTTCAACAAATTTATTGCCCCATATGCTACCCCGTCGAATTCGACGGGGTTAAATTCTGAGCTGTTGAATTGGTTCGCGCATTCAATCGTGTTGCGACTGCGTATCCTCGGCTGCGTCAAGCTGCAGCATTCTGTGATCTTCTGTCAGCACCTTCATTTGGCTGATGGCGGTGGCGTTGAGCTTTGCCAATCTCTCCGCCTGCGGGATTCCCTCGTTGATAAATACTGCATTCAGGTTCTCCAGATTGGACAGGCACACGAGCTGCGATACATTGGCATAATCTCGAATGTTACCATTGAGATCCGGATGGGTGTCGCGCCACTCCTTAGCGGTCATGCCGAACAGCGCCATATTCGGGACATCGGCTTCGTTGGCATAGACCAGCGAAATCTGCCGCGCAGACAACTCCGGCGGAATCAGATTTTCCTTGATGGCATCGGTATGAATGCGATAATTGATCTTGGCAAGGTTGCGCTTGATGTCCCAACCAAGCTGCTTCATTTCCTCGGTCTTGAGGCGCTCAAACTCCTTGACTAAGTAGAGCTTAAACTCCACGGAGATCCATGAGGCAAACTCAAACGCGATCTCCTTATGTGCGTAGGTCCTGCCATAGCGGCCAGCCTTGGAAACAATGCCGATGGCACCAGTCGCATCTACCCATTTCTGTGGCGTCATCACAAAGCTGTTCAGCCCTGCCTGAAAACGCATCGAATTCGACACGGTTAAAATTCGGATTGTAGAGCGTTTCCCACACACCGAGGAACTCGATGGTGTTTCTGTTGCGAAGCCAGTTTTGAATAATGTAGCGTGGATTATCACTATCCTTGATTTTTGCAATGTCTGTCAAGCTGAGGAAATCATCCCGCTTGAGATCCCAGTGCACATTGATTTCTGTTCCGCGAACGACAAGCTTATCCATTTTCGCCGCACCTTCTCATAGTTAATTCTCTCAGCAGCCCTTGGCAGCCCGCCAGCACATCCTGCCACGTTGCCTCGAAATCGTCGGTGTACCACGGGTCGGCTACATCGCGGGGCTGCTTGGTGTAGTCCATCAGGAGATGCAGTTTTCCGGTAAAATCGCCGCCGCAGATACGGTACATATCCCGGAGGTTGGCTCTGTCCATGCCTATCAGCAGGTCGTACTTCTCGTAATCGGCATTGGTGAGCTGCCGCGCCGCGTGACCGTCGCAGGATATCCCATGTTCCGCCAGCTTGCGCCGTGCCGGAGGATAGACTGGGTTGCCGATCTCCTCTCGGCTGGTTGCTGCAGACTCGATATGGAATTGTGACGCCAGCCCCGCCTTCCTGACCAAGTCCTTCATCACGAACTCCACCATCGGACTGCGGCAGATGTTGCCGTGGCACACAAAAAGTATCTTCGTCATCGCACATACTCTCCCGAGATATTTCTTTTTCCTCAGTATAGCAGGAAAGCGCCTGTTCGTCGAGAGAAGAATGCAGCCATGCCTGAGATTCTATGGCTTCCAGCAATTTCGCTTTCTTCCAGCCGAAGCGCAGCGCGGCTCGGATGTACCATGCCCGCTCCTCGTTGTTGCCACATCTCTCTAAAATCGCTACATTCTGCGTCCAGCCGAGCTCCATCGCCAGCCTCATGATTTCAGGGGAGTTCTTGTAGGCTACGTAAAACGTCCGCATACGGCGCACATTGCGGGGAGAAAAGCCGTCGGCCGCAGGATAGGTTGCTCGTAGGTATTCAGAGGCCGCAACAGCCGCACCTTTTTCCAATCTGCCGTTGACCAGCCGACCGATTTCGCAGTACAATTCCATCTGCGGCAGCTGTGCTGCCATGAGCTCATCCAGTTTAGAAAACAGGACGCTGGAATCTGAGGGTTTGCGGATGTTCATAGGTTTTCTCCTTTCTCATGCTATATGTTTGGCCTTGTTGTTTTAAGGGCTTTGTTTTTCGCGATTTTTTTCTGGTAATTTTTCTTGAACTGGAGTACAATAAAAAATATAATTCCATATCCTACGATTTGGAGGCCGTCTAATGATAAGTAATGTGTCTATTAATAATTTTCGGGGCTTAAAGAGCATCAATCTTGATGCTCTCAAACGGGTTACGCTAATTTCTGGGAAAAACAATGCAGGCAAGAGTTCCATCTTAGAAGGACTATTTCTAATGCTTGATCATATTACGCCGGAATCATTTGTGAAAATTAGAAGCTTTCGAGGGTTGCCTATTACAACCGAACCATCAGCACTATGGACTCCGGTATTTTATGGTTTAAATACTGAGAACGATTTGCAGATTTCTGTATGTCTGAATGGGATGGAAACCACTCTAACGTATTCCAGAGATGATTCTTTTGTTCCGTATGATACCAACGGAGTTCCACAGGATGTTCTTAATCAATTTGTTTCGTCTGCTAAATCAACGTATACGCTAAAGTTCCATTTTGCACACGGGGATTATACGGAAGATGGACATTTTATCATGAATTCTTCAGGAATGATGAGGAATGTTACAACCAACGATGTAAATGGTCAATTGCACTCTATGCCATTTGCACAGTTTATTAATTCTTCAATTATAAATAACGATGGAGTTGTTACAGAATGGTTTGGAAGATTGGAACTTGAAGGGAAGAAAGAACAGATAATTGAGGTCTTAAAAAATATTGACTCTTCCATATGCGATGTATCGACAATTGCGCTTCAGGGACAGCCTCAGCTTTATGCAAAAATGGGAGAAAAGTTGTTGCCACTTAAACTGGCTGGTGACGGTATTAATAAATTGCTGTTTATTGTTCTGGCAATTATTGCAAACCCGAACTCTATTATTTTAATCGATGAAATAGAAAATGGCTTTCATTTCTCTATGTATTCTAAACTGTGGGAAATAATCGCAGTTACGGCCAAAAAGAATAATTGTCAAATAGTAGCAACTACACACAGCTATGAATGTATAGATGGTGCCGTTGATGGCATCGAGGCCGCAGATATGCAAGATGAATTTTCTTACTATCGTATTGAGAGGACAAGTAAAGAAAACAGGTCTTTCAGATATTCTGGTGCTATAATGAAATCCGCACTTGACTCCGGTATGGAGGTGCGATAAATGGCCCGCAAAACGAATTCTCAAATTAGGAAAAAATGGTTAATCCTATGCGAAGGACGAGATGCGGAGGAGTTCCTAATTAGCTATTTGAATAGCCATGAACTTTCTGATGTACCTGCGTTTTCTGAGGACTTTCAGGTTATGGATTTCGGAGGAATAACGGATTTAACTGATTTTATTTCTGCATTGCAACGGATGGAAAATTATGATCGCGTTGAAGCTATATTAATTATTCGCGATGCAGAGGGGAATCCAGAAGCAGCAAAATCCAGTATTCAGGCATCTTTGAGTAGGAATGACTGCGCTATTCCGCATGAGACATATGTCTGGAGCGAATCTTTCCCCAAAATCGGCTATTTACTCTTCCCGACATGTGATAAGGATGTTTGTGAAGGTGCCATAGAACATTTGTGTATGGACATTTTATCTGAGGAAAATAGCGATTACGTTATAAGTGATATAGAGAAATTTATGTATGAATTGGGAAAAAGGTACGGGCGTGAATACCCTCACGATTTCAAAACAAAACTTCATACATATTTCTCAGTTACTGATAAATATGTGTCATTGAAAATTGGAGAAGCTGCTAAAGCGGGGGCATTTAACTGGAATAGCCCTAAATTGTTACCTTTAAAAAATTTTTTGCTTGAAATTATAAATGCTGATACGCCAGAATGACCTGTTCTAATATGTGTGCCTGTTGGAAGGAACGGAAGCTCCCGCGAGTATCGCCAGTCACATAGATCATGCAAACTTCGTCCTTTTGGGCTGTTCCACAGCCTGCTCGATTTCCAGCCCATCCCGCAGCGTTACACGGATGTGCTCTCGGGACAGGACGGTGACCTTCTCCAAGAGCTGATAGATTACATTATCATCCCATTCCGTAAGCTCACTTGACGCAGTTTTCAGCACCGACGCGACCGCCTGCACACGGCGGTTCGTCTGCTCCTGTTCCTGACGAATTTGCAGAATATTGGCTTTGCGGCGCTTGAACTCTGCCATTGCCGTGGAGATGGATTGGAACTGTGCAGTGTAGCTGTCAGCGTTATTCGCATCGGCGGCTTCTCGCAGAAGATCGTTGAATTGCTGTCCCAAGCCTTCCATGGCTCGGTCAATATCTCCGAGACTCATGCTCTCGCTGGGGATAGGGGCAAGCTCCTGCTCCATTGTGTCAATAAGCTGCGCGGTCAGAGTGCCGTGATCGGACATGGCAGAATTGACGGCGCTCAGTATGGCCTGTTGGAGAGGCCCCTCGTCCAGCGTCGGAGAATGCAGGCAGTATCTCTTTCCATAGTCCAGGCGGCTCGTGCAGCGCCATACTGCGCGCTTTTCACCGTGCTGTGTCCATACGACGCGTCGGTAGACTGTGCCGCATTCCGCGCAGAACAGCAGTCCGCTGAGTGCATATTTGCCGCTGAATTTGCCGCGTCCGGTAGGGGCGCTTTTTCTTGTGCGCCCATCCTGCGCACGACGCCGCGCAATTTCAAGCTGTACGGCATCGAACATCTCGCGGCTGACGATAGCGTCATGGTTGTCCTGAATGAGGACCTTGGGAAGCTGCCCTGTATTCAATATTGCTTTTTTGCTGATACAATCCTTGATGAAGGTTTTCTGAAGCAGGGCGTCTCCGCAGTATTTTTCATTGGTGAGGATGGCGCGCAGGTTGCTGGCGGTCCATTCCGTCGTTCCGGCAGCGTTGCGGACACTGCTGGCCTCTAGCGCCTGCCGGATGTTTTGAATGCTTTTTCCGGCAAGGTAGCGTTCAAAAATCCGGCGAACCGTTTCTGCTTCTTCCGGAATGATCTCAGGATTACCATCCACCCCTTTCTTATAGCCCAGCATGGTTTTATATTGAAAGGTGACCTTGCCGTCCTTGATGGACTGACGCTTGCCCCAGCGGACATTGGCAGAGATGGATTCACTCTCGGATTGAGCGAAGGCGGCGTGGAGCGCAATGAGGAATTCGCTTTCCGGGTAGATGGAGTTGATGTTCTGCTCCTCGAAGATCACGGCAATGCCGAGACTTCGCAGCTCACGGGTATAGCTGATGGTGTCCAGCGTATTTCTGGCGAAGCGGGAGACAGACTTGGCGAGGATCATATCGATCTTGCCCTGCCGGCATTGACGAATCATGCGAAGGAACTGCTTGCGCCGACAGGTGGAGGTTCCTGTGATGCCCTCATCCGCGAAAATGTCCACCATCGTCCAATCAGGATTCTTCATGATCTTCTCGGTGTAGAACGCTTTCTGGTTCTCATAGCTGGTCAGCTGCTCTTCATCACCGGTGGATACGCGGCAGTAAGCGGCGACGCGCAGATTTCGTTTCTTTGCCTGTTCCTGCGGGGATTCCTTTTTAGCTGGAATGATAATGATTTTTCTTTCCGGACGAGGCTCTGCCATGAGCTGTCACGCTCCTTTCGTCAATCGCGGGGATGGCCTATGCTTCCAGGCATTGACCATTTTTCAGATGAACGCGCACATCGTCGCCCTGACATTCGACGCTCTGAACTCCCTGCCGCAGCAGTTCTGCGTCCAGTTCGACCATCTTTGACCGCCGCCCGAGAATGCTGCGGAGGCGGTGGGCTTCGTATTCTTCCATCTGGACGCTTATAAGGGTCAAGACCGCAAGCTCCATCGCTTTCTGCCGCGCGACTTCTTCATCCACGGGCGGCGTATGCAGAAGCTTGTCCAGCTCCAGCCGGAGCCGCCGAATATCTTCTGTGCTGGGAACACCGAATGCCTCTATCTTGATGAGCTGCGGATCGCCTACCACCTGATTCAATATCTTGAGGACTTTTCGCGCAACGCTGTCGGGGACTGTGCCGCCGCACAGCCTGTAAAGTTCAGCCTGCGCGGGGGTTCGAGAGGGGATAGAGCGTTTCTGCTTTCGACGCTCCTGCACTGCTTGAAGCTGCTCCGCGGATATGAGTGCGGGGTAGACCTCCGTTCCGATATAGCGGCTGTCTTCCAAAATTCGAGCCACCATGTTTACATTCCAGCGTTTGCCTGCGTCGTAAGGAACATCCCTTTTATCGAGTTCCTTTGCAAGATGCTGGAAGGATGCGCCGGTGAGGTACGTTGCATAGATGTACTGCACCGTTTCTGCTTCATTGGGGGAGGGGATGATATCCCCAAACTCCATGCGGTAGCCGAAGACCATTTTTCGCTTGGATGTCATATCGTTATTTTCTCCTTTCAAAGTGTTCGGGAAGTTCCAGCCCGTTGATGAGCCGGAAGATTGCTGTGCTGTTATTCTGAATGGTGATTTTCTCAACCAACTCGCTGAACAGCGCCCCGTCAAAGGCCATCAGCAGATCCGGCCCTTCTTCCAGAATGTCCAGAAGTTCCTGCGTGCGCTGGATCGTCTGATCGTCCTCGGCGCGCAGTATGTGGGATTTCTTCAGCTTTGCCTCGCGGCGCTGTTCAGCCAGTTGGTTGCTGCGGGATATAAAAATGTCAGGATCGACGATGGCCTGCTGTTTGAGCTGGGCCAGCAATCGTTCCTGACTTGCAATATCTGCGATTCGTTTGTTGAGTGAAATGATATCCTCACTCCAGAGAAGTCTTCCGGTCTTGGCAGTCTGGAGAGCTTGGATGAGTTGTGTGAGAATTTCCTCTCCGTACCGTTTGAGCCGGAAGTATACGCGGAGGAAGGCTTCTGTGATCTCCGCTTCGGGCGTTTGCATGGTGAGACAGCTTTCGGCACTTTTTTCATGCGTCTGACATACCCAATAGGCGGTGCCGCGGCATACCTTTCGCTTGCAGATCGCTCCGCAGTGTCCGCACACGATCTTGCAGGAGAACGGGTGGGGAGCACTGGCTCGAGGCGGAATGAAAGCGCTTTTTCGGGATAAGAGCTGCTGGACCTTGTCGAACACCTCCTGACTGACAATAGGCGGATGGGTTTCTTCAATAAGGTATTGATCCTCCTCGCCCTTATTCTCCTTCTTCCGGTGGGGGAGAGTGGCTGTGGCATAGGTCTTTTGTACCAGTGAGTTTCCGATGTATTTTTCATTTCGCAGAATGTACTGGATACTGCGAACCTGCCAGAAGGGGGTATTTTGCTTGGTAGGGATACCCCGCGCCGTGATCTCTTTTGCGATATCCTCCATGCTGACGCCGGAGAGGTAGCGGTCAAAGATCTGCCGGATGACAACGGCCTCGTCCTCGATGACTTCCAGTTGGTTATCGACCAGCCGGTAGCCGTAGGGGGCGCAGCGGGTAGAGAAGACACCGCGCTGCATCCGCATCTGATAGCTGTGACGCATCCGCTCTGAGATGGCTTCACTCTCTTTTTGCGCCAGCGCCGAGAATACTGCGGTGAGGGTTTCGCCGGTGGCTTGTGCGGTATCGATGTTCTGCTCCTCGAAGTAGACGCTGACACCGAGAGACTTCAGTTCTCGCACGGCCTCCAGACTTTCTTTGGTGTTGCGTGCGAAGCGGGAAGTGGACTTGACAAGAATGCGGTCAATGCGGCCGCTGCGGCAGTCTTCCATCATCCGCAGGAAGTCATCCCGCTTTTCGACGGATGTGCCGGTGATACCCTGGTCGGCATAGATGTCTGCAAATATCCAGTTTGGATTGCTGTTGATGAGTCTTGCAAAGTAAGCGGTTTGGGCTGCATAGGAGTGGAGCTGATCGTTGGAGTCCGAGCTGACGCGGGCGTATGCCGCCACCCGGAGGGGGCGCGTGAGATCCTGCCCGGTGGCAGGGATGGTGATGATCTGCGGCTTTGGCTTCAGGGCGAGAGAGCCTGTGGTTTTCTCGCTGTCGTTCATTGCGCTGACACCTCCTTTTTCAGCAACACACAATACCATGAAGCATCCGGAATAGCTATACCCAAAAGCGAGAAATCAGAGAGAAATAATGATGTCCGCGCCAAGCCTCGCTTTCAACCGCGCGGCGATCTTTTTTGCTTCACTGCCGCTGATGAGCCCCTGCTCCCGCAGACCGCGGAGCAGGGTGACGATACCGAGATAATCTGCGTTGGGATTCATTTGAAGTCCTCCTTTTTGATTTTGGTAATGAAAACACCCGAGCCCGTTTGTCAAATGGGCTCGGGTGTTCTCACTACACACTTCTATCGTTATTACTATGCCGCCTTACATTTAGTCTCGTTGGGTATCTTCTATCTCTATTTTGCTCTTCATCTGATCTAAAACCCTTATGATGGCGTCCTCTGCTATGCAGTCCTTCAATGATGACTCAACGGGACCTCTTTCCACAATGAGTATAAATGCTATAGCGCTCATCTGCTCATCCTGGGGAAGATCAAAGAATTGATTTTTAGTCGCAAACTTCTTAACTCGACGGTACGCCTCGCCGAGATCAACAAACTCGCTAAGTCTATCTCGATCCACCGTTCTAGTTTTCGCAACTATCCTCATCGCTACACTTCCACGAGAAGTACATTCATCTATAATCTTCACTAAGGAAACATCATCTGTAACCATTGATTTCTTTTTATCCGCAGCGGTCTCTGGATCAATCTGTCCAAGCAGCCACAAAAATCTCAGCCCGTGATATTGCCTCAGTACCACTTTTGAATCAATTGCCTTCACCGCGCGCTCCTTAAAAATCGCTTCCAGTTTTTGGACTTCATCAAGAGGCAATACTGCATCAGCAGACTCTCTGGCATTTTCTGCACATCGGCCAAGTTGGTTTTCGAAGTCTTGCAGTAACAAAGCCACTGTCGATACCTGAACCTTTTCGTTTTCAAAAATTGAGCACATCAAAGAAGCTCTTGCTTCCGAATCCATCCTTTTTAATAACGGATCAACACAATACAAAAGCCTCCATGCAAACGGAACTGCAAAAAAGCCCTCATCCTCAACCTCAAAGGAACTCCAATTGCAAGAAAGAACTTTGATAATTATAGCTGCCCTTTCCGCGTCAATGCTTCGTCCGTCTCCGGCCCCTGCGTACACCTCTATCGCTTCAAGGAGGCGCACGATTTTCCCATCGCGATAGATTTGCATAATTTCTTCTGCAAGCTCACTTTCACTCGATTCAAAAACCATACGTCTAACTGTAGCAGTGGGAATCGCTCCATTCTCAAGCGTCAACGCAAAGTACCTGTCGAAGCATTCTGGAGCAGCGATACTATTTCTTATAAGGGAATCTCTACGGGAGTATCCTCTCCCAACGCCGTACGACCACCCCATATTCGTTTTAATTCCCGGGAATAGAGTACCAAGTATATTCTTTGTTGCTTCTAAATCTGTAACACTTCCGTCATCCGGGGCTATTCTGTTAATCGCACATTCGACTTTCTCCTCCGTCTCTTTTTGTCGCTCATGTGAGAAGCTGCGCTTCTCTCCGCATAATATATCCTTATAACTCGGCAGCTTCGAGTAAACTGTCGGCTCAAATACTTGCAGACATGTAAGCCCCAGCAAATCAGCCGCACTTGTCTCATTCTTCAAAAGCTCATATTTGAGAGAGAATACATTCGTGTACCGAATCACATCTCGTATCGATCTGATGTAGTTTTTGATTCCCTGCTGGAACAATTCGGCCCATGTCTCCTTGTCCCAATCCTCTTCCGGAATATCACCGAGAATCCCATTTAACTTTGAAAAAAGCGCTTCATGGATATCATCAATATTCGGCACTGGAATCTCAAACGGCACTTGAACGATTTTCTCTAAATATTCCTTGCCATCACCATGCTGCACTTTCCCGAGCGCACGAACCACAACATCATAATCAAAAGCTAAGACATATATGGTATTTGGAAAATCTGCCAATGATTTGACCAACTGGAAAACTGCTACGATCTCTTCCTCAGAAAGTCGATCTATATCGTCGATGGAAACAATAATCTTTATCTTTTCGTCTTTTAGTTTTTTGATAATCTGATTTTTGCTCTCCTGCAAGTCATTCGTCCGTTCTTTGGTTTCTTCCTCTGCCTTCTTAGTAAGCACTTTTGTAAAGGCAGCAACAATTTCTCCTGCAACCGGAATAACACTCGTTGCCCCCAATATATCTGCGTATTGATCGATCAGCTCCCATGCTTTGTCAGCGGCTCTCTTTTTGAGCTTGATTGCTGTCGCCATTTGCTTAAAGAATTGCGTAACAAGCTGCTTTGGATCTGAACACAACCACGGGTTGAACCGCAGAACCACTACGCCGTCATCGATTCGCTCTACATTTTCAAAGACCATATTCAGCAGTGACGTCTTACCGCTTCCCCACTCGCCATATAAGCCAATCGTGAGAGACGATGGGAACGAATACTGCACTAAAGTCTTTGCAAGGCTCTCCGCAAATGAGCCTCGGTTCAGTCCGTCTTCCTCTAACTTTGCGATAGGTAAATCTGGGCTAAGCATTACACAACCTCCTTAAAATGTTCTACGCATCAAATCACACAACATCAACTGCAACGCTGAAAACATCTTCGATTGGTATCTCTCTCCGGTCCGTCATTTGGATCATCCCAGCGACCGCGTCGATGCGCTTGACCTCGCCGGTGACGGTCTGGTAGCTCCCGCCATTTTTCCTCTCATCCGGCACGAAGTAGGTGATGGACACTGTTGGCCTGCCGGGGAGCAGTTCTTGAAGATGCTGCAGCTCCGCGTCGACGCGCGTGATCTCGCTCTCATCAAGCTCGATGCGCCGGTCCGTTAGCCGACCTGTTTCCGCGATGGCAGCGTGGTGGCCGGTCAGGGCTGCAAAGGGTGAAAACTGCGCCGCACGGTCATAGAGAGACATCCGCGGATGGTTCTGCGAGGTCGGATGCGGGAGGTCAATGATATCGTCGTATTTGCCACTCATGCCTTGTGCCCTCCGATCTGGCCGTTGCGCTCTCGGGCGGTCGCGCCGTCTAAATAGCTCCCGCCGTTCAAAATGGCGTTCTTGCCGAACTTCTTCTTGATGCCCAGCATCGCTTCCTGTATTTTGCGCTCGCGTTCCAATCTGATTTCCTCGTCCTTGTGCTGCTGTTCCTGCGCCGCGATATCGTCGAACAGGTTGAACTGTACCGGCATTCCGGCTTCCTGCGGAACATCATCCTCGCTCACGATCTTGTTCGCTGTGATGGTGATCCTGCGGACGGACAGCTTCGGGTTGACCTTTTCGTCGTAGATGCCGAGAATGGCGTCCATGATACCGCGCGCAGAGGATGTCTTACGCGGCAGATTCATCGTGCCGTGTGCATGCTTGGGGATTTTTCTGCCGTAGCGGTCCGTCACGATCTCGCCGCGGAAATTGCCGCCCGCGGTGTTTTCGATGTCGTAGCCGACTGTCAATGTGAGCTGGTCGGTCACGAGACGCTTTTCGAGCAGGTCCATTGCAACAGCCTCTGCCATCTCGCGCACGACAAGACGTGCCTTATCGTACGGATACGGGCATTGCAAAACCTGTCCGGAACTGATACTGTTCGTCTCAGGCCGGTACGCCTTGATATCCTGCATCCGGCACGGCTCCCAGCCCCAGGCGTGGTCGATGAGCAGCTCTGCATTGATGCCGAACATCTGGTAAAGCAGCTCCTCGTTGTAGTATTCGCTCGGTTTGCCGACAGAGCATTTTGCAATATCGCCCATCGTGTAGATGCCAACGGCCTCGAGCTTTTTGGCGTAGCCTCGCCCGACGCGCCAGAAGTCCGTCAGCGGACGGTGCGCCCAGAGCTGCCTGCGGTAGCTCATTTCGTCAAGCTCTGCGATGCGGACGCCGTCTTCATCCGGCGCAACGTGCTTTGCCATGATGTCCATGGCGACCTTGCAGAGATAAAGGTTTGTGCCAATGCCCGCCGTGGCCGTGATGCCCGTGGTGCGCAGCACATCGAGGATCATAGCCTTCGCCAGCTCGCGGGCGGTCATGTGATACGTCTCGAGGTAGCTGGTCACGTCCATCATCACCTCGTCAATGGAATAGACGTGGATATCCTCGGGCGCGATGTATTTAAGGTAGACGTTGTAGATCTGCGTGCTGATCTGAATGTATTTCGCCATCTGTGGCGGCGCGACAAGATAACCCACCGCGCGCGACGGGTCAGTCGCCAGTTCGTGGGCATCGCAGCTCTTTTCAAAAAGATTGCCGCCTGCTTTGCGCCGCCGTTCGGCGTTGACCTCCTTGACGCGCTCAACCACTTCGAAAAGCCGCGCTCTGCCGGGGATTCCGTATGCCTTCAGAGAAGGCGATACCGCGAGACAAATGGTTTTCTCCGTGCGGCTGAGGTCTGCCACAACCAGATTGGTCGTCATCGGGTCAAGGCCGCGCTCCATGCACTCGACAGACGCATAATACGATTTTAAGTCAATGGCGATATATGTCCGCCGCATGGTGCACCTCCTCGCTCTTAGTGTCTACCAGTATATCATAACGCTATAAATCGAACAACTGTTTGTATAAAACTTTTGTGAGGAATCTTGTGGAAACAGTCAGTTTCAAAAGTGCGTACGTCATGCTACAATGGAACGCGTTTGTGATTGGAGGAGGAAGAATGTTTTATACGACAGAGGAGGCCGCGATCGTGTGCGGCTTTTTGGATTTGTACCTAAACCGCGACAGCGTTGATCGCGCCGTGCGGGAGCAGAACCGGAGATTTCAGCGCAGCGCCGCGAGGGGTGACCTTCGGCGCGAGGATTACCGGTGGGCGGAAAAGGCGCTGGACTTTCTCCAGCCCTGCTGGTGGCAGTCGCATGAGGATCATAGAGCGCTGCAAAACGCGCTGCTGAAAACACATTTGCTGGCAGAAATGAAATAAGTTCAGAATACGGCGGTCAGGTATCCTGACCGCCGTATTTTCATTTGAATGCATGGGTCGCTCTGCTGTCTGTTGGCAGCATCTTACATTGCCCTGAATGGCAGAGCGGCCCTCGCCGTTTCTGAAATTTATCGTTGCTCAGTCCTATTCGACACTACTTCCCGGACTGTCGGGCGGTTGAACGAACCGGCGCCTGGCAGCGCCCATCGGGAATCTCACCCCTCCGAGGATCTCTCCGAGCTGCCCCCATTGCTTGCGGCTGTGGCTGGACAGGATGTACCATTATAGGCTGACGGGATCATTGCAAGACAGGCTGCCACACCTGCTTTTGGCTGGGTGAGTTTCGCTTGGCACCTTAAAAGGCCGTTCATTGACATCGGAGGCTTGTCCGATGCAGGTGGTCTTCGCGCACCCGCCGCATCGCTGCTCCCCTTCGTCAGGGGACCGTCAGCTGACGTTATTCGTCACCGGATATAGCCGCTGTTGTATCGGCATTTTTCAAAGGACAAAACCTGCCGCTTCGTCCGGCAGGGAGAAGAGTATTTGATCCCTTCACTTAAGTACCCGCCACAGACGCATTTCTACAAAAAGAATTTTCAATTTTTCAGAAGTTTTTTTAATTTCCTCAGAATACACCGCTCCTGATAGCTGACGCTCTGCTGCGTTACGCCAAGGTGTCGGGCGATTTCCGCCTGGCTGAAATCGCACCAGTACCGCAAATGAAGGAGAAGCCTCTCATCGTTTGGCAGTCGTTCTACCGCGCAGCGCAGATTTTCCAACTCGATTTCATGAAGCAAGGTCTCCTCCGGAGAAGGCTCCTGTTGAGCAAATTGGTGCTCCTCTAAGAGGTGTTCGTAGGAAAGCTCTCTCTGCGGCCAGATCACGGTTTCCATTGTCCTTTTGTTCGTTCGAGTGCGATTTACCTTCAAATCGTACTCCAGATACTCCTGCTTTCGGTCGCATTGTTTCAGGAACTTCAAAATGTCCGGGCGCTCCTTCAGGCAGGGATACATGGTCAAGTAGTCGGGATGGTATGCATCTCGCTTCTTCATATTTGAACCCTCCATATTCTGAAAATTTTGAAAATTGGCAAAATTTCAGAAACGGTGGTCCGCGGCAGCGACGGTTGCTTTGCAACCGTTGCCAAATAAGAAAAAGGCAAGCGTACAGCTGCGGCTGTACGCTTGCCTTTTTATCAATAAAATGATGAATCGCCGTGTAGACGAAATATACTTCGCAAGAATAGAGCTTTACTTCTAATTCTTCTTCGTATTTGTCCCCTTTACCCGGCGCATCCTTCCAGACTGAAAAGCCATATAGGACTCCAAACGCCGGGTCCTTTTTTTACGGAACCTCCCAAGGTTTCCCTTTGTCCATAATAATACCTCGCTATTTCTACGAGCGATTAGAACCACGATTCTAATATCTTGAAGCTAAACAGCATTCATCAGAAGCGTGGTTCCAATTAGAATGAAAACAATAGGAAGGGTGAAGGTATGCACGATATTTGCAATCTTTTTGGAGTTGCCCTGAACAGGGCACGGCATGAGCTTGGCCTGACACAAGTTGAACTGGCCGAAAAGCTCGGGACGACGGATCGCAGCATTTCTGACTTGGAGCGTGGGAAAACCAATCCGAAGCTGGACACGGTTGCGCATTTTGCGCGCTCTTTGGAGATCAGTGTAGATGCTTTAATCGGAGTAGTGCCAAAGGGTGATGTTCCATCCTGCGTCAAGGCGTTCTTTGCAGGGATGAGCGCAGAGGAAGCGGCCAAATACATACGGCTCTGTAAGGATGCCGACGAGCTCACAAAGGAATAATAGCGGCATAAATTAGGCGGCGGTAAGCAGATCGTGCTTATCGCCGCCTTTGATACTGCAGAGACGGCGAATGGTCGTTACTGATGGTATCTGCAATAAGGATTTATTTCACATTTGTTCCGCCTAATTGTTGTAATACTGCGAACTGAAAGGGCTTACTGGAACCGGTAGCCTTGCGTGGTCAGCACATGTAAATACTGTCATATTGCCTGGAACGACCGGATAAGCCAGCCGTTTCCGTTTTTCTGCAGTGTCAAAACGGCTGGACCTTCGTTACAGGACGATGCTCCCCACAATGTGACAATGGCACCGCTCTTTTCACCGTAGCTCGGATTAAATGCTCCAGGGCCAAAGTCACTTGTAAAGGTGTAGAAACAGTCCGTTTCTGGAATATAGCACAGATTAGATTTCCAGTCCGAGTGCATATCCTCTATGGTGATACCGGCGTACTGCATTAGGATGTCGTTGATGTAGCTTCGCGGTAAGCGATGACATGGTGTGGGCATTTCTTCAAGTGTTAGCAGGTGGCCATCCGTCGCTCGGAAGTTTATCTTCTTCTGTACGAGCCGAAATTCATCTTCGTCATCCGAATCAAGGACTTTCAGGCTCGGGCAGTAGGTGATAAATGTGTTTGCGTCCATGTCGCGGGGATCATCATATAGCGAGGTGAAGAAGCAGCTAATGGGCGTGGGGGAGACCGTATATCCGCCCCATTCCTCAATGTAAGTGCTTACCTGGCAGGCTGTGTAAGCCTCAAGCTCATCCAACTCATCTGCGGTGAGAGGGGGGCTTGTGCTGCGGTAAAGGTCAGCAGTCCGAGCTTCACTATACCATTTTCCAAAAGTGTCATAAACCATCCAACCAAACTGCTGCGCTGAATTGTCTTGTTCTGCGGGAATATCAGATAGTCTGAACCAGCCATCACCAGTATCGGTAGTCACATGGAACGGCTGAAGGCCAGTAAAACCGTTTTGATAGGAGATAAGCGATATACCATCGCCGTGGAACTTATAATAATATTCACCGCTGGGATTCCAGTTCTCAGGCGGTTGGCAAGTCTCCCATACATCGTAATCTTGCAATTCCTTTATGTACTTTTTTGTACGGATGGCAGCATTTGCAGGATGGGTTTCCTCATTTTCACCATTGCAGTAGGTCAGAGTTGAATTCGATGCATCCAGTGCTGATAAAATCTCTTTGAGATCAGCGATAGTCAGCGCCGTTGGTGCTGCATCTGACCGATTTGCCTGCGGCGGTTCTTTCCCGCTGCATCCGACCATTGAAAGCAGTAAGGTGAGAGTAAGTAGAAGATGCGAAAATCCCTGTGTTGTTCGCTTCATAAGATCATCTCCATGTCATAGTAGATTAGTGGCGACTAATTGCTGATGTTGTAAGCTCTTTTGGAGAAAAGAAAATACTTTTGAACTGGGACAATCCAAGTTAGCAGCAGTGCCTATATAAAATAAATATGATTATCCCTGTGACCTGTATTATTTCGCCTTGCGGCTGCGCACAAGGCTGACAAAATAGCATCCCACGACGGCCAGATAGACGAGGAACGAGCCGAGGCCGCCCCCCTCCTGCAGATAAGAGCCCCAGAGCATGGGAGCGCAGTATTGCCCTACTCCCTGGATGATGATGCTGTCGCCCATAGTGGCTAAGAAAATGAGCGCGGACATAAGTGCATAGGCGACCGTAAACGGCGCGAGATAGGACTTTTTGCAGTACAGCGTTGACCAGAGCAGAAGAAGCGTGATCACGACGCAGGCGAGACTCTGGAAAATCAGCAGCACCCCGATTTGGTATTTCGGTGAAGAGAGCAAATGGCCGTAAAAGGTGCCTTCTCCAATCATGTTCATCCAGAAACCGGGCGTCATGCACTCATGTACATATGTGATCAGAGGCGAGTCGCCGGACGGAGAGACGAGAGACGGCTGCGAGCGGATTGAGAGGGTGAAGAAAAGAGGGACGAGAATTGCGAGAAATGGCGCGGCGAACAAAAGCCTTTTGCTCGACTGTATGATACGTGACGATTGCATGTTCGGGATTCTCCTCTCTGTAAAGTCATTTCGCTTCATCAAATAGGTTAATATCCGCTTGCTCGTCTGGCAAGATCACGGCCTGACCGGTTGCATAGATATGAGAGATAATAAAGTCTTGCTATGCAATAAGATCCTGATAGGCTTTTGCAAGCATAGAGTCTGATTTGCTATATTCGGCATTACTCGGTGTTCTGAACAGATAGGTGTAGTTTCCTGTTTGTGCGACGACAACGTCATGTTCTGCAATGATCAGAGGCGTTTCCTCTTAGTCCATTCGTTGAATTGATTTTGCTGCTTTATAGATGCATCAGGCGGTCGATTTCTTACATAGTTTTTATTTTTTTGACGATTCAACCAATTAGGGCATTGCCTCTTTGTGCAAAGTTTCAACTTGAGTTCTGGGACTTGTTTTATCTGCCAAACGATGCTTATAATCATTTCGCGGGGTATTTCACCTCGTGGGGAGGTTGTCCATGCTATCGTACTTACTCGCCGCGCTGGAAAGCGAAGAAGACAAGCGCAGATTTACAGAATTATATGAAGAAAATCATGTGCGTGCCGAGCAGACGGCGCTCCGTATTTTGAGAGATCCGCATGATGCCGAAGATGCCGTGCAGAACGCTTTTTTGCAGGTGATCCATCATTTTGATGAGATTTCAGAAATTCCTTGTAAGAAATTAGGCTTCTGGATCATCTCTATAGTGAAAAACGAAGCACTTATGATTCTGAGGCGCAAACAGAAGGAGCTGCCGCAAGAGGATTGGGATACTTTTTCGGCAGATGTCAGCGATCCAACAAGCTATAACGAGCTTGTCCGGCTATTCTCTCAGCTTCCCACCACCTATCGGGCGGCGCTGGAAATGCGGCTGATCAACGGCTATTCCGGCAAGGAAATTGCACAGCATCTTGGGATCTCAGAGTCCGCGGTCAATACGCGCATTTCCCGCGGCCGCGCGCTGCTTCGTGAAATTGCAGTCAAGGAGGGATTTCACATATGACAGAGCAGGAACTTGACCTTTTCATGCGTAATGTGCTGTTGGATGCCATTGCACAGGACGAAGAAACGAATACAGAGACGATCCCGTATACACCGTCGCTGCATCATCAAAAGCAAATCAAGGCAATGCTCAAGAACCCTCTGCGCTGGGCACGTGATCGAGAGCGGCCTGTTTGGAAAAGAGCCTTAAAGCGGGTCGCTGTCATACTGCTGGTGATCTCGCTTGCATTCGGCAGTTTGATGGTCGTTAGTCCAACTGCTCGCGCAACATTTATCCGCTGGGTTACAGAATGGTATGAGACACATGTGATGTACCGTTATGCGGGTGACGATATGGTCGGAGATCTTCCGGAGTATACCATTACTGAATTACCGGAGGGATACGCTGAAGACCGTGATCAGCGAATTGAGTTTGGGACACAGACTTTCATTTCTTATCAGAATGGTGATATTGATTCTGCCATTACACTTCACTACTGTTATATGCAACAAGGCGCTGCAACTATATTTGTTTTGGAAAATGCAGATAGCATTCCCGTCATAGTGAATGGTTGCGAGGGTCAAATCTTCTTGTCTAAAAATTTGGAAACAACCAGAAATGCTATCACTTGGATTGATGTTGAACAAAACATTCAGTTTACTATTCAGGCTCGATTAAGTACTGGCGACCTTTTGCACATAGCCGAAAGCGTTTCTTTGGATAATTTGCCGGAAATTGAATGATTGTTTCTTTTTTGTAAGAAAGGCACCTTCTTTTTCATCTATTTGTCAGAAAGTGCGGATTCTTGACAAATAGTAATTGCCGTTTTTCATAGGTCCTGTAAAGAACATTGCGCAAATTGTAAAAAGTGGTGGCGAAAATGCGATTGAATTCTTCAAAAAAATTTTTAGAATCTACTACTGTTCAAGTTTTGACTATTACCCTATGTGTGTTTGCAATTGTTGCTCTGCTTCTTCGCCTGAGATTGCATCAGACAATGCTCAGCGTAGTTACAACATCGTACGCTTCCATAGATGAAACCAGAGCACACATAGAAGGGCAAATATGGTTGCCAGACTTGCGGCAACGCGATGTCGAGAATTATTGCGCGGGTTTTGTCTATACGGATGAGAGTAAAACAACATTAGACCATATTTCTGCGCGGTACGAACTTCAGGGTGGCTGTGTATTGCGTTTCCTTGCAGATTATGACCGTACGATAGACTTGATTATAGACGATAGCAATGATTTGCAATTTTTGGAATGTGATAATCGTTGCATTTATTACAGGCAGGATAGTAGCTCACGGACTGATTTCTATTTCGCATACTTCAGCGAGAATGACATTTACTATGAACTTATGCTGTCAGTGCCAATTGGTACTTTATCTTCTGATGATGCGATGGGAATGTTGTTTCGAATAGCGTCTCCCTGACCTTTTAAGGAGAGTAAGTCCAAAACGAGTCGTATTCGAGCAAGTGGATGGCTGTTTAATTAAGATTAATTAAGAGGCTTATATTGGTAAAAATGCAAGTGTTGCTGATACTTCGCAAAGGAAAAAAGTACACTAAATATCATTACAACACTTTCTGCAGAGGATAATAAAATGGTAAAATGAATGATATAGAGGGTTGAGATGGGCTTAAAGATTCATGATTTTTGTGCGGTGCGGATACGCTGTCTTGTGATTGTGGAGATAATCTGCCTGATATTTTTTGCCGCAGGTTGTACAGGAAAGACTGTGGAGGGAGTCAAGGAAGATTTTCCGTTTGAAACCGTCCAGCTTGCGTCAGAATATGGTACGCTGTATATACAAGCGTCCTCATACTCCGAGGAGATTGGCAAAGAGATTCTTCAGCAGTTTGACACCGATGTGGAAACTGCCGTGCAGCGGACTGGCTGCGGTGGAGCAGATGTCTTGCTCTGCATTGCGGATTCAGCGACCGCAAGCTATTACGCGGATGCGGACGAGTGGTATTGTTCTGCTCAGCAGATACAAAGCGGCGCTTACCGCAAGAGGCTTTTGGAAGAGCTTTACGATTTGCATGATTACGGCACGCTTGTCGGACTGGCCCGTGCTGTTTATGATCCTGAAGGCACGGGTGCCGATTTCAAAGCGTACTACGCAGATGAGGACCACCTATCTGTGCTTTCTCTGTTTGCGGCATATTTTATAGACGACTTCACCAATAGAGAAACTGTGGAAATGGCAGAGTGCACAGCAGGGGAGTTTGTCGGATATTTGCTGGAAAACGGCGGTTTAGATCGTGTGATTGCTTCGCCGTTTTCCGAGAGTGACCGCAATGAATGGCTACGTACGATCGATGTTGCAGCCGAATACCGTAACCTCTACGGTACGGAATTCCTCGAAGATGCGATTTATCGGGAAAACTATCGGTATCCGCTAATTATGCGTCACGGCGTTCATCAGTATAACTTTCTCCCCCTGCGCAGCTTTGCAACGCCTGTGGAAGTCTGGAAAGCATTGTCACAGTATGCGGAGGGAATGCAAACATTGTGGGATCATCTTGCTGAATATGCACCGTCCACTTGTGAACGCATTCGCACACAATGGGCGCTGCCGATGACGACGAGTTTTACCGCTGTAGGGGAAAGTCAGGAAAAGCATGGCGGCATTGTGACGGTTGCCCGCCCAATGGACTGGTTGCACGAAACTATACATTTTCTTCTGGAGCGCGAGACGGGAAAGGACCCTGCATGGACGCAGGAGGGAATGACAACATATCTTTCTAGCTTGACTGGACAGACATTTGATGGCGACAATTATTACGCGCTGCTAACGCTGGACTACAGCAAAATAGCGGATAGTCCGAGTAAGACCATCGCACTCCAGTTGGTCGAGTATTATCACACGCACTGGCTTCAGGAGAGCTATAATCCGTTGACATATTACCGCGCGCTGGGATTATTCCGCGAGGCGGCGGAGGAAGCTGGAGCGGAGGATTTCCGCCCCATCGTTGTCTCTTGTGGCGAGCGGCGGAATGAACTTTCCGGAGGAAACTTCACCGAAGAGAACGGCAATGAACTATCCTATTATCAGGCGATGCTCGTCGTTGACTATCTGGTTGAGCAGCATGGACTTGATGCTGTGCTTGAATCTTTTTTTGAGGATGAAGATTTTCCTGAAAGCTTTGGCCTAACATATCAAGAGGCTCTGCATGCGGCTGAAACGTCTTTTAGTTAAAAATAGGAAAATAAAAATGCCTACAATAAGTAGGGTGCACTTATTTCAGATGCTAATGCCGCTTGTATTGACTGCTAAATGCAGAAGATATTAGCGCCTAATTGCTCACTGAAAGTGAAAACGCGCGTTGGTGAAAGATCTCAATCTTTATGAATTCTTCCATATTCGGTCAGATCAAATTATAGGCGGGAACATCCTTGCAAGATGTTCCCGCCCTCTTATACCCATTTCCGCTGCACGACATTATACCTCAATTTTACTGTCGTGCCGACTGGCATCCATTCGCTGCAGCCGACATTGACAGGATTTCTTTCAAGATTGGTCGGCTGCATTAAGCCTTGCGGGCACGGGAGGGAAAGGCTATTTAATTATTTGGCAAATAGAAATCAGTTTCCTCTACACCGTCCCACTCGCCGATGAGCTGCATATCTGCCTGATTCGGCGTGGTGAAGGCATCAAAACGCCAGCCTGCGTCAGTATAGATCAGTGTGACCGGATAGATGCGCGTGTACTCATAGCTTGTTTTCAGCCGCTCGTCGCGCTCGGCCTCGGTTTCGTCCTGACGAGGGTAGGGATAAGAGTAGTGCGCCGTCACCGTGAAGTCGATCCGATCATCCGTCTGTGCAGTCAGAGTAAATTCGTCGGGAATGTTGCTGTTGTAATATTGGTCGCCGTAGGCACAGTCGAGGATAAAAAGCCGACCGTCGTGCTCAATGTAGATTGGTGCGTTGCCGTCGTCATTGCAGTCAGACCAGAACGTATCGGTGAACAGCGCGTGGATGACGCGGTCAAAGTCAGCCCAGGACTGCCAACGGCTGTGGGAGCTGATGTAGGTATAGTCGGAGCCATCCGGCGTGTACTCGTCGTACTCGGTTTGGCCGCCTGCGGCGGGGAAGGCGTCGTCGATGCCGGTCGTTTCACCGTCAAACATCGCGCTATAGAGCGCAAACGCCTGCCTGTAAAGTGTTTGCTGTTCCGCCGTCAGGAAATCCGGCGCGGCGCGAAGCCGCGCAGCATCATCCAACGGAAGGTCGGTATCGGTCAAATAATAATCTGTAGGCTTTGATTGATCGGATGTATCCGGCTTTGCTGTGCAGCCTGCAAGCAGCAGGAGCAATACCGCAAGCGCGGTGGGAAATAGACGTTTCATCATGGTGCTTGTCCTCTTGATGTTAGATTTGAGCATGGCCCTTGCACTTTTTATTCGGGGATATATACTTCCGCAGGACGTCCGTGCCAGGGATTCTCCCAGCCGGAGGTCCCATCCTGATAATACATGGTGACATTTTCGGTGGAATCAAATACATAATTGGCTTGCTGCGGTGCATTGCCCTTGAAGTAGACCGCACGCAAGTTTGGACAGTCGCAAAAAGCACAGTTGCGCAGGAGTGTAACGCTGGAAGGGATCGTCACCGTCTCCAACGAAGTGCAGCCGTAAAAGGCGTTGTCCTGAATTTCTGTCACACCATCCGGAATCACCACAGCGGTTATGCTCGCGCAGCCTTCAAACGCTCCCGTCGTACCCATGACGTTTCCAATCGCGGAAACAGTTTTTCCGCCGATCTGTGAGGGAATCACAATATCTGTTTCAGTATCGATATACCGGCTAATGGTAATTGTGCCATCCTCGTTTTCCGTTATTTCAAAGTTTGCGGCATCGGTGACAGATCCCTGCGGAGAATCGCCATTGGCTTTGTTCTCCTGCACATCGGATGTCATTTCTCTATTTTCTATTGGAGTGGACGGCTGGTCATCGGCTTCCAGCGTGCTCTGTGTGCTGCTGCATGAACTTAGTGTTATAAGGAGAGCAGTACTTACGGCGGTGACCGAAAGTCTCGAAATTTGGCGCATGATAAAAGACCTCCTGCATATTCTGAAATGAAAAATTAAGGTGATGGGATGTAGAGAGAGTCTGGCAGCACTATCGGAGTGAGCTTTGAAAGATTGAAGCTGTCAGCCAGTTCTTCAAGCAGATCCCGCGTCAAGCCGTCGGCACTTCCCGCCAAAATAGTGACGGCCACAAAGCTGTCCGGCAGATCGGCCAGAATTAGTGCTCTGTCAGGCCCAAGCGCTAATGTGACCGATAAGCCGTGCGATGTTTGATACTGCCATTCCTGATAACTCATTGCATCGATAATATTGAGTGTAAGGATTTGCTCATTGCACGCAATGTAAGCGGACTATGAGATTTTGACCTGTTCCGCGACGGAGACAAGCTCGTCCGGCGAGAGCTTGAAGCTCCGGAAGTTGATGAGCCAACCGTTTTCTTCATCAATCTGAAAGATGTAGGCCTCTGTACCGATTTCTCCCGCGCATTCCTGGTCCTCACCCCAGTAAAGCGTAGCATCCTTACCGTAAAGCGTGATGGACTTTGACGCTGCATCGTCAGCAATTTCAAAGCCTCCTACTAAGCCGTCTGTAATGGCCACGACGGTGATTGAAATGATCTCACCGTTGTTGCCGAAAAATGTGGCGCCACTGGCAAAATCGGCCCGGTAGCAGCTTCCCGGATCAAGACGATAGGTCTCTTCCAGCGCCGAGTAGTCGATTTTACCGGCGACAAAGGACCCGGCTGGCTCCTCTCCCTCGACACGAAATGTTGCGTGGTCGGAGAAGATTTCAACCAGGACATTCAGCGTGTTCTCACGAAACGATGGCGAGAACGCCAACGCCGACGTGAACAAAAGCGCGGAGATGAGCGCTGCGGCGAGGACGATTCGCAGTACGCGGGAAGGCTTGCGCTTTTTGGACCGTTCATAGGTCAGCGCCTCTTCGATGAACTCATCGTCGATCCCATTCATTGCACTGGAGAATTTCTGAGCCAATGTCAACAAACCAAAACACCCCTTACTGCAAGATGCGTTTGTAATTGCTTACGGATTCGGGAAAGCCGGACAGAGACATTCTTTTCCGTCAGACCGGTTCGAGCCGCGATTTCTACATAGCTATCGGAGAACCAGTAGCGCCGCAGGAAGATCACGCGGTTTTCCTGTGATAGGCCCCTGAGAAAATCTTCAATGATCGCAATCAGCTCTTTTTCCTCGAGAGAGTCTTCAACCGAGACTGAGGAAGAAAGACAATTTTCCAATTCCTCCATTGTCGAGTCGTAATTGCTGTTTCGCTTGAGAGCTGTATTGGCCCGATAACGCATGATAGAAATATTCCGAACGATCTTGCAGACAAAGACGGACAGCGGATTGGGCCTGTGCGGAGGGATCGCGTTCCAAACGCCGAGATAGGCATCATTCACGCATTCCTCTGCGTCCTGTTGATTCTTCAAAATGCTGCGGGAAAGATTATGGCAAATCGCCCCATATTTGCCGTCCAGCGCTTCGATTGCAAGCTCAGAACGAGTAAAGAACAAATCTATAATCTTGATATCATCCACAAGGAATCACACCCTTCTATTTGTTACCTTGCAAATTGGGGTGAAATACTACATCAAAGCAAGAATTTTTATCGGGAATTTTGGAAGATTCCCTGTTCTCCGCTGTCGTATTGCTGTCCCAACATAAAAAGCAATACGACCAGCAAGATCTCATTTCTTCACCCAGACCGGTTCTCGTTCCATTCTATAACAGATGTGCGGGGATATCAAACCCTTGAAGAATTTCGAAATATCTATAGTGCGCGTGTATGGTTTGGCACGGAAAACAACCTATAATTTACATTGATGTACCACTTGAAGAACATTTTGCACATAGCTGAAAACATTTATTTGGCTAACTTGTCGAAAGATGAATGGCGCGTTATTTCTTGTAAGAATGTGTTCTCTTTTTACATCTATATATCAGACGTTAAAAGAATTATTGATTTATCCCATCAGCTCCTTTAGTATGGCTATTGATAAAACAAAATGATTTTGCAGTGGAGGCATTCTCATGGAAAGAAACAGAATAGACAAACTCAAAAAGGCCTGCATAATACTCCTGTTGGTCGTTGCGGTCATATTCAATTCCAGTGTTGCGGCTATTGATTGTGAGAAGAATTCTAAACTGAGCTGCGGAATAGATTCCTATTATGTGAAAGACATGATAGCTCAAGATAATCATATATGGCTTCTTTTGCATGATAACTCGATAGGCAAAGATGCAGTAGCCTGTATAAATGAAAAGACGCTTGAATTGCAGGCATGCTATCGAAGCGGCAAAGATTTAGAAGATGAGATGATCGTTCAGAATATGTCTGTCCAACCAAATGGCTCAGTTTGGCTTGACCTATTCTATCCGAAGAATCCAAAGTGTTCGCAATATAGTCTTTTTATTCTTCAAGACAATGTTAATGTAGCTGCGGCCAGTAATGTTGTCCTCTGCGAAAATGTTGCCTTATGGGAAAATGGAAGTTCGTTGTGCTACTGGGATAGCGATGAGATTGTCAAATCTGTGGACATTCCTGCTGACACAGAGCCTTATGCGATTTCAGCATTGAATGGCAGGCCATGTTTTGTAGATGCCTATACTGGCAAGGTATTCCTTTTGAATGAACATGGAAAATGGATCAATCAGTACAGTATCCCAGTTAGCGATAATAAGGTTTTGCCCCAAGAATTTGTAAACTTTTACGCTTCCATGACAAGCTGCGGTAATGAGGTGTATTTGTCGTATCTTGTCGGCCCGGAAAAGAGCAATAGTCTGAATGCAGGCGGCCTTGTGAGGCTCAGCGACGGAAAAAGGTTGGGAGACACTGCCGGTTTGATCGTTCATGCCAAGAAGCAAAATGATGATTCTGTGCAGCTTTACATGACCAACGGTTTCTCCGACAATTCCAAGCTGAAAGAGTACCAACAGCTGTCTATTAAATCAGACACAATCACCGAAGTAAGGGCTTTCCAACAAGACGGCGACAACGCGGCTATATATTTGCCGGCAGAGTGGCAGTATAGGGACAACCTCGGCCGTCTATGGGGATGGTCAGAGACAATTCGGAATAGCATTACCTGTATTGATACGGATAGCCTTACAGATTCCGACACTAAATTCAGCACATCTACCGACTATTATGGCTTCCTGGACGCGGATGAGTCAGCATGGTATGGAAGTCAGCAACAGGGCGTTATAAAGTCAGTTGTCCAGTTGGGCATTATGAACGGATATACTGACGGTACGTTTCACCCTATAGGCAATATTACACTGAGCGAAGCAATTAAAATGGCTGCTGTTGTCCATGCCACATGTAATAACCAGACAATCTCTTTTTCAGCATCAGATGGTGGTAAATGGTATGATGCCTATCTGAACTATTGTGTAAAAAATCGAATTGTCTCGAGCGACGAATATTCCAGCCTCGATGCTTACGCAACACGAGCACAAATAGCACATATTTTCGCGAAAGCAACATCTGATTTTGCCGTTGTCAATGACGTTGACTATGACTATATTCCTGACGTAAGTGAACGAAGCGAATACGCTGATGAGATACTTGCTCTTTACAGAGCAGGCATCTTGACCGGAGATGAAAGAACCAGAGCATTCAGACCATCTGACACCGTTACACGTGCTGAAGCAGCTGCAATAATCTCGAGAGTAGCTTTGCCTACGATGCGAATCAAAATCGTTTAAAATGGGAAATGAAAAATTCTGTACCCTATGCAGAAGCACTGCAATGGAGCATGATCTGGAAAAGTTAGCGGTTACGGCATTGCCTATCTCTGCAAGTCCTATAATGAGGCACGATTCCTGCATGGAATCTTGGAAACATTGTGAGCAAGTGAAATCCGAATTGTTTGCGTTTATGGTTTAAACCATAAATGCCTCGAAGTAAGTTGGGATTCTATCTGTTATTGACACGTATTTTAGAGTCAGTTTGCTATCCTCATCAAATCTTCCATATACCGATACGTCATCGGAGCGCATTTTTGCAGCAACGATATGGCATTGGCATTTTCAGCATACTTCACCCAGTAGGCAAAGCAGTCTGCGAAGTATTCTCTGGCGTTGGTTTTGGCATAGTCTCGCAGCGGCGCGGCGGTAGCTTCCGTGCGAAAGAGCCGTTCATGCTCTGCGGGAAAGCCCAGCAGCCAGTCAAGAAAATGCCCAAATTCATGCAGTACCGCACCGGCCTCCGAGACATAGATCATTCGCTCCGCATAGTCCGTCGCACCGGTGCATCCTACGCCGCAACGCCTTCCCAGTTCGGCTATGTAATTGCAGTCGATGGCGAGCTTCCAACCGCGCGCATTGAACGTATCGAGAATCGGTCGCGGCACATATTGCAGCTCCATCAAAATTGCATTGGCATTGATCCCTGAACGATTTTCGAGTGTCACCGGCGCAGGCGGCTCCTCGACGTGGAAACTCTGCGTCAGGACAGCATGAAGAATGATCGCCGCTTCTCCTCGCGTCACGAGTGCATTGGCATCCGCATCATCGGCACATAGTCCGAGTTCCCGTCCCACGCGCAGGATGTTATCGGCCGAGCTGAGCGATGCTGCTTCCTCGTAGAGCGTGCTGTCATAAACCGGAACATCTGCGGCGGCAAGGGCACTCTCCACCAGCACACTACAGCACATCGGTGAGCGCGGTGCGGTGACAGCGGTGGTGTTCAGCCAGCCTTGTCGATAGGCTTCCACAACACTGCTTCGGCTCACATCCTGCCAGCTATCACCGGCAGCTTCGACACCATAGGCGCGGCAGAGCATGACGGCCCATTGTTCCACAGTGATGAGCTGTTCTGGCGAGAAGCAGTCATTTCCCGTTCCGGCAGCGATCTCATGCCCAGCAAGATACATCACGCTCTCATAGCAGTCCGCAGACTCCGGCACATCGACAAAACCTGTACAAACGGCAGAAGCAGCGGTGGGCAGAATCATTGCCAGGACAAGGGTGCAAACAGCCAATGCTGTTCTTCTAACGATCATTTTCATGAGTACCTCCATATTCTTGTTGTTTCTCTGTCCTGTATCCTCCGATAGAGTAGGCTCTTCCGGATGCGCCATGATGACGCCACCCTATGGACAGAGTTTTGAGAGTAAAAACGTCACAGTCCCCCCTTGGCGGGAGGCTGTGACGTTTTGTGCTTGGTCAGCCGATATAAATTGCTGGTGAGGCTGCCGTTGGAGCGGCGGCGGTTCCGCTTCTCGATGAGCTGCCTGCGCTCAAGATCTGCCAAGGCCCGCTGGACTGTCCGCGGCGAAAGTCCCAATTCACGGGCAATGGTTTTGATCCCAGGCCAGCAGACACCGGAGGCGTCCGCCCGGTCCCGAAGGTAGATATAGACCGCCTTCTCCCGGTGGCTCAGATGCTCCTCGGCGTAGATAAAGTTGAATTGACTCATCTGCTTCCCTCCATGTTATAGGGATTCTTTGTGCAGCTCCGATGGATGCTGCGAACGAGTTCGCTCTGGTCAACATAGGCAATCTTTCGGGCTGCCTGCTCCGGCATCCGGTAGCCGTCCGGGTCAAAGGTGATGCCCCAATCCAGAAAGAGACGCAGCTTGGTGCGCATGGGATGGGTTCCCGTTTTCATCACTACAAACTCACCCTTGGGGATGGATTTCAGTTCATCTGGTGTCATGAGAGCACGCTCCATCATCTGCAAGGACTGGCTGCTCTCTTTCCCCTGACTGACGGAGCCGGACAGTACCGTCCTGCTGCCGAGTGCAGCGGAGAGGGCATCTGCCGTTTTGCTCTGGGGCGAAAAGCCGCCGAAGATGGTGTCCTGGCAGTTGTCACATATGATTTCAGCGCCCTCTTTTCCGTAGTTCTTCTCCAGTTGGGCAAGGCTCTGGATAATGGGTACCAGCGTCAGCCTACGGGAGCGCCCCGCGCTGAATAGGGGCAGAATGTCAAAGGGCGGCATGGTACCAAGTTCATCGCAAAATAGCACCACGCGGTTTTTGAGCCTGCCGCCGGTTTCATCCGCCACGGAGAACAATTCGCGGGACAGGTTTTGGATCATGAGCGCCGCGATGAAATTCTTTGCCGGATCTTCTTCCGGTAAAATCAGAAAGATGGCGCACTTCTCCGAGGCAAACATCTCGGCGTTGATGGGGCTGTCGTAGCAGATGACCTGTTCCAACTCCGTATCCAGAAAGGCGTTGAGGCGGGACATGACGGTGGACATGACCGAAGCCATAGATTGATCCGCACTGGTGAGGGCTGCGCCTGCCAGCCACCGGGCCTTATGCTCCGGCGGCAATTCATCCATGAGCAGCTGAAAGCCATTCTTGCCTCTTGACTTCGGTACCGCCAGTAGATCCTGCACCAGTTTGAAGGCTGATACGATGTGCCGCTTCTCCGGCTCCCCATCCTTTGGTGGTGCGAACTCCGCCAGCAGAAGCACAATGGCAGTCAGCAAACCTTCTGCACTGTCATAGAAGAAGGCATTCTCACCGTATTGTGCAGCGTCGCCGTCCGGGTTGATAATGGTCTTGGCAAGGATCTTGGCGTATTTCTCTGCGCGCGCTCGGGCAGCGAGGTTCTCCGGATGCTTGCGTGCAATATCCATGTAGTGATTCATCAGCGTCAGGAAATTGAAGCCGTCTGAGCGGGTTGGGTTACGCAGGTCGATGACGGATACCTTGTAGCCGTAATACCGGGAGGCGATGGCACCGTAGTTGCGCGCCAAGTCTCCCTTGGTGTCCAGCGCCAGATAGCTCATACCGCTGGCGCTGGCATACTCCAAATTTGCGTATAAAAAATACGCGGTTTTGCCCACGCCGGAAGCGCCGATCATAAGGCAGTGGATATCATCGCTGTCCACCAGCGCACGGACATCCTGCTGATCTTCCACCACATTTTTGATTTTGGAAATTGCCGTTTTCTTTTTCTTCGGCTTTCGCTTTTCTTTTTTCCCTGCTGTAGGACGGCGGAGCCTCTCCAGCAGCTTGTGAGTGGCCTGTGAAATCACGCCTTTTTTAGCTCTGCGCTTTCTGCCGCCCATGCTGCCGAGGATGATGCCCTGCACCGTGGGCAGATCCTCTCCCTTGCGCCAGCGGCGAGGGCGAAACGGGACCACATGATAGGTCGTGTGGATCTCCTTGGGCGTTGCCCAACGCGCCGTTCCGTGCTGACCGTCGCCGACAGTTTTGTTCTTGAAGTTGTTGAGAGAATAGTTCTTGGAGAGGAAGGACACTACGAGCAAGAATGCCAGCAGTCCGCCGCCAAGCAAAATCAGGGGCCATACATTTTCGTTCATGTGTCTTTCTCCTTCCTCTCGAATTTGGCACAGAGATCGTCATTCCAGTCCTTGCGCACCGGGCAGAGACGCTCCACATCCAAGCCCATGTCCTCCAGCGTATCCGTCATACGGTCGCAGGCGTCATTGCCCGCGTCATCGTTGTCGAGACACAGATACACCATGTCCAGTTTCGGATTCTGCCGCAGCCGCTCCAGCACCGGCTGGATGGAGAGCCCGCAGCAGGCAACGTAGCTGTGCTCCTGCCAGCCGTATGGATAGAGGGTAATGTGGGACAGAAGATCGATGGGCGCTTCGAACACATAGAGGGACTTGTCGGTTCCGTTTTTGTGGAAGCAATGCTCGCTTGCGCTGCCCTCAATGTTCATGCGGAACACCCGTCCCTCGCTGTTGGTACTGCGGATGTGTGCGTGCTTGGCCTCACCGCTGTCATCCAGCCCCACGAAAACACAGTTGTGATGCTTGTCCTCGTAGAGCAGCTTTTCATGTACGAAGGCGGAAATAACCTCGCGGTCAATGTGGCGCTGACGCATGAGGTAGGCATACATACGTCGCATGGTTCCGTAAGGTTCCGGCAGAGCGAAGGGCTTCGGAGCCTCCTTTGCGGGCTTTGCCTGCTCATACGATTTTCCATTCTTTCTGCCCAGCAAAAGCAAAACCGCCTCCTGATAAGGGAGACGGTAATAGCGCTGGACGAAGCTGACGGCGTAGCCGCCGACGCGCGCGGAGTGGTCGAACCATTTGTTGCCCCGCACGGTGATGCTGGGATCGTTGGGAGTACGGAACTCCCGGCCAGAGCGCACGGGTCGCTCCCCCTGAGCGCGCAGCAGCGACACGAGATCCGTGTTCTGCGCCCGCGTCTTTTCCTCCGGCGTGAAATAGATAAATTGGCTCATGATGTTTCCTTTCAGGTCATTGCTCTTTCTGTTGACAATATGTGTTTTATCACATATAATGAGTTGCGGAGAAAGCGTGGTGAATGTATGGACTACACTGTGGAATACTACGAGAAGGATGATGGCAGCAGACCTGCTGAAGAATTCATTCTCTCGCAGGATAATAAAATGCAGGCAAAAATATTTGCCGCATTGGAATTGCTCGAAAGCAAAGGTCCCGCCTTGCGTGAGCCGTACTCAAAGGTGCTGGATGACGGAATTTTTGAGGTGCGTGCAAAGCAAGGTTCGGACATCAGCAGGGTGCTTTACTTTTTCGTGGTGGGACGCAGAGTGATCCTCACCAATGGCTTTGTAAAAAAGACGATGAAAACCCCGCCGCGCGAGATAGAACGTGCCAAGCGGTATCGCGCAGACTTTAATCAAAAAAAGGAGGCATGATTTATGGGGAAGAATTTTCGTGAGACTTTGAACGAAAGAATGCAGGACCCTGCGTTCCGCACGGAGTGGGATGCACAGGAGCCGGAACGTCAGATCATGCGCGCCATTGTTGAAGGCCGTGAGGAAAGCGGTATGACGCAAAAGCAGCTTTCCGACATTACCGGCATTACGCAGGCTGACATCAGCAGACTGGAAAGCGGAACGGCCAATCCCTCTCTGCGGACGCTCAAGCGTCTTGCCGCAGGCATGGGAATGGCGCTCAAGCTGGAATTCGTTCCGACGCAAACACAAATCTGACTTCAAAAAAAGCTGCCGCAATTCAAATTGCGGCAGCTTTTTTTATCTGAATGTCTGCTCCTCATGGTCGTCCGGCTTGTGTCCCATCGCCAGACGCTTGCGCTGCAATTCCTGACGGCGCTTGCGGTCGATCTGCAAGCCGCGGTGGATCTGGTCGATCTTGCTGTTGTCCTCAAAAATTCTGCTCATGTGATGCAGCATCCGCACGACGGTTTCACCCACCGTGTGGGCATGGTGATCCGCTCCTGCCGGTGCGCTCCCTTTCTGCTGTTCGGGGTGATCTGACCACTGAGAAAAAGCCGGTGCATCTTCAACCGCAGGCGGTGTGGTACCCTTAGATGCGGCATCATCAGAGGAGGCGGAATCTTCTGGCGTGGCACTCGCCGCACGGTCAGATTTGGGCTGCGCCGACGCGAGAGATGCCGTGACCTCAGAGTTCTTTGGCGCGGCTTCTGCGGCATCCTTTTTGATGATAGGTCCTTCCTGCGCGGAAGGTGTTCTCCGCACATCCGCGTACCGCTGCCGCTCCGCTATCCATTGCAGTGTTTCCTGAATGACCATATTGCGGACGCTCCGGAACTCCTTTTGCTGGGAGAGCGGCAGACGCTTGCGCGGCCGCTGATTGTAGTCCAGGCACACCTGCTCGTAGAGCGTCTGCCACGTTTCATAGGCGGCGGACACCTGCTCGTTCTTCGCCAGCTCCTCCACGATGGCATCCACGATGGACTTTGTCCGTGGCGGCAGGTAGCCGTAGACCTTTCGGCCCTTGATCGTCATCAGGCGTTCCGCCAGCTCCTCGGTGAGCTGCTCCAGACGCAGGTTATCCGACGTGCCATGCTCCATCTGTGCGATGCATTCCACCATGGCCCTGCGGGTCTGCACCTGTAGCTCCTGCCGCGCGGTATCCTTCTGCTGGTAGATGTGCATTCGATCCGCGTGGTAGATCCGTCTGGCGAAGACAGATTTCATTTCCCGGATACCCTCTTTGGTGAGGTAGCCCTCCTTGGGATATTCGGAGAAGATGATCATGTGGATATGCACCTGATTTGGCTTCTGGTGGAACGCAGCATACCAACGCAGGTTTTCCGGTTGGATCTTATCCCAATAAACCTCGAAACCAACAGCCTTGCCAATGTCCCGGAGCCGCACATAGTTGCTGCCGCCGATGGTATAGGCGGTCATGTGGGTTTCCTGTCCATCCACAAGGATGCGGTTGGTGGAAAGCGTCGCTTTCAGCGATTCCACCGCCTGCGCCGCGGGAGCGCTCAGGGAAAGCCCCAGCACAAGGCCGCAGAGGACAAGTCCGGTATTCTTCAATCTGTTCATTGTTCTGCCTCCATTCTAAATGTGTATGTGGAAATCTTCCTCGCAGCTTCACCATATCACAGGCGATGGGCAGAAGTCGAACAGAACCGATCTGGCAAAACGGAGAAAAAATCAAGCCTCCACCGCAGTGACGCACCAGCGCTGATCCCGCTGGTTGCGGACGCAGGTGTAAAGCGTGAGCATATTCTCGCCGGAGTCCGCAAGACCGCTGTGGTCTGTCTCGCTGACCTTGCTGACATCCGTCACATGGTAGGTGCGGGTACCCAGTTTGGTGGTCAGGGTGATCTTATCCCCGATGTTCAGCGTGTGGATCTGCCCGAAGTAGCTGTTGGCACCGCGGTTGTGGGCGGCGAGGCAGACATTGCCCTCCCAGATGGAGGTATCTTCAAAATGCCCAACGCCTTTGGCAAGCGTCTTGCTGTCCGTTCCCTGATAAATACGGACACTCAGATCCAACGCGGGGATCTCGATCTTGCCGAGGGAACCGTTTTTGTAGTAGAGCTCGCTCGTTACATCCGTGAACAGCACAGAGAGCTGATAGCCGTTGCCGCTGCTTACCGTACTCCCAGGGGTAACCACATCACCGCTGCCGCTGATCACGGCGCCAGCCGTGGGAAGGGTGCGCGGCGCAAGATTCGGCGTCAGGTATTCGCCGGTATGCAGTGCATTCATGCTCTCCGAGCCAAAGACGGGCGGAATGAGCGCTGTGTTCTTGCTCACATCTTCGTTGCGCATGGCACCGCCATCTGCCGTATGGTTCACTTCAATAGAGGTGTCCTTGCCGAAGTCGTAATCGTTCGGTGCGTCAATGCTGTATTCCAGCGCCGAGGCACTGGCCGCAAGGGATGCCATCATACTGACAGCAAGTGCGAAAGTCAAAATCTTTTTCATTCTGTATCCTCCTCATCCGCGTTTTCTTTTCTGTGCTTCACCAGCAGCGCGCCGCCGACGCCCGCGCCTGCCGCAGCCACAATTCCGAGGGGAATCAGCACATAGGACCAGCGGAAAGCGGATGCCGCGGAAGGTACGTTCGCAGGCTCTGCGGGCTGGATGGGCGTTCCCTCAAAAATGGCGACATAGCGGACACGGTTCAGGGCGATTCGGCTGACGGTGCCGGTATAATCCGCCGTGACGGTATAGCCCTTGACGTAGCTGCTGGTGGCGCTGCCGGTGTAGGTAGCAACGGCGGTATAGCGGTCTGCCACGGCATAACCGTCCATGTTGGCGGTATTGTCGGTCTGCCACTGAATGTCCGTGAGCGTCAGGGTCCTGCCGCCGTCCTCAATGCTCTTGGGGATGTACTGTGTATCC
>ENA-UOJL01000821-UOJL01000821.1-human-gut-metagenome-genome-assembly--contig:-P47-NODE-821-length-39681-cov-12.594963_pt1 | contig 39681 bp, 42 predicted proteins | sample MGYA00242347_ERZ723894 | MGnify/ENA metagenome assembly ERZ723894
TTGTCGTATCGTACCCAAACTCACCCGCGGCGAGGACGGGGTTTTTGCTTTCCCATTCCGCGGCGGTTTTGACAATCGAGCTTGTCGTGCCCGTATCGCCCTTGTCGCCCTTGAAGTTCGCGGAAACGCTCCCACACGTTACGTTCGTGCCGCTTACCGCGGTGATTTTGCGCAGGTCTCCGTTTGGGAACACGACGCAATCTCCGACAAGCGGCGCAAGTCCCGTCGGTGTAAGCGTCGATTTTGCAATGCTCGTGCCCGAACTCGCCGTGGAATAGAATATCCCGCCACCCTGCACGCGCCCAAGATTTACCTCTGACATAGTTGTACCTCCTTACTCGAACGTAGCGATGAGCTCGCCGTTCGCATTCACAGAGAACGACGGGGTTTTGCCGTCATCTCCTTTGTCTCCCGTATCGCCCTTATCTCCTTTGTCGCCTTTGGGAATAACAAAGTTGAGAACGACCGCTTGCGCTGTACCGCCGTTCGTTACCTGCGGCTGACTTCCCGCCGCACCAGATGTAACGCTTCCGACCTGAATTGTCGCGGCGTCGCCTGTATCGCCCGTGTCGCCCTTGTCTCCCTTATCCCCTTTGGGAATAGAGAAGTTCAAGACGGCGGCGTTGGCATTGCCCACATTCGTAACAGACGCCTGCGAGCCTGCGGCTCCCGTTGTTACCGTGCCGACAGAGACCGTTGCGGCAGTACCCGTATCGCCTTTATCGCCCTTGTCTCCCGTGTCGCCCTTGATACCCTGCGCACCCGAAAAGTCCGTAACGAACGTATAGGCGGTCTCGCCTTTGACATAGAGCTTTGCGTTGTCGGGATCATCGACGTTGCTTGAAATCATGACAAAGCTGCCGACAGGAAGCCCGTCGGTTGCATATCCCGCATTCATTGCAGATACGCTTGCGTAGGTCTTTTTGATTTGAAAGCCCTCGCCTTTTGCGCCGCGTAAGTTTCCTTTCAGCGTCCATTGCAGCCCGTCGTCTACGGGTGCATACTGATAGACGTTGCCGTTGCTCGTATTCAGGTACATATCGAGCTTGATAGGTGTATAGCCCGCGGAGGTCAGCGCGGAGGCGATGTCAACATTGCTGTCCGCCGTTCCCGTGTACCACATGGAGCCTTTTACTCGTCCCAAGTTAAGAGTTGTGCTTGGCATTTTGTGCCCTCCTTAAAAATTGATTTTTACGCTCAAATAGCCGAACTCATCAATGCCGTACTGTACATTATCGTCCGCAGCCGAGGCTTTGACCTGAATCAGATTGCCGTCCCTGATGACAAAACTGTAAACGTCGTCGCCCCGCGCACCGATTTTGCCGACAGAATAGAACACAGCCGTACTGCCGCTTGCAAAAGTGAGTGTAACCCTCGTCCACAAGTAACGCCCCTCTTGCACAGCAGGAATTGCCGACGACCACGCGCCCGTCGGCGCGGACGTCCCGCTCGTTCCCTCCTGATACTCAACCGCTGTTGCGGTAATTCTGTTGTTTTCGGCTGTCTCCGCCGCTTCTTTCGCTGCGTCTGCGGTTTCTTTTGTTTCGCTTATATCCAACGCAAAGGCATTGACGATTGTCTGCAATGAGCTCAAATTCTCTGCGGCGGCGGAGCCGTAAAGCTGCAAATACTCCGCGAACTTTCCGTCTTTGAAAGCGTCGCAGAGGTCTTGCAGGCTATACTCGCCCGACTCGTTGCTGTCGTCAAGCCCTGTAAGTATGAGCTTGATATACTCCGCCGCCTGATCCCCGCTCAATGCGTCCTGAATGGCGTTGATTTTGTCGGCGAGCAGCTTGCTCAACTGATCGAACCACAGTTTGAGCGCGGTCGGAGACAAGCCACCGACGCCATAGGACGCCGCAGCGTTCGGTTTATCGGCGAGAGATACAACGCCTTTCGATTTCAACTCGGCAGGTGTTATATTCGTGAGTTTTTTCAGACTCATGTGTGTAGCCTCCCTTTAATTTTTGAGCCGTCCGACAACACGATAGCGGAACGAAACATAATACAGAGAAAATGGCTTCATGTACTCATCGGAATAGATGTAATACTGTTTCTCAACCCACTTTTTCTCTTTTTCCTTGATAGCGAACAGGCTCTGTTCTGTCGTGTTGAATGTGAAGTCCGTAAAGTCCATGTCGTCGAACGAGAAAAGGCTGCTGTTGATACGCGCGATCTGCTCGTAAGCCTTTCTGTTCGTTCTGACTTTGATTTTTGCGGCGGACGAGCTCAATGATTTTGTCTTGATGACCGTCGATTTCTTTATCGTGCTTTTCGTCAGGTGCGGAATATCGCAGCAGTCCATTTTTGTGGCGCACCCGCTGTAAATTGTCCGCTCGTCAAACGTATAATACTGCCTCGGAATCTCTCCCTGACTGTTCCGCATATCGAAGTTGAACGAGCACACGACGCCATTCTCCGTGCCGAAAAAGATATTGTCAAACATACTCTTGACGGTCGTCGCCTTACGGAATACGCCGCCGATATGATTGCCTTTCCCCTCGCACAGGTACGCCTCATATCCCGTCAAATCGCCCGTGAAAAAGTCGTACACCTCATGCACGGTAAAATACACGCCGAGGGTGTAGTTTTCCTCTCCGATCTGAACAGTAACACCCTCATCGAAAACCTCCGTCGTCGCGTTCCCGCTGTCATCGGGCGCGTTCACGACAGTTCCCGTGAGGTCTTTCGTCTCGTTCGTGTCGGCGTAATAGACGGCGTTTGCAAGTTTTATCGGCAGTTCGACAATGTTGTCGTCGTTCCCGCAGGTGCAGCATTTTGCGCCCTTTTTGCACTTCGTGCAATAATGCACGCTCGCCCCTTGCAGCTCGTCAAAAATAGAGCTCGAATAGGTGTACTCGGGATATTGCCCGTCGTACACACCAACGCCCTCGATGTAGTACCACTCGTACTGTGGCACGCCGATGTCGTGTGTGTACCGCTGCCTGCTGTCCGCCATGAAAATGTTGCCGTCCACGAGCAGCAGCAAATAGCCGTTCCACTCCTCCAAGACTGCCGTCTCCAAATTCATGTTGACGAGCTTTGCGTCAATCAGGCTCGACCTATGCTCAACCGCTCGCTCATATCGAACAGAGAGCTGCCCGACGCCCTCGACGCCGAGGCGGGAAACGAACACGGGATCGTCCAAGAAGTTGATACACGCCCCGAGGCAGCCCGAGCCGCTCAACCCCTGCTGTGCGGGGTAAATGCGCGGCTGTATGTCATTGCCCGAATCAGTCGCCGAGTGGAAGTACGTCAAGCCGTCCTGCTGCGTATCACCTTTGAGCACCATAAGCGTATCTGCAACGACCACCATGCCCGTGATAGGCGATATTCCCACACCGTCCTGCATATAGTTTAGAACGCCGAAGTATGACGGATCGACAAAGCCCGTGCTGTTCCGTCCGCAGTAAAAAACGTGATTCGGATAGCTCGGGTTTCCCGAAAGAAAGACGCGGTTATCGTAGATAGCAGCAAGCGTGCAGTCGGTGATGAGCGTTGCAATGTTGTCCGTCTCCTCTGTTACGCCTGAAACGCTCGTGTATGTCTTTTTCGCTGTTACCTCTATACCCGCGTAAAATTCGGGGTACATGACATTCTCTGCGCCGTCCGCTCCTGCCACCCGCACGACGTCCTGCGGCTTTGAGGGAGCCGTTGTAAACTTGATGACGCCGTTTGCAAGGTCTGCCGTGTAATCGGTACCCGCAGACTTGACGACGCCGTACACCTTGCCCTCCGAGACCTCATCGAGCAGGTTTTCGTTTAGATAGAAGTCCGTCGTCGTTCCGTCCGCGATAAACGTGTGTTTGAACTTCGGCTGCAACATATTCCGCTGTTCGTATTCGGTGCCGATGTCGGCGTTCTCGCCGCTCGGAACAATGTTGATATACGTTGTCGGGATATATGCGCTGTCAACGACCTTTTTTACCGTGTCGCCGTCGTAAAAGAGGTAGTTTTTCCCGTCGATGATGTACAGCCTGTTGTTGAAAATAAAGGACGCGCTTTTGCGATTGTTCATATCGCTGTAAAGGGCGTCCTGCGTCTCGATTACACCCTCTTTGTACGTTATATTGAGCCGTTCTCCCTCGGTCAGCGTGCTGCTTGCATAGGTGAGCTCGTGCGTTTCGGGATCGTAGCTCATCGTAGGCGTCAGATCGTCGCCGCTGATAGTGGCGAGGGAGACGACCTCGACGATGTTTTCCGAAAGCGTCTGTTTGAACGTATGGGTGCCGTTTGTTGTCGAAGTCGGAGCAGGCACCTCGATTGTGTCTGTAAGAACGACGTTTACCGTGTTCGGGTAATTCGCCCACAGATACAGCTTGTTGCCCGCGTGAATGAGCACGTCTGTAACGGTATTCCCCTCCGCGTCTTTGTGCGCAAAATTGAAAATACCGTAAATCTCGCTCGCCTCGGGCAGCACAACGCGCCGCCTGAAACCTGCGATAGTCTCGATTGCCTGCCCCTGCCCCGATTGATAGTCCTTGAACATATTGACCATGTAAGCAAGACGCCGCTCGTGTACCTGCGTGTGATCGCTTGAAAAGTCCACGCCGCGGAAATCGCCGTAATAACGATTATAGACGTCCTTTTCGGTCAATAGGTTTTTACTCGTTTTGTATGCCATGTTGCTTACCACCCGTTCACGTTTTTAATCAAAACGGGCGAGGTATCTTTGTGAGAGAGCACGATCTCCTGTACACGTTCCCTGTAAAGGCTCATGTAGTATTCGGACTTCTCGGGCTCGTCCTCGATCCAAACATACGCAGCAACAAGTATCGGCATAAGCGAGCAGAGCTCATCATCAAGATCGAGCTCCTGCGTGTCCTCCGTCGTTGCGCCCGTATTTTCAATCGCGGTCGGTCGGTGCTCGTAAAGCACCTTGTACACTCCGCGCTTGTCATAGGGCAGCAGAATGATACTGTCGCCCTCCTGCTCGTAATTTTGATTGAGCAGGGTGTTTTCCTCCTCCTCTCTGATAGGCGGACTACACAGAGCCATGAAGTCGGAAACAAGTTTTTTCACGTCATACCGCGTATAAGCCTCGTATGCGGGAATGTCTGCCACTTCGCCGCCGTACAGATACTGATACAGCGCGACGTTTTTCACGGAATACAGATACTCTCCCGCAAAACGCAACCGAATACGACCGCTTACAAACGCGCCCTGCTTTTTGATAAAGCCCCTATACGGCACGAAAATCTGCTTTGATTGCAGCGGAATCTCGCCGAAAATGCGCCATTCCCCCGTGTCCGTAATGTATTCTTCGAGATACAGAACGCCGTTGCCGTCTGCCTCGAAGTAATACGCCTTTGCCCCCTCCACCTCATAAGTAATATCCTCGATCTTCTCAATCGGCGAAAAGGTGTCCTGCCTTATCAGGTTTGCAAGCGGTTTATGATTGATGAGGCAATGCCTTATTGCAGGTCTGACCTTGCAGACCTGCAAAAGCGCACGATTTGCCGCGAAGTAAAACCTGTCGCTATCTTCGAGAGTGGTCTCAAACCCGAGCTGCGCAGTCTGTAAATAGAGTTCAGCTACGTTCATGACCTACCTCCCGCGGCACCTGTCTCAAAGCGCGGTTGCGTCGGAAAGGGACGTTGCGTTCACGGCGAGGGCGATGTGCTTCCATGTGTTGAAGCCGACACCGAAACGGCAGTACCCGTTCCAGAAGTAGTTGCGGGTGTGCTTGTCGATGTCGCTCGTGATGTCGAGCGGGACTCGGTTGTAGAACATATTGCCGAGCAGGTTTTCGTTTGCCTCTTTCGACATAACCATGAACCTGTCATCGGTCGTCTCCCACCCGTCGAGCACGACGAGCGTCCAGTTGCCGTACTGCGTGTTGATGTCGTTGTAGTCGCTGCCGACCGTGCGCTCGGAACCGATGACTTTCTTCATCATGTTTTCGAGCTTCGGGCGGTTGCAGGGAACGACCACGATGTCGGCGACGTACTCCATGACCTCGCCGTTTTCGTCCTTGAAGTTCCTCACCTTGTTGGCGAGAACGCCGAGAGATTCTTCAAGCACGCCCGCGGAGCCTGTGATCTCGCCGTAGAAATAGTTGCTCTGCGTCTTGCCTTTCATCTTGTCGGTGAAATACGGGTGCGCTTTGTGGAACAGGGCGAGCTCGTCCGCACAGGTCAGATCGACCTTTGCCTTGTTAAACGTCATCGTCTTGTTCGTGCCATTGATGAGTGCCTGCGCCGCGATTTTGACGCGCGTATTGTAGTAGGCGCGGACGAACTTGCGGGGTTTGTTCTTCATGTCGGCACCGATACCGAACTTCGCGTCGTCCGCCATTTTTCGGGTAATGGTGAACTCTTTGGCGAACTCGATGTGCTCGATAGTCTTTTTGAACGTGGGCTCCACGTTGTCGTTCTCGGCTCCCTGACCTTCCTGCTTGCTCATGAACGTAGAGAAATCAGACTCGCCCATGATCGTTTCGGCGTATCTGTTGGACTTCTCCACGTTGAAAAGAGTATCGAGAATGGTCTTGCGCTTCTCGCAGATGTTCGACTCGTTCTCGATGAGTGCTTTGATCGGGTGCTCGAACTTTCCGAACATGGGATCGTTCTTGCCCGACATTGCGCTGTAAATGAAATTCGACATTGTTGTCTGTACCTCCCTTTATACGATTCTGACGACGATAATATCGCCTGCCGCCGCTGCACCGTTGAGGCTTTCAACCGTTACAACACCGCTCGTGGTCGTCGCCGTTACCTGCAAGCCGTCCGTGTGCAGGGTTACTTTGCTGCCCTCAACGAGGCTCGTAGGAGCCGCCTGTACGGGCACCTCGTAGAGCTGATTCGGCTCCACGCGCGCAGCGGGAATGAGACGCTTTGCCGCGTCCGCCGCGCAGTCTGCCATAGCGATAAACTCGGGCTTTACCGTAGCCCCGCATTTCGTGAGCTTACCGTTCGTGAGAACGAGAGCCTCGCCCATAACCACCGCCTCGTCCTCCGTTACTTCGTGGAAAACGGGCTCGGGCACGTTCATTCTCGCGTTCTCTATCTTGATGAGTTTGAACATAGAAAAATCTCCTTTTTATTTTTTTGCTGATTCTTTGTAGAGTCTGCTGATCTCCTTATCCGACAGATTCGGAAACAGGTCTCTCCACTCTTTGAGCTCCTTTTTTGAGATAGCGATCCCGTCATCTTTGGAGCCTGCGGGCACGGCAGATTTCAGATGAGCTTTCGTTTCGTTTAACGACTGCTGTTTCGTCGCTGCCGCGACGCTCTTGCGCACGCTGTCGGGGTTTGCCGCAGCATACGCTTCTTTCGGGGACAGTCCCAAGTCCCTAAACCTCCCGAACTTTGCGAGATTTTCGATCTCGCGGAGAGATTTCAGACCTCGGGTTTCGGGGAACTCGCGCTGTATCTCTGCAAAGTCAGACTGCATTTTCTTTTCAAATTCAGCCTGCTGATAGAGCTTTCTCGCAGCGTCCTCACGTTGACTCTCTGCCTTTTTCTTCCGATAATCGTCAAGCGACATATCGTCCGATTCGGCAGCCACCTTTTCGAGCCCCTCCAACACATTGTCCGACTTTACGCCCAGCTTGGCGAGCGTGTCCGCGCTCTGCGCTTTGAGAGCGTCAAGCTCCTTTGTCAAAGCCTCGATCCGCGCGTCTTTCTCGTCCTTGCCCTCGGGTTGGGTTTCGGGTTTCGGCGTCTCCTTATCCTCGTCATCGGAGCCGCCCTCTCCCTCGCCCTCGTCGTCCGTGTCATCATCGGTATCGGCGGCGTCATCGTCGCCGTCCTCGTCCTGATCTTCGTCCTCGATTACGTCGGGAATAATGATATTCCCGTCGTCATCATACTCGAACTCGTCGTCCTTTTCGGTATCGTCGTCAGCTTCTTCGCCCTGAACGCCGCCCTTTTCTTCTTCGTCGAGGTCGATATTCTTCTCTTTTTCCATAATCGCCTGTTCCTCCTTTCAAATTTTTGGGATAGATTACTTTTTGCCGCTCTTTTTCCCGCTCCGAAGATCGTTACCCGTTACAACCGTAGCCTTTGGCGAATCGGAGCCCACGGACTTGGGTGCCTTGATAATGCCGCCTTTGTTCGTGGCAAACCTGTTATCTCTGCTCGGTTTCATAAAAGCTGTCTCCTCCTTTTAAGAATTTTTGAGAAACAAAAAAGCCCTATTGCCGCTTTTGGCAAATAGGGCTCTGTCTCTCGGGACTTTGGCACAAAATAATGTTTACCGTGCTTATGCACAAGCTATTCAGTTTTCACGTTCCACAGCTTGCCGCACTTCCTGCACTTGAACGTCAACCCGTCAATCTTGCTGCTTTTATGCAAACCGACGCGGGCGAGCTTTTCTTTGCAATGAGGACAAACGATATGCGTAATATCAGATTTCACAGCAGGCGTTATGCTCAACATCTGTTTGTGCACCTCCTATTATCTATGATAACATAGATTAAACGCCGTTTAGTCGCAATTTATTTTCAAAAACGGGGGACGTAACGCAATCGAACGGCAGAAAATAGGCTGCGACAATAACGTAGCAGCCTTTTCAAATAAAGTTTTATAACGCATACCGCTTTCGTTCGTATGCGGCATAACCGTTGATTTTTTTTATGAGTGCCATACGAACCTCAAACCACGATTTCGAGTTAAGAAAAGACATCGCGTTTAGCTTGCCTCCGTGCGTTTCATTGTAGATAATTTGTGCGATTGCACCAACGACACTCTCCTTGGCGTAGTAAAGTTTTGATAAGTCAAACAAATAATACATACTCACAGCCATGCACTTGCGAGCTGCTGAGTTTAATGCAAAATTATCTTTACAGGCTACGAGAATATTCTCGTATTCCTCACAAAGAATGCCCATATCGTCATTAAAGCGCGATCCGACGCCATAATAAACGTATAGCTTTTGCGCTGTATCAAGCTGTTTTGAAATTGTTGCCTGACGCGACATTGATGTTGATCTATTGGCTTTCGCGTTATTTCTTCCTTTCTTTGGACGATAATCCACATCATAAGTAAGCGGCACAAAAGCAAATATACCGATTGCAATACCTATGCTCCAAACAATAACGCTCACTATAAATGGTATTCCTCTCACATAAGGAATGCAGAAAAAAGGCAATAAAATAGTATCAACAAATATCTCGCATATACACATCAAACCATACGCTATCGACATAGGAATTGCAACAACGGAGAATAACCAAAAGAACGGGTTTAGGACACGCTCTTTCAGTACAATGTTCTTCATCTGACCATGAACGATCTCGTATATTCGCTCTTTATAATCAGCAACAGATTCTATCTTTGTAGGCATTGTAACGTCATAGCTATAATACATCTCTGCGACCTCAAAACAATAAGGGGCGTCCCCGATTAAGGGAACGCCCCGCACAGTAACGTACCCCTTTGCTGCTACAAAACCTGCGAAGTTACAGGAATATAAAGGATACACCTATGCCGAGATGTAGCCCTGTAACCCTATTCGGTTGTGTAGCGTACATAGTATAGCATATTCATCGAAGAATGGCAATAGTTTTGGCGAAGTACCAAAAGAATGCCTAAAAATCTCTGATAATTCTGCCGTTTCGGACGGTAAACCCACATTTTTCAGCGAGCGTAGCCTTTTCCGCCTGCGTGCCGTTTAGTTTCAAGATGTACTGCAACAGAATACGCTTTGCCCGTTTTGCTGTGTACCCCCTATAATCGCCGTCCTGTATGGTATATCCGCGATAACAGAGGATCAGTAGCCGCTCGCCGTCAGAAAGGTTTTGTTTGAGCAGGTATTTTACCGTGTTCTTTTTCTTTGAGCCCGCAATCGTCTCGCCTTTCGAGTTCTTTTCCGACTCAATATCGGACAGACCGACAAATGCCACGGAGAGCTTGCTCATGTCTATCCATTTTGACAGCTCGCCTATCGTCGTGCGCTCGTCCACGCCCACCAAGTCAGAGAGCGCGCCGTAATAATATGCGTCGTACACCTGCTTTATGGCTTTCGCCTGCATTTCCTCCGACAGAACTTTGAACGCGCCGCCGTTCATCATCTTTTCAATGTCTTTCATGGACTGCGCGTAAATTGCCCTGAAACGAGCGTATTCATCGTCCGTAAGCGGAATTTCAACGCCGCCATAAGAGATAGTATCTCCTATGCTGCGCGGCAGCACAGAGTAGCCTTTCGAGTACAAGTCAACGAACTTGTCGCGCACGGCGTCGCTCATGGTCGTATTGCCCATTCTCTCGCCGAAGATCATGCTCGTAAGCATGGCGATCATGTCCGTATCGTCGCTCTCAATCGCCTTGTTGAGGTCAGTTACATAGTTTTTCGCATAGAACGCCTCGTCGATCTGATACGCCGTCGTCGGACTGATACGCTTTGTGAGCCCGTAAAACACGTTGTAGATGTTCCGCGTCGGAATACCGAAAATCTGCCCTATCGAATACGCCAAATTCTTGATACGAGACGCCACTTTCGCGTCGCTTTCTTCTCCCGACACGATCCCGCCGACGGTATCAAACAAGTTCACCGCGCTGTCGAGCAGGTCATTGAGTGCGGAATAGGCATAATTGTCGAGCTCGTACCCCTCCGCAATGCGCGTGTACACGTCTCGAATAAGCGGCAAGCCACCAAACAAATTGCCGATGAAGTCCACAAAAACCTGCTGTCCAACCGTCTCGTCGTCGTCCCTGTCCTTGTTGTACAGCCAACTGAAAAGCTGCGCAATAGCCGCCATGAACAGCGCAGAGGTTGCGAGAGCCGTTACAGACTTAAACACTTTTTTCCGCGCAGCTTTTATCTGCGTGCGCAGAGTGGCTATGCGCTCCGTGTCCGTAGTCATTCGCAGTTTTGCTTTGAGCGTTGAGAGTTCGCCCACGGAGTCAATGACGCGCCCGATAACTTTCATGCTGTCCGCCGAGAACATTGTCAGCGTGCGCATGATCTCATTGCCCGAACGCATTGCCGCCGAGCGTTCCGTTGCGAGGGAGTTCTGCTGTGTTTCAAGAATAACCCGTTTCAGCAGCTTGCCCGCCTCTATCTTGTTCGCCTCGGTACCGATTTTCGCGCCGCCGTCCTTTTGCACCTGCACCTGACAAGCCCCGAACAGGCGGCGGACAACAAACCTATCCATTTTTCCGATAGGAGCCATGAGCACGTTTGAAATTCTGCCTACCTTGTCGAGAACGCCCTGCGCCATAGCAGCCGTATTGTCCTGCGCGCGCAGCTTTGCAAGCGGGCAATAAGTATCAACATCTTTTGCCGATACCGTCATGCCGCGCGTAATACTGCTTGCGTCAAGCAGGCTCGACGAGGCGAACAGGGACGACAACTGCGTTACCCACACTTTCGGGTTTGCGCCGAGTTGGAACTTTGCATAGCTGCCGCGGATAAAGGACAAGACCGCCCTGCCCTCCGAAGAAACAGGAGAAATTCCCTGAATATCGGTGATGAGCTTTTTGAAATAGTCGTTGCCCTGCTTCCATACGTTCGCGCTCTCCGTCGATACGCTTACAGGCTTATTCGGAGTCCCTGCAATATCCAAGTTGTAGAGCTTGTTGTAGGTCTCAATGGCGGGCGAGATATACGCATACTGTACGACGCCGCGTACATGGCGGTTAAATACCACGTCGGCAGACTCAATGTAGAGCTCCTGCTTTGCACCGCGCACCGTGTCCTTGTTAAACGAGGCATTGCTGATTCTGTCGAGCTCCTGCTGCATTTCTGCGCTATCGACGTTCTTTGCGATATTCCCGCGCCTGATCGGGTAGTAATAGTCCTCTGTGGCGTTGGTAAAGCCAAGACGCTGTATATCTCGTTCCGCTTTGAGCCGTCCCGCCTCCTGATACCCTTTCTCTAAAATCGCAATGTACTCTTTGTCCGTTTCCGTCAAAAGCTCTGCGATTCTTGCCTGTTCGTCCACGGCAGCGGCGCGGAGTTCGCTTTCCTCCGTAATGCCCTTTGCAAAGCCGTCCACGCGCACGCGCTGATCTTGTGCGTTCCAAAAGCCGAAGCCGTTTTCCGCGAGCCCCGCCTGCGCGTGCTGACGTTTAAGCGTCATATACAGGCTGATGAGCTGCATTCTCGGAATTTCCACGCCACGGTATTGTACTGTTTCTTTGGTAGCCTGCGCGAGATATTTCCTGTTCTTTTTCAGGAACACTTCGTATTCCTCCATGAGCTGCATTTTGGCAATTTCTGCGTCAATTTTAGAATCGCGCAGCTCGGTGAAAATCTCGGTATAGAAACCGCTCTCGTACCTATCCATGCGGCGCATAACCGACATCGGATCGCCGAACGTCTGCAAGTACGAAGTGCCGACTTTGCGCATAAACCAACTTGATTTGAGCTCCTCGTTCCTGTGCAGAATGTCGATGTACCGCGTTGCCACGGGAACGGCGTCAACCCACCTGCCCTGACGATAAACTTTATTGAACTTCTCCACAAAGTTTGTGAAGTAAGCCATGAGATTGTTTACCATGCGCAATTCGTCTTTCGTATAACCTTTCGTCCCGTTCGCCACCTCGTCAAGCATATCGGCTATGCCTTGCTCATAGCTATCGGCAAGCAGCGGGTTGTCCTTTGTGTACCACGTCCGCAGGTCAGCCATAATTTTGCGCGTTCCCGCGATATTGAAGTTGCCCCTGAACTTGATTTTTCCGAGCTTTTCAATCGAGCTCCTGAAAATTTCGGTATCGTACTGCGTTGCATTTTGGAACGTGCCAAGTTTGAGGTCGCGCATTTTCTGCGCCTGATCCACAATGCTGTTGATGAGCCTGTTGTTGGCGTTCGACTCACGCAGCCGCTGTTTGAGCTCGGCAATCTGCTTTGTGTACTTCTCCACGAGCTTTGCGTACTTCGACTTTCTGCCTTTCTGCTCGTAAGCGTTCAGAACGTCGCGGGCGATCTGCTGCCGCAGGTTTTTGATAGTCCGAGCGTCGCCGTATGTCGAAAGCATGACCTGTTCGGTTGCATTGTTGACCGCCGCCCGTGCGTCCTCGTACATATCGACCATTTGCAGGAAACAATCAGCCTCATTGATCGCGTCAAGAAAGATTCCCTCCTCCGCCAAAAGCTGCGGGAGCGTATCGGGAGCAATGCCGCCCTCTTTCGCGCCCCACACGAGGTTGATACTGTTTCTCTTATCAAACCTGTACTGTATCTCGTCCTGAATGTGCCGCAAGTCGATTTTGTGCATATACCGACGCAGAACAGACAGCTTGCGCATTGCCTCGGAGACTTCCCCGTTGCTCTCCGCATACATATCCGTAAGGACGGTATGCTCAATCATGTAATCGGCGATACGCAGCGCAACGCCGCCGCGATAGCCCTCTTTTACCGTATTGAGCTTCCTGAACAGGTAGTCAATGACCGCCTGCCGATCCTTTCCTCGCAGCTCGCCGTACATTCCGATGTCCTCGAACACGAGCCGCTCCTCAATGATAGAATTGATGACCTCCGCTGCCTCCGCTTTGGTATATACGCGCATACCCGTATTGTTCGCGGCAAAGCGGGCTCTCTGTCCGACGGAATAATTGCCGCGCAGCTGCGCGTTCCCGTCCTCGGAACTGTCAAGGGCGAAACGCACCCCGCGTTCGCTCGTGAACTCGGATAGCTGCGCCGAATACGCCGCATTGATAGGTACAAGCGTTCCGACGGCAGCGGAATTATGGCTCGTGCGCGTTCTCACGCGCTGCGCGTCAGCGTCCCACGTTGAGAATGTCTGCCCTTTGAGCTTGTGCTCGCCGTCCATAATGCGCGCGTCGTACCTGCTCAAAGAATTTTCCGTAAAGCGAATCGCCACCGCAACACGCTTTACGCCTGCTTTCGCAAGCGCAGCCATGCGGTGTCTGCCCTCGTGTCCGACAATACGCATGGTCTCATAGTCCACGGTGAGATACGGCGTCTGCGTTTCATGCGAGAGCGCGTCAATATCAAGATTGCCCGCCTCGTCGTAAATCTGATTGCGGCGCGTCTGATTTACCGTCGTTGCTTTTACGAAGTCAGCGGGGTTGATCCACGTCGCGTAAGCCTGCGTATAGCGCGGGTTTGTTGCCCCGTAGCGGTCGATGAGGTCTGTTACGCGCTCCGATGTCCACGCCGCCGTTTCGTTTGCACTATCGACGTTTACCACGCTGTCAGAGAGAGCGAAACGAATATCGGCGTTCCTTGTGGGCTGCTTGTTCGTTGTGAGCTTAATCTGATTTTCAAACCACGCGACATAGAATCTGTCGCCCGTATTGTCAAATCGCACCTCCACGCCGTCATAGCCCAATACGTCGCGGATAGCCTCGTGCAGCTCGTTCGGATAATCTCTGTAAGCAAGGTAATCGCTGTCAAACAAGCCTATCGAATTAAAATTCTTCGCGGCTTCGCGTATCATGTAGTCCTTTGCTCCGACTTCCCAATACTCCTCAAACATATCGCCGAGAGGAGAACTTTCGGGATCATAAATAAGCGGGTGCCGTTTGAGTATCTCATACGCCTGCTTTTGCGTAATTTTTACGTCGAAGAGATCGCCGCCGTCCGCCGTCCTGTTGATGACGATAGGTTTTGTGATGTTGAGATAAGTCTTGTGAACATTGTCCCCGTAACTCCGCGAGGCTTCCTCGCTCGTGGCAAAGTAAAAACCTGCGCCAAACTGATCGTTGCCTTTCCCTATGCGTCCTCTGTCAAAGGTGAAAAATCTGTTTGGAGAGCCATGATAGGTAATACGCAGTTTTCCGTTGTCATCAACGACCTTGCTGTCCTTGAAATACTCTCGCTGTCCTTGCGAAAGGCTTTCCCCTGCGCTATCTGTTTCAGGCAACGCAAAGCGAACGCCATCAAGCCGTTGCAAAATGTCCGCCCTCTCATCTATTCCCTTGTCAATGCTTCTCTCGTACAATGTATAGGGAATATTCTTTTCTGTAAGGGCTTCCAACAGCCGCTGATTCGGGTGGCGTGACGGAATAAGGACGCGCTTAATCTCATTAAGTCCGACAGCTCTCCTCGGTTTTGCCTCAAACATATCAGTTTTCATTGCCGCAAGCGCATTAAACAGTGTACTGATTTTTTGAGCCGTACCCGCATTGAAATTATAAAAGCCCCTATATTCTTTTTCCAAATATCCGAGTATCGAGGTAGGTGTTGTACGGTGTGAGCGAGCCAATTCAAGTAGAACTTCCTCTGCCCCCTCCTGCAACTCAATATCCCTGCCTGCCATAGAGTCGATAATCTCGCTTATAGAGCTTTCATACCTGTTTCTCACCTCGGCAATTTCACTTTCAGCTTTTGCAGACAACATTGCCTTTGCGCTTTTAATATCCTCAATAGAAGAAAAATTCTTTGCAAGAGCGGCTGCCAAAGTATGAGTGCTTGCATACGTCGTTTCGGCACTTTGAGTAGGTAAACTCCGCATAAATTTGACTATATTTTTCAATGTATAATCAATATGGGTTTCATCGAATGAACGACTTGCTCCCGAGGACGTAAACCTATCCGTCCGAGTTCTGATACCTTTCTTCGCAATTATGCCGTCAAAAAGCTCGTCGAGCCACGCCTTATATTCTTTGTTGCGTGCGGAAATTTCCGAATTTATTTTGCCTCGCAACCTTTCGGAATAAGCGGGTACCATGTCGGTATCATCTTTATTTATTGCGCCGATTTCCCGCAAATAAGCATATTTTGTTTCAATGCTACCCGCAAACTCATCGACAATATTTCCGTCACGATTGTTTGCCAATTCTTGCAGTTCATCGACTGTCAGGCGTTTACGAATGCCTCCAATATCCCCAAACTCATTCACATAGGGCAACAGCCTATCAATGATTTCTCTTGCCTTTGCCTCGTTGATTTCATACTCCGCCTGCGGAACAGTCGGAGTCCAAGCGTCCCGAGAATAGACAGCATTTTCAGACTTCGCTGGATCTATCGTCTCTTTTCCGAATACAACAGTAATATCTCCAAAATCGGTAAAAGGAATATCTGCTTTTGTAACCGCAATCGAGGGCATAGGAAACCCGCCGAGGTCTAATACTTTCAGCAGATTTTCCTCGGTAAGGTTATGCAACGCCACAAGGTCGTTTGTTTCCTCAACCGTCCCCGAGACGGTTTCGCCGTCAAGCGCAAGAGCGTAGCGTATGTCAACATCTTTCGTCGGTCGCTTATTCGTTACAAGTTTAATTTGCTCGGGATAGAAAGCAACAACCTGATCCCCGCTGTCATCGACGCGAGTATCTTTGATCCAAATGCCGTCATATCCCTCCTTGATGAGCTTGCTTCGGAATTTTTCAGCCGCCTCGCGCGCGTTTGTTGCCGCATAATGCTCACGCCCAAAGCCGCGTTCGTGCGCGTGGGTACCTGTTATCCACTCCATAAACTCATCAAGATCATCGCTCATCTGCAAAAAGGAATCGCCGTCTTGCAGTCGATAATATTCCGTCTCGTTCGCTTTAATTTGTTTGTTGTTTTTCTTTATCGCGTCAACAAGAGATTTTGCCTTTTTTGCCTGTTCAGGGCTCATTTTCATGTACTGAACATAGTAATCTTCGTCAACGCGATAGCCAATGTCGTTTTCTCCTCGGCGACCGAATATATTATCCTCCGTGAAGTACAGCATATAATTCAGCCGACCAACCGTTTCTTTGAGCTCCGCATATTCTTCTGCAAGCTGCTCACGCAAACCGATATTCTCTGTCCGCAGCTCCTCCATTCTCGCAGAATTGTCTGCGGGAGCGTAAATTTTCGGGTTTTCGATATTGAGATAGACTTCCTGAACGCGCGCCCTTTTGCCCCGATACTCGTTAGCATTGAACTCTGCAAAATTCTCTGCGACAGCTTTACGGGGCGTAAACCAAAAGCCTATATGTGATGTATGGTCGTTGCTTGCGCCGCTTTCCGCAAGGTCAAAAACGGTAAAGTCCGCAGCCGTTCCGTGATACATTTTGAGCAGCTTCCCGTCCGCGTCCACGATTGCAGACTTGCCGAAAAATTCCCTTTGTTCTGTCGTGAGCTTCCCTCCGTCGCTGTCCGTGTCGGGCAAAGCGAATTTTTTGCCTTTTTGCGATTCAGAGTTGACATTTTCCGCATTTTGCGATATACTATCGGTAGAAGAGGTTGACTCAACCCCCGCAGGCTTTGACCTGTTTAGTTGAGCCGCCTCTTTTTCTTTTACTCCTACAATATCGTAAAACATCGCCTTATCGCCATTTAAGGCAATAACCATTTGTCCCTCAAAAGGCACATTATCAACGACAAACTCAACAGAATAGCGATTATATCCACCCGCATTATACGAATGCGGGTGTTTTGCCACCTCGTGGCGTAAAAACTTCCCCGTTTGAATAAGGTTTGCAAGCTCCGTTCCTGCCCGCATTTTAGCCTCATACGACCCGTCCTCACGGCTATACGAACGTTGCGAATCATGCGACATAGTAAATTCGCGTTCAGACGTCGAGGTAAATTTGATTCCGTCCACCTCCTGCCCACGGAAATACATTTTCATGTAATTACGAACAATTTTTCCGTATTCGCTCCGATCTGCACCGTCGAAAATATCCTGATTCGTGTCTACAATAACGACATCGCTATCCCCGACACGTTGTATAGAAAATCTGACGCTATTGCGGAGACTTTCTTCATGTGCCTGCGTCCGTGCTTCTGCGGAGGCGTTTTCTGTCCCCAAATACCGCTGATTGCGCGCGGAAAACTCATCGAACAGCTTTTTGTACTGCCGATAAAGCCGAGCCGCCGCCCCTGTGAGCCTTTCGTCGCCCTGATAGTCCGTTCGAGCCTTTTTGAAAAAGCCGAGTATCTTCTCTTTGAGTGTCTGCTTCTTCTGCACAAGGCGTTCAAGGATATTCTTGTTCGAGAGCGTCTGTTCGGCAAAATGCGCGTTGATCTCGTCGCTGACCTGCAATGCAGTGCCCTGCCCGACCGCTGCATACCGCTTGCGAATTTTCTCCTTTTCGGCGTCGGTCATGGTCTCCAAGCCCTCTGCAACGGTCAGAGAGCCGTCCGTATCGTTGTAGATTGCGTGCGTAAGCTCGTGAATGAGAATACTCTCCCCCGTCCTGCTCTTTGCCTCGGGGTTGATGATGATACGATTGTTTTTCAGGTCGATTGCGCCGTCCGCATAAGAGCCGTTTGCCGCCACGAAAGAAGCTTCTTTGCTGAACACAACGCGAAGTCCCGAGCGCGCGGAAACACGGGCGCATGAGAGTACAAAGTCCTCCTGCACGCCCGCAGCTCTGCCCTGACGAATTGTCGCTCTGATTGCAGCCTGCCCCGCCGCGCTCAAATTCTTGTATTCGGAGATATTCTCTCGGGCGTATGTATCAATCTCCGCCGCCTGCTCACGGAGCCTGTTCTGCGCCTCCGTGTGCTGTCTGACGCCGTTCTGATAGTTCTGCTCGTTTGTGTGTATCTCACGAAGCACGCGGTTTGTTTCCGTCCGAGAAAGAGCCTTTGACATGAGCCCGCTCTCGTAGTCATACACATAGTAGCTGTCCCCGCGCTTTGTAATGGCAATATCGGTGCCGCCCTGCGTATAACGATATGTGCCGTCGTTGCGCAGGTTTACCATGCGCGGCAGGTGCTTTCTTGCAGCTTCGGGAGCGACCGCCTGCGCCTCTTTTACATAGCTGCGCTCTTGCTGATATTCCTGCACGCCGCCGTTCGCCACAAACTCGGTAATCTTATCGTGGAACTGCTCATTTGTGAGCGTCTCCCAATTTTCAATGCCGAGCCTGTCGGCGACCGCCCGACGTTCCGCGTCCGTCGCCTGCTCAACGAATCTGTTGAGGTCTGCCTGCGTAGAAAGCTGCTGTCCCGCAAGCGTTGCGTCCCTGAAACGCGCCGTGTCCATTGAAATCTGCCCGACTGTATCGGCAACCGCAAGCGTCCGCAGTACAGAGTTCGTTTTGAGAGCTCTCGACATCGTTTTCCTGAACTTCTTTGCGTCCGTCGTGTCGATACCCTCTCTGATTTGCTCTGCGGTAATCTGAATCGGCTTGCCATTCTGATCCTGATAGCCGAGCTCGTTAAGGCGCGCCGCGACCGTCTCGGCGTTGTTGTAGATATTCTCCGCGCTTGCCGTAACAATCGGCTCAAAGGCAGCGGAGGTGTTCGCCTGTTCAAGCACACCGAGCAGCATTTTCTGCCGCACCGTGCGCACTTCTCCGTCCGTCTTTTGCAGGCTCGTTTTCAGCTCGTCAAGCGTGTTCTGCACGACCTGAAAAGTCTCGTAATCGGTCTGATTTTCCGTCTGATAGGACGAAATCTGCTCTGCCGTGGTAATGACGTCTCCCGCCTTGCCCTCGTTGACAAGCGTATTGCCGCGCGCTGTGCCGCGGATATTCCTGACTGCGACATCTCCGCCGCCCATAATGGCACCGCTTAAACCGCCGACAAGAGCAGCATACGCGACCTCCTGAAAGGTCGCGTTTTTCGCGTTCGGATCGTATGTCATTCGCTTGTACGCGGGTTCAAGGATAGCCTGTACGCCCTCCTCGAACGCCTCGCCTGCAAAACCTTTTACAACTCCTTTGAGTAAGGTGTTGCGCGTTGCAGACTTTGCCACTTCCTTGCCAAAAGACTTTGAAATGCTTTTAACGACTGCACCCGTACCTGCGCCAATGGCAGACGAAACGCCCTCAATGGCTCCCTCGGTTACGCCGACAAGCGCGCCATAGCCGAACTCCTTGCCCGCGAGCTCGCCTGTTTGGTCGTATGCCTCTTTTGTTGCACGTCCTGCTGCGCCTAAGCCTGCAATACTGCCTGCAATCAGAGAGGCAGCAACGGGCGTAAGTGTACCGCCTGAAAAATAAGTGATTGCGCCCGCAGCGGCAACACCTAAAATCGCGGGCAAGCTCGTACCGATACCGCCCGTCACATCACCGACGAACTGCCACCCCTCCGAGGGGTTAAACCATTCATCGGCATGATTGTAATTCACCCAATCGTTGGCGATCTGCTGTTCCGCCCAATCGTCGGCGCCGAACAGCTTTGCGAGACCGCCTGCCGTATAGTCCCAAATACCCTCGATTCCGCTCAGAAAGCCTAAACCAAGCTTCTCAAAGGCGTAGCCTATACCACCGAAAAAGCCGCTCTGATTTTTCTTTTCTTCTTCCTCGGCAGCGGCTTTTGTGATTGCCGACTTTTGTTGCTCCTCCGTGAGCATGGAGGAGACGCCTATTTTATGCACGTTTTGTTGCTTGAAAGATGAAAGCGTTGCCATTTTAACCTCTTTTTACTGCTTCAAGAATTTTTCAATATAGCCCACAATCTCGTCCTGAGTCACAAGCCCCTTTCCGATAGAGACTTTCAGGAAAGCGCCATTGAAAGCCGCAAATTCTTCCTCCGAAACGAAGTCTTTCCAATCTTCATAGCTGAAAAGCCCGTATTTTTGAATATCTTCCTCCATTTTTTGCGCGTCGTACTTCATATCTTCGTCGAGCGCGAAAATGTTGTACAGTCCCTTTATGTCGTCTGTGACGGACAGCATACCGTTTGCAAAACTGTTTATGTTCCCTGCCGTAACTACCGCGTAGCACTCAGTCTGTGAGGTATAGACTTGATAATCTGTCAATGTGACGATTTCCTTGTCGTACGCTCCGTTCTTCGCGGTGACGCGATAGAACCTGTGACCGACAAAGTCCTTTGCATTTTCAGGGTTAATGAGGACGTATTCTTTGCTATCAACGTCAAAGAAGCCATGCTCAAACAGTACCTCCACGTCCGCAGCGTCGTCGAACTGCAATTTGAGTACCTCGTATTCTTTCTCGCCGTCGTGGAACACATAGGAGATAGGCGAAACGTCGAGCTCGCCTGTCAGGTGATTGAAAACAAGCACGGAATCTCCCACTTTTATATCTTCGACGGCTTTTTGCGTGCCGTCGGCAACGGTAATCATAGTACCCTTTGCATAGCAGCCGCCTCCGTCATCGGTGTTGTACGCTTGGTCGTATGCGTTGTTGATTTTGTTCTTCGTGTCCTGCGTGAGCCAGCCCGTCGACACAAGTTTATCGACAATAGCTTTTGCCGTGGAGCTGTCAAGCGCGGCACCGTTCGAGTAGAACAGCAAGGCTGCCGTAATCGCATTTGCCACGCCTTTGTTGTACTGCGTTTTGAGGTTGTTGTATTGCGTCTTTGTAATCTCGCCGCGATTATACGCATTGTCGATGACAGACGTATCTGCCTGCGAGAAATCTGTGTTGATGACTGAGGAATAATCATCGTAGGTGTTAGTCTGATAACGTGACAGCAGGTCGTTGTATTGCTCCTGCGAGATATTATCGTTTTTGAGAGCCGTATCAAGAATGGTCTTGTTTGTAGCCCTGTTTTCGACGTCAATCATAAGGTTGCTGTAATTAGACTTTTGCGTGTTCGTCTTATAGGTGTTCGCGGCGTCCGTAATACTTGTGATTTGTTCCTCGCTAAGCCCATACTGTTTGCCAAGTTCGGCGATCTGTTCGGAGGTGTACTTGCCCGTATTTGCCGAGCCAAGCAACATAGCGTAATACTGCTTTTTCTGTTCTTCCTCGGCTTTTGCCTCCTCTGCTTTCTGCTGCTGATACTGCGCGAGCTTTTCAGCGTTCCCCTGCATATTCTCGGCGTAAGAAAGTTCTGCGTTGAGTTTATCGGAGTTCGCCTGCTGTTCCGCCGCGAGCTTTGTAGCCTCTGCCTGCGCGTTTGCGTTCTGCGTCTCCGCTCTCTGCGTGGCGTAAGCCTGCTGATTGAGATAATCGCTGTACCCGCTGCCCGAAAGCCCCATAGCTGCGAGCTGTTCCGCGTTCGCTCCATAGGTAGCTTTGTTCTGCTCATAGCTTGACCTTGCGTCGATGACGGCGCGCTCACGCTCCGATTCCGCCTGTTGCAAGGCGTTCTGCTTGTTCTGCTCAATCTGCGCATTGAGCTTGTCGAGCTGTTCCTTGTAAAAGCCCTCCTGTTTGAGCAAGAACTCCTCGTATGTATCGACCTCTCCGCTGCCCGTCGTAGAGCCTCCTGTCGCGCCCGTGGAGCCCGTTGCGCCCGTTCCGCCCGATGTATCGGGGGTGCTCTCCGTCGGCGTCTGCTGTTGCGCTGCGGCGGCGAGCTGCTGTCCGTAAGTCATCGGAGAAGTTTGCGTCTTGCTTCCACTTGCTGTCGTCCTGTTGATCGTAGGCATTTTCTCCACGTTCGGGTTGCCGACGATAACGCCCTCGTCCGTAACGCCTCCGCTTGCCCCGCCTTGTCCGATAATTCCCGTCATGTTTTTGAGGTTGTTTTGGTAGGTGAGATTCTGCGGGATCGTTACTGTCGGAGTGTTCCCGAGCGTTTTTTTCAGCACATTCTCGTTTGCGGCAGTAAGACCGCCGCTGTTGCCGCCGCCCGATAAAGTCGGGAGATTGACGATATTGTTTTGCTGCCCGCCGCCGAGATTTGCGCCGTATGAGGTATCAATTTTGGGAGTATTGCTTTTGGTGGAGCCGCCCCCGAAAAGTGATTTTTGCGTGAATTTACTGCTGACCGCCATTTGCCTGCCCTCCGTTATTTATTTGAGACATGAGGTATGCCTCATAAGCCGTCCTGTTCTGCTTTTCCTTGTCGAGGTCTTGCTGCGCAGCCGCCGCCTGCTGTTGTGCGAGCAGAAGCTCTTGCTGCCGCGCGATCTCGTCTCTGATACGTTCGACGTTCTCATGCGCCCACGGATAATGCGCCTGCTCCATGTTCTGCCAAAAGATGAGAAGCGTCTGCGGGAGCTGCGGGTTACCATATGCGCCCTGCTGAAAGTTCTTTCTGTTCTCCTCCCATAAAAGCTCGCGTTGCTTGTCAACGTCGATTGAAGCGTCCGCGGAGAACAGATACTCGTCGTTGTAGTACCACTCGCCCGCCTCGTCGCGTTCGATGAAGTCATAGCGGTTGAAAAGGCGGTTTTGCATACGCCCCTGCGCGTCCTTATACGTTGCAGGACGCGGCTCATCGGCGTATGCGAGATAATATTGAAAGATAATCTGATCTATCTCGGCATACGCGGCGTTTTTCATCTGCCGCTTGCTGTCGAGACGCCCCGCCGCCTGCTGCACCTGAATCTGTTTTGCCTTGCCGCTCTGCGCGCTTGAATCGTACTGTCCCTGAAAGCTGTCCGTGATACCGAGAATGCGCTTTGCCTGATCGTAGAGCCGCTCTGCCTGCGCGATGTCGCGGGAAATATCGACCTGCAAATCGAGCTTGCCGAACAGCTTGAAATTACTCTGATTTGCGCGGAAAACCTTTTTGAAAATGGAGTTGTCATACTCTATCGGCGCATTCTCGGGCGCAATGGGATAAACGCCTGCACCGAGGAGCTTTTCATTGATACGGCTCTCAATCTTGTTGATCGCCTGTTGCTGCGGGCGTATAAACTCGCAGTCCGACTGTCCGAGAAGGCTGTCCTCCTCCGAGGTATTCTTGCGAATGACGATAGGCAAGATATTCGGCGTATAGAACGGCAACTTTGTCGGCTGCATTTTCGGCACCTGCACGTCCACAAGCAGAGGCATGAGCATACCGCTCGAATCGTCGAAAATCGGCTGTCCCGTCTCGTCCACCGCCTGTTGCTTGACGGTCTCCATGACGACCTGCCCGTCCTTGATGACCTCGCATTCCGCAGGAATAATGGTGCCGTCGGAACGCTGAATATCCCGCACGATCTCCTCGTAGTCCTCGTCTTGCAGCTCGTAATCGGGCTTTTCGCAGGTGCAGAGCTCTTTGCGCTTGCCGCACTTCGTGCAGATATACCGTTTGCGGGCAAAATAGTCCTCAATGTCCGAGAGCTCCGTGTCGCCCGACCAAATATACTGACAAACCTTGTCCTGATCGTTCTTGTAATAGCAGATATACAGCGTTGCGGTCTTATCGTCCGCGTTGTCATCGTTCTCTGCCTCGTCTGCGACGTCAAACGTAACGCCGTACTTGCGCACGATCTCCTCTTTCGTCGTCTCGAACTGAATGAAGCAATACTCCATGTCCTTGATGTCGTATATGCTCGGCTGTCCCGTAAACCTCTGCGGCGAAAGGCAGCTTATACGAACGTCGCCCACCGTGTTATGCGTTGTGATTGAGTTGTCCCACTCGATGAGCCACACGGAGCCGCCGTAGATCGGGTTGAAACGCTCGTCCATATCGTTGAGCTTTTCAAACGGGAGCTCGTTGCGCTTGTTTCGGAGCAGGGTTTCAACGCTCTTTGCGTTCCGCTCGTTCTGCTCGCTCCACATTTTCGGCGATACGGACGGATTCGGCAGATAGCTTGTTACCTGACTTTCCACAAGCTCATAGGTTACGTTGCGCACCTGCGAAGCGTCCACCTCGGAGCCGTCGATTTTCGGGCTGCCTTTGTACTGTTCGAGGTGCTGTTTGAGCTTTTCATAAAGCACGTCAGAATTTGCGCGTGCGTCGTCGTACAAGTCCTTGAAAAAGGACAGTTTTGTGTTTCCGTTCAAATCAATTTTCATAGCAATGGCTCTCCATACCGTTTAATGATTATCTGCCGTTCCTCCTCGCTCGCGTTCAGGTAGTCCTCCATGATGTCAGGGCGGTACTTGACCTTTTTCGGAGCTTTCGGCTGCGGCGGCTGCGTCCAATAGATTGCGAAGTAACGCAGGGCGTCGGGCGCGTGCGTGAGTTCGTGCGGCTCTTTTGCCGCGTCCTCGGGATCCTTTTCGTCGATGAGGAGCTGCGGCAGCGTTCGTATGAGGTTTGTGCAGGTGCGGAATATCTTTAACCGCGTATAGGTCTCTCCGTTCGGTGCGACACGCTCTTTGAGCAACTCTTTGATAGCAAGCCACCCTGCATGGCGGTCGTTGTTTGACTTTACAAGTTCGAGACCGTTCTCGTAGAACAGCAGCGCCCTGCTCTTGCCCGTCTCCTGCGAGCGATTCCATAAGTCGGGAGGCGCGAGCCGCAGCTTCGGTTTGTACCACGTCTCCACGCTTCCGTCCTCTTTCTCTCGCAGCTCGGCGAGCTTGACTTTTGCCGCTGCGTCCGAGATGATAAGCCCGCTTTGGTATATCTCGTGGAATACATAGGCGATATTGTCGTTGCTGATTGCCACCTTGTAATGCGCGAACATATCGAGCCCGTAGTCCAACGTGTTGTAAATCGTCCAATCTTCGGGGATTCGGAACGGCTCGCAGGTGTGCTTACTGTAATCGAACTCGGGGAAGTAGCTGCCTCCGAGGTTAGAGAGAGCCTCCTCCGCCGTGCGCGGGTACTCCTGCTTAACCATGACGCCCAAATCTTTGGCTGTTCTTTCGTACCACTCCTGCGTTCTGCGAGGATCAGAAAACACAGAGAGGAATATCTTGTGAAAGGCGTTGTCCTCTGTCCACAGGCTCTCAAAGAGCGTGCCCTTTTTGATTGTGGATAAGCCGATGACTTTACCGCCCGTCGGGCGGTTGATTGTCGGGTACGCCGACGTCCAAATCTCCTCTGCGTACTCCTGAAACGCCCACTCGTCGAGCAGCAAAATGTTACCCGTAAAGGAACGCCCTGCCGACGGCGACGAGGGAAAGGCTTTGAACGTCGAGACGAGCTTGCCGCTCATATCCGTTATGAGCACCGATGTAGCCGTCGCGCGCCACACCAAGCCGCCCGCCCGTAAAATTTCGGGCTGATTATCGAGAATGACACTCATGCGGCGTACAAGCTCTTTTGCGTCGTCCTCTGTCTTTGAGAGAGCGACGACCGTATGCCCGAGGTTGAATACGAGGTCATGCGTGCAGTAGTAAAGCGCGATCCACGTTATGCCCATTTGTCGGGCTTTGAGTATCAGATTGAGGCGGTGCGTATCAAAGTCGCGGAGCGTTTGATTCTGCGCCTCCCACCCCTTGAAAGGAATGATGATCTCGGGAGAGTCCTTGTCCTCGATGACGCAGTAATTATTCGCCCAATAAACGACGTCGCTACGGCAATACTCAAACTCTGCGCGCATGATGTCCCGTATATAGTCGTTGTAATCGACGGCGGCGGCTTTACTCTTTCTTTTCCCCGTCATGGAGCCGCCTTTCCACCCGCTCTATGAGTGCGCGCGTCTTATCGTCCAAGCCGACGCCCGAAACGCTCGTCTCGACCTCCTGCTTGTCTTTCTGATTGTGATTGTTCACCGCCTCGAACTTCGCATATATCGGGTTATACAGCCCGCGCAGAGCGTTTGACGTGAGCTTTCCGAGCTGTATTTCTTTCGCGCGTGCATAGCAGTCCTTAAATCGGGGGTGCTGTTCACACCAATTTTTCAGCGTCCCCGTCGTTACGCCTATGCTCGCCGCAAACAGCTCGAAAGTCGGATATGCAGCAGGCAGCATGATCGGCGTCCTTGCAACGACGCTGCCCTTCTTGTCAAAGACCTCTTTGTACTGAATATCGACGTCGGGCTGATTGAAGAACTCCATGAGTTTGTCGCAGTATTCCTCTTTGTACTTGCAAGCCGCCTCGTTCTCTTTCTGAAAGCGTGTTTCCTCTCCGATTTTATTGCCCTTGACGAATTGCCCTTTGGCATTTCTCTTTTTCGTCTCTGCGGGCTTTTTTGTCTGACTCATTCTGTCTATCCTCCGATAAAAAACAAAATGAGCCCTGTTACTCCGTTTCGGAATAAAAGGGCTCTAACCTCAAAGGGTATTCGGCACATTATCTACTTACTATATTACCACAAACTTTTGCGCTTTTAGTCGCAATTTATTTTTCTTTTGGCTTGCCTCGGCTCGATAGCCTATATACTTGTATATAATTATTTACACTCATATACACAGAGTATTATATACAGAGTCTATATATAAGCTATACGAGCGCGAGGTTTTTTGCGATGTCGTAGATAAGTTTCTTTTTTCGCTTATAGTATGTATTCTTTGATATGCAGTAGGAGGCGGGCGAAAAATCATAGCCTCGCCTGTTCTGAATGTCTCGCAGCATATCCCCTCTGACGCCGATCTCTATGTCCTCCAATGCGGCGTCTATGATTGCGTTGAGCTCAACATATCGTGCCAAAACCGCACCTGTAACATTGCCGTACTTTATCGCCCGTTCACGTCGGGCGTAGTCGGCACATATCGTCTTTACGATCTCGACGACCGATGACGGCAACTCGAATTGAAAATACATTTTCGGTTTTGGCATAAGCCTGTTTCCTCCCCTATGCCGATAACTTAATCGGCGTTGTCGAATCTGTTTCCCTTGTTGGTAGCCAAATTCATAGCTGCTTTGACCGCCTCCACGTCAAGCATAGCCTTTGCCGCCTCTATGGTCTCAAACGTCTTGTCGGTGATTTCCTGCTCGCTCTTATGCAAATTCCTGCCGACAGGCAGAACAGCGGCGTTGCGGACGAACGCGAAAATTTGCAGACGGAGCATTTTGTTCTCCTCGCGCGCCTTGTCGAGCGCGTCCGCGAGCTGTTTGTTTGCCGCCGCCGCGAGGCGGTATTCCTGCTTGTAAGTTTCAAGCTCGCGGAGCAGCTTTGCCTTTGGCTCCGCCTTTTTACACGCCTTGCCTGACGCCATGCGCCTGATAGGCACCTCCTGCCCCCACTTATCAATGCGGCTCCTTTTCAGCTCGCATTGACCGCGGCGGGAGGCTCCGTCGGCGATGAAGTGTTTGCAGTCCTTGCAGGTCTTGACCTCATCGCTCATTGCCTCTCACCCGCTCCGTTCACGCAGAAGTTTTCCCACTTCTTGTAGGCGTCCACATAGCACCGCTTTTTGTCGCCGTCGTATGTAAGCTCATAATACATACCGTCTTTGAGCGTTGTGCTCGCAAGAGCCTTATTGTTTTGCAGGACTTTGACCTGCCACACGATGAAAACGTCGTCCTCGCTGATCTGAATGACGTCCGAAGCATCGAGGTGTGCGTTCGCGTACTCGCAGACAACCTTTTTGACGAGAGCCTGAAATTCCTTGTCGCCCATATCAGTTATGCCTCCATGTCAAAATTCGCTCGTTAAGAATATTGGAGTATTCCAACATCACCCTCAACTGATTGGACATTCGCTCTACTTGTGCAAAGCCTGCGATCTCACGCGCGTCCTCTCCGCTATTGCGGGAAAGAAAACCATGCAGCTTGACGATTTTCTCATCGAGGGCGCGCTTTTCCTCCACAAGGCGGGTGAAAGGCGTGTCGCTGCTCTCGCAGCAGTCTTTCAGGTTGTTGTCGCACGCAGCGGCGACTTCGGGTTTGTTGTTGAGTTCTTTCATGATAATATCTCCTTTGCCTTTCGGCTTTTTAATAACTGATTTTGAGTACCTCTTTGACGATTTCGTCTATCTTGTCTGCCATTGTGGACGGTATGAGCTCGTCGAACTCATAGTAGAACGCCATTTTGATACGCTCCGCAACGTCCTCGACTGCTTTTTTCAGCCCCTCTTGCAGGTTTGTATTTTTCTCTTTGAGCATATCCGCCCGATTTTTTTGCATTATAGCGTCAGTTTTAGTTTCATCAGCTTTATGCCAAAGAGTAGTGATTTTTGCTTCGAGACGCCCGATCTCGTTCACGACCTGCTCTTTCCACTTTACAGCAAGCCCCTCCGCGTCCTCACATACCGTTGTGGGCGCAAAGCCCATTTCGTCGAACTCAATCATCAAATCAAGCAGACGATCCTTTATGTTGACCTCTCTCCTCGAAACGGGCTCTCTCGGCTGCCGAATTTCGGGAGACGCGGCTCCCTGCCTGTAAGGAATCACAAGCACGTCGTCGCCGACGCTGCTTTTCAGCTCGTCGAGATCGACGCTGCCGTCCTCCACAAAAATAAAGGTTTTAATCATCTTTCCGATCCTCCTTGTAGGCTTTCTTTGCCTCGTCGATGTAGTTCTCTATCATTCTCGACAATTCGTCGAGCCTGTCCTCCATGAACGCAAAGTCGTTGAGCTGCTCTTTGTAGGCGTTCAGTTTCTGCGTCCTGTAAAACTCCGCAATCTCATCAAGCTCCACGATTTCAACGGTTTGAGGACAGTTTTCACGATCGTTGAACTCCTCCACAAGCGCGGCAATGTCCTCATCGGTCTTTCCGCGCGCTTTGAGCAGCTCATAGTCATCGCCTGCGTCTCTCACGATCCTCTTTGTCTCTTTGTCCCTGTAAATGATTACTTTCATTGTTCGTCCTCCAAAAACACGCCGTATTCTTTTGCCATATTCCGCAGCTTTTCCGCATTGAGCACTTCTCCCGTTTCCGCTCTTGCAATCAGGCGCGAAAAAACATTGCGCGCAACAGCCTTGCCATACTCCTCACGGTCGTGTAAAAAGTCTGCTCTAAACCTTGCAACAACCTTATCGTAACTCTCGTTTTGAGGAAACACGCAGCCCTGTTGTCCTGTAAATTTTTCAATGCCCTTGATTTCCACCATGCCCCTCCTTTTCGTCGCAGCTTTTTATCTCCGATACACGCCGATCATGTTTTTTGCAAAATGCGTAAGCGTGCGTCATTCCGATTGCGTGATAATTTTTCGGCTGATAGTATTGCGTCCAACATCTACGAACGCAATACTTGCAATCTCTGCACTCACCAACTTTCACGATTTGCCTCCCGAAAAATATAATTCTCGAACAGATTTTCCGTCGGCTCGCGGCACATAGTCCATAAAAGACATGGCGCGGTATAAAAATCTGTTATTCGACCACCGCTGTAAATCTTTTAGAATCTGCGGGGCGGTGCTTTTCCTGTAAATGCGTATATCGGGAGAAAAACCCGCCTCCTGCACCATTTTTACACGGTACAAGTCCTCCTCGATTGTCGTATTGAAGTTTGTCAGGATATAGACGATTGCGTCCCTGTCGCTTGTCCCGACAATCTCTTTGAAAATATGCAGCCCGCGTATGATCGCCTTTTCGTTCTTCATGAAGTCAAAGGCAAAATGCACCGTTTTAATGCGTATGCGTTTCAGAATGCGGGCGACTTCCTCTGTAATAAATCTTGCGTCAAGCCCCTGAGTAAAATCGACTTTTGCCTTGCTTTCCGCAAGCTGTTCAAGCAGCTCTATTCTATCTTTGCAAGCAAGAATATTTGCGTCAATCAACACAATCTCCTTTTGCCCTTGCCAAAACTCGGAAAGGTCAGCAACCTTTTTGCTACACATTCCCTCTTTCTCCGAGACAATGCAAAAATCGCAGTTATTGCAGCAGCCCCGCGTGAGAAAGCCATAGGCTTTGCCTTTCGTGAGTTCAGGATAGAGCGAATAATCAGGGTAAATGTGCTCTATCTCATCACGCAAGTTCGGATCGCGGTCTTTGTGATAGACCTCTTTCCCGTTCTCAATCGTGATTGCAAAACCTGTTCCGCCGTATACGATTTCATCCGCTTGCAAGCAATAGTCCGACATTTGAGAATATTCGTCTCCAAATACCTTTGACACATAAATTTTGTCGTAATGTTTGAGCGGGAGCACAAACTCCACGTTATCGCCCTGCGCCTTGTGCCATGCAGATATTTTCATCAGGGCAAGATTCGGGAAGTTATGGCTATCCACGTCATAAAGCCCTATATTCATATCCACCGCACCTCTGTTGTCCCCGCATAGCCCTTTTGCCACACAAACCACGCATACGCGACGTGCGTTTTTGGCGCATAGAACGCGCTCGGAAAAGACGTAAACGCTGCGGGGGGGTGTCCCTAAACAGCTCTATGTAACGTCGTTTCCCCTCCAAAAATGTGAGTTTGAGAAACATATAGCACTTGCAGCCCTCATGCAGAAGTTCCAACGCTTTGAGCACAAATTCCGTCGCGTACTTGTATGGCGGGTTTGTCAGAATATCATGCTCGAATGAGAACAGTTTGCCCTCCTGTTTGAGAAAGTCCAAGACTAAATGCTGCTTTGCGTAGCCCCTGTTCTTGATGTCGCTGTTGAAAACGTCATAGCCGCGCTCCGTGAGCCTCTCGGAAAGATGTCCGCCGCCGCAGGCGCACTCCCAAATAAAACGGTGCGGCTTTTCAACCTCCAAGAGCTTGTCAATCGCTATCGGATCGGTGGCATAGTAGTCGTCCACCTCGCGTTCCGCGTCGGCATGATTGCTTGCCCCGAGAGTTTTCCAAATCGAATTTCCGTTGCCGCTCCAATCTTTACTCATCGTGCTTGTCCTCCGTTTTCTCCTCGCGCTCGTATTTCTCGGCGTCGAAGTATCTGCAACCCTCGTGGTCGTCTCGGCACCGTTCGGGGCACCTCTTTTTCTTACAGAACGCACAGCAGAGCTCTCCGTCCTCGCATGAGTTCGGAATCAGACATTTCATGCTTCCTCAACCTCCAAAGTTTTTATGTGGGACAGGCGGAAGCATAGATTACCTACCACATACTTTTTCGGCTGATAGAAAAATCCGTTCCCAAGCTCCAAGACGCCCTCTCGCACATCGCCGTCAAAGAATGTAATTCTTACGTCCTTTCCCGCATAGCTCTCTAAAAGCTCCCGTGTCAACTTACTTTTGCCGATTTTCATGTTTTTCCTCCTCGTAAATTCGGCACTTTTCGCAGAATGCATCATACCGCTTTCGCGTTCCCTCCGACATGAGCTCCACTCGCCCGTAGTAGATAGAGAACGTCCGCGCCTCTTTCATCAGTTCTTTCTTCGTGTAAGTCAGCTTTTTCATGCGCGTTACCTCTCTGCCGTTGCTACCGCGCGCGACAGCGCGCGGCGCACGGCGTTCTGTTATCCCAAAATCACGACGTTTCCCGTCTTGATCTCTTCGACGAGAGCGGTCTCGAAAAATGTTCTGATGTACTGTTTTGCTTTTATCTTCCAAGCCCCGCCGTCTGCTTCATACAGGGCAAACGAATTGCCGTCGCTGATACGGAACAGGAACTCCGACTCGGGCTGTTCTACCTCGATAAAGGTACGGAACGGCGCGAGCTTGATGATAGGCGAGATTTTGACGTCGGAGGCGAGCATTGCTCCCTGCTTTGCTACCACCTGCTGCGTGATACCGTCGTCGGACGTTTCGACCGACTCGATGTTTGAAACCTTTTTGAGGAGTTGCAAAAGGTTTGCCGTGTGCTCCGTCTGAATGAACAGCGAACGGATCGCAATCACGAAACGCTCGTAGTCATAGCCATTGCCGAAACGGAATCTGTTGCCCTCCGCGACTGCGCTGTACGGCTTTTCCCTGTCTTTCTCTCCGTCAAGCGAAGTGATGACCGACACGCACGCCTCCGACTCGATGTTGATGTAGATAGGCAGAACAAACCGCTGCATTTCCCTCTTGACGATTTCCACGATAGACGAGAGATCGGAAAACCTGATCTCCGCCGCGACGTCCTTGCGGGGCTCGATTTCGACGAGGCTTTTTGTCGCAAAAGTGCGACCGTTGCTCTCGATGACCTGCACCGTGTTTTCCTTGACGATACGTTCGATGTCGTTTACGATGTTGTTGTTTTCCATTGCCTTATTCCTCCGATTTTTTGATTTTGACGATGTGGGTTTCATGGACTTCGCCGAAGATGTCGGCTTGTCCGTCGATGTAGCCGCAGCCGCTCTCAACGAGCTGATAGCTGTTGTCTATCAGAGCCATTGCCATTTGCGAATGTACGGCGTTCGTGGGACGGAGCTGCTTTTTGACGGTGGTCTTGATGTTCACCGTCGTTCTGTTGTTGACGGGCGTCAGGCAGAGCTCAACAGTGAGCTTGCGCGGCTTCTCGTCCGTGTTCGGGTTTTGAATGTTCTCGATTACCTTTACGAGCTCATAATTGATACGCTCGATTTCGGCGGCGTTTGCGAACTCCAAAACGCTTGTTACTTCTTTCATGCTGTTTGTCCTCCATGTTTTTTGTTTTATGCGTCAGAACGGAATGTCCCCGTCGTCGTCAAACGCCTCTAATTGCGGTTTTGCGCCCCGTCTCCTCGGGGCAGGCTCATCGTACTGCCCGTCGTCGTCTCGGGCTCTCTGCGTCAGAAACTCGACGTCCTGCGCCACGATGTCAACGGCGGTGCGCTTTACGCCCTCCCTGTCCTCATAGTTGCGCATTTGAATACTTCCGACCACCGCGACCTTGTGCCCTTTCTTACAGTACCTTGCGACGTTCTCGCCCGTACCGCGCCATGCGGTTACTTGGAAAAAGTCCGTCTCCCGTTCCCCGTCCGCCGAGGAATACTGTCTGTTTACGGCGAGCCCGAATCGACACACGGCTATTCCGCTGTTCGTCTCCGACAGCTCGGGATCGCGCGTCAGATTTCCGATAAGGATAACCTTATTCATCGTCCGTTACCTCCTCGATCCTGTTGACCGACACCTCATACGCCGTCTTTTCGACGACGCCTTGTTCGGTCTGCTTCTGATACACGCGCGATTGCAGCCGTCCTTTGATTCTGACGCGCGCGCCGACGTCAAGACGTGCGATGTACCGCGCCGTTCTGCCCCATACAATGAGCGGAACATAGTCCGACCGCTGCCGATCCCTATTGACCGCGAGCAGCACGTCGCAGATGTCTCGTCCGAGCGGCGTTGTGCGGTGCACGGGAGGTTTGCAGAAAAAGCCCATGAGCTCGACCTCGTTTTCGTTCCCTTTGTACTCCGCCACTTCCAACGCGAAAAACACGACGATGAGCCTGCTTTTGCCGTCCACCATTTTGTTGTAGGTGCGCACCTGCCCGACAAGGCAGAGCTCGTCCCCGACGTTCACCTCGTCGCAAAGGACGACGGGCATATTGACGGGTATCAAGTCCTCCGCGCCGCTCATTCGCCTCACGGACAAATCGAACGCATAGAACAGTTCCCCGCAGCAGTCGTACCTTTTCGGCTCCGTTGCAACCATGCCCGCAACCGTTGCGGCATTGTTTTCGTTTTTCATGTTTCCTCCGTTATGCCCCGTTCATCTTTGCCGCGTTATACAGCGCAGACACGAGGTAATTTTGCTTGTTTTTTATTTCGCCGCTTGCGGCTTTTTCGTCCACGTCGATTATCAGGTTATAGAGAGCCCACCGTTTCTCGTCGCTTGTGAAAAAGTCAACTACTGCCTGCATGACCTCCAACGTCCCGACGGTCTGCCCGTTGATTTTTTGCTGACGCTTTCCCTTGATGAGCTCAAACAGGCTCGTAAGCCTCGGTTTGAGAATGGCGGGAGGCGAGGAAAAGAGATCAAATGCGCTTGTGCCCTTTGCTTTGAGCTCGTCCTCCCACATATCGCAGCGCATAGTTATCTGATCCGTGTAGAACTCAACGCCGCTCTCGAAGTTCTCGTCTGCCGCACGCGACCTCTCCTCTGCTTCGTCGTCGGGAAGAACGGGAACGGGCGGCGGCTCGGGCTTTTGCTCCTCGGGCGGCGGGCTGTTGTCCCACCTGTCTCTCGCCGCTTTTTGTCGGGCGGCGGAAATTTCTGCGCGTTTTTTGATGTTCCGCAGCACCCGCTCTGAAAATATCTTCCCTTTTTTCACGGTGAACAGATCGTAGTTATGCGTTATTGCGTAGCACAGCTCGGGCTCGACTTGCAGATCGTAGGCGATGTTGTCGAGGTCTTTCTCCATGATGTAGCCGCCCTCCTCGTGCAAAATCTCGACAAAACACCAATAGAAGCCAAGCCCTTGCAAGCCGAAGTCTTTGCGTATGCCTCTTAAACTCAACCTCGCACCGTAATCGTGTGGGAAATATTCTTTTGACATTGTGTACCTCCCTATCAGTACGCGGAGATTGATACCTTTACTTTCGGCTCCCTTGCGTACTTTTTTACGACGGTGAGCTCAATCACTTGCGTATCGTCGCCATAGGCGATATTGTTGAGCGCGTCGCAGATGATTTTTGCTATGTTGTCTGCGTCAGGCTTTTTCTGCGGGTGTATGGCACCCGCAGCCGCCTCCTCTGCCCGTTTCTTTGAAAACGACTTCGGGATAGGAAAATGAGCCTCTATCCGAACTCTCACGGGCTTGTCGAACAGGTCGTAGTCCGTCGGTTTATTCAGCCTGAACATCAGCCGCACCATGTTTTCGTACTCGACGTCCGCGTCAACCTTTATCGCCTGCGCAAAGCCGTTGATTGTCGAAAACCTCGGTCTCCTTTTGCCGACGGGCGCACCCGCTATCTCAAACTCCATTGTCAGCCCTCTGCGCCGTCTGTATCACCGAAGAAGTCAAACTCGCCTTGTTCCTCGGGCGTCGGCTGTTCTGCCGCAGGAGACCCCGTTTCCGCCGCCTGCGCGGGCTCTGCGAACGCTGCCTCGTCGTACTCGACGTACTCGGGCACGCCGCCCTCTTTGATGACGGCATTGTCGCGGACAAATGCGTCCTGCATTTCGATAGACATGACGCCCCATTGAGAGATCAGATGACGGAGCAGCGTCTTGAACGCCATTTCGTCAAAGTTCTTGTACCAAAACGAGCTGTATTTGTAGAGCTCATTCTTCGGAATTTTGCCGTTGACGTAATCGTCGTACTTGTCTGCATGGAACGCGGGAGAGTATGTATCGGCGTGTTTGAGCATTTTCGCTTTCGTCCAATAGACCTGCTTGCGGAAGCCGTTGAGCAGCTCAAAGTACGCCATGTAGCCCACCGTCGGCAGCGCGTCGCGCTCGTCGTCGTTCTCGATAAACTCAAACATCTGCTTGCCCGTGAGCTTGTCCCTGCCCTTGTACTCGCCCTCTTTGATTTCGAGCACGTCGATGTCGAGATACTGCCCCGAACGCATGGCGAGCTGTTTGTAGCCCTTTGCGCCGAGCACAAACTGCGCGTTCGTCTCGATGACGTTGCCCTGCCTGTCGCGCTTGTCAAACGGGACAAGGTAATACTGCCCGAGCTGCGGCGACGGGGAAAGCCCGAGGCTTTCGCCCAAAAGCGCGCCCGAAAGGATAGACCTCTGCGTGCACTTCTCCAACGCGGGGTTTGTGCTGACCGCCGAGATGATACTCGCGGTAAACCGCTGCGCGTTCTTTCCGACCGCCTGCGAAACGAGCCCCTTGATCTGCTCCTGGTTCATGAAAACCGAGAACTTCGGTTGATTGCTCGAAAGCTGCCTCTGATTCGTCGTTGCTACTGCGTTGCTCATGATATGACCTCCTTAAATTGCCGAAAATATGATTTTGTTCTCTTTGAGGAACCGCTGCAACGCTTTGAGCTGCTCAACGGTGCCCTCCACCTGAAACCGCACGACCTGCATTTTGGGCGCAGGTGCGGCAACTTCTGCCTGCTCCTGCGGCGTTTCCTGCGCGGCTTTTGCCGCCGCCTCTGCCGCCGCCTGTTCCTGTCTTGCTTTCATCTCCGCAACGCGGGCGCGCTCTGCTTTGAGCCTCGCGTCCTCCATGAGCGCGGCGGAGAGGTCGAGGGTGCGGAAGTAAAACGCTTTGACGAGCTCCTCGTCCTCCGACTGCAACGCCTCGATTGCCACGAGAGCGTTGCGGGCGTTCTCGAATACGGCGTCGATGTCCGCCCTGACAGACTTCATCGTCGTGGAGGCGTTCAGCCACTTCGGGTTGTGTATGCGCTCGTAAGGAATGAGCCCCGAAAAGTCTCCGACGGTCGCCTTGAAGTATTCGATGATCTCGTTCTGCTTTTCCTGCTGCTTGCGTTCCTCGAACGCCTTGACCTGCGCGTCGATTTCCGCGACGGTGCCCTTGACCTTTTGCAGCACCTCGTCCACCTCACCCTTGAACTTCTCATACGGGGCGTTATAGACCTTGCCGATCCTGATACGCTCGTCGTTGAGAGCCTTACAGAATGCGTTGAGCTGCGCTCTGTCCGCTTTTGCCGTGGCGATTTGAGAATCGTCGTAGGTTACGCCCTTATACTGTTCGAGCGTTGCCTCCACCCTTGCGAGCAGCTCCGCGTTGTTCCACGCGATCATCTTCGGAATAAGCTCCTCAACGGGGCTTTTCAGAATGAGTGCCAATTCGTTTGCCATAAGTTTGTCCTCCAAAAATTTTGATTTTTGTTACTCTTTGTAAATCGGGGGTAGGAGCAGCGGCGGTCTTTGTTTCCGCTCAACATAGCCCCAAAACTCTTTTTCTCTCGTGTAGAGGAATTTCATGTCCTCCATGAGAGCCCTGCGCAGGAACGGGTAATGCCTCGTGATAAACTCTGTCTGCTCGTTCCTGCCCGTCTGCTTGATTTGCACTTTCAGCCACGCAAACGTCCAACCGAGCGTAACGAAGTAGTGCAGCACCTGCGCGTAGTAATACTCGGGAATATGCCCGTCCCATTTTTGCAGAGCGGCGGCGGAGTGTATCTCCGTGGTCTTTACCTCGATAAAGCCCCGCGCTTTCGTCGCCTTTTCCGTCAGCTCCGCGTCAAGCGAGGCGAACATAAAGCCTCTGCGGTACACCGTCTGCTTATCCTGACGCACCTTGTACTGCGGATAGTCGAGCGCAAACAGCTTGACGAGCATATCCTCCGCCCTTGTTCCGTACTGCACCTGCGGTTTATCGGAGATGTCCTCGGGCTCGCGGAGCCCCACTTTCTCCTCCCAAACCTCGACGTTTGACTTGAACGGGGACAGCCCGAGAATTGCCGCCGCGTCCGAGCCGCCTATGCCCGTTTTACGGAACGCCTGCCACTCGGGAGAACCGTGTTTCAGCCTGATTTTTTCAAGTGCCATTCTACCCTCCCGAGACAGAAAAATGAGCCTATCTGAAATGCGCGAGAACTTCGCGCCGCCCCGCCGTTCCCGACGAGCCCGTGCGCAAAGATATTCGCCACCGATAAGCTCATTGTTTGCCTGATGTTATTCATTGCCCTGTCTCCTTTCGTTCGTTATGATCGCCGTCAGTCCTCAAACGCGCCTGCGGCGGTGCGCTCGTCCATGCCGCTGTTGAGGCAAGTTACATACCTCTGCATTTGCCTTTCAGCGACAAGCTCCTGTATTCTGTCCCACTCATTGCGGGTTACGCGCCCGCCTCTCATTCTGCCGAGCAGCTCCTCGACTTCATCGACTCTTGCCTGTATCTCATCGGCTTCGTCTCCGAGCTTTCGGCTCAATTCCCTGTTTTTCTCGGCGAACGCTTCATAAGCACGCTCATAAGCCTCGTCGCGCTCGTTCATGAGCTTCGTCCTCATGCTGTCGAGATTGAAAAGTGCGCTTTCTACCTGTTTGAACGAGATTGTTTTCATTTGTGTTCCCTCCTGTCAGACCGTAGCGATGTACAGCTTCACGACGCCGTTTATGCGCGTAAGCGCAAACCTCTTAACGTCAACCTGCGGGACGCCCGATTCCGCAATATGCGTCTCGAACTCCTCGCGGCTCATTCTGCGCCCGTCGATGATGATCTCCGACGGTGTGCCAAACCCTTTTTCGCCTGCCATTTGTATGTCCTCCTTATTTCGCTTTCGCGTATTCTCTGAACTCTTCCTCGCGGGCTGCGCGCAGCTCCGTAACGGCGCCGTCTTTCAGCTCGGGAGAGTCTGCCTGCACCTTGCGGCGAGCCCTTGTAATGCTCTCCATTTGCCGCAGGCTTCCGTCTGCCGCAAGCTCCGCAAACGACCTTGATGTGTCGATCCCCATGCGCTCAAAACAGCCCATGAGGAGAGCCGTATCGCTCTTTCTTGCCGCCTCGTTCTCTATGAGCTCCGCGCGGACGATTGATTCCAACCTTTTCAAGCGTTTCATGCCGTGCCTCCTTTACGCCGATTTCTGCGCATTTGCGAGATAATCTCTGATAAGCTGCCTTACGAGGGTGCTCATCGAAAGCTCTTTCTCTGCGGCGAGCTTTTTCAGTTCCTCGTGGGTAGCAGGCGAAAGACACACTCCGAGATAAACCACGTCTTTCTTCTTGCCCATAAGCAATACCTCCGTAAAACAAAAAAATAGGTCTGCCAAGTTAAGGCAGACCTACTATCAAGCCGTTTTATGAGGGATAAAAAAATAGGCTTGCCTCAACTCGCAAACCTATTGTAGAATAACATTTTTTTAAATTTTTTTCTGAATTTTTCCGTCCGATTCCCTTATATGCTATGCATATAAAAATTTTGATTCTTTTGCTCTGCAACTGCTTTCACGGAATGAAACCGAATATTTTCGGGCAAACTGTTTCTATGATTAGAATTTTCGGCACGCTGATACTGGCGGCGGCATTGATGCTTTCTCCGCCGCTTTCTGCGGCGTCTTCCTGCATGAACAACGACCCAAATCCGACCGATGCGGAAATAAAAACGATTTGCCTGACTTTTGATGACGGCCCGACCGATTCCACCACTCCGAAAATACTGGATATTCTCCAAAAAGAAAAAATTCACGCTACATTTTTTGTCATCGGCAGACAGATCAGTCGTCGAAAAGAAATCCTGCAGAGGATTTTTGACGAGGGACACTCCATCGGGATTCACACCTATTCCCATGAATACAAACAAATCTATGCTTCTCCCGCCGCTTTGCTCGGCGATATCCGCCGCTGCCAAAAATCCATCCGCGAAGTACTCCCCGAATGGAGCTCGGATCTGTATCGATTTCCCGGCGGCGAAGCAGGTCTTTCCGACGTGCTGATAGCCGCTGTTAAAAAAGCCGGTTATAAAATATGCGGCTGGAACGCTTCCATCGAAGACGCAGTTTCCCCCAACGCTACCGCCGAGGATCTTTATAACAACGCCGTCCGTTCAGCCGGAGAAAAAAATCACGTTGTCCTGCTCCTGCACGACGGGGTCGGCTACCGGGAAACCGTGCGCGCGCTTCCCAAAATCATCGATTATTTCCGCGGCAAAGGTTATAAATTTCAGACCCTGTAAAACAGCATTCAGTTTGGCAGTCTGTTTCCTTGCATCAAAATAAAACCGCCGGCAAAAAAACGTTGATGCCGGCAGGCTTTGCGTTCGGCTCTTGAAAGGTGCGGGCACCGCCACATGGC
>ENA-UOJL01000826-UOJL01000826.1-human-gut-metagenome-genome-assembly--contig:-P47-NODE-826-length-39566-cov-8.681380_pt1 | contig 39566 bp, 52 predicted proteins | sample MGYA00242347_ERZ723894 | MGnify/ENA metagenome assembly ERZ723894
ACAATATAATTGTATAAGCCCTAAAATATTATTTTAGTATTGCATAATAGCAAGCCCTTGTTATTTTTATTAGTCGCCGAAGTGGATATTATATAACCGTGCTTTTGTTGTGTTATTTAATCTCCAATCATCAAAAGCCATTAAATTAATATCTGCCACGCTGTCAGCGTCTGCCATTAATACGGATGCCCGGCTGTAAATTATATCACGCACAATACAATCTTTTGCGCTGCCGTAAATATCCGCATATCCTAAAAAAGTATCTAAACATTCTTTCGGCGTGCTGCCGTAGTGTCTTTTTCCGTTTACACTTAAATACATTTTTATACGCCTACCTTTTTACCTTGCTTATAAATACGCCTTTATAATACGGGTATTTTTTATCGTAGGTACTTGTAATAATAAAACCATTGTGATAATGTAATACTTTTTTACCTGCCACAATATATTGTAAACCTTGCACGCTACCGAAAGCACAATCAAAAACTTTTTGCAACGTGTTAAAATGTTCTTTACCTTCTTCAAAATATTGTTTTTCCGCCAAATATTGTTGACCGTCTACAATGCTATCAAGCCATAAGCACGGCTTATTATTATTGTTATATCCTGTTATTTTCATACTTTTACCGCCTTTCTGTTTTATTATATCATTCTTTAATTAAAAGGTACAGTATAAAAAGACTGATTAAGTGCAACATATTATTCACCGCCTTTTACCGGGTAAATTATTGTTTTGTTACAATCATCAAGTTTGCGCATTGGTGCAAGCACTCCGTTAAATTTATCGCCCGTAAAGAACACCGGGTAAAAGTCTTTTCGGTTATGGTAAAAAGTAATAGACTTGTTGCAAGCATAAAAGCGTTTTAAATACTTAACATATAAATAAATTCCGTTGAGATTAAAAAACTCCGCTTGCTTGTTGTCTTTTAATAAGTCTTTAAATTCCTGCCGGGTGATTGTATAGCTTTTAGCACTTGCCGCTGCGTTTCCTTCTGTTATATATATATCTTCGCAGTTTTTAATCGTTTTATCGTTAAAATTTTTGTTATATTCCGTTGTACAGTTAACCGTGCTAAACTCCAAAGGGTCAATAAATGTTGTAAACTTAATTACATAATGTGTATTAGTGATAAACACTTCGCCGTTATTAATAAACAAATTAGCAAATAACGGGCGGTTCATTTTTTCAACTTGCTTAAAAGTTTGTTGAATAAAATTACTGATATATTTTAAAGTTTTAGCCATTTTATATACCCCTTCCTTTTCAGTCAATCGCTTTTATATATTCGGTATTGTAGTTATTGCTTAAAATATCGCTTACAATTTTAATGCCCTTGTCAGTTAATTTATCAACGTAAAAATTATTAGCATAAACTATATTTAATACATGATAGCATATATCGTATATATCATTGATATTTAATGCTTTGCCGCTGATTGCGTAGCGTGGTAAATTTAATTTTAATACTGTATGTTTTTTGCGTTTATGCGGCGTTATATCAACAAAATAACCGCCGCTGCCGAAAGCGTCAAACTCTATGTATAAATAATACGGCTTTAATATTTTCATATTGTAGTATTGTTTTAATTCCTGCTGTTCGTTTTCAGAAAAAATATATTCATACATTTTTAATAACCTGCCTTTACTTGTTTATCAATTCTTAATTTTGCTGCGTGATAAGCATAACCGTATTTTTTAATTTGTTTATATTTTAAATCTGCTATTTTTTCAGCACGAATTAAAGCACGTTGGTATAATTCACGGTTAATTGTACCCAAAATATCATACAAAATATAGCAATTTTTACAAACTTCTGATAGTAATTCACGATACATTTTGCCTTTTGGCGTACCTTCTGTCTCTGTAAACAGTCTAATATATAGCATTTTATTCGCTGCGTTTTTGGTGTATTTATGATAAACTAATAGCAAAGTTTTTTCTATTTTCATAATATAACCGCCTTTCTGTTTTAATATCCCAAATAAAGTATGCCGCTGCTTACTTCTGCGTATTCGCCGGAATATTCCAAGTCCCTTGCATATTTTTCGTAGTCAATGTAGTACTCCAAACCTTCCGGCACGCTATAACATTCATTAATTAATTCTTCTGCCAAGTCGTAAAAGTCCATACCTTCATACAGCGTGCAATATTCTGACTTGTCTATAACTTCATCAATATTGTATCCGTATTCTAATAAAGCCTTTACTGTTTCTTGTTGCCATTCGTCTAAACCTTCGAAGTCTTCTGCAAATTCGTTTAATTCGTTTATGTTTGCAAATTCGTCTTTGCTGATTTCAAGGTCTGTTTCGTAGTCAGAAATAAAAAGTTCGTCTTTGCCGTTCCGGCTGATTTCATTGCATTTTTTGTCTAATTCTGTTTTATCGCATGGCAAGTCTATCCATTCGCCGTGCAAAATACCTGCATTATATAATGATAAATTTGTTACATATATTTTTAACATTTTAACTACCTTCCTTTTGTGTATTTGTGTTTTTGTGTTTATCTATTTATATACTTGATATACTAACAATGCCTATTAATATAATTATTAATTCTAAAAGCGTTATTTTTACCGGCTGTAAAAGCGTTTGCCATGCTGTAATAATAGTACCTGCTGCAATGCTATATATTTTAATCATTTTCAAGTACCTGCCTTTAATATATTCGTATACAAAACACTTGTTTATTAAGTTCGGGGGCGTATCTGCATTTTTTAACGCCGGTAAACATATCGACAAGTGGATATTTTGTTTTTAAATTTTTTTGTTGTTCGGGCGTGGTATTTATTAAAGCGGCGTATACTCTCCGGCGTTTTACGCCTTTAGGTTTATTATAGTATGTTCCAATCATCTCCAATTTACCGCCTATTGCTTTTAATGCCCTGTCAATTTCGTAGCACCATAAAATTTTACGCTTGCAATCTTTAACCATTTTTTTGCCGCCCCTTCCTGTTAATCATTATACGGCACGCCTAAAAAGTCTTTTGTTGCCTTGCCGTAAAAATATGTAATACCGCTGCCGTGCCGCTCTTGGTATTGCAAGTCTTTTAATTCGTATGCAATTTTATCAATAATTCCTTGCATTGTTAACGGTTTATAAGTCCTGCCAATAACAACAATGTTTTCGTCGTGGTATTCGCTCCAGCTATTTTCACCTAAACTGTAAAAAAAGTCGCCCCAGACTTCGCCGGTATCAATATTTAAATTTATTTGAAAATATTTACCGGTATACCAATCGTTATTTTTTTGTAAAGTCGCCTGCAATTCTCCTGCCAATTTTTTTAGCCCGGTTATTTTTAAGCCGTATTTATTTAACTTCATAGCCTTTTACCTTCCTTCCGTTTCTTTAATATCTTGCAAATTTATAATTTCCATATAATAGTTATTATTAGTATAATAAGCACCTGCAATTTTTATAAAACCATATTTTTTTAATGCTTCTTTTAAGTCTTTAACGTTCCAAACTTCTTCGGTTATTTTAATTTTATTGGTAGTATGGTAGCTTCTTGTTACTTTAATTAAGTATGTTGTCATTTTGTGTACTTCCTTTCTATTTCTTTTTGTGTTCCTTTCTATGGTTTTATTATATAGCTTTTTGGCTATTTTGTCAATAGTTTTTTAGCTATTTTTTAATTTATTTTTACTATTTATTTTTGCCTTCCTAATATATATTACAGCGTTTTAACTATTAGCCACGCTGTCAGAAGGGTATTTTTATAAACTTTTGTTTGTTTTATAGTGTATTATATAAACATTGTATATTAATTATTGTTTTAATTCACTTACACGTTCTAATTTTAAGCATTTTATAAACAAGTGTACGCCGCTATAATTCGCCTGTAAGCCGTTTTTTTATAAAATAGGTATAAATACATAGGCAATCAATAAAAAACCGCTTAAAACTAAAATTTATAAATAGCTATTTTATTATAATTTATTGCAAAAAGACTTTGCAAAATATTGTTTTAGTGGTATAATATATAAAAATAGCAAAGAGGGTGAAAAAATGGTACAAAAAGAAAACTTAATAAAAGAATGGAAAAAAATACTCATTGACGCCGGAGTCACCGAAAAACAGGTTGCGGCAAAACTTGGCAAGGCGCAGCCGACTTTGAACAAACAGGTTAACGGCTTTACTTTTAGGTACACGGAGTTTGTCAACATTCTGGATATGCTCGGCTATGACGTGGTTTGGGTAAAGCGGCATAATGCAGAAAATAAAAATGACTGGGGCGCAGAAAAACCCAGCGCAGAAAAGGCATAAAGCACTTTTACAAAATCGCTGGGTTTAAAAATTTTCATTTTAGAAGCGTCTGAAATTTTACTTCTTTAACCAACCGTTCTTTAAACGTATTGTAAGCGTCTGGTGCTTCCTGCTTCATCAACTCTACCATTATCTTCATCATTTTTTTAACATTGTCGATATTGGCAAGGTCTTTTTGATACAAAGCAACATCTTTCAATAGCGATTGTTTACGGCTGATTAAATTAGCAAGCAAACCCATATTGTCAAGTTCATATTTAGAACCAACGGTCGCTTTCTTGGTAGCTTGTAAACGAGCCTTGATTGTGTCAATCTGCACATCACAGTCTTCAATGAGCCTGCAAGTTTCAGTGTACGGATTGATTTCTTCGTCCTGCTGTACATTAGCAGATACAGAACCTACGCTATCAGCGAGCAAGAGTTCTTTGACTTTACTGTCAATTACAGGGTTCTTTCTAAGGCGGTATACAGCCATAGTAGATACTGGTTCTGCTCCTTCCGGTAGCATAGTATTTAATGCAGCAGCGATTTTGCCGAAAGATTGTCCTTCTCGGAACATCTGTATAGCGGTATCGGTAAGTCCATATTCTTCGATTTTAGAAGCCAATACACATCACTCCTTTTGAGAAAAATAGAAAATGAAGGAAAAAGAAAATCTGATTTTGAAAATTGGTTTCTGACTGAAAACTGAATTTGAAAATTGGTCTACGAAAACATACCTACTTTGTATTTTGGTCTCATAAAAGATACCTGCTAACATACCTACACAAACACAAACACAAATAAAACACAAAGGAGAAATGAAAAATGAACAAAGATTTAAAACAATGGCTGAAAGTGGTCAAAGCAACTAAAGGCGATAATACTTACAAAGCCTACTTACAAGCAATGAAAAACTGGTTTCCTAATTCTGACAATGTAGATTTAAGCCTTGATTACCTTACAAAAAGGTTGGACAGCTTTAATGTAGCACAAAATACGAAAGTTTTACGTTGCAGGGCTTTAAAAGGATTTCTTACTCATTACGGGTACACTCATAGAATTAAAGACCATGAAACAATCCTCAAACTTATAAATTCAGTACATCAGAAAAAAGTAGTAGCAGAAGTGGTTTCGCATGAGCAATACATTAAAATCCGCAGTATGATTAAAGAAGACTGGTTACGTATCGTTGTAGATTTGTTATACAAAAATGGTTTGCGTATATCCGAAGCAACTCACATTCTGACTGAAAACTTTAACGAAGCTGACAGTACGATTACTCTTTTCGATACGAAAAATGGTAACGATTACAAAATCTACCTTACGAAAGGTTTAACCAAAGACATTGCTGATTTCATTAGAACAAAGAAGAAACAAACCGTATGGCTTTTCGACAACAAAGGCAAAGCCCGTGATGTTAAAGCCGTGGGAGTAAAAATTAAAAATTACTGTGACGAAGCAGGTTTTGAAGGTCTGACCGCTCACTCCTTCCGTCATGGTTCAGCGGTATTTATGCTTGAACACGGTATGGACATTTATAAAATTAAGGAGCATTTACATCATAAGTCGATTAAGAGTACCGAAAGGTATTTGCACATGACACCTAAACAAATAGAGCAGGTAACAAGTATATTTGAAAACGCATAAGCGTTTTTACGCCCTAAAGCATAGCTTTAGTAGTGAGCAAGCATAGTCGAAAACTTTGTTTATAAGATAATACACATTTAGAGCAGAGATATAACGTCCCTGCTCTTTAATTTTTTATGTGTTAATCAGTTTGACTTGCTTCTGCATTGAGGTATCCATTTTCTTCACACCATTCTGCCCAAGTTTTACCCACTAAACGCTCGAATACCTTAAATTTGTTATTCTCTGCTTGTTTTTCAGTTTTGAAACAGTTACTAACGCCTACACGAAGCAAGTCTGGTGTATACCAAGTGTTAAAAGTAGATTGCCCTACTTCAATATGGGCAATATCGCTGTTTCCTTCAACGTACCAATAAATGTGCCAATATTCCTCGTTTACTTTAGGCTTCCACGGTTGTTGTGTAACCATTGTCTCGAAACCGAACAAACCATTAACGCTTAAATCACTCATAGCCCAAGTGCCGTCAATATTTGCTCTTACATACAGACCAGCAGCTTTACCATACGTTACGATTTTGTACTGAACATATTTGCTTGCTGTATCGTTTGCACCGAGTATCACGCTAAACGGTTCATCTGGCTCTATGTTCAAATGCTCGCAGATTGCTTCCCAAATATTACCATTCATCTATTGTTACCTCTCTTTTCTTTGGCTCGAACAATTTATAATTACCGGTTTTATTTAGCCAATCTTCATAGCTTATACAAAACACCGTGTTATCGTTAATATTGAAACATTTAACGTAACTAAATGTATTGCTTATGCGGCTATTCTCGTTGATAGAGTTAATATGATTGGTAACTGCTGCTTTGTTCATACATACGCTTTGGTTAAGCGGAGTATTGTAAGGATTGTAAATGACATCTCCACAATAATTTTCGTAAGCGTCAAAGCAGAAAAATATCCAATCACTGTGCTTGTTTGTTGACCAGCCTACTCGTTGCTTCATCAGAAGTTTGCCACCTTTTCTAAACCAGCAATGTCTTGCGGTCGATAGTTACGTTGCAACTTTCTCATGATTTTTGCAATTAGTTTAGCGTGTTCTTTTTGTTCTTCGGTTTCTCCGTTTTCTGGATAAGCGTCAGTTCGTTTACAGGTATCGCTTTCACAGCAGATGTTGCATACACAATCACAGCCGCTCGCTTTAAGATATTCCGGTATCATGCAAGGTTTATTAATTGGCAGACGCATTTTACCCCAACGGAATGACCAAGATTTACCCGGAGCGAGTGCTATATACTTTTCAAACGGATAACCAACACCTTGACTATGTCTTGCCATACCAAGATTAATTTGCGGTCTGATAATATCTTTCATATCGTCTACGGTTAAACCCATTTCTTCGAGCAATGCTTTGGCTTTCTTTTGGACATAACTCATATTTCGCTGTACTTGCTTTTTGTCAATGTCAAGCCTACGCCCCGTTTCTCTTACTTTGTTGCCAGTGCTTACAAACACCATAAGTGTATCAAATTCTTTTTTTGACAATCTTTCCTTCAACAAAGCCCAGAAGTCTTTAATAGCTTGATTTCGTTCTTTGTCGATTAAAATTTCTTCTGGATTTTGTTTGTATGATAAGTACCTCTCGTCCTGCGCATAGTAGATTTTCTCCGCTACACGCAGGTCTTTTTGTCTCATTGTATTTTCATCTTCACTTGCCGAAAATTTTACAATGTCTTTATAAGAGGTAGCTTCTGTTAACCAATCTTTACTTCTGATAAATTTCCCTTCTTCCCTTGTTTTCCGTCTTGTATATCATTCAAGACTTTGGAGCGGATTGTGCCAAGAGAATACATAAATTCCATTTTCAGCACAAAACCGTCTCTGGCAATAATCTTTGAGCGTTTACCCATATTGAAAACTTTAGAATTTCTGCAAAGCATACTTTTTGACCAGATTACTTTGCTTGCTCCAAGTTCTTGTTTAAAATACTGAACGATTTTATATCTGTTGCCTGTCGCTATTACAGAATAAAAATCAGAACCTATCTGCACTTTAAATACATGGCAGACAATCTCAAAGTTCGTACCGTTTTTAATTTTCATTGGTAGACACCTTACCCATTGTTAAGTTTTCCTATAACCAGCGCAGAAAACGCTTTTTCCGGGCGTATTTGTTCAAAAGCTGTAAAAGCAAAACCATATTGGATTTCAACGGCTAAGTTGTCGTGTTGCATTTGTTCGACTAAGCGACCAAGTTTTTCTGTAAAGTCGTCTCGGCTTGTATCGTATACTGTTTCAATGCGTTCAATCATTTGTACTACCTACACCACCTTTACGAATTTCATTAGAATTACAATTATCAGCTACAAGGTATTTAACAAACACGCCTTGAATAACTCGTTCATCTTTTTTAATTAAAACAGGTAAATCACTCGTATTATATAATCTAAAGCCGATATTACCTTCGTTCTCTGGGTTATTATAATAATCGCTATCTATACAAGATACGCAGGTAGCCAAGATAATACCGTGTTTAAATGCCAAGCTGCTACGAATATAAAGGTTTAATACTTCGTCCTCCTGCATATAGGCTTTTACGCCAGTCATAATAGCTTCGCTATGACCATGAGCAGGTATTAAGATATTGCACGGTGCTACAAAGTCATAACCTGCGCTATGCAAAGTTTTACGGATTGGAAGCTGATTGTTTTCGTAACCTTTACACAATTCAAAACCACGTTTGCGAACAGTTTTTCTCTGAACAGCATTGCGCACATCTTCCAAAGAAGCACGTACAATATCATCAACTTTAAACAGATTACTCATAGCGTTTTTACCAAGGTCAACTTCTACGGTGTAATTATCATAAATACTTACTATCGTACCTACCTTGTTGTCGTCTGGATTAAATCTTGCGTTGATTTTTACAAGGTCGCCTATTCTAAAATTTTCGCTTTCTACTGATAACAATTTATAATCCCCCTTCAATCTACGAGTGAGCAATGGCAATATGGACAACCGGAAATAATATCATTGGCGCATTTCTCATAAGAATACCCTTCAAACATATTTCTATGACAACTTGGGCAAATACCGTCTCCGGCAAAGTACGGTATTTTTTTCTTATCGCAATACATTTTTTGTGCTAATCGTTTATCGTCTGCTGTTGGTATTCCGTTAGCCATTAATGATTAACTCCTTTGCAAGAGGTAAGGTTTTAATCCATTCGCAAAACTCTTTCCAGTGTTTGCTACGGTGGTTTTTACGCTGATTGTAAATCGTTTTAAGCTGTAAATAATTGGTTGAAATACGAGCGGTCAGTTCAATGCCTTGCGGCATATTAGCTACGAGTTCGTCCCAAGTAATAGCTTCTTTTTTGTACTGTTCGATAAGGCTTTCAGCATTACGCCACGCTTCTTCTGTTAAGTCTGGTACTTGTTCGAGGTCGAAGCTGGTAAGTTTATGAACTTGGCTGCTACTCGATACGATTTGCAGGAAATGGTAACGCTGAAATTCATTCCAGAAATATCTTGGAGCGGTTAAATCAAAATTGACTACAATGCCGGAAATAAAGTTATTATGACCAGAGCCTACTTTGTTCTTAGCCAGTTTAAATGCTCGCTTAATATGCCTTTGCGTTCTTTCCAACGCTTCGCCTTGCAGGTAACTTGCCGCTGCTTCGTCTGCTTGTTCGGTAGTCATACCTTTCAGTAAGCATTTGATGTAGTTACGCACATAAGCAATTTCTGTGTCAATTTTAAGTTGCGTAAAATCGGTTCGCATTGGATAACCGCTTGCCACAATGCTTTCTGCAATATCATATACGTGATAATTTGTTACTTTCATTTCGCTACTCCTATTATGATTGGTACTTTACTTGCCATTTGATACGGTTTAACAAACCTGCTAACGTATTGCCATACGTTGATGTAGCTATGTAAACTCGTTGCATATCTGCTATGTAATACAGCAATATAATTTTGAAGCTGGCTCATTGCTACTTTATTCTGATAGTCTGCGTATGAGAGTGCGTACTGTTTAGCACGCACATCTCTGTCATATTTACGCAGTCCTTCGGCTATTTTTGTTACTTTGGACATTGTTTCTCCTTTTCTATAAAATACCGAATTTATCCAGCATATAGTATTCGATAATATTTTTAAGGCTTAAAGAATTATCTTCCCTGCTATCGTTTATACTATCTATACCATATTGTTCAAACAAGTGCCTTTGCGGTGCATATTCGCCAAAATATTTCTTTTCGGCTTCCAGTCTTTTTCGTTTAGCTACTTCTAAGTCTTTTGAACAACCTACATATATAGTTTTGCCATTGTAAGATAATCGTGCTTCGTATTTCCCGTGATGAAAAGTTACCCCTATAAAATTGTCATTTGAGCTATTTCGCATATTCTCACTGTTTGTACAAAGTCTTAAATTACTTCTGACATTATTAGACGGATTTCTGTCTATATGGTCTACTACCAATTCGGATTGTTTATGTTGGTTGCCTTTGTTAAGACCGAATATTAATCTATGAAAACCTGTTGCTAATTTTGCATGTGCTATATAGCCTTTGCGCATATTCCAGCGTTGATAAAAGAAAAATTCTAAATCACAATAACTAATATATGCAGTTCTAAATATTAGTGTTTTAGATTTACCAGTAAATACTAATTTTACTTTATCTGGAAGCAATATATATTTAACACCTCTGTCAAATACTCTTTGATGATTAAACATTTGGGCAAGGCATTTGGGGCAGAGCAAACGAGAAATTCCATTTACTCTGCGTCTTTGTAGCCATTTTTTATGAGACGTAGTCGGCACGTTACCGCAAAATTCGCATTTGCAATCACTGCCCTCTGCTTTCCATTGGTTAAAGTTCCAATAGTAGTAAATAAAATCATCTAAAAATTGTTTATGCGATATTAGATAATCATATTCTTCTGCGCTTAGGTATTGTTGCAACTTATCCACATTTACTATACCCACATTGATTACAGTACACACACGCACCGTCCGGCACTAAACTATACGCTCCACATTCTGGGCATTTGCTTAAAGCACCGTTGTGTTTGCCATTGTCAGTTATTTCTATTGTTTCTACTGGCTTTTCCGTTACCTTATTTGGCGGCATTTCGTTCACCAGTTTGGCTTCGTCTGCCACTGACTTACCGCCTTTTAAGGTGGCATACATTTCTTTGATTGCACTTGCGATACAGCTTGCACAAGAGCGATTAATGGTTTTGTCGCCAGTCTTACGTAAGTGCATACAAGCAGGACAGGTAGCGTGGTCAAGTTCATCTGCAATATCGAGTGCTTTGCCGCCAAGTCTAAGAGCGTAGCTTGTAAGCCTTGTAATTGTAGAAATGTTAGCTTGGCAACCAGTATCAGCCCCAACGAACACTTCAAAAATGTCGTTGTCTTTGACGTTTACGGTCACATAGAACTTTTTAACACAAGCTGTATGGTATACAAACGTCCTACCCCAGAGTGATTTAATCTTATCGCCACGTTTTACCGGCTCTAAGTAATCAAGTCTACGCTCCTGCATTTCCTGCTCAGTAACAGGTTTTTCGATTACGGTAATTTTAGGGGCTTGTTCGCCTTGTTTAATATCTGCTCTCTTTACACCGTGGTCAGTCCCCATAATATTGATACGTTTGCAGTTATCACGGAAGATTGTAATCCCCTTGCAACCATGCTCCCAAGCATATACATACAGGTCGAAAATTTCCTGTTCGGTTGTGCTTTCTTTGAGATTAATAGTGCTGCTGATTGCATTGTCGACATAGCCTTGCATTGTTGCTTGAAGGTCTACACGTTTTTCCGGTGTAATATCGTATGTATCAACAACAAATGGAAATTTAGCTTTAATCTCGTCATTGCTAAGGCTACCAGGTTCGATACCTTTGGATTTCAAAAGATGTTCTACGCCGAGCATTGCAATATGGAACGATTTACCTTGTTTTTCAAGCACGTGGGTTGTACGCTCGTAGGCTACGTTGTAGTACGGTTCTACGCCGCCGCTTTCACGGAACAACATTGAAATTGAGCCTGTCGGAGCGATTGCAAGTAACGTACCATTACGCATTGCACCGTAAGTATCGCTATCTACTTGTGCTGTTAAACCAGTACGAATATCATCTACCATGTCGCTCGCATAAAACTTTTTAGGGTCAAATTTACCAAAACTACCTTTTTCGTGACCACGCCTTGCAGAAGTAATATATGCCATTTGCTGCATTTGATACATAATCTCTCTAATCAGTCTAATTGCTTCTGTCTCGCCGTATTTTAAACCCATAGCAACGAGCATATCAGCAAGACCGAATACACCAAGACCAATCTGTCGCCAGTTCTTTAAGCACTCTTTTGTTTGAGGTAATGGCTGCATATCGTAGCCGTAGTCAAGTACCATATCAAGAGTTATTACTGCTTTGCTGACTGTACGACAAAAACTTTGAAAATCAAATTCTGCTTCTTTGGTGAACGGATTTTTTACGAAGTTATAGAGATTAATACTACCCAAGCAACATTGAGACCAAGAGTTCGAGAAATACTCCGAGCATGGATTTGATACATTGATTTTATAATCTTCGTCTGGATAACCCGAAAGTAAATTCCAGTTTTGTACTAAATCAATAAATATTGCTCCCGGTTCAGCATAGTCATATTGTGCTTCTGCAAATTTATGGAAAAATTCCGTAGCATTAATCTCTTTGCTGATTTCTTCTCCTGTGTCTTTTACTTTGAAGTGCAAGGTAAAATTATCTCCACGTTTTACCGCTTTCATAAACTCGTCAGTAAATTTAATAGAAATATTTGCGCCTTGGATTGCAGTATTATTTTTCTTTATTTCTAAAAATTCTTCTACATCTGGGTGAGAACAGTCAATAGCCAAAAGCAATGCTCCACGCCTATTACCTTGTGCAATGGTTTCTGCAACATTATTAAATACATTCATAAAGCTAACTGCACCAGTAGAAGTTTTAGCTGTATTGTGAACCTTAGCACCTCTGGGTCTTAAAGGAGATATATCCAGACCCTCGCCCCCGCCTGTCGAGAATACTCTCGCCATTCGCTTTGCACACTCAAAGATTTCTTCGAGTTGGTCTTCCACGTGTTCAATATAGCAATTCCCCGTAGTTGCTTTAAACTTGCCTTTGCTACCTGCGGCATAAAGTATGCGACCTGCCGGTAAGAAAGTACCGTCAATAATACTTTCGGCTACAAATTCACCGATTTTATCTTTGTCTTTCGGAAAAATACCTGCAACACGTTCTACGAACATCAAAAACGCTTTATCAAAGTCCGTTTCTGCAACTTTTAATTCTTCTTCGTGGAAGTATTTTTTCTTCAAAATGTTTTGGGGAATAGTGTCTCGCCACCATGCCCCGTAGCTGTTTACATTACTTTTTAATTCAGCTTTTACACAATCAGTCATGCAATCAGTCCTTCGTTAAGCAGTAATTCTTCCCTGTCTTCGTCTCCCATTGCCCTTGCTACTGCTAAAGCTACGCCGAACAAAGGGTCAAATTTATCATTAGGATTGCAACGTGCTACACCTTCGTAAACATTCTTTTTCCCTTCTTCGTCATATTCAAAATACAAAGCAATGGTTTTGTTTCCGTTACGGTATACATCAACATAACTTTTGTCGTTGAAAAGATGTTTCAATAAATCGGCTTGACCAATCTTTTTACGGATAGGTTCTTTTTCGGCTACCAAGCGCAAATTCTTGCTGATACCGAAAGTGCTTGCACCTTCTGCGGTTTTGCACACACAGTCAAGATTACCAACGGCTTCCGGTAAGTAATCAACAAAGGTAAATACTCTGCCAACTTTATTACCTGCATTGGAGCGGAACAGTTCTACTTTATCGCCGGGCTTAAATACTGTGTTGCCTTTTTCGTCTACTGCTTCTTCAAACAAAGCACTTAAAGCACTAATAGCAAGTACCAATAAAGTTTTACCTTTCAAACGAGCAGGTTTAATAATCTTAAATACTAAGTCTTCATTATCAACGCCTACAAACTCAATCTCTGCATTTTCTTCAAGAAGAACAGTTTTATTGTCAATGTCTCCGCAAATACCTTTAGGCAGTTTATACACAGTACCAACTTTGAAATCTTTTTTAATACTAAGCATTACAGTTCCACCCCCACAGAGTCAGCAACAATTTTAATTGCACGTACATTTTTACCTTCTTTGTTGGTATAGCTATCATCAGCAAGACGACCAGTTACAACAACATTAGCAGGTAAAGTCAAGTCCATAAGACCGTTTACAGTACGTTCATCAAACGTAATTACGTTCAGATTGAAATATTTATGTTTACCGCTTGCGTCTTTACCGTCATATACACCAATCTGAAAATTAGCGTATGCGCTGCCAGATTTAGAGTTAGAAACTTTAGGCTGAAAATTTAACTTACCTTTAACCGTAATAGTATTTTGCATTGAGTTTTCTCCTTTAAATTAATATTTTTTTGAATACATCTTTTTTAATCGCAAATACAAAGTCGAGATACCTGTTACTGTCTTTCGCTATCATTGCTACAATATCTGCGTTGTCTTGATTGAAAAACCCGTGCAACATTGAGTGCTTTTTATCTTCTACAACGGCTGTATTATATTCTCCGTGCCTACGCACAATGCCTAATAAGGTATCAGCACTAACCAGCACACAGAAGTTTTTAATCTCAACAACGTCTCCGAATTTTGTAGCAGAGTAATATCTTTGCAGTAAGTTTAGCTGTCTTTTCTTGACCTCTACTTTTAAGCGGTCTTCTGTAATTCCTTCAATATGGAAATCTCCACTAAACATATACTTTTTCTCGTCAACTTTGTCTGCAATTTCTTTATGCTTACCGGACATGATAGTCGGGTATGCGTATATATTGTTGTCGTCACACCATTTCTGGAACAGTTTTTCGGCGTAGCGACCTGCGTTTCTGTTTGTTTTGCCTTGCTTTCTTTTTACAAGGTTTTTCTTTTTATCACATTGAGTTACTTTACATTGGTCACATAAGCAATGGTTAGGCGTTTTTCTCATGCGGATTATAAGCCCAGCAAGTACCGGGTTTGGTTTTAGGGCAATAACGTCCTTCCTCTGCTCCTAATTTACCGGTACGTTTTGCAGAATGAGCCGCTTCCTCTGCAACCGTGGCTGCATACGCTAAACCAACTTTGCGGCTCAAGGGAAATGCGCTTTCTTTAATAACGCTAACACTTTCTGCAAGTTTAAAGCCGCTATCGTTAAATACTTTTTTGGTCTTTTTGTTGTTGTTTTTAATATTTTTCTTCAAGATAATACTCCTTCCCAAGTTTAATAATGGATTTTGTAAACGCTAATTTAGAGCCATAGTTCGGAACAACCACATCTGCAAACTGTCTTAAAACCATTACTTTGTCAAGATAAGTCTGCGTAAATACTTCACGGTCAAATTTCTTTTTGCGTAAAGCTGCATGGTATACACAGTAATCTAAATCGCAGTCAATCCAGATTTTAAAAGCGTCTTTATTCGCTTTAAATTCCTCTTGCACATACGGGTGATACAATACAAGCTGTTTTGCCATATCTGCCATGTTATAGGTAATAATTCCCAATCGCATTGACTTTGATATGCGCATTAAGTCCTCTGTAATCTGCCTTTTTACAAGTTCCGGGTTATGTTTTTTAGACATCTTTTCATACCAGCCTTGGAAGTATGGGGCTACAACTCTGGCAGGGAAACCGAATGTCTGCTCAATCAGAATACAGTCTTTCATGATAATGTCTGTTTTTTCTATCGGCTGTAACCATTCCGGGTGTTGAAATATCCTTGCCATATCGCCATAAAACATTGTAGACACGTCATTGTAGTCTTTGGCATATAATTCTTCAAAGTGCTTGAAAAACGTCTGTGCGGCTAATTTCTGACCGCTAAAAGGCAACCCGGCTATAACAATAGTTCTGCGTCCAAGTGTAGGCAAATGTATTCTGGTTCTTTCAGCGTCTTTGCTTAAATAAATGTTAGTTCTTCCTTCTCGCACCACCAACACCTGCCCTCTCTATGTTCTTCCGGCAAGTCTCCGGTGTATTTTTCGAGACCTTCATGCAGAATATCCATGTTCTTTTTGTCGAAGCGTACACAAAAAATATCTTGATTGGTTTCTTCTTCAAAAGCTACATCAATAATAGTTCCAGTACCAAACTCCGGCTCAATTACTCGTTGTCCAATGAGGTCTCTGTCTTCATGCTTGACACGCTCGTCCAATAACTACTCACCACCTTTACCGTACTTTTCTTGGTAATATGGACAATACATATTTACACCGCAATAATCTTTACATTTAAGGTCACGCCAACGGTTTTTGCATACAGGCGGCATTTCGTTTGTTTCGAGTGCTTTCATTAGCCTGTCATACTTAGCTTTCATATACCGTACAATCCAGCGTTCAGAGATACCATTTAGCTTTACAATATAGCCTGTCTTGGTTAAGCCGTATTCTTTTGCTACCTTGTCTAAGCCGCCACGTATAAGCATTTGTACGAGTATTTGTTTAACCTTTAATCCGTGTTTCTTCATCAGCACTTTATAGTAACTAAGTTGCTTGCTGATTTCCAAAACATCTCTTACGCCGCCGTCTACGAAAGTTTGCTTCCAATACTGCTTGCCTTTGTCTTTGCCACGTAAATGCGTTTTGCGCTCCCATTTCGGATATTTACCTAAAGCCATTGCAATGCGGTAAGCACCAAAAAACTTAAAGTCGAACAGAGTTTGCGTTTTGCAGTCATAGCCGTCAATCTGACCGGAAGTTATTTCGTCTTCAAAGCGAACCTCTGACAAATAACCATTCGGAACATTACCTTCCATAAGGCTATGGCTATTAGTACCAATCATACTGGCAATCGACTTTTGAGGGTCAATAGCATAATCGTGCGTTATTTCAAGATATGTCTGGCGAGTGTCTTTTAAAAGTTGCGTAACTGACGGTTTGCCATACCATGCACGGGTCTTGCCTACGGATTTAAGTACCGGTAGAAGCAAACAACGCTCTTTCATTCTGCACTCTTTGTAGCAGTCGCCGATTTTGCAAAGTTCGCCGTCCGGACATTTAAAAAATTTGGCTGGCAAGTTCTGCTGCTTCCTTTACGTCTTGGGGAATTAAGCACACAAAGAGAGTGCGTGTTTTGTCGTTGTCGGTAATTTCTGCAACTTCGCCAATATGGTCGTCAAAAATACTTTTCTTGTTAAACAGCTTTACTTCTACTTCTTGGTCACATTCCTGCAATGTCTCAATCAATTCTTTAACTTTCATTTTCTGCCACTCCTAAATCTTCTAATCTTGATTTTTCCGGGTTGTATAAAAGTTCAAATTCATTTGCCCTTGAACCTCTACGTGCTTTGCCAAGATACAAACTTAAATGCCCTCTCATTTCATCTTGTTCCTGTACCGTCAGCTTCGGGTCAAATTCGGGTCTCCAAGCTAAAACCACATAGTCGCCTGTTGCTTCTAAATCTCCACTACCTTTTAACATTTTAAGCGTAGGACGTAAGTAGTTATCGCCTGTCCTATTAAGCTGACTAAGTATAAAGAACACAAGGTCATTGTTTTTGGCAATCGTTTTTGTATATTTGGCTGCTTCCGCAATTTCTTCAAAAGTGTTCATGTTTAAGTATTGGAAGTAATCGAGTATAATCATATCTACCTTGCCGTCTTTAATAACTCTGGTATTTGCGATTGTTACGTACCTCTCAATATCTTTCATGGTTAAATTGCTCTTATCTACAACCCAGATACGCTCTTGCAATCTCTCTTTTACTTTTTGCAAAAGAACTGCCTGTTGCCCGTCTTGTGCCATTTCCTGCACTTTTGCAGATGAACAACCCATTATGCGGCTAATCAATCTTTCGTAAAGCGAACCTGCGCTCATTTCAAGTGAGAAGAACAGCACATTTTTCTTTAATCTGACGGCGTTGTATAGTGCTACTTCACAAGCAACCATAGTCTTAAACGTCCCAGAATAACCTGCCCAAAACACAACATCTGTCGGTCTAAGCCTTATTGCTTCGTCAAGTGTTGGGAAGCCGATACCGTTTCCTTCGGTATTGATAAGCGTCAGATAATCGCTGAAACAACTATCAACATCTTTAAAGTCAGCTACAACTTCATCATCAAGATAGTCAATAGACGTTATTTCTTTTACATCATTAATCGGTTTATCCCAACGCTTAGCCAGATACTCTATAATTTCGCCTTTTGTCAGCGGATTACGTACAGCTTTGATTTTCTCTATTGCTACTCCAAATTCTGCCTGTTTGTCCATACAGGAGTTGAGAGCCTGTTTAATAGCAGTTAAAGCAATAGGTTCGCTTGGGAGTTCATATATATTGCCACCGGAAGTCAGAACTTCATTAAAGTCTTTTTTATTTTCCGGGAAACGGACACATCTCACATCAAGTTTCGGAGCAAATTCATTGAACTTTTCCCAAGTACGCTGTATTTTGGATTGACCGGTGTCGTCATTGTCTGGGGCGTACATAATGACTACGTTAGGTGTATGCAATACCATTTGGCGAATTTCGAGGATTTGAGATTTAGTTAATTCGCTTCCACAGTATGCTACACAAGCACAGCCTTGCTGGTATGCGCTCATAGCGTCAATATAACCTTCGCAGACATAAAGCCTTTGATAGTTTTGTAGCTGGCGTTTTGCTTGGTATTCGTTGAACAGGTACTCTCCTTTTTCGTATAATTCATTGTTTTTAGAATTAACGTACTTTGGAGTTCTGTCCAGATACCTTTTACAGAAAGCGACTATCCTGCCGTTTTTATCATGAAGTGGTATAACAATGGCTTTACCTCTGCTGTTATCGTAACCAAGAAAAAAGCTGTCGATTGTTTCATCATTAAGACCACGTTCATCATGTAAATACTCTCGGATAATGCTTACTTTGTTGTAATACTGTTGTGCTGCACGTTGGTTCTTCTCGTACTGTGTTTTTTCTTTGACATATTCTTCGTCAGATGAAAGGTCTATGTTCGCTTCCATAGCAAGCATTTCGATTGCTTCGCCATAGCTGATATTATTAGCAAGTGCGGCAAAGTTGATAATGTTGCCATTAGCACCACAAGACCAACAATAGAAGCTGTTGTCATTGAAAATAGTTAGGCTTGACTGGTTATCGCCATTGTGTAAAGGGCAGATACCACGATATGTCGAGCCGCTACGGTGTAGGCGTGTATACTTTGAAACGTAATCAACAATATCAAGATTGCTGATAATAGTATCAATCACACTCACCGTAAAAGTTCCTCTACCGAAAAGTCTTCATATTTCTTAGCTTTTAAGCCTTTAGTACGTTCTTTTTCGGTTAATGCTTTCTGTTTATCGTTCCATGCTTTAGCTTCGGTAAGAACACGGAAAATTGACGGATAGTCTTTGCGTTCATAGTCAAGCAGGTATTGGTAAATAATTGTAAGGTCATGCTTTGCCATATTGTCAAGAATGATACCGCTTACATAGTTATAACCACGGAAGTTAAACTTACCGTCTTTGACCGCACCACCTGCAAAGCATTTACGCATATACAGACAAGTAACTTTACTTAGCTTCTTGTCGTTTGGCAACTTTGCGAACTCTTTGAGTAGTTCCGATTTTGATTTCTTTTTTGTCGATTTCAAAGCGTGTTCCGTACTTGTGTTCTTCGACAACCTTTATTCCCTTCTTCCGTTTTAATTTTTCGATTTCGTCTTTCTTGCTACACCAGATAGTCGCAATGTTTGAAGCGTCATCATACTGTATAACCGTTTCACGTTCCTCTGCTTTTAATTTGAGGTTTTTAATGAGCGGCTCATTTTGCTCTTTTTTAAGCCTACCCATTTAACTCACCTAAAGCTGCTTGGAAGTACGGTTGATGTGAGCCTTGCTTCGTTGCAAAGTATTTGATATAGTTCATGTCTTCGTTTGCAACTGCTTCGAGAGTTTTTCCTGCGTGTTTTTTAAGTCCTACCGGAAGCACGTAGTTTCTCCAATCAATATTTCCATTAGGTAATACAGGCTTTTCTACTGCTTCTGACGGAAAATTATCTGGGTCTGTTTCCTGCGCCGGAATTTGCAAAAGCTGTTTCATAAGGTACTTAAATGCGCCTGTTTCAGCCTTGTAAATTCGTTTATCTCCGCTGTCTTGACCCATGCCACCCATTTGGCACTCAAAACTTTCTCCGCTGTCACTGTCTACAATGCGGTAAGTTTGAACTACTGTAACAATGCTTCCTTCGTCTCTTATAACTTCAAAGCCACAAGGTATTACAATTAAGCCAACTTCTGCAAAAGCATTTCGTACAGCAATGTCAATGTCTTCTGCTTTTTGATAGTTATAGTTTGTGTTTTTAAAAGCGACTTTGCCGTCTTTTTTTACAACACCTACGAGTTCTTTCGCTCGCAGTAGTTTTGACCAGATTGAAGACGGGAGTTTTTCATTTTCAGCCATTTAATCGTCCTTTCTTTACGGTTTTATTGTTGATGATTGTTGATATTCATTGCAATAAAAAATCCAAGCTGATTGCCTTAAAACTTATGCGCTCACTAAACTTAGATAATTTGCTGTTGTATTTTGCTCTAAATACCAAACCCTCACGCTCTACTTCCGGGTTTAACAGGCTCTTTCCGCTTGCCATTTCTACCAGTTTATCAACATCATCAATCATTACGAAGCTATTGTCGATAATTGGCACTGTTTCCATGTCAAGCAAAGCTGCCGCTTCCCCAAGAGTAATACCATTAAAGTTAAGATATTCCTGCGTATCAGCGAAGTAAAACCCTACGTCTTTTTGCTTATCAATATTCCAGAAGTTAAACCAGCGAATATCGAAGCCATTTAATTTATACGGATTACCTTGTACACTGCCGCCAATTAATTCTCCCTGCATAGCAAAATCATAACCAAAATGCTTACGCAATTCTTTAAATTTGTTTTCAAGGTCGAAGTTAATTGCCGTATGACCGTAAATAGTTAAACCGTCATAAGGTACTTGCTGATTACGGGAGCAAATTCCAAACTCTCCGTCTTTGATAAAGGCTGTAAACGAAGTACCGTCTAATTTTTCTGTGACAACAAACTCATTACCACAAAACTTCTTTAGTTTGTCCGGTATCGTCTGTACTCTGTCTTCGTCTGTTTTTGGTATAAACGAGGGAAATGGTTTAGTAGGTATGCTGTAATTACCTTTGCCAATTTTGAACTGTACAGGCGGTTCATATTTTACTACTTGCAGTAATTCGGTTACGTCCTGCCCTTCTTCGTACTCACCTGCCGGTAAAATTGATAACGGCATTACCAAACCTTGGCTAATATACCCTCTGATTTTCTTGGGTTTCAGCGGTTTCATCTTTCCTTTGCTGTTTAACAAAAATGCAAAACTCGGATTGTCCGCAGGGAGTAAGCTATCAATTTCAAAGTATACCACCTTGTCGCCTACTTGCACTTCTTGTTTGTTTACAACAACGTGCCACCCAAGCACCCTTGCAAGTGCAATGTTATCGCAACCTTCCATTTCGGAGATGTCGGTAACTACTTGCACACTTGCCAGTTTCCTAATTGTACATCACTCCTTCTCTACATGGTTTTCCTTGTTTACTACAAGGACAAGTGGTTCACCATAAGTTTGCCGCCATTTTTTGATTAATCCGAGCATTTCTTCAAAACTACTTGCAAAAGTATTTGTCGAGATTGCTTGGTTTATCATCTTAATCTTATACAATGGCTTCACTCCTTTCCACGTCTTACATTATACGCTTTTCATCAACGATTATCAATATTTTATCAACAATTATTTTTGACTTATTTCGAGACTTTATTAAAACACTTGTTCGTTTTTAACGTGCTTTTATTATATTCTTGTTTGCTTTATTTGTCAACCGGGTTGTTTAAATCGTTTTTTCGTGCTATTATTAAGTTACTCCACTACGGAAAGCGAGGTAATATGGATAATATAAAAGTAAAAATAAACGAAAAAGAAAGAAGTGTTCGCTTTAATCCAAAAAAAGTATGCTTTGAGTGCAACGTAGGGTACAAAGATAACCAGTTTAAACAACAATCAAGAATTATACGAGGTGCAAGTATTGACGAGTTATCAGAAAATGTTAAGGCTTTCGAGGATAGACTGAAACAAGAACTGATAACTACGCAAAATACTACTTTTGGGGCATTTGCCGAATATTATTTTTCTACTATTGCTCCTATTGAAAATTCCGAGCCAACCTTAGAAAACAAGAAAAGTGCGTACCGCTCATTCCCAGACGAGATAAAGCGTACTGAATTAAAGAAATTAACAGCACAACAATTACAAAGTTTTTACTCCGAAAGATATAAAACTAATACAATCAATACAGTACATTATTATTTTGAAGTAATAGGCGCAATACTAAACTGCGCAGTAAAACTCGGTTACTTACAGTCGAACCCCAACAAATTATGCTCTGTAAAGCCGTTAGAGAACGTAGAAAAGGTGTATTGGTCTGTTGATACCTGTAAAAGTTTTTTGAAGTTTATTCGTGAAAATAAAAAGTATCAGAGCCTTTATAAGCCTATACTGTTTATTATGGTTACTGGTGTAAGACGAGGTGAAGCATTAGGGGTTAAATATGAGTATGTAAATTATGAACGCTGCTTGGTTCGTTTAGGCGGTCAAATTACTGACGCTAAAAAATCCAAAGCCTACCAAGAGAAGCTAAAAACTAAGCAATCACGCAGAACAGTCGCAGTTCCAGCCCAAATTTTCACAGAAATCTTCGGAGAAAAACATTCTGATAATACCGGTCTTGTATTTTTACACAAAGGTGAGCAATGGCACGCTGTAACATTTTCTCGTATCGCAAAGGAAGCCTTTACAGATTTCGGCTACCCAAATATGAAAATCAAACATTTGCGCAGTTCTTTTGTAAAAACACAAATTAAGTGCAACACTCCACTAAAAGCAATCCAAGTAATGCTTGGTCATTCTAAATTGTCTACAACGGCTGACATATACGGCGAATTAACAAACGAAGATACGTTCCAGTATGCGGATAATATGTTAGCCGTTTGGAATTAAGCGAACACGATAGCTTTATACAGTATTTTTGTATATTTATACACTTATCAATAACATTTTCCGTAACATTTTGGGCAAAAATAGAGCCGCACTGGCTCTGGCTTTCCACGGTCGGTAAAAACGGGTCAAATTACCGATATTCGCTGTTACAGAAAACCAGTGTTTATGCGGCTTTTCAGCTTTAAAATGTAAAGAAAAATCATATTTTATTTTTATAATAAAGATAATATTTGTCGCGATCGCGCAAAACCTTTTTTACATACTCGCGCGTATCCGGGTAAGGTATGTCTTCAATACGGTTAAAATCATAGTTCCAGCCGTTTTCCTGCATCCACGCACGCGTGTTGCCGCGCCCCGCGTTATAGGCAATCATCATCAGCACCCAGTTGCGCTGAAATTCATATTCCAGCTCGCCCAGATACCAGCAGCCAAGCCGCACATTATATACCGGCCTGCGCAAAGCCTCCATGTCAAAATGGTCAAGCCCCATCTGCGAAGCAATCCATTCGCCGGTTTCCGGCATAATCTGCATCAGCCCCACGGCACCTGCGTGCGATACGGCTTCCGTGTCAAACCCGCTTTCGTTTTTAATAACTGCCGCAACCAAAAAAGGGTCGATTTTGTTTTTGGAGCTGTACTCCAAAATTTCGTTCTGGTAGGGCCACATATAAACAAAGCGCGTCTGCACGGCTTCGCTGCTCCATATTTTCATACCGGCTTCACCGATGAGAAAAACGGCGGCAGCAACCATTAAGAATTTTACCCACCATCTGTCGATAAATTTTTTCTTTTTCCGCCTGCCCAACTTATGCCTCCGCCGTAAAATTTTTCCATGCTGCGGCAACGGCTTTTTCCGTTTCGGCAAAGGTGCCGCTGTTGTCAATTACAAGGCTGGCATAAGCCTTTTTTTCTTCCAGTGTCATCTGCGCTGCAATGCGTGCCTTAACTTCTTCGCGCGTCATGTTGCTGCGTGCCATGGCACGTTCTATCTGTGTTTCGCTGTCTACGGCAACAAGCCACACGGCATCCACATCTTTGTACCAGCCGCACTCAATTAAAAGCGGTACGTCAAGCACTGCCGCCGGCAGATTTTTACTGCGGCATTCCGCCAGAAAGCTCTGCGCTGCAGCCAGTACGTTTTTATGAATGATGGCTTCCAGTTTTTTCAGCGCTTCTTTATCGTGAAAAACAAGTTCCGCCATTTTGGGGCGGTTAAGTTCGCCGCCGTCAGTAAGGTATTCAATGCCAAAAGTAAGGGCTATTTCGTTAAGCGCAGCACGCCCTTTGGCCACCAAAGCACGGCTTTCCGCGTCGGCATCAAACACAGGCGCGCCAAGGCTGCGCAGTAAATTTGCAATTGTACTTTTACCGGAGGCTATGCCCCCTGTTAAACCTATTACTTTCATTTTTTCACCGTTTTATTTTTGGCAGTGCGGGCAGTATGTTGTGCCTCGCCCGCCTACTTTGGTGCCCAAAAGTTCGCCGCCGCACATTTTGCAGCACAAGCCTTTGCGCCCATATACCAGCAAATGGTTTTGGTTATCGCCCTTGTTGCCTTCGCCGTCTTTGTAATCGCGGAAGGTTGTGCCGCGGTTGGCAATGCCCTGCGCAATAACCTTGTTTATGGCATCATGCAGGCGGTCAATTTCTTCGTCCGTCAAGGTGCTCGCCGTGCGCATCGGCAAAATGCCGGATAACGCCAGGCACTCGTCGGCGTAAATGTTGCCCAGACCTGCAATAAAAGTCTGCTCCAAAATCAGAGTTTTTATGGGCTTTCTGCTTTTGGCTATAACCGGGCGCATATAACCGGCCGTAAAGCCTTCGCTTAAAGGCTCGGGGCCTAAAGTTTCGTAACCCTCAATATAAGCGTCATCATTGGTAACAAGATACAGCGTGCCAAAGGTGCGGATATCGCAGAACCACATGGTTACGCCGTCCGTCAGTTCAAACTTAATTTTGGCATAAGGCGGTTCCGGCTTATCTGCGTCCTGCGCAATCAGGCTGCCTGTCATACGCAAATGCACAATCAGCTTCTGGTTTTCGCCTGTTTTCAGCACCAGATATTTGCCGCGGCGCCCTACATCCAAAATGGTTTTGCCTGTTAAACCGGCAATAAATTCTTCCGGCGAAGGGTATTTTATCAACCTTGCAAGGTTAATTTCTATATTTTTAATGGTTTTGCCCTTAATGTGCGGCAGCAGGGTTTTGCGTACCTGCTCCACTTCCGGCATTTCCGGCATGGTAATTCCTCCCTATTTGGCGTCTGCCCAGTTTACGCCGTAGTTAACGTCGGCAATCAGCGGTACGCTGAGTTTAACAGCGCTTTCCATAGTTTGTTTTACAAGTGCGCCAACTTCTTCGCGTTCGGCCTCCGTAACTTCAAGCAAAAGTTCATCGTGTACCTGAAGCAGTATGCGGCTTTTATAACCGCCCTGTTCCAGCATTTTCTGCACGTTCACCATAGCAATTTTTATAATGTCCGCCGCCGTACCCTGTATCGGCGTGTTAATGGCGGTGCGCTCCGCAAAGCCGCGCAGGTTAAAATTGCGGCTGTTAATATCCGGCAGGTAACGCCTGCGCCCGAACAGCGTCTGCACATAGCCCTGCTTTTTGGCGCTCGCCACCATATCATCCATATATTTTTTAACGCCGGTGTAGCGTCCAAGATAATTTTCAATATATCTGCCCGCCTCGCCGCGGCTAATATCAAGCTGTTTGGCAAGCCCAAAATCGCTGATGCCGTATACAATGCCAAAGTTTACTGCTTTGGCGCGCGTACGCATGGTGCCGGTAACTTCGTCCAGCGGCACGCCAAAAACTTCCGCTGCCGTGCGCGCGTGTACATCCTGCCCATGCAGAAAGCTTTCCAAAAGCAGTTCATCCTGCGCAATATGCGCCAGCACGCGCAGTTCTACCTGCGAATAATCGCAGCTTAACAGGTAATTGTAACCTTCGCCCGGCACAAAAATTTCGCGTATTTTTTTGCCAAGTTCCGTGCGGGTAGGGATATTTTGCAAGTTCGGGTCGGTACTGCTCAGGCGGCCGGTAACGGTAACAAGCTGCTGAAAATGCGTATGTATACGCCCTGTAACAGTATTAATCAGCGGTCGCAGACCTTCAAGGTAAGTGCTGTGCAGCTTCGTCAGCTTGCGGTGTTCCAAAATAGTCCGCACCAGCGGATGCTCGTTGCGCAGCTGCTCCAAAACTGATACGTCCGTGGAATAACCAGTTTTAGTTTTTTTAATGACCGGCAGGCCCAGCTTTTCAAACAAAATAGCACCAAGCTGCTTGGTAGATTTTAAATTGAATGTTTCTCCAGCCTGTTCTACCGCCAAAATTTCAAGCGCTGCAATCTGCGCCGCCATTTCTTTGGTTAATTTATCCAAAAGCGCTGCATCCGGCTTAATGCCCGCCAGTTCCATTTTGGCAAGCGTGCGTGCCAGCGGCAGCTCCATTTCTTCATATAATTTTATCTGTTCATGCTCTGCAAGTTTGGCACGCAGAACAGGCACAAGTTCGGCAACTGCTTTGCATTCCTGCGCATACTCCTGTGTCAGGTACGCTCCGCCAACGGTTTTAATGCTGTATTCGCTGCGCGCAGGGTCAATAAGGTATGCAGCAATGGCAATATCATCCGTTATGCCGCGCGCTTCAACGCCAAGGCACAAAGCGGTTTTTATAATCTCTTTGCTGTCGCAGCAGGCTTTTTGGCTGTTTTCATTTGCCAGCCAGTCATAAAACTGCTGCCAGCCGGGGCACTCGCCTTCAAAAATATAAACGCGCCCATCACATAAAAGCTCCGCACGTTTAAAATATAAATCCGGCAGTGAGCCGCCAACCTGTACGGCAAGCGGCGTAACCTCACGCCTTACGGCGATAAGCTTAAACAGTGCTTCCGCATCGTCGGCACTTTTTACAACTTCTTCCGGCAGCCCGGCAGGCTTTTCTTCCACAAAGTCGCCAAACAGGCTGAAATCGCCTTCCGGAACGCCCATAACGGCATTAAAACGATCGTACATATTGCGGAATTCCAACCCGGCAAGCAATTCGCGCGCCTCCGGCTTTAATGCTTTTAATTCATAATTTGCCAAATCTGCATCAACCGGCACATCCGTAAAAATTGTAGCCAGTTTTTTGGAAAGCAGCGCCGATTCTTTGTTATTCTGCACTTTTTCACGCAGTGCCTTGCCGCTGATTTTATCGGCGTTAGCCAGCACATTTTCCACGCTGCCGTACTCGCCAATCAGCTTGAGAGCCGTTTTAGGGCCAACACCCGGTATGCCGGGGATATTATCCGAAGTATCGCCCATCAGCCCTTTCAGGTCGATAAGCTGCTTCGGTTCAAGGCCTTCATATTCCTCCGCAAAAACTTCCGGCGTGTAAATTTTAAGGTCCGAAATGCCTCGTTTGGTAAAATATACGCTTGTGCGGCTGCTTAAAAGCTGAAGTTCGTCGCGGTCACCCGTTACAATAATCACGTCAGCTTCCTGCGGCGCGTGTACGGCAAACGTGCCGATGATGTCGTCCGCCTCGTAATTATCAAGCTCCAGCACAGCAATGTTCATCGCCTCCAGCACCTTGCGCGCCAGCGGAAACTGCTCCGATAGCTCACTCGGTGTCGGTTTACGCTGACCTTTATAATCGGCAAACATCTCCGTGCGGAAGGTTTTGCGGCTCTTATCGAACGCTACTGCCAGCCACTTGGGCTGTACATCCGCCAGCAGGCGCAAAAGCATATTGCAAAAACCGTACACAGCGCCCGTATGCACACCGCTTTGTGTCGTCAGCGGCGGCAGGGCAAAAAACGCCCTGTGAATCAGGCTGCTGCCATCTATAACCAAAAATTTATCAGCCATGTTTGTTCCTTTCGTTCAATAAATCTAATAATATATTATACCACACGTAAAGGTGTAGGTAAAATTAATATAACAAAACCACCCTGCTTACTCCAATCGGAATAAACAGGGTGGTTTACTTTACCTATTGCAACTTATTAAGTTTTTCTGCTGTTACGCAGTAAAATCAATTATTAGTAGGCACGTTATTGTATTTTACTTTAACGTCGCGGTATCTGCTCATGCCGGTACCTGCCGGGATGAGTTTACCGATAATAACGTTTTCTTTAAGACCGAGCAGCGGGTCAACCTTGCCTTTAATAGCTGCGTCCGTAAGTACACGGGTAGTTTCCTGGAAGGAAGCCGCAGACAGGAAGGAATCTGTTGCCAGGGATGCTTTGGTAATACCAAGAAGAATCGGATGGCCTTCTGCAGGCTGCAAGCCGCGGTCAAGCATCTCGCTGTTCTGTTCTTCAAATTCACCGATATCAACGTATTCGCCCGGCAGCATTGTTGTATCGCCAGCTTCGTCAATACGTACTTTACGCATCATCTGGCGTACCATAACTTCAATGTGCTTGTCGTTAATTTCTACGCCCTGAGATTTGTAAACGCCGAGTACCTGCTGTACCAGGTAACGCTGGGTTGCGCGCACGCCGCTGATGCGGATAATATCGTGCGGATTGAGGGAACCTTCGGTAAGGCGGTCGCCTTTTTCGATTTCCTGACCTTCGGTAACAGCGAGTTTTGCGCCGTACGGAATAGCGTAAACTTCTTCCATGCCGTCTTTATCAGTAATTGTAATTTTACGCTGACCGCCTTCTTCGGCAATATGCACAACGCCGGTGGTTTCTGCCAAAATACCCGGGTGTTTCGGTTTGCGTGCTTCAAACAATTCTTCAACACGCGGTAAGCCCTGGGTAATATCGTCGCCGCCTGCTACGCCGCCGGTATGGAACGTACGCATGGTAAGCTGGGTACCAGGTTCGCCGATTGCCTGAGCTGCAATGGTGCCAACTGCTTCGCCGACATCAACATTTCTGTCGGTTGCAAGGTTGCGGCCATAGCATTTGCGGCAAACGCCAACTTTAGATTTGCAGTTAAGCACGCTGCGGATTTTAACGGTTTCGCGCAGGGCTGCAATCCTGTCTGCCATATCTTCGGTAACATAATCGTTGATATGATAGAGTACTTCACCGTTTTCATCCAGAATATCTTCGGCAAGGTTACGGCCAACAATACGGTCACGCAGAGATTCGATAACCGTCTGTTTGTTCTTGCCTTCGGTAATAGCGCCGATTTCGATACCTTCGATAGCATTGTTGCGCACTTTCATTTCGCGGACAGTGCCGTCTGCCAAAATTGCGTCAATCATTGCTTCGGTGTAAGTATCTTTTGCATGTGCCAGCACTTCACCTTCTGCGTTAACAACGTCTTCGGCAACTTCTTTGCCGTCGAAGTGATGCATCAGGTGTTCTTTCATTACCTTGTTGGCATCTTCGCTGCTGATATTAATCTGAACGGTTTCAGTTGCTTCGCCGTCCATATCATCGGTTGCATACAGGTTAACTTCAAGCACATGGCCTGCAATAAGTTTATTGTAAATATCTTCCGTAATAACGGTATCTGCTTCGGCAATCAGTTCGCCGGTTACAGGGCTTTCAACGCCGGAAGCGAGGTTGCGCCCAATAACGGTTTCGCGCAGTTTATTCTGGCTTGCGCCAAGGGTTTGTTTGCACAGGCGGCTGCGTTCTTTAACAAGGTTAAAGGTTACAACGTCGCAGTCATCTTCGCGTACAATAACATCCTGCGCAACGTCTACAAGGCGGCGGGTAAGGTAACCGGAGTCTGCCGTACGCAGTGCGGTATCTGCCAGGCCTTTGCGGGCACCATGGGTGGAAATAAAGTATTCCAATACGGTTAAGCCTTCGCGGAAGTTTGCCTTGATAGGACGGTCGATAATACGGCCGGACGGGTCAGCCATAAGGCCGCGCATACCTGCCAGCTGACGGATCTGCTGGGTGTTGCCGCGGGCACCGGAGTCAGCCATCATGTTCAGGGAATTGAATTTATCCATGGTAGCGCTCATCAGTTTTGCGGTAACGTCGTCCGTTGCCTGGCTCCAGATTTCAATAACCTTGCGGTAGCGTTCGTCTTCGCTCATCAAGCCGCGGCGGAACATACGCTCGGTTTTATCAATCTGTTTTTCGGCGTCAGCCAAAATCTGCTGTTTTTCTTTCGGGATTTTAATATCGGATACGGCAATGGAAATACCTGCCTTGCAGGCGTTGTCATAACCGTTCTTTTTAACAATATCAAGAATTTCGGCGGTACGCAGGTTGCCAAACAGCTTGTGTGCTTTGGCAACAAGGTTGCCCAGTTCTTTTTTGTTGATAAGTTTGCTTAAATGCCAAACCTTAACTTCTTCGCCGGCAGCATTCTTTTCAGTTTCCTGATGGAAGTACTGCAGTTCTTTCGGCAGGTCTTCGTTAAACATGATATTGCCCGGCGTAGTGGTAACAAGGCTTACGCCTTCGTTCTTTTCTTCGCCGTAAATATCTTTGTTAGGTACATAAACCTGAATGCGTGCCTGCAAATCAACAACCTTATGGAAGTATGCCAGCATAGCTTCGTTAATGCTGCTGAAGCGCATGCCTTCGCCTTTGGCTCCTTCTTTCACCATAGTGATGTAGTAAGAGCCCAGAACCATATCCTGGGTAGGCACGGCAACAGGTTTGCCGTCTTTCGGTGCCAGAATGTTGTTAACGGAAAGCATCAGAATTCTTGCTTCTGCCTGTGCTTCCGCGGAAAGCGGCAGATGCACTGCCATTTGGTCACCGTCGAAGTCGGCGTTGAATGCTGTACATACCAAAGGATGCAGTTTGATTGCACGGCCTTCGGTAAGGATAGGCTCGAATGCCTGAATACCGAGTCTGTGCAGCGTCGGTGCACGGTTAAGGAATACAGGATGTTCTTTAATTACTTCTTCCAAAACGTCCCAAACAACATTGTTGGCGCGTTCTACCATGCGTTTGGCGTTTTTAATATTGGTTGCCTGTCCGCTCTGAACAAGGCGTTTCATTACAAAAGGTTTAAAGAGCTCCAGTGCCATTTCCTTCGGCAGGCCGCACTGGTGCATTTTAAGTTCCGGGCCTACAACGATAACGGAACGGCCGGAGTAGTCAACGCGTTTGCCCAAAAGGTTCTGACGGAAACGGCCCTGCTTGCCCTTCAGCATATCGGAAAGGGATTTCAGCGGGCGGTTGCCCGGGCCTGTTACCGGACGGCCGCGGCGGCCGTTGTCGATAAGGGCGTCAACTGCTTCCTGCAGCATGCGTTTTTCGTTGCGTACGATAATATCCGGCGCATTAAGTTCAAGCAAGCGTTTTAAGCGGTTGTTGCGGTTAATAACGCGGCGGTACAAATCGTTAAGGTCGCTTGTTGCAAAGCGTCCGCCGTCCAGCTGAACCATCGGGCGCAGTTCAGGCGGAATAACCGGTACAACGTCCAGAATCATCCATTCCGGGCGGTTGCCGGATTTTAAGAAGGCTTCGCAAACTTCCAGGCGGCGCACGGCGCGGATTTTGCGCTGGCCGCTTACTTCTTTCAGTTCTGCGCGCAGTTCTGCGGTAAGTTTGGGCAGGTCAATTTCCTGTAATAAAGTTTTAATTGCCTGAGCGCCCATACCTACTTTAAATGCGCTGCCGTATTTATCACGGTTTTCAATATATTCGCTTTCGGTCAGCAGCTGTTTTTTAGTCAGCGGAGTGCTGCCCGGGTCTAATACAATGTAGTTGGCAAAGTACAGTACTTTTTCCAGAGAACGCGGGGAAATATCAAGAATTAACCCCATGCGGCTCGGAATACCTTTGAAATACCAGATATGGGATACAGGTGCAGCCAGTTCAATATGGCCCATACGCTCACGGCGTACTTTGGCACGGGTTACTTCAACGCCGCACTTGTCGCAGATAATGCCTTTATAGCGGATTCTTTTATATTTGCCGCAATGGCATTCCCAGTCTTTGGTAGGCCCGAAAATTCTTTCGCAGAACAAACCGTCACGTTCCGGTTTTAAGGTTCTGTAATTGATGGTTTCCGGTTTTTTTACTTCGCCATAGGACCAAGCCCTGATTTGCTCCGGTGAAGCCAGGCCGATACGCATAGATTCAAAATTATTTACGTCTAACAAGAACCGATCGCTCCCTTCTATTCCATATCTTCACTGGCGGCGTCATCCGCATCTTTTGCTTCCATATTCATGTTGCCAATATCGGCAATCAAATCAAAATCGGGGTCTTCCGCTGCGCTGTCATCACTGTCGGTGGTGTAGTCATCCTGCACAATCTCCGTGTTAGGAGCCTCGGGAATAGCACCGTCGATGTCAAGGTCCAGCTTGCGGGCTGTTTCATTGATATCGTCGTCGGTATCACGCAGGGAAATTTCTTCTTCGTCCTCGTTGAGCACTTTAATGTCAAGGCCGATGGACTGAAGTTCTTTAATAAGTACCTTAAAGGATTCCGGAACACCAGGTTCAGGAACGTTTTCGCCTTTAACGATGGCTTCGTAGGTTTTAACACGGCCGACAACATCGTCGGATTTTACGGTTAAAATTTCCTGCAAAGTGTAAGCTGCGCCGTATGCTTCCAGCGCCCAAACTTCCATTTCGCCGAAACGCTGGCCGCCGAACTGCGCCTTGCCGCCGAGAGGCTGCTGGGTAACAAGGGAGTACGGGCCGGTGCTGCGGGCATGGATTTTATCATCAACAAGGTGATGCAGTTTGAGCATATAAGTTAAGCCGACGGTAACTTTGTTATCGAACGGTTCGCCGGTACGGCCGTCATACAGCGTGGTTTTGGCGCTGCGTTCAATACCTGCAAGGTCAAGCGCATCATTAATGTCTTTTTCGTGAGCGCCGTCAAATACCGGCACGGAAATCTGCACTGCTTTAATGCTCTTATCGCCGAATTTGCCGATTTCAACGGTTTCGGGGATGCCGTATTTTTCAACGTCATAGCCAACACCGGTCAGGCGTTCTACAAGGCCTTCGGCATTGTTTTCAATCTGCATGCCGAGTGCACGTGCTGCCCAGCCCAGATGGTTTTCCAGAATTTGTCCGATGTTCATACGGGAAGGTACGCCCAACGGATTCAGCACAATCTGTACCGGTTCGCCGCTCGGCAGGAACGGCATGTCTTCGCGCGGCAAAATACGGGAAATAACGCCCTTGTTGCCGTGGCGGCCTGCCATTTTATCGCCGACGGAAATTTTACGTTTCTGTGCGATATGTACGCGAACCTGTTCGTTAACTCCCGGAGGAAGTTCGTCGCCGTTTTCGCGGGTAAATACTTTTACGCTGACGATTTTACCTGCTTCGCCGTGCGGAACACGCAGCGAGCTGTCGCGTACTTCGCGTGCTTTTTCGCCGAAGATGGCGCGCAGCAGGCGTTCTTCTGCAGTAAGCTCGGTTTCGCCTTTCGGAGTTACCTTGCCGACGAGGATATCGCCCGGGCGTACTTCCGCACCAATGCGGATAATGCCGCGTTCGTCAAGGTCTTTCAATGCTTCTTCCGATACGTTCGGAATATCGCGGGTAATTTCTTCTTCGCCAAGTTTGGTGTCGCGGGCATCGCAGTCGTATTCTTCAATATGAATGGAAGTAAATACGTCAGCCTTTACCAAATCTTCGCTAAGAAGAATAGCATCTTCGTAGTTGTAACCTTCCCAAGGCATGTAGGCAACAATTACGTTGTAGCCAAGTGCAAGTTCGCCATGGTCGGTTGCAGGGCCGTCTGCCAGTACCTGGCCTTTAACAACTTTATCGCCTTTGTAAACAATCGGGCGCTGGTTAACGCAGGTACCCTGGTTGGAACGTTTAAATTTCAATACGCTGTATTTATCTACGCCGCCGTCCTCTTTGCGGATGATAATTTCATCGCCGGTAACGCGTTCTACAACGCCGGCATTTTTAGCCAGAATGCATACGCCGGAGTCAACGGCAACTTTATATTCCATACCGGTACCGATGATCGGAGCCTGAGTGCACAGAAGCGGCACTGCCTGACGCTGCATGTTGGCACCCATGAGAGCACGGTTCGCGTCATCGTTTTCGAGGAACGGAATAAGCGCGGTAGCGATAGATACAACCTGTTTCGGCGAAACGTCCATGAAGTCTACCTGGTCAGGAGGCAGGGAAAGCACTTCGTTCTGGTAACGTGCGGTTACACGTTCGCCTTCAAAGTAACCTTCGTCATCCAAAGGTTCGTTCGCCTGAGCGATAATGTAATTATCTTCTTCATCAGCGGTAAGATAAATAATTTCATCGGTTACACGCTTGTTTTCTTTATCAACACGGCGGTACGGGGTTTCCATAAAGCCGTATTTGTTAATAACAGCAAAGGTAGAAAGAGAACCGATAAGGCCGATGTTCGGACCTTCAGGGGTTTCAATCGGGCACATACGGCCATAGTGGGAATGGTGTACGTCGCGGACTTCGTAGCCTGCACGTTCACGGCTCAAGCCACCGGGGCCCAGTGCGGAAAGACGGCGTTTATGGGTCAGCTCGGCCAGCGGGTTGTTCTGGTCCATAAACTGGGAAAGCTGGCTGCTGCCAAAGAATTCTTTAATTGCAGCAACAACAGGGCGAATATTAATAAGCGCCTGCGGCGTGATAACATCAACATCCTGAATGGTCATACGTTCTTTTACAACGCGTTCCATACGGGCAAGGCCGATGCGGAACTGGTTCTGCAAAAGTTCGCCGACACGGCGTACACGGCGGTTGCCCAAATGGTCGATATCATCGCCGGTGCCAAGGCCGTCCATCAGGTTCAGCAGATAACCGAAGGAAGCCATTACATCTTCAACAGTAATGGTGCGGTAGTCTTCCGGAATATCGGAAGTGCAGATGATTTTCATCGGCTGTTCTTTCAGGCGGATGAAAACTTCTTTCAGGCCGGGGCCTGCAAAAATACCGCTTTCTTCAATTTTATCAATAACATCAAGGTCAATCTTGGTGCCTGCTTCAGCAATAATTTCACCGGTAGATACATCAACCAGCGGCTGATCCAGCACTTTATCCAGCAGGCGGCGGCGCCAGCCGAGTTTTTTGTTCAGCTTATAGCGGCCTACGCTGGCAAGGTCATAACGTTTGTTATCAAAGAAGGTTGCTTCAATAAGTGCGGAGGCGTTTTCCAGTGTAGGAGGTTCGCCCGGACGCAGTTTTTTATAAATTTCAATTAAAGCTTCTTCGCGGGTAGTTGTTGTATCCCTTTCAAGCGTTGCAGCAACGGAAGGATGATTATTAAAGAGCGCTAAAATATCTTCATTCTGGGTTAAACCCATGGCGCGCAGCAAAACGGTTGCCGGCAGCTTTCTGGTACGGTCAACACGTGCGTAAATAACGTCATTTAAGTCGGTTTCATATTCAATCCATGCACCACGGTTAGGAATGACTGTTGTACCATACATTTTTTTGCCGCTGGGGTCCATCGTAACGGCGTAATAAACACCCGGGGAACGTACCAGCTGGCTGACGATTACACGTTCGGCACCGTTGATTACAAAAGTACCAGTTTCCGTCATCAGCGGAAAATCGCCCATGAATACTTTAGATTCTTTAATCTCGCCGGTATCTTTATACAGAAGGCGCACGTTTACATTTAACGGCGCAGAATAGGAAGCATCGCGTTCCTTGCATTCTTCTACTGTATATTTAGGCTCACCGAGAGTAAAGCCTTCAAAGGAAAGTTCTAAATTACCTGTAAAATCTTTAATAGGAGAAATGTCATGGAAAATTTCGCAAAGACCTTCTCGCATGAACCACTCATACGATTTTCTTTGGATGTCAATCAAATGAGGCATTGGCAATACTTCATTGATTCTGGCATAACTGTACCGAGTCCTATTACCTACGGGAACCGGTTTAAACATGTAATCCCTCACCCCTTAATGTATATGTTGTCAGGCAGACTTAAACAAGCGCGTTTTTACCATGACAAAAAAAGCAAGGCTCCAAACAATATTCAGGACCTTGCATGTTGTCTTCGATGAACGCACCTCATCTAAATCCATATAAGCACGGTACGGTGCTCAACCACTGAACCCCCGGTACCGGTTGTCAATACCTGCAATCTACTAATGTTGTAGTATGATATGTTATCACACTTTACGCAAATTGTCAATCATGCGGGCATAAAAAAAATTCCGCTGCAATGCAGCGGAATTTTTATTGCCGTTAAGCAAAATTATTTAATTTCTACGGAAGCGCCAGCTTCTTCGAGTTTAGCTTTGAGAGCTTCAGCGTCAGCTTTGGAGATTTTTTCTTTAACAGCTTTCGGAGCTTCGTCAACGATAGCTTTAGCTTCTTTCAGGCCCAGGCCGGTTACTTCGCGAACAACTTTAATTACGTTGATTTTGCCAGCGCCAGCAGCGGTCAGGATTACGTCGAATTCAGTTTTTTCTTCAGCAGCAGCAGCGCCACCAGCAGCCGGAGCAGCAGCTACAGCAACAGGAGCAGCAGCGGATACGCCGAATTTTTCTTCCAGAGCTTTAACGAGTTCGGAAAGTTCGAGGACGGTCATAGATTCAATAGCTTCAATGATTTGTTCTTTATTCATTATAGTTACCTCCATAAATTAGATGTTTTAATTTTATTGTAAAAATTTTATGCGATAAGCCTCAGCTTATGCGGATTCTTTTTGTTCGCGGATAGCGTCAAGCGCATATACCACTTTGCGGATAGTACCTTGAAGTACATTGACGAAACCGGAAATCGGAGCATTCATGCTGCCAAGCATTTTGGCAACGAGTACTTCTTTCGGCGGCAGTTCTGCCAGAGCTTTGATAGCTGCATCGTCAATAACTTTACCGTCAAGAACACCTGCTTTAACAACAAGTGCTTTGTTTTCTTTAGCAAAATCGCAAATGATTTTTGCTGCGGCAACAGGGTCTTCCGGAGCAACCGCAATAGCGGTGTTTTTTTCGAGAACCGGCTCCAGGCCTTCAATGCCTGCTTCTTGTGCTGCAATACGGAGCAGAGTGTTTTTAACTACAATGTAGGTAACACCGGCTTCGCGCATTTTACGGCGCAATGCAGTATCCTGTGCAACAGTCAAACCGCAGAAGTCTACCAGAACAGTGCATTTAGAGCTGGTAAGAAGTTCTTTAATCTCTGCAACTTTAGCTGCTTTTTCAGGTCTAATTGCCATACATCTGCACCCCCTTCTTTATTTTGATATTTTTTATTAAATCAAAAAGACCTCTCGGCCGCAGCCGGAGGTCGCGAAGGTCTATCTTCAACGTCTCCAACCTCGGCTGGCGCTATGCTTACGCGGCTGTGCCGCACCTGCTGTCTATGGCCCGATTATCTTCTGATTTATAAAATTATTTGTCGCTGTTAGCCTTCAGAACGTCAACTTTAACGCCAGGACCCATGGTAGTAGAAAGAGTGATGGTTTTCATGTACTGGCCTTTTGCTCCGGAAGGTTTAACTTTTACCAGAGTATCGGCAAGTGCAATGTAGTTAGCCAAAAGCTGTTCGTCGGTAAAGGAAACTTTGCCGATAGGAGCCTGTACATTACCAGCTTTATCGGTGCGGTATTCAATTTTACCGGCTTTAATTTCGTTTACTGCACGGGTTACGTCCATAGTTACGGTACCAACCTTCGGGTTAGGCATCAAACCTTTAGGACCGAGGATTTTACCAAGACGGCCAACCATGCCCATCATGTCAGGGGTTGCTACGCAGACATCGAAATCTGTCCAGCCGCCCTGAATTTTAGCGACATATTCTTCACCGCCAACATAATCTGCGCCTGCTGCTTCAGCTTCTGCAACTTTGGGGCCTTTAGCAAAAACAAGAACAGTTTTGCTTTTGCCGGTGCCGTGCGGAAGAACCATAGCGCCGCGAACCTGCTGGTCAGCGTATTTAGGATTAACACCGAGTTTGAAAGAAACTTCAACGGTGCTGTCAAATTTGGTAACGTTAGTTTTCTTTACTAATTCTATTGCTTCTTTCGGAGAATAGAATTTGTCAGCTTCGATAAGTTTCAAAGCTTCCTGGTACTTTTTGCTTCTTTTTGCCATTAACTTTTCCTCCTATGTGGTAATAACGGTTTTTGGCCTCCCACTTAATTAAGTTAACTAATATTATCAGTCAACTACGGTAATACCCATGCTGCGGGCAGTACCTTCAACCATTCTCATTGCAGCTTCAATATCTGCTGCGTTGAGGTCAGCCATTTTGGTTTCGGCGATTTCGCGGATTTTGTCGCGGCCGAGGGTGGCTACTTTTTTCTTGTTAGGTTCGCCAGATGCTTTTTCCAGACCGGCTGCTTTTTTCAAGAGAACCGGAGCCGGAGGAGTTTTGGTAATGAAAGTAAAGGAACGGTCTTCAAATACGGTGATTTCTACCGGGATAATAAGACCAGCCTGCTGTGCAGTACGTTCATTGAACTCCTTAACGAAAGCCATGATGTTTACACCGGCCTGGCCGAGTGCAGGGCCTACAGGAGGAGCCGGAGTAGCTTTACCAGCCGGTACCTGTAATTTTACCATCTTAACGACTTTTTTCGGCATTTATTACACCTCCTTATTCAGCTTCTTCAACTTGAGTAAAATCAACTTCAACAGGTGTTTCGCGCCCAAAAATGTCCACAAGAACCTTCAGCTTGCCGCGTTCTTCATTAATTTCGGAAACGCTGCCAAGGCATCCGGCAAACGGGCCGCTTTTAAGGCGTACAATCTGCTGTAATTGTAAATCAATTTTAGGACGGCTTTCTTCCACACCCATAGAACGCATAATTTGTTTTACTTCCTCATCTGTAAGAGGAATGGGCTTAGTGCCGGAGCCAACAAAACCGGTTACGCCTGGAGTGTTGCGGACGGCATACCAGCTGCGGTCATTAACAATCATTTCTACCAGTACATAGCCCGGGAAAACTTTGCGCTGCACGCTGCGTTTTTTGCCATCTTTGACTTCTATTTCATTTTCCATAGGTATTACAATATTGAAAACTTCGTTTTCCATACCCAGGGAATGAACTTTGCGTTCCAGATTAGCTTTTACTTTATTTTCGTAACCGGAATAAGTATGTATGACATACCAACGTTTTTCTGATTCCATAGCGGTACCGGGAATATTAATTCCCTTCCTCCTTACTCAAACTTATTGTAAAATCAACTGGAAAAGCCCAGCAAAAATACTGTCAATTACCCAAATCAGAATTGCTGAAAGGACAACGGCAATAAATACAACGATTGTATGGGCAATAAGTTCTCGTCTGGTAGGCCAGGTCACTTTTTTTAGTTCAGATTTTGCTTCCCGCAGAAAGCGCATAATGCCGTTGGTGTCTTTCACACCCGGTAATTCTGGAACGGCCATCTTTTCACATCCTTGCTAAAATACCTAGATAAACTCAAACACAAAGATTATTTGGTTTCTTTATGTAAAGTGTGTTTTTTGCAAAATTTGCAGTACTTGTTGATCTCAATACGGTCCGGATCATTCTTTTTGTTTTTGTTAGTCTGGTAATTGCGCTGTTTGCATTCAGTGCATGCCAAAGTAATCAAAGTACGCATTCGTTACACCTCTCTTGCTGTCAAAATTGCTGGTCTGAAAATTTCACTAATATAGAGTACCACAGTTAACGGGTTATGTCAACAATGTTTAAAAAAATAATCTAAGACCGGGCTGAAAAGTCCGGCCTTAGATATATGTACCGCTAACAGCGTTTAATTATTTTTCTTCAATTGCAGTAACAACACCAGCGCCAACGGTACGGCCGCCTTCGCGGATTGCAAAACGCAGGC
>ENA-UOJL01000829-UOJL01000829.1-human-gut-metagenome-genome-assembly--contig:-P47-NODE-829-length-39472-cov-13.183195_pt1 | contig 39472 bp, 34 predicted proteins | sample MGYA00242347_ERZ723894 | MGnify/ENA metagenome assembly ERZ723894
TCTACCCCTCAGAATTAAAATGTCCTTGACATGGGGTACACTTCAAAGCGAGGACAGAGAGGGTATACCAGGCTGCAATACCCTCTCAGTCACCTTCGGTGACAGCTCTCCCAAAGGGAGAGCCAAGGGGGGTACGCCGTTATATAGCATATTGGATCAATAAAAATCCGGCGGTTCCATTCGGAACCGCCGGATTGGTTGATTTTATGGGAATCGCTTAGTACATTCCACCGGCCTGGCCTGCGGCAGCGGCTGCTGCGGCGTCGGCGGCGGGGTCGGGCTTGTCGACCACCAGAGACTCGGTGGTCAGCACGCAGCCCGCGATGGACGCGGCGTTCTCCAGAGAGGAACGGGTCACCTTGGTGGGATCGACGATGCCTGCGGGGATCATGTCCACATACTCCTCTGTGTAGGCGTTGTAGCCGTAGCCGACCTTGCCGGAGGTGCGGATCTTCTCGTAGACGACGCTGCCGTCCACACCGGCGTTCTCGGCGATCTGACGGATGGGCGCCTGCAAAGCGGCGGCAATGATCCGCGCGCCGGTCTTCTCGTCGCCGTGCAGGGTGGAAATCAGCTTCTCAACGGCGGGGATGGCATTGACCTGAGCGGTACCGCCGCCGGCCACGATGCCCTCCTCCACAGCGGCGCGGGCGGCGTTCAGAGCATCCTCGACCCGCAGCTTCCGTTCCTTCATGGCGACCTCGGTCTGGGCGCCGACCTTGATGACGGCCACGCCGCCGGACAGCTTCGCCAGACGCTCCTGGAGCTTCTCGCGGTCGTAGTCGGAGGTGGTGGTGGCAATGGCGGAGCGGATCATGTGGGCGCGATCCTGGATGGCCTCGGGCGCGCCGTCACCGTCGACGATGGTGGTGGTGTCCTTGGTGACTACGATCTGACGGCAGTGACCCAGATCCTCCATCTTGGCGTCAGGCAGCTCCATGTTCAGCTGGCTGGAAATGACGGTGCCGCCGGTGAGCACGGCGATATCCTGGAGCATTTCCTTCCGGCGGTCGCCGAAGCCGGGGGCCTTCACGCAGACCACGTTGAAGCGGCCCTGCAAACGGTTCAGCAGCAGCGTCGCCAGAGCGTCGCCCTCCACGTCCTCGGCGATAATCATCAGCTTACGGCCGGACTTGACGATGGGCTCCAGAATGGGCAGGATCTCTTGGATGGAGGAAATCTTCTTATCGGTAATCAGGACGTAGGCGTCGTCCAGGACGGCCTCCATCTTGTCGGTGTCGGTGACCATGTAGGGGGAGATATAGCCCCGGTCGAACTGCATACCCTCGACCACGTCCAGACCGGTCTCGGCGGTCTTGCTCTCCTCGATGGTGATGACGCCTTCCTTGCCCACCTTCTCCATGGCCTCGGCGATCAGCTTGCCGATGGTCTCGTCGCCGGAGGACACGGTGCCGACACGGGCAATGGAATCCGAGTCGGACACGGGAACGGAATTGGCCTTGATGGCCTCAACTGCGGCGGAAACGGCCTTGTCGATGCCCTTGCGCATGACCATGGGGTTGGCGCCGGCGGACAGGTTCTTGAGACCCTCCCGGGTGATGGCCTGGGCAAGCAATGTAGCGGTGGTGGTGCCGTCACCGGCGACGTCGTTGGTCTTGGTGGCGACTTCCCGGATGAGCTGTGCGCCCATGTTCTCGAAGGCATCCTCCAGCTCCACTTCCTTGGCGATGGTCACGCCGTCGTTGGTGATGAGGGGCGCGCCGTACTTCTTGCCCAGAACCACGTTGCGGCCCTTGGGTCCCAGGGTAACCTTAACGGTATTGGCCAGCTGGTCAATGCCGGACTGCAGCTTCTTGCGGGCTTCTTCGCCGTAAACAATCATCTTGGACATGATATTTTTTCCTCCTTAGTCAGTGACGACAGCCAGAATGTCGTCCTGCTTGACAAACTTGTAATCTTCCTTGTCGATGGTCACGTCGGTGCCGGTGAACTTGCCGACAACGACCTTCTCACCGGCCTTGACGGTCATGGTGACGTCCTTGGTGCCGGGGCCGACGGAAACGACCTCGTAGATCATGGGCTTTTCCTTGTTGGTGGTAGCCAGAACAATGCCGGAGACGGTGGTCTCGGGCGCTTCGTGGGCTTTGAGCAGAACGTTATCTGCCATGGGCTTGAGTTTCATTTCGAATTCCTCCATACATATAAGCATTTAGACGACGGGTATCGGACAAGCCTTACCCGCCTGTATCTACACGGTTTAGCACTCACTCGTTCTGAGTGCTAATATAATAGCGCAGCTTGGCAAAAAAAGCAAGAGGGAAAATGCAATATTCCGTAAATATTTTATGAACTGGGAGAGAACGGTAAAAGAGAGAAGAAAATGTCGTGCGTTTCCTTTGAAAGCCGCGCCGTTTTCGCTGGTATTCCCGTTTTGACGCAACGTACAATGGTCTCACATCAACAAGGGAGGACGGGCAATGCAATGTCAGAAGCTGAAAACCTACATGGAGACCGGACGGGTGGTTTTTCTCCCGGCTCGTTCCATCCGCCCCAATCCGGCGCAGCCCCGGAAAATTTTCCGCCCGGAGGCGCTGGACGAGCTGTCCGATTCCATCCGGCAGCACGGAATCCTGCAGCCGCTGTCCGTTCGCCGCAGCGGAAACGGCTATGAGCTGATCGCGGGGGAGCGCCGGCTCCGGGCGGCGGAGCTGGCGGGGATCACGGACATCCCCTGCATCATCATGAGCATGGACGACCGGGAATCCGGCATGGCGGCCATGGTGGAGAATTTGCAGCGGCAGGACCTGGACTTCATCGAGGAAGCCATGGGCATTTCCCGGTTGCTGGAGGACTGGGACATGAGCCAGGAGCAGGCGGCGCGGCTCCTGGGGAAAAGCCAGAGCGCGGTGGCCAACAAGCTGCGGCTTTTGAAGCACAGCGAGCCGGTGCTGCTTGCCCTGCGGGAGGCGGGGCTGACGGAGCGCCATGCCCGGGCGCTTCTGAAGCTGCCCACGGAGGAAAGCAAGCTCGCGGCGGTAAAGGAGATCGTCCGGCAGGGCATGAGCGTGGCGCGGACGGAAAAATATGTGGAGAACCTCCTTTCCGCCCGGTCGGACAGGTCGTCGAAAGCCAACGTCGGCGCGTTTCTCAACAGCCTGACCCAGTCCCTGCAAAAAATCCAGCTGTCCGGCATTCCCGCCGTGTCGGAGCGCCGGGAGACGGACAGCCAGATCGTGCTGACCATTACAATTCCAAAATAAATACCGGGCGCACCGAAAGGTGCGCCCGGCGGGACACGTACTTATTTGCTTTCTTCAGTGGGATTCTGCTTGGCGGCCTTCTTTGCCGCCCTGCGGGTCTTGCGCTTCTTGATGAGAACCACCACGCCGGCGGTGACGCCGCCCAGAATGACGAGATAGGGGGACTTTGCCAGCACCCACACCAGCAAATCGAGCAGTCCATTGCCGACACCCTTGATGCTGCTCACAAAGCCGCCGCTGATCCTCTCCCACACGGTGGGTTCCTCAACGGGGGTGTACTCCTGCACCTCGTCGATGGATAAGTAGATGGTGGCGTAATCCACCTGATTGTCGTACAGCCGCAGCTGGGAAGCACGGTTTTCCAGCTCGTAGCGCACGTCCGTCAGGCGGCTTTCGATCTCCAGCAGGTCGGCCATAGTCTCGGCCTGCTCCATCAGCTCCAGAAGACGGGCTTCCTCGGTTTGCAGCGCCTTGACGCGGCTTTCCGTGGCGACGTAGCTCAGGGTGATGTCCTCCCGGCTCAGGTTGGTGGATACCACGTTGGCAATGCCGGACATTTCCTCGGTGAATTCGTCCACACGCTCCGCGGGGATGCGGACGGTGAGGCTGGCGCTGCGGTAGCGGCGGGAGGAATACATGCTTCCGTTGTAGCTGTCCTGATCCTCCACGTAGCCCCCCAGACCGGAAATTTTCCCGTTCAGGGTCTCCATCAGGGAGTCTAAGTCTTCGGTCTCGGCGGACATGTTCACGGTGATGATCCACTTGCGGCCTTCCGGCAGCACGGTGGAATCGGCGGCAGTGTCGCCTGTCAGCCCGCCATCCTCCGATTTGGCGCTCTCCATATCATAGTAGGCGCCATTCGCCGCCCCGGCGGGGGCAGCTGCGGCGGGGGCGGCTGCGTCGAAGGCCTGGGTGGATTTGCTTGCGCCGCCGCATCCGGCCAGCAGAGCGGCAAGCATACACAGGGTTACGAGAAATGCGGTCATCTTTTTCATTTGAGTTACCTCCTTGTTATTATGTGCTTCTGTCCATATACTCGACAAATCGGGTCGAGGGTTTCAGAAAATGGAAAATTTGCCGAAAAATTTTTCTTCTTTTGTTCAGTATAGCATCCGGCAGGCGGGAATGCAAGCATATATTGTGTACTTCGCCCAGAAAAGGGGTTGCATATGGCCTTCTTTTTCGTTATAATAGGAGGACGAACGGAGGTAGACACAATGGCAAAGCTTTATTTCAAGTACGGCGCCATGGGTTCCAGCAAAACGGCTCAGGCGCTGATCACCAAATACAACTACGAGGAAAACGACTTGAACGTCTGGCTCATCAAGCCCGGCACCGATACCCGGGACGGCGCGAAGATTCTGCGCAGCCGCATCGGCCTGGAATCCCCGGCGGACGTCATCGCCCCCGGCACGGACATTTACCTGCTGTTTCAGGACACCCAGGAGGGCAAGTGCGACGTGATCATCGTGGACGAGTGCCAGTTCCTGACGGAGAGCCAGATCGACCAACTCCGCTCTCTGGTTAACGACTACAACATCCCGGTGATGTGCTTCGGTCTGCGCACGGACTTCCAGACCCGTCTGTTTCCCGGCAGCCGCCGTCTGATGGAGGTGGCGGACACCATTCAGGAGATCAAGACCATCTGCGACTGCGGCGCGAAGGCCACGGTGAACGCCCGTATCGACGGCGACGGTCACATCATCACCCAGGGCGCCCAGGTGGTTCTGGGGGGCAACGACAGCTATATTGCCATGTGTCACAAGTGCTACATCCGGGGCATCCGGGAGCACCGGGTCATCCGCCTCCACGGACACAATTGATTATACAGAGGAGAATCATCATGGAACTGAAAGACATTCTTGCCAAATGCGACCACACCCTGCTGACCCAGACCGCCACCTGGGCGGAGATCAAAGGCGTCTGCGACGACGGCATGAAGTACCACACCGCCTCCGTCTGCATCCCCGCGTCCTATGTCAAACAGGCAAAGGAGTATGCAGGGGACAGGCTGCCCATCTGCACCGTCATCGGCTTTCCCAACGGCTATGACACCACCGCCGCCAAGTGCTTCATGGCCTCCGACGCCGTGGCGAACGGCGCGGACGAGGTGGACATGGTCATCAACATCGGCTGGGCGAAGGACGGCCTGTGGGAGAAGATCACGGAGGAGATCGCCGCCGTGAAGGCCGCCTGCAATGGGAAGCTCTTAAAGGTCATCATCGAAACCTGCCTGCTCACCGACGAGGAAAAGATCGCCCTGTGCAGGTGCGTTTCCGACTCCGGCGCGGACTACATCAAGACCTCCACGGGCTTTTCCAAGGCCGGCGCGACCTTCCACGACGTGGAGCTGTTCGCCGCGCACGTTGCGCCCCATGTGAAGATCAAGGCCGCCGGCGGCATTTCCAGCCTTGCCGACGCGGAGAAGTTCATCACCCTGGGCGCGTCCCGCCTGGGCACCTCCCGCATTGTCAAGATCGCGAAGGGATTGGAGGGCAGCGGCTACTAAGCCCACGTCCCCCTACATTATAAAATTACAGAAACGAAAGGATGATTGCTATGTTTGTAACCCCCACCCCGCATATTTCCGCAAAGCCCGGTGATTTCGGCAAGACCGTACTGATGCCCGGCGACCCTCTGCGCAGCAAATTCATCGCCGAGAATTTCCTGGAGAACCCCGTCCTCGTCAACAACGTCCGGGGCGTGCAGGGCTACACCGGCACCTACAAGGGTGTCAAGGTCTCCGTCATGGCCTCCGGCATGGGTATGCCCGCCATCGGCATTTATTCCCACGAGCTGTTCAACGGCTACGGCGTGGAGAATATTATCCGCGTCGGCTCCGCGGGCGCCATTCAGGAGCATATCCATCTGTATGACCTGGTGATCGCCCAGGGCGCCTGCACCGATTCCAACTTTGCCGCCCAGTTCCATATCCCCGGCACCTTCGCCCCCATCGCTTCCTGGGAGCTGCTGAAGCAGGCCGTGAAGGCCGCCGAGGAAAACGGCGCCGTCTACCATGTGGGCAACGTGAATTCCTCCGACGTGTTCTACGGCGACCATGAACTGGTGCCCGAGGGACTGGACAGCCTGTACGGCCTGAAGAAGATGGGCGTCATGGCGCTGGAAATGGAAGCCGCCGGCCTGTACATGAACGCCGCCCGGTACGGCAAGCGGGCGCTGTGCATCTGCACCATCTCCGACCACATCCTCACCGGCGAGGATACCACCTCCGAGCAGCGCCAGAATTCCTTCACCACCATGATGAAGGTGGCGCTGGACACCGCCGTGGCTATGGAGAACAAGTAAACCCCAGAATCTAAGGTGATAGTATGAAGCGAGTATTTTTGATCGTTCTGGATTCCTTCGGCATCGGTGCGATGCCCGACGCGGAATCCTTCGGGGACGTGGGGGTCAATACCCTGGGCGCCTGCGCCACCTCCCAAAAGCTGGACATTCCCAACATGACCGCCGCGGGACTGGGCAACATCGACGGCGTGACCTGCCTGCCTAAGGCCGCCGCCCCCACCGGCGCCTTCGCCCGGCTGCGGGAAAGCTCCATGGGCAAGGACACCACCATCGGCCATTGGGAAATCGCCGGTGTGATCTCCCCCCAGCCCCTGCCCACCTTCCCCAACGGCTTCCCCCGGGAGGTTCTGGACGCCTTCGAGAGGGAGACCGGCCGGGGCGTGCTGTGCAATCTGCCCTATTCCGGCACCGACGTCATCCGGGACTACGGCGAGGAGCAGCGCAAAACCGGCAAGTGGATCGTCTACACCTCCGCCGACTCCGTGTTCCAGGTGGCAGCGCATGAGGCGTGGATCCCCCTACAGGAGCTGTACGATGCCTGCCGCAAGGCGCGGAAGCTTTTGCAGGGGAAGTACGGCGTCGGCCGGGTGATTGCCCGCCCCTACGTGGGCGACGCCGAGCACGGCTTCAAGCGCACGGCCAACCGCCACGACTTTTCTCTGGAGCCGCCGAAAAAAACCATGCTGGACGCCGTAAAGGCGGCGGGGCTGGACTGCCTGGCCGTGGGCAAGATTCACGACATTTTCGCCGGACGGGGGGACACGGAGTGCGTGTTCAACAAATCCAACGCCGACGGCATGGCGCACACGGCGGACTATGCCGCCCGGGACTTCCACGGCCTGTGCTTCGTGAATCTGGTGGATTTTGACATGCTCTACGGCCACCGCCGGGATATCGACGGCTACGCCGCCGCCCTGACGGAGTTCGACCGCTGGCTTGGCGCGTTCCTGCCCACCCTTGGCGAGGACGACGTGGTGATGATCACCGCCGACCACGGCTGCGACCCCGCCTACACCGCCACCACCGACCACACCCGGGAGTACGTGCCGCTGCTGGTGCTGGGAAAGGGCGTCAAGCCCGGCAACCTCGGCACCAAGGCCACCTTCGCGGACATTGCCGCCACCGTCACCGACCTGCTGGGTGTTCATTGGGACGGCGCGGGCACGAGTTTCGCGGGAGAAATACTGTAAGTATCAGGAGGCGAACTATGACACCCGAAAAACTGTGTGAGCTTGCCAGAGAGGCCATGACCCATGCCTACGTCCCCTACTCCGGCTATCAGGTGGGCGCGGCGCTGCTGTGCGCCGACGGGACGGTGTATCAGGGCTGCAACATCGAAAACGCGTCCTACAGCCCCACGGTCTGCGCCGAGCGCACCGCCTTCTTCAAGGCGGTCTACGACGGCCACCGGGACTTTGCTGCCATCGCCGTGTGCGGCGGAAAGGACGGCGTCATCACCGGGGCGTTCCCGCCCTGCGGCGTGTGCCGTCAGGTGATGCGGGAATTCTGCGGCGACGATTTTCTCATCTACATGATTACGCCGGAGGGCTGCGAAGCCCACACCCTGGCCGAGATTCTGCCCTTCAGCTTCTCCGCTCAGAAACATATGCACGCCTGACGTGGATGCCCTGGGAAGAACTTCTGAAAAAGCCGGGAGAAACATGGAAAATGTGTTGATTTTTTCTTAGGAATGTGCGACAATATTATCGGTGTTCTGTACACTGCAAAGAATAGAATATTATGGAGGAATGCAATCATGAAAAAGATTCTGGCTCTGCTGCTGGTTCTGGCGCTGTCCCTGACTCTGGTCGCCTGCGGCTCCGGCAGCACCACCAAGACCAAAGCTTCCGACTACAAGGTCGCCATGGTTACCGACTACGGTGATATCACCGACCAGTCCTTCAACCAGACCACCTGGGAAGCCGTCGTTGCCTTCGGCAAGGACAACAATGTGGAAACCAAGTACTACAAGCCCACCAGCAACGACACCGCCGGCCGTGTGGCGTCCGTGGAGCTGGCCATCGCTGAGGGCTACAACGTCATCGTGATGCCCGGCTATGCCTTCGGCGGCACCATCGTGGACGTTGCTCCCAACTATCCCGACGTGAAGTTCGTCGCGCTGGACGTGGCCAAGGGCGACCTGCTGGAGACCGCCGTTGCCAACAAGGGCGAGAGCTATGACTACAACCCCGACAACTGGAAGCTGGAAGACTACGTTGACCTGAGCAACGTCTACTGCGCCATCTACCAGGAAGAGCTGTCCGGCTACATGGCCGGTTACGCCGCTGTCAAGCTGGGCTACACCAAGCTGGGCTTCCTGGGCGGCATGGCCGTTCCCGCCGTTATCCGTTTTGGCTACGGCTACGTGCAGGGCGTTGACGCCGCTGCCAAGGAGCTGGGCATCACCGTTGACATGAAGTACGCCTACGGCAACCAGTTCTACGGCGACGCCGACATCACCGCCGTTATGGACACCTGGTATGCCGACGGCACCCAGATCGTCTTCGCCTGCGGCGGCGGCATCTACACCTCCGCTGCTGAGGCTGCCAAGAAGGCCGGCGGCAAGGTCATCGGTGTTGACGTCGACCAGAAGGCCATCATCGACGGCGACTACGGCGAGGGCATGACCGTGACCTCCGCCACCAAGGGTCTGCGTCCCACCACGATCAATGCTCTGACCGACATTATCGTTAACGGCAAGTGGGCTGACTACGCCGGCAAGATCGTGACTCTGGGTCTGGTATCCGGCGACGATCCTTCCGCCAACTACGTGCAGCTGGCCGAGACCACTCAGTTCGGCGACGGCTTCACCAAGGACGACTACGCCGCTCTGGTGAAGGGCATGTTCGACGGCACCATCACCGTCTCCAACGACACCTCCGCCGAGCCTGCCGTGACCAACGTTAACGTGTCCTGGCTGGGCAACCTGAAGTAATTTTCAATCGAGTCCGCAAAGAGGACGGGCGTTTTGCCCGTCCTCTGTCCATCAAACCCGCCGTCGAACGCTTTGCGCGGGCGACGGCTTTTTGCTAAGAGGAACCCAAAATGAAAACAGGAAACAGAATCGGCGCATGCTTGCTCCTATTGACGCTGCTGTTCACGCTGGCGACGTGCGGTACAAAGGCAGAATGGACGCCCGAGGCGCTTGCGGCGGGGCAGATCACGGAACAAAGCGCCGCCGATCTTCTTGCGTATCTGACGTCTCCCGCGCTCCGCGGCCGCGCCGTGGGAAGCGACGGGAATGTGCAGGCGGCAAAGGATATTGCCGCGCTGTTTGCCGCTCTCGGCTATGAGCCGCTGGGGGAGGACTACCTCCTGCCATATACCGACGAGCTGGTGCGGCAGGAAAATGCCGGCTCGCTCTTGGCGCTGATCGCGCAGGACGGCAAGCGCACAGAACTGACTCCGGGAGAGGATTACATCTATGCCCCCTCCATCCAGAGCGTGGACGTGGTGCTTCCGGTCTCGGACGATCTGTCCGCCGCAGCGGCACGGGAGGCGGTATATTGCGGGGAGGATGCGCGCCGGCATTCGCTGGATAACGAGAATGTGATCGCCCTGGATTTTGCCGATCTGGAGAAAGCCACCACGCTTAACAACGCCACAATTCAGGACGCCGGCGTATATCTGCTGCTCTCCGACCGCTTCCGCCCTGCGCTGGAGCAGGCGGGCGTGCAGGTAGAACTCAGGCTGAACGCCTGCGCCGAGGTAGGTACGGCCTACAACGTCGCCGCCGTCCGCCGGGGCAGCTCTGGCAAAACCGCCGTGGTGATCGGCGCCCATTTTGACGGCAGCGGCTTTTACGGGGATGTGTATTACCCCTCCGCCTACGATAACGGCTCCGGCACCACGGCCATGCTGCTGACCGCCTGCCTCCTGCGGGATATCGAGCCGGAAAGTGACGTCGTATTCGTGGCGTTCAACGGCGAAGAACGCGGCTTGGGCGGCTCCAAGGCGTTTGCCCCCTGGATTTGTGAGAAGTACGATTCCGTGGCGGTGATAAATATCGACTGCGCGGGACTCAGCCTGGCAGACGGGCTGTATTTCTCGGGCAGCAAAACGGATTTCGGCGCTCTTTCCAAGCTGGTGGAAAACTATACGCCGGACGCGGAGGAGGAGACAAGCGACCACTTAAGCTTCGACGGAATCGCCAACGCCTTCGCGGTGAACATCGGCGACACGGGGGTGATGGATTACGCCCTGACGCTCGTGCACACCCGGGGCGACACGGCGGACAAGTTGGATACCGGGCGCATCCTGGGCGTGTCGAAAAGCGTGGAAGCCTACGTCCGCGCCGGGGATTTTCCCCAGGTGGAGCCGGAGGTAGGCTTTGACGATTACAGCATACTGTATTCCATCCCCGTGAAGCTTGCCGCCTACGAGGGCGCGGATGAAACGTTCCTTACATCCGTCAAGGGCGAGGGAACCGTGTACGACCGGACATTTGCTACGGTCGAAGAATTCCGATCGGCGACCGGCATCCGTCTTCTGGACAATGCTTATTCCACCGATGGCATCAGCTTTTCCGTCTGGTCGCAGACGAATGAGACCGATGCGCAGATGATACAGGCCAGCGGCTACGGCTATCTGACGCTGCCCGACGGAACCGGCGTTTCCCAGAGCATCATGCTCATGCTGGGAACCGACATTGACAGCGACATCCGGAATATGAGCGAGGACGAGGCGGAGGTGGAGACGTTTGACTATCCGCTGTCCCGGCTGGGCGTGGACGCGACCATTTACCGCGTGCATCATAAAATGGGCGGCTATGATTCTGCCGTGGGCTTCTTCACCTATGAGAATATACTCTACGTGTATGAGGTAGATGACGAATCCTGCCAAGACGCGGTCGCGGAGATTCAGACCGCGCTGGATGGACACACTGTTTTGAAGTGAAAAGAGAACGGGCAAGCTGCCCGTTCTCTTTTTTTACCAAAAAATTTCCCGTTTTCCACGGATTTTATTTGAAATCTGACGATAGGTCGTGTATAATAAAAAAGCAACGCACAAGTTTAGTACCGTCCGGCAGCGGCAGCCCTCCCATGATGGATTGCCGGACGGCGGCGGAAGCAAGGGGGCAAATTGCGCCGCTGCCCCGCCGGGAACGAAAAGGAGGTAATTGGATTGCAGGATGTACCTTACGCAATCGAAATGGTAAACATTACGAAGCGCTTCCCCGGTATCATCGCAAACGACAACGTTACGCTCCAGCTGAAAAAGGGCGAAATTCACGCCCTGCTGGGAGAAAACGGCGCCGGAAAATCCACGCTGATGAGCGTTCTGTTCGGCCTTTACCAGGCCGAGGAGGGCGTGATCAAAAAGGACGGCGTGGAGGTCAGGATCAACAACCCCAACGACGCCAATGCCCTGGGCATCGGCATGGTTCACCAGCACTTCAAGCTGGTGGAATGCTTCTCCGTGCTGGATAACATCATCCTGGGCGACGAGGACACGAAGCACGGCATCCTTCAGCGCGCCCGCGCCCGGGAAAAGGTCATGGCGCTGTCGGAAAAATACGGCCTGCGGGTCGATCCTGACGCGCTGATCGAGGATATTTCCGTCGGTATGCAGCAGCGGACGGAAATCCTGAAAATGCTCTACCGGGACAACGAAATTCTGATTTTCGACGAACCCACCGCCGTGCTGACCCCCCAGGAAATCCAGGAGCTGCTGCAAATCATGCGCAATCTCGCGGCGGAAGGAAAGTCCATTCTCTTCATCTCCCACAAGCTCAACGAGATTATGGCGGTGGCCGACCGCTGCTCCGTCCTGCGCAAGGGCAAGTACATCGGCACCGTGAACATCGCGGACACCACCAAGGCAGAGCTGTCCCGGATGATGGTCGGCCGTGACGTGGAATTTGCGGTCACCAAGGGCGAGGCGCACCCGGGCGAGGTGGTTCTGGATGTGAAGGATCTCACCGTCCCCTCCAAGGTCCACAAGAACAACGCAGTCAAGGACGTGAGCTTCCAGGTACATGCGGGGGAGATCGTCTGCGTCGCGGGCATTGACGGCAACGGCCAGAGCGAGCTGGTATATGCCATATCCGGTCTGGAACCTGCGTCCGGCGGCACAATCACCATGTGCGGCGTGGACATCACCCACGCCCCCATCCGCCGCCGCAGCACCCTGGGCATGAGCCACATCCCGGAGGATCGCCACAAGCACGGCCTGGTGCTGGATTACACCCTGGAAGACAATATGATCCTGCAGCGGTATTTTGAGCCGGAGTTCACCGACAAATTCGGCTTCCTCCGCCGGAAGAACATCCGCGCCTATGCCGAGCGGCTGATCGAGCAGTACGACGTCCGTTCCGGTCAGGGGCCTGTCACCATTGCCCGTTCCATGTCCGGCGGCAACCAGCAGAAGGCCATCATCGCCCGGGAGATCGACAAGGATCCCCAGCTGCTTATCGCCGTGCAGCCCACCCGGGGTCTGGACGTGGGCGCGATTGAGTACATCCACAAGCAGATCGTCGCCCAGCGGGACGCGGGCAAGGCAGTGCTGCTGGTGTCTCTGGAGCTGGACGAGGTCATGACGGTGTCCGACCGCATCCTCGTCATGTACGAGGGCGAGATCGTGGGCGAGCTTGACCCCAAGAAGACCACCGTGGAAGAGCTGGGCCTGTACATGGCCGGTGCAAAGAAGGAGGCGAAGAAGCAGTGAAAAAAGAACGTGAATCCCTCATCCGCAAGGACGGCTTCCAGACATTGCTCGCCTCCCTGGTGTGCATTCTGGGCGGCCTGATCGTGGGATATGTGGTGCTGCTGATCATCGAACCCAGCGGCGCGTTTGAAGCGATCGTGGCGGTGATGAAGAGCTTCCTGCGCTTCCCCGGCGCACTGAAGCTCAAGTATTTCGGCCAGGCGCTGGTGCGCACGGCGCCGCTGCTGCTGTGCGCCCTGTCCGTCCTGTTCGCCTACAAGGTGGGCATGTTCAATATCGGCGCGGCGGGTCAGTACTGTGCCGGCGCATGCGCCGCGCTGTATGCCGCGCTGGCGTGGAATCTGCCCTGGTATGTCTGCATCCTTCTGGGTATGCTGGCGGGTGCGCTGCTGGGTATGCTGGCGGGCGTGCTGCGGACGCTGTTCAATGTCAACGTGGTCATTTCCGGCATTATGCTCAACTGGATTACCCTGTATCTGACCAACCTGGTGCTGGGTACGGTGAAAAATCCCACCAGCCCCTATACCAAGACCCTCCAGTCCACCAACCCCGGCGCGCTCATCCCCAGCCTGGGGCTGGAAAAGCTCTTCAACAACGAGAAGAGCGTCACCATCGCCATTCCTCTCGCGGTGCTGACGGCGGTGCTGGTGTGGGTGGTTCTGAACAAGACCAAATTCGGCTACGAGCTGAAGGCCACCGGCAGCAACTACAACGCCGCCAAATACTGCGGCATGAAGGAAAACCGGAACATCATCCTCACCATGGTCATCGCGGGCGCCCTGGCGGGCTTCGGCGCGGGACTATTGTACCTCACCGGCATCGAGGACTGGGAGACCACCATTTCCTCCGTCCCCGGCATGGGCTTCAACGGCATCGCCGTGGCGTTCCTGGGCGGCCTGAGTCCCCTGGGTTCGATTCTGTCCGCGTTCTTCATCCAGTACATCACCACAGGCGGCGGCAACGTGGACTTGCAGGTCTACTGCTCCCAGATCTCCAGCCTGATCTCCGCGCTGATCATCTATCTGTGCGCCTTTGTGGGCTTCTTCAAGTATTTCATCCAGACCCGGCTGCGGAAGGCCGATGAGCGGAACGCCGCCAAGGCCGCGCAAATTCAGGAAGGAGGCGAGGACAGATGACACTGCTCATTCAATACACCTTGATCTTCGCATCCGTTCTGATGCTGGTCGCCCTGGGCGGCTGCTTCGCCGAGCGCAGCGGCGTAATCAACATCGGCCTGGAGGGCATCATGGTCATCGGCGCCCTGGGCGGCGCGCTGGTGCTGAAATTCATGCCGGTCTCCGTGGGCGCGCCGGTTATGGTCATCACCACCGTCATTGTCAGCGCTCTGTTCGGCATGATATTTTCCTTGCTTCTTGCGGTGGCGGCCATCAACTTTAAGGCCGACCAGACCATCACCGGCACCGCCATGAACATGCTGGCCACCGCCGCGGCCACCGTGGCGGTAAAGGCCATGAACACCGCGGCCTCCGGCGGCAACGACGTATCCTCCGACATCTCCTACACCCGCACGAAAGACCTGCTGCTGGTTCACGTGGGCGGATTCGAGCTGAACTGGTTCATGCTGGTGGCGGTGCTGTGCCTGATCGCCGCCTATGTGGCGCTGTACAAGACCCGCTTCGGTCTGCGGCTGCGCGCCTGCGGCGAGCATCCCCAGGCGGCGGACTCCGTGGGCATCAACGTCTACAAGATGCGCTATGCCGGCGTGCTGCTCTCCGGACTGCTGGGCGGCCTCGGCGGCATCGTGTACATCACCGCGGGCGTCAGCGTGTGGAAGTTTGAAAACGGCGTGGCGGGCTTCGGCTTCCTGGCGCTGGCCGTCATGATCTTCGGCGCATGGCACCCCCTGAAAATCGCCCTGGCGGCGCTGCTGTTCGGCTTCTGCCGGGCGCTGGGCAATGTGTACTCCGGCTTTGACTTCCTGCTGAACATGAACATCCCCAGCGTGGTGTACAACATGCTCCCGTACATCATTTCCCTGGTGGTGCTGGCGTTTACGTCCAAGAAGTCCCGCGCCCCCAAGGCCGAGGGCATCCCCTACGACAAGGGAAGCAGATAACATTTTCCGGGTCTCCTCACAGGGGAGACCCGGTTTTCTGCCCAAATGGCAGAATCCACAAAAACCGCTTTACAAATCGTTCATATTTTGGAGGCAGGATCCGGGATATTTCCTTGCAATATGGGGTAAAAAGAGGTATACTGTCACAGAAATGTGTGAAAAGGAGGTCTTAGGTCAACCCTAGGGCCTCTTTTTTCATGAAAACACGAAAACTCGCAAAAGACAGAAAGGATGATTTTTATGGCTACTCCCGAAAAGAATACCGACGCGGTTTATGACGCAAGTACTCTGGGTACCCCCAAAATGCTGGTTCTGGGCTTACAGCACCTGTTCGCAATGTTCGGTGCAACGGTTCTGGTTCCCGCAATCACCGGACTGAACGTATCCACCACCCTGCTCTTTGCCGGTCTCGGCACGCTGCTGTTCCACCTGATCACCGGACGGAAGGTTCCCGCATTCCTGGGCTCCTCCTTCGCATTCCTGGGTGCTTACGGTCTGGTCACCGCTTCCGGGCAAGACATCCCGCTGACCTACTCCTGCTTCGGCGTCGCCGTGGCGGGTCTTGTATATCTGGTTCTGGCGCTCTTCTTCAAGCTCTTCGGCGCGAAGAAGGTCATGCGCTTCTTCCCGCCCATCGTCACCGGCCCCATCATCATCTGCATCGGCCTGTCTCTGGCCGGTTCCGCCATCAATAACTGCCGCGGCAACTGGTGGGTTGCCCTGGTTGCGATCCTGGTCGTTGTGGTCTGCAACATCTGGGGCAAGGGCATGGTGAAGATCGTTCCCATTCTGCTGGGCGTTCTCGGCTCCTACCTGTTCGCCATGATCGTGGATCCCGCCGCCCGTGCCAACGTTGCCAAGACCGTGGCCGAGGCCGACTGGATCGGCCTGCCTGTGATCTGGGGCAACACCGCCTTCTCCATCTTCGGCAAGGATTTTGACAGCGGTATGCTGCTGACCGCCATTATCACCATCGCCCCCATTTCCCTGGCAACCGTGGTGGAGCACATCGGCGACATCTGCGCCATTTCCTCCACCGTGGAAAAGAATTACGTGGCTGACCCCGGCCTGCACCGCACTCTGGTGGGCGACGGCCTGGCCACCACCGTTGCCGCCCTCTTCGGCGCACCGGCCAACACCACCTACGGCGAGAACACCGGCGTTCTGGCGCTGTCCAAGGTCTATGACCCCAAGGTCATCCGTCTGGCCGCTCTGTTTGCCATCATCCTTTCCTTCTGCCCCAAGTTTGCCGCGCTGATCGTCGCCATGCCCGCCGCTACCATGGGCGGCGTGAGCCTGGTGCTGTACGGCATGATCTCCGCCGTGGGCGTGCGGAACGTGGTTGAGAACAACGTGGACTTCACCAAGAGCCGCAACGTGCTGGTTGCCGCCATGATCATGGGTCTGGCCGTGGGCGTGACCTACAACGGCTCCATTGTCATCCCCGTCGGCGACGTGACCATCAGCCTGTCCGGTCTGGCCGTGGCCGCGCTGGTGGGCATCCTGATGAACGCCGTGCTCCCCGGCAAGGACTACGAGTTCGGCACCAACGAGCAGGGCGATACCTCCGTCAACTTCGGCACGAGAGCTGAATAATATCCGATTTTCCCAGGGGGCGGAGCCGCAGGCTCCGCCTCTTTTCTTCGGGAAAACACAAAAATATTCGGAATATCCAACAAAAATATTGCATTTATTTCGTCAATGTGCTATACTCTATAGTCGATATTTTGTGTAATTCGGTTTCGAAAGGGAGACTTTTTATGGTACCTCAGGATAAAATTCGCAACATTGCCATCATTGCCCACGTCGACCATGGCAAGACCACCCTGGTGGACGAAATGCTCAAGCAGGGCGGTATCTATCGGGAAAATCAGGCCACCGTGGAGCGGGTCATGGACTCCGGCGATCTGGAGCGGGAGCGGGGCATCACCATTCTGGCCAAGAACACCTCCGTGCATTATAAGGACTACAAGATCAACATCGTGGACACCCCGGGTCACGCCGACTTCGGCGGCGAGGTGGAGCGCATTCTGAAAATGGTCAACGGCGTCATTCTGCTGGTGGACGCCGCCGAAGGCCCCATGCCCCAGACCCGCTTCGTCTTGCAGAAGGCGCTGGAGCTGGGTCACAAGGTCATCGTGGCCGTGAACAAGATCGACAAGCCCGACGCCCGGGTGCATGAGGTCATGGACGAGGTGCTGGAGCTGCTGCTGGATTTGAACGCCACCGACGAGCAGTTCAACAGCCCCACCGTGTTCTGCTCCGGCCGTCAGGGTACGGCTTCCTACAGTCCCGACGAGGTGGGCACCGACCTGACCCCCCTGTTCGAGACCATCGTCAATTATATTCCCGCCCCCGAGGGCGACGACACCGCGCCGCTTCAGCTGCTGGTTTCCTCCATCGACTATAACGACTACGTCGGCCGTATTGCCGTCGGTCGTGTGGAGCGGGGTACCATCAAGGTCAATCAGGAGGTCACCATCTGCGACTTCCACGACGCCGACGTAAAAACCAAGGGCAAGGTCGTGGCGCTGTACGAGTTCGACGGCCTGAGCAAGAACCCCGTCCAGGAGGCTCACGCCGGTGAGATCGTGGCGCTGTCCGGTATGGCGGACATCACCATCGGCCGCACCCTGTGCGCCCCGGAGTGCGTGGAGCCGCTGCCCTTTGTGAAAATCTCCGACCCCACTATCGAAATGACCTTCGCCGTCAACGATTCCCCCTTCGCGGGCAAGGAGGGCAAGTTCGTCACCTCCCGGAACCTTCGCGACCGGCTGGAAAGGGAGCTTCTCAAGGACGTTTCCCTCCACGTCACCGAGCAGGGAACGGATTCCTTCAACGTGGCCGGGCGGGGCGAAATGCACCTGTCCATCCTTATGGAGACTATGCGCCGGGAGGGCTACGAGTTCTCCGTGTCCACCCCCCGCGTGCTGACCAAAGAGGTGGACGGCAAGGTCTGCGAGCCTATCGAGCGGATGGTCGCCGACGTGCCGGAGGAGTGCATGGGTTCCGTCATTGAAAAAATGGGCAAGCGGAAGGGTGATCTTCTGGGCATGACCCCCATGGGCAGCCGCTACCGCCTGGAGTTCCTGGTTCCTTCCCGGGGTCTGTTCGGCTACCGCAATGAGTTCCTCACCGATACCCGGGGCGAGGGCATCATGTCCTCGGTGCTGGATTCCTACGCCCCCATGAAGGGCGAGATCGAGCGGCGGCAGGTGGGCTCCCTCATCGCCTTTGAGACCGGCGACGCCGTGGCCTACGGTCTTGCGGCGGCGCAGGAGCGGGGCGCGCTGTTCATCGGCCCCGGTACGCCGGTTTACGCCGGTATGGTCGTGGGCATTTGCAGCCGCAACGAGGATATGACCGTGAATGTCTGCAAGAAAAAGCAGCTGACCAACATGCGTGCCGCCGGTTCCGACGAAGCCCTCCGGCTGACGCCCCCCCGCATCCTCTCTCTGGAGCAGTGCCTGGAATTTCTGGCGGACGACGAGCTGCTGGAATGCACCCCCAAGAGCCTGCGCATCCGCAAGCGGGAGCTGGATCACGCGGCCCGTATGCGCAATCTGATGAAGAAGCGCGCTCAGGACAACGCCTGACGTGAAAACCCGATTTTTGCCGGGCTGCATTCTGCTGACCCTTCTGCTGACGGGCTGCGGACATGCCGCCCCCGAGACCGCCGCGCCCACCTTGCCGGAAACCCAGGCCGTCACGACACAGCCGGCGCAGACTTCCCGGCCGGAGACCCTTCCCACCGAGACGCAGCCCAAGGAGGAACACTTCCTTCTGACCTTCGCGGGGGACTGCACCTTCGGCAGCAATCCGACCAACTATTTCGCGGACTACGGTTTTATCAAAACCGTGGGCGAGGACTACGCCTATCCCTTTGCCAACGTGATCGACTATTTCGCAAACGACGAATTCTCCATGGTGAATCTGGAAGGCCCCCTGTGTGACGAGGGCAATCCCGTGCAGAAAAAGCATGTGTTCCACGGCCCCACGGCTTACGTAAACTGCCTGACGGAAAACTCCATTGAGGCCGTGACCGTTGCCAACAACCATTCCATGGACTACGGGGCAAGCGGCTACGCTTCCACCCTGGCGGCGCTGGATCAGGCGGGCGTCCCCTACGTGGAGCGGGACAGCACCGCCGTGGTCACCACGGAAAACGGCCTGACCATCGGGCTGTATGCCGCCGTGTACTACAAGCTGGATGTGGCGGACATGACCGCGAAAATCGCCGCTCTGCGGGAGCAGGGGGTGGACTTGGTGATCTTCGCCCCCCACTGGGGCGTGGAGGGTACCTACCGCCCCACCGAAGAACAGGAGCGGGTGGGTCACGCCGCCATTGACGCCGGTGCGGACATCGTATTCGGCTCCCATCCCCACGTTTTGCAGCCCATTGAGGAATACGGCGGCGGTATCCTTTTCTACTCTCTGGGGAATTTCAGCTTCGGCGGCAACGGCGCTCCCAAGGACTACGACACGGCGCTGGTGCAGCAGGAAGTCATCCGGGACGGGGAGGGAAACGTCAGACTGGGACAGCTGACCATCGTACCTGCCAGCGTCAGCTCCGTTACCGGGCGGAACAATTTCCAGCCAACCCCCTATGAGCCGGGGACGGAAGGCTATGACCGCGTTCTTTCCAAGCTGGACGGAACCTTCTCCGGCGGGAATTTGAAAATTGACTGACAGAAGCACGAAAAAAAGATTGACCAAACAGTGTTTTTCGGTTATAATGAGCAGGTATGACCGTAGTATCGGTCAAACTTTGTGTTGCTGCGGCCGAAAGGCTGTTGAGCATATTGTATTTTGACAGGAGGTGTATCCTAAATGAAGCGTACCTATCAGCCCAGCCGCCGTCACCGTTCCAAGGTTCACGGTTTCCGCCAGAGAATGGCGACTTCCAACGGCCGCAAGGTTCTGGCCCGCCGTCGTGCGAAGGGCCGCAAGGTTCTGTCCGCCTGATGCGTATGTCCGTGGGTTAACTAGGGTGCATCTGAAAACTGTCAAAACGCCCGGACAGCTGCTCTTTTTGCCCTGTGCCGCGCCATTTTCCCTTGAAATACAGCAGGTATTCCCGCGGAAAAATGGCTTGCGCAGAACAAAAATCCCTCGCTGCCGGTCATTTCGCCAGTTTTCAGATACACCCTAGAGCGGAAAACGCGCTTAAGAGCGAAACGGGAGCTACAGCGGGGTGAATGGAACGTTCGCCCCGCTCCCTTTTTAGCGAGGAAACAGTATGAAGTATTCAACCAGCCTGAAGCTCAATCATATTTTCAGGCGCCTGTATCGCACCTCCGGCGTTGCCGACGGTCTGCTGGTGCTTTACGCCAGAAAGAACCGCACGGACGGAAACCGGGTGGGTATCACCGTCAGCAAGAAGCTGGGCAAGGCCCACGTGCGCAACCGCACCCGCCGCCGCATCCGGGAGGTCTACCGCCTGAACGAGGAAAAGTTCCAGCCCGGCTGGGACATCGTGGTGGTGGCAAGGACGAGGGCCGTGGAGGCTCCCTTTGAGAAGCTGACGGCAAGCTACCTGACCCTTGCGAAAAAAGCGGGAATTTTGAAGCCGGTACAGATACAGGATTAAACTGCGGTTATGAAAAAAATGTTTCTCAAGCTCATTCGCTTTTATCAGCGTTGGATTTCTCCGGCGTTTCCGGCACGGTGCCGGTTTCGCCCCACCTGTTCCGCTTATGCCTACGAAGCCATCAGCAAGTACGGTATCCTCAAGGGCGGCTGGCTTGCCCTGAAGCGGTTTCTGCGATGCAATCCCTTCTACCGCGGGGATATCTACGACCCGGTACCATGACCATTGAATCTCTAAGGAGGAAAGGCAATGTTTCTCGCATTCCAATTATCGGACATCATAACCGTGCCGTTCGGGTGGCTGCTGTCGGTTCTGTATGAAACCACCCACAACTACGGCATCGCCATGATCCTGTTCGCCGTCATCGTGCAGCTGATTCTGATGCCCCTGAACGCGAAGTCCAAGAAGAGCATGATGAAGATGTCCCGTCTGACGCCCCGGATGCAGGCCATCCAGCAGAAGTATGCGGACGACCCCCAGCGCCAGAACCAGGCCATCCAGGAGCTTCAGAAGTCCGAGGGCGTTTCCATGGGCGGCGGCTGCCTGTGGAGCTTCATTCCCATTCTGATTCTGTTTCCCCTGTTTGCCGTTATCCGCCAGCCCATCACCTACATCCTGATGCAGTCCGCCGACACGGCGAAGCAGATCGTGGAGGTCATCAAGACGGCTGCGCCGGATATGTTTACTTCCAACGCCGCTTACGAGCAGGTCGTCGCCGCGCAGCTGATTCCTCAGTACGCAGACGAACTGCGCGCCGCCATCCCCGGCATCAGCGAGACCGTTCTTGCCGGTATCAACTTTGACTTCCTGGGCATCAACCTGGGGGCGGTTCCCCAGTTCAATGTCTTCTCCGCCAGCTGGGCGTGGGATTGGGCGCACATCGGCGCGTTCCTGATCGCCCTGACCTCTGCCGCTTCTCAGCTGCTGCAGATGGTCATCAGCCAGAAGACCAACGACTCCGTCATCACCGACGAGAACGGCGTTCAGGATAAGGAGACCGCCAAAAATTCCCAGCAGAACCAGTCCATGAAGGTCATGATGTGGATGATGCCCCTGATGTCTCTGTGGATCGGCTTCACCGTTTCCGCCGGACTGTCCCTGTACTGGTTCATCGGCGGCGTGGTGAGAATGATCTCCGACCCCATTATGACCAACCACTACCGCAAGATCTACGACGCGGAGGATGCCGTGCGCCTGCAAAAGGCGCTGGAGCAGGAGCGTATTGAAGCCGAGAAGGAGCGCATCCGCGCCGAGCGCCGTGCCGCCAATCCCGACGGCATCACCGCCAACACCAGCAAGAAGAAGCTGGAAAAGCAGCAGCGGGATCAGGAGCAGGCCGCCAAGGCCGCGGCTGCCAAGGAGTACGCCGCCCGGAAGGGCATTGTGGAGGAAGTCGCCCAGGAGGAAAACGCCCCCCTGTCCGGTGTTTCCGAGCGTCCCTTCTGCAAGGGCCGCAACTATGACCCTGACCGCTACGCGCCCAAGTCTATGGAGGAATAAGCCATGGAAAAGTCGATTATCACTTCCGGCAAGACCATCGATCTTGCCATTGAATCCGCGCTGAGCCAGCTGGGGCTGGATCGTGACAGCGTGTCCGTCACGGTGCTGCAGCAGGCCAAGTCCGGCTTCCTGGGCTTCGGCGCCCAGAGCGCCAAGGTGCAGGTGAGCTACGAGGTTCCCGACCCCGTGCCGGAGAAGGAAGAGAAGCCCAAGAGTGCGCTTGGCAGTGCCTCCCGCTCCAAGCCCAAGCCCCCCGCCGCCCCGGTGAAGAAGCCGGAAGCCCCTCAGGTTCCCAAGGCGGAGGCTCCCAAGGCCGAGCCGCCCAAGCCCGCTCCCACACCCGCACCTGCAAAGCGCCCCGAGCCGCCCAAGCAGGACAGGCCCCGTCCTCCCAAGCCCCCCCGTCCGGAGAAGCCCAAGGCGCCCGCCGCCCCCAGGACCTACGCCCCTGCCGAACCCGGTTCCGTAGAGGAGAAGATCGAGGTTTTCATCAAGGGTCTGCTGGAGCATATGGATTCCAACGCCGTTCCCCACTGCTGGAAGGACGAGGGTAATACATACAAGGTTGACCTGGTGGGCGACGATCTGGGCTACCTGATCGGCCGCCGGGGCGACACCCTGGACGCCATTCAGCATCTGACCAACTACACCGTCAACCGGGACGTGGAAGGCCATATCCGTGTCAACGTGGATGCGGAGTGCTACCGGGAAAAGCGGGAGGAGAGCCTGCGCCGCTACGCCCGGAAGAAGGCGCAGCAGGTGCTGAAAGCCCGCCGCCGCACCACCCTGGAACCCATGAACGCCTACGAGCGCCACGTAATCCACGCGGCCTTGCAGGACATGGAGAACATCACCACCCACTCCACCGGCGTAGAACCCAACCGCCGCGTGGTGATTGAGTACGTGAGATAAGCAGAAATCGGCACCTGCCACAAGCGGGTGCCGATTTTTTGCCGTTCGGCGGTCATCATCGGGAAAACCTACCGGGAATTGAGTGCATAAAACCTGAAAAGGCGCTGTCTCACAAAACCGTGAGACAGCGCCTTTTATGGAGGAAGGGGAGTTATCTGAAGTATTTGACCGCCGCTTCAAACATGCGGATGTTGTACTCGCCGGGGACGTTCTTGTACAGGCCGGAGCCGATGCGCTCGCTGTGACCCATCTTGCCGAAGACCCGGCCGTCGGGGGAGGTGATGCCCTCGATGGCGTACAGAGAGCCGTTGGGGTTGAAGTGGACGTCAGCGGTGGCGTTGCCCTCCAGATCAACGTACTGGGTGGCGATCTGGCCGTTGGCCGCCAGCCTGCGAATCAGCTCCTCCGAGGCCAGGAACTTGCCCTCGCCGTGGGAAATGGGGACATTGTACACGTCGCCCACGTTGGTCAGCGACAGCCAGGGGGACTTGTTGGAGGAGACCCGGGTGCGGACGATGCGGCTCTGGTGGCGGGAGATGTTGTTGAAGGTCAGGGTGGGGCAGGTCTCGTCGGTGTCGATGATTTTGCCGTAGGGAACCAGACCCAGCTTGATCAGCGCCTGGAAGCCGTTGCAGATGCCGCACATCAGGCCGTCCCGCTGCTCCAGAAGGGCGGTGACGCCCTCCTTGACGGCGGCGTTGCGGAAGAACGCGGTAATAAACTTGCCGGAGCCGTCCGGCTCGTCGCCGCCGGAGAAGCCGCCGGGGATGAATACCATCTGGGCGGTTTTCAGTTCCTCTGCGAACCGCTCCACGCTGCGGGCAATGCCGTCGGCGCTCAGGTTGTTGATGACGATGATCTCCGGCTCCGCCCCCGCGTCCCGGACGGCCTTGGCGGAGTCGTATTCGCAGTTGGTGCCGGGGAATGCGGGAATCAGCACCCTGGGCTTGGCAACCTTGACGGCGGGGGCTTTCCGCTGGGTGGCCTCATAGGAGAAGGTCTCCATGTTCTGTGTCACGGTGGGGATGTTGCAGGCGTAGACGGATTCCAGCTTGTTTTCGTAGGAGCTGAGAACCTGGGCTTGGGACAGAGTCTCGCCATGATAGGAGAAGCTGCCGTCAGCGGTGGTGACGCCCAGGCCTTTGCCCACGGTGCCGTCCGCCATTTCCAGCACGAAGCTGCCGTAGGCGTAGCCGAACAGCTCATCCAGGGTCAGCGCGTCGTCGAAGGCAAAGCCGAAGCCGTTACCGAAGCCCATCTTCATCACGGCCTCCGCGACGCCGCCCATGCCGGGGGTGTAGGCGGCCACGGCCTTGCCGCTGCGCAGCAAGCCTGTGACGGTGTCGAAGGTTTCCAGCAGAGAAGCGGTCTCGGGCAGGCCGTTTTCGTCGTAGGCGGGGGTCAGCAGGCAGACCTTATGCCCTGCGGCCTTGAACTCGGGGGAGACCACCTCGCCGGTCTTACCGGTGGTGACGGCGAAGGAGACCAGCGTGGGCGGCACGTCCAGCTTCTCAAAGGAGCCGGACATGGAGTCCTTGCCGCCGATGGCGCCGATGCCCAGCTCCGTCTGCGCCCGGAAGGCACCCAGCAGCGCGGCCAGGGGCTTGCCCCAGCGCTTGGGGTCCTTGCCGAGACGCTCAAAATACTCCTGGAAGGTCAGATAGGTGTCCTGGAAGGACGCGCCGGAGGCGATGAGCTTACACACGGACTCCACCACAGCCAGATACGCGCCGTGATAGGGGGAGGCGGAGGTGATGAAGGGGTTGTAGCCGAAGGCCATGAAGGAGCAGTCGTCGGTGTGCTTCTTCTCCACGGAGATTTTCTGCACCATGGCCTGCACGGGGGTGAGCTGGTATTTGCCGCCGAAGGGCATCAGCACGGTGCCCGCGCCAATGGTGGAGTCGAACCGCTCGGAAAGACCCCGCTTGGAGCAGGTGTTCAGGTCGGAGGCCACGGCGAGGAAGTTATCCGCAAAATCGCCGGTGACGGTTTTGCTGTAACTCTGCGCCTTTTCGGCGGCGGCGTCCATGTGCTTGGCCGCGCCGTTGGAGTTCAGGAACTCCCGGCTGATGTCGCAGATTTTCCTGCCGTTCCAGTTCATCACCAGACGGGGGCGTTCCGTGACCACGGCCACGGGGACAGCGTTCAGGTTCTCCGTGGCGGCCAGCTCCAGAAACCGCCCCGCGTCCTTTGATTCCACCACCACGGCCATCCGCTCCTGGGATTCGGAGATGGCAAGCTCGGTGCCGTCCAGACCTTCATACTTCTTGGGAACGGCGTTCAGGTCAATCTCCAGACCGTCGGCCAGCTCACCGATGGCCACGGACACGCCGCCCGCGCCAAAGTCGTTGCAGCGTTTGATGAGGCGGGAAGCCTCGCCGTTGCGGAACAGGCGCTGGAGCTTCCGCTCCTCGGGGGCGTTGCCCTTCTGCACCTCGGAGCCGCAGGTTTCTACCGACTGCTGGGTGTGAGCCTTGGAGGAACCCGTCGCGCCGCCGATGCCGTCCCGGCCGGTGTTGCCGCCCAGCAGGATGACCACGTCGCCGGGGTCGGGGCGCTCCCGGCGGACGTTTTCCGCAGGGGCGGCGGCGATGACCGCGCCGATCTCCATGCGCTTGGCGGCGTAGCCGGGATGGTAAATTTCATCCACAATGCCGGTGGCAAGGCCGATCTGGTTGCCGTAGGAGGAATAGCCCGCGGCGGCGGTGGTGACGATCTTCCGCTGGGGCAGCTTGCCGGGGATGGTCTCGGACACGGGGGTCAGAGGGTCAGCCGCGCCGGTGACGCGCATGGCGCCGTAGACGTAGCTCCGCCCGGACAGGGGATCGCGGATGGCGCCGCCGATGCAGGTGGCCGCGCCGCCGAAGGGCTCGATCTCCGTGGGATGGTTGTGGGTCTCGTTCTTAAAGAGAAGCAACCACGGCTCGGTGACGCCGTCCACGGTGACGTCCATCTTCACCGTGCAGGCATTGATCTCCTCGCTCTCGTCCAGCTTGGGAAGCTTTCCTGCGGCCTTCAGATGCTTGACGGAGATGGTCGCGAGATCCATCAGGCAGATGGGCTTCTCGCTGCGGCCGAGGGCATTCCGGGTTTCCAGATAGTCCTCGTAGGTCTTTTGCAGCAGGGCATCCTCAAAGGTCACGTGGTCGAGAATGGTGCCGAAGGTGGTGTGGCGGCAGTGATCGGACCAGTAGGTGTCGATCATGCGGATTTCCGTGATGGTGGGGTCGCGGCCTTCTTCTACAAAATAGGACTGGCAGAAGACGATGTCGTCCAAATCCATGGCAAGGCCGTAGTTCGCGATAAAGTCCGCCAGCTCGTCACGGCTCAGTTTCGTGAAGCCGGTCAGGGTCGCCACCTCCGTGGGGATGTCGTAGCGGATGGCGAGGGTCTCCGGCACGTCCAGGGACGCTTCCCGGCACTCCACCGGGTTAATGACGTATTTTTTGAATTCCCGGATGTCCTCCTCCGTCAGCGCGCCGTACAGAGCGTAGACCTTGGCGGTGCGGATGAGGGGGCGCTCACCCTGGGAGATGATCTGGATGCACTGGGCGGCGGAATCCGCCCGCTGGTCAAACTGGCCGGGCAGCGCCTCCACGGCGAAAACGTAAGCGCCGGGAAGTTGGACGGAGGGGGAAGCGGTATCCAGCTGCGGCTCGGAGAAGACCGTCTTTACGGCGTACCGGAACAGGTCTTCCGTGATGTTTTCCGCGTCGTACCGGTTGAACAGCCGGACGTTTTCCAGCCGCTCCATGCCGAGAAGGTTCCTGGCCTCATTCAGCAGACCCTTGGCTTCGTTGTCCAGACCTTCCTTTTTTTCTACAAATACCCGATAAACCATGGGGTTATTTCCTCCTGATGTGATTTATTCAGAGTTTTCAGTGGTTATTAAGCCTGTAGGGCGCGCTGGCCGATATCGCTTCTGCGGTAGGCGTTTTCAAACTGCACGCCGCTTGCAAGGCGGTAGGCTTCCCGGATGGCGTCTGCCAGGGAATCGGCCACGGCGGTGGTGCCGGTGACACGGCCGCCGGAGGTCAGAAGCCTTCCGTTTTCCAGCTTCGCCCCCGCCACGTAGGTGTGGGCGGCAGCTTCCGGGGTCATGGTGATCTCGTAGCCCTTTTTGTAGCTGACGGGGTACCCGGCGGAGGCGGTGATGACGCAGCAGGCATATTTATCGGAGAAGCGAACCTCCGTATCCGCCAGCGTGCCGTTGGTTGTCGCCTGCATGACGGTCAGCAGGTCGCTTTCCAGCAGAGGCAGCACCACCTGGGTCTCCGGGTCGCCGAAGCGGCAGTTGTATTCAATGACCTTGGGGCCGTCGGGGGTGAGCATCAGGCCGAAGTAAAGGCAGCCCTGAAAGGTGCGTTCTTCGCTGTTCATGGCGGCGACGGTGGGCAGGAAAATTTCCTCCATGCACCGCTGGGCAATGGCAGGGGTGTAGTAGGGGTTGGGGGCGACGGTACCCATGCCGCCGGTGTTCAGGCCGGTGTCGCCGTCTCCCGCCCGCTTGTGATCCATGGAGGACACCATGGGCTTGACCACCTTGCCGTCGGTGAAGGCCAACACGGAGACCTCCGGGCCGGTGAGAAATTCCTCGATGACCACGTGGTCGCCGGATTTGCCGAAAACGTGGTTCTCCATCATGTCCCGGACGGCGGTCTTGGCCTCCTCCCGGGTCTGGGCGATGATAACGCCCTTGCCCAGCGCCAGGCCGTCGGCCTTGATGACGGTGGGGATGGGGGCGGTATCCAGATAGGCAAGGGCGGCGGCCATGTCGTCAAAGACCTCGTACCGGGCGGTGGGGATGCCGTATTTCTTCATGAGATTCTTGGAGAAGACCTTGCTGCCCTCGATGATGGCAGCCCGGGCGCGGGGGCCGAAGCAGGGAATTTTAGCCGCTTCCAGCGCGTCCACGCAGCCCAGCACCAGGGGATCGTCCGGCGCGACCACGGCGTAATCCACGTTCTTTTCCTGAGCAAAGGCGACGATCTTGTCGATTTCCGTAGCGCCGATGGGGACGCATACCGCGTCCGCCGCGATGCCGCCGTTGCCGGGGAGGGCGAAAATCTCCGTGACCGCGGGATTCTTTCTCAGACTCTTGATGATGGCGTGTTCCCGTCCGCCGCCGCCTACGACTAACAGTTTCATAAAGAGACCCCCTTAGTGGTGGAACAGCCGCATACCGGTGAAGGCCATGACCATACCATCTTTATCGCATTCCTCGATGACCAGATCGTCCCGGATGGAGCCGCCGGGCTGGGCGATGTATTTAACGCCGGAGGCTTTGGCGCGCTTGATGTTGTCGGGGAAGGGGAAGAAAGCGTCGGAACCGAGGGAAACACCGTCAAACCCGGACAGGAATTCCCGCTTGTCCTCCTCGGTCAGCCGGTCGGGCTGGCGGGTGAAGTAGTTCTGCCAGATGCCGTCGGCGCAGACATCCTCCTCGTTGCCGTTGATGTAGCCGTCGATCACGTTGTCCCGGTTGGGGCGGCCGAGGTCGGCGCGGAAGGGAAGGGACAGAGTCTTGGGATGCTGGCGCAGGAAGAAGGTGTCGGCCTTGGAGCCGGCCAGCCGGGTGCAGTGGATACGGGACTGCTGACCCGCGCCCACGCCCACGGCCTGCCCGTCATAGGCAAAGCACACGGAGTTGGACTGGGTGTATTTCAGGGTGATGAGCGCCACGATCAGGTCGATTTTGGCGGATTCGGGCAGGTCTTTGTTCTTGGTGACGATGTTCCGGAGCAGATGCTCGCCGATCTTGAAGTTGTTCCGCCCCTGCTGGAAGGTGATGCCGAAGACCTGCTTCGTCTCCTGCTCGGCGGGAACGTAGCCGGGGTCGATGGCCACCACGTTGTAGCCGCCCTTGCGCTTGGTTTTCAGAATGGCAAGCGCCTCGTCTGTGTAGCCGGGGGCGATGACGCCGTCGGAGACCTCCCGGGCGATGAGCTTCGCGGTAGTGGCGTCGCACACGTCGGACAGGGCGACCCAGTCGCCGAAGGAGCACATCCGGTCGGTGCCTCTCGCCCGGGCGTAGGCGCAGGCGAGAGGGCTGTCGTCCAGCTCGGGGACGTCATCCACGAAGCAGGCTTTTTTCAGGTTCTCGGGCAGCACCTTTCCCACGGCGGCGGAGGTGGGAGAGACGTGCTTAAAGGACGTGACGGCGACCATGCCCGTGGCCTCCTTCAGCTCCTTCACAAGCTGCCATGAGTTGAGGGCGTCCAGAAAATTGATGTAGCCGGGGCGGCCGTTCAGAATGGTGATGGGCAGCTCGGAGCCGTCCGCCATGTAGATCTTCGCGGGCTTCTGATTGGGGTTGCAGCCGTATTTCAGTTCAAATTCTTTCATGTTCATTCCCTCCACGCGGTATTACTTTGAGTGCTTGTTGAGGATTCGCTGCTGATACTTCCGGGTTTCCAAGTTGGTGTAGCGCACGAACAGGGAGATTTTGTTGTCGGGGTTCAGACTCTCCCACAGCTCCCGGGTGAAATCGTCGATGTCCCCGGGGATGCTGATCCGCTCCGGCTCCCCCTGAAAGGTGGGAATTACGGGATTGCCGTCGCAGACGTAGGTGTGCAGGAAATGACCCAGACCGGGGGCGGCGGGGTACTCATAGAAGAACCGGGCGCATGCCGCGCCCTCCGGGTCGGCGGCTTTCAGGATGGACAGCTTATAGCTTCCGTCCCCCGCCTGCAAGCCGGAAATGCGGGGCGTCCAGTTGGGGCCGTCGTCCTCAAACTGACGGGTGCGCAGGGCGGCTTCCCAGCTCTCGCCCTTGGAGAGATATTCCCAGACGGTGTCCGTCTGGTCGCCGTTGGTGACGATAAGCCCCTGACCGGCTTCCCGCACGGGATGGTAAATGATCAGATGGGGGTCTTTCATGAGACCGGGGTCGAAGGCTTCCGTGCGGATGCCGTCCGGTTCCTGAACGAAGACCCGGTTCCGGGAATTGACGCTGCGTCCCATGATGAAATAGGCGGCCACGGCGGTCCTGCCGTCGGGGGTGACCCCCAGGACAATACCCCGGCCGGGGTAGGTGTTGCCGCTGAGGCGCTTGGCCATGGACTTTATTTCGTAAACATTCATAGCACTTTTCACTCCTGTTCGATGATAACGGTGCGGCCTTCCACCCGGAGCCTGCCCTCGCAGAACAGGCGCACGGCTTCCGGCAGCAGCTTCCATTCGGCTTGCTCCATAATGCGTTTTTGAAGGGTTTCGGGGGTATCTCCGGGGAGAACGGGGACGGCCTTCTGGGCGATGATGGGGCCGCCGTCGCATTCCGCGCTGACAAAATGCACGGTCGCGCCGGAGAGCTTGACGCCGTAGGCCAGCGCCGCTTCATGGACGCGAAGTCCATAGAAGCCCTGGCCGCAGAAGGAGGGGATCAGGGCGGGGTGGACGTTCATGATGGCGTTGGGGTAGGCCTGCACCAGCTCTTCGGTGAAGATGACCATGCAGCCCGCCAGAACCACCAGGTCGATATCCAGCGCTTTCAGTTTTTCCACCAGCGCCAGGGTCATGGCGCGGTTAGAGTCAAATCCCTTCCGGGGCAGCACGTAGCCGGGGATTCCCGCCTTTCGCGCCCGCTCCAGGGCGTAAGCGCCCTCCTTGGAGGAGATCACGGCGGTGATTTCTCCGCCCCCCAGCTCGCCCCGCTGCCGGGCATCGATCAGCGCCTGCAAGTTGGTGCCGCCGCCGGAGACCAGAACCGCAATTTTTGCCGTCATTCCAGAATCACCTTTTCCCTGTCGTTTTTGATGATGGTACCGATGACGTAGGCGTCCTCGCCGTTGGCGGTGAGGATGTCCAGGGCGGTCTGCACCTGAGCGGCGGGGACGACGATGCTCATGCCCACGCCCATGTTGTAGGTGTTGAACATGTCCCGTTCGGGGATGTTGCCGGTCTTTGCAATTAAATCAAAGATGGGCAGCACCTTAACGGCGCCCTTGTCGATTTTCGCGCACAGGCCGTCGGGGATGGAGCGGGGGATGTTTTCGTAGAAGCCGCCGCCGGTGATGTGGCTGATGCCCTTGACATCCACGGTTTCCAGCAGCGCCAGGACGGACTTGACGTAGATTTTCGTGGGGGTCAGCAGAGTCTCGGCGATGGTCTTTCCGCCAAGCGCGTCGCAGGGCTGATAGAGTTCGGCGGGGTTCTCGTCAATGCGGAAAACCTTGCGGATCAGGCTGAAGCCGTTGGAGTGGATGCCGGAGGAGGCCAGGGCGATGACCGCGTCCCCTTCCGCCATTCTGGTCTTGTCCAGAATCTTCTTCTTATCCACAATGCCCACGGCGAAGCCCGCAAGATCGTAGTCCTCCACGGGCATCAGGCCGGGATGCTCGGCGGTCTCGCCGCCGATGAGCGCCGCGCCGGACTGGACGCAGCCCTCCGCCACGCCGCCCACAATCTGGGCGATTTTTTCCGGCACGTTTTTGCCACAGGCGATGTAATCCAGGAAAAACAGGGGCTTCGCGCCCACGCAGATGATGTCGTTGACGCACATGGCCACGGCGTCGATGCCGATGGTGTCATGCCTGTCCATGAGGATGGCCAGCTTGACCTTAGTGCCGCAGCCGTCGGTGCCGGAGACCAGCACCGGCTCCTCCATCCCGGCGACGTTCAGGCCGAAGCAGCCGCCGAAGCCGCCCACGTCGTCCAGGCAGCCTAAGTTGCGGGTGCGGGCAATGTGGGTCTTCATTAGCTCCACGGCCCTGTATCCCGCCGTGATGTCCACACCGGCGGCGGCGTAGCTGGCAGACTGGGAATTGTTGTGTTCCATAATGACGCTCCTTTATTCAGAGTTTTCTCTACTCAATCATTCTTTGCCGTTCCAGCAGTAGGTGCAGACCTTGTCCTTATCCAGCCCGATGGCCTCCAGCAGGCCGTCCAGGGACTGGTAGCCCAGGGAGTCGAAGCCCATTTCCTCGCAGATGGCCTTGAGCATACATTTGCCCCGCTGGGTGGTGCCGTCGGCGTACTCGTCCAGGTGCTTCTGTCCCTCGTCGCCCTCCAGATTCTGAACCGTCCGACGGGCGATCAGCTCCATTTCGGAGTTGGAGCGGGAGAAATTCAGATATTTGCAGCCGTACATGATGGGCGGACAGGCGGAGCGCATATGCACTTCCTTCGCGCCGCTTTCGTACAGGAAGTCCACCGTCTCCCGCAGCTGGGTGCCGCGAACGATGGAGTCGTCCACGAACAGTAGCTTCCTGCCCTGAATCAGCTCCGGCACGGGAATCTGCTTCATTTTCGCCACCAGATTGCGCATCTGCTGATTGGCGGGGGTGAAGGAGCGGGGCCAGGTGGGGGTGTACTTGACAAAGGGACGGGCGAAGGGCTTATGGGACTGGTTTGCGTAGCCGATGGCGTGGGGCAGACCGGAGTCCGGCACGCCCGCCACGAAGTCCACGTCCGGCATGGTGCCGGCTTCCATTTCCTTGCGGGCCATAATCTCGCCGTTGCGGTAGCGCATGACCTCCACGTTTTTGCCCTCGTAGTTGGAGTTGGGGTAGCCGTAGTACGTCCACAGGAAGGCGCAGATCTTCATTTTGGTACCGGGGGCGGCAAGCCTCTCAAGGCCGTCCGCCGTCATCTTCACAATCTCCCCGGGGCCAAGCTCGTAGCAGTCCTGATAGCCCAGCTTGTGATAGGCGAAGGACTCGAAGGACACGCACAGGCCGTCGTCATTTTTTCCAACCAGCACAGGCAGCCGTCCCAAGCGATCCCGGGCGGCGATGATGGCGTCGGGGGTCAGCAGCAGAATGGTGCAGGAGCCGTCAATGACCTCCTGGGCATAGCGGATGCCCTCGATCAGGCTGCCCCGCTGGTTGATGAGAGCGGCGGTCAGCTCGGTGGTGTTGATCTTGCCGGAGGACATTGCCATGAACTGATGCCCCGGTCCGGAGAAGGCTTCCTCCACCAGCTGTTCTGCATTGTTGATAATGCCCACGGTGGAGATGGCGAACATCCCCAGGTGGGAGCGCACCAGCAAAGGCTGGGGGTCGGTGTCAGAAATGCAGCCGATACCGGCGTTTCCGCTGAATTTGGCCATGTCGTCGTCAAATTTCGTGCGGAAGGGGGTATTTTCAATGCTGTGGATCTGCCGCTGGAAGCCCTTCTCCCTGTCGTAGAAGGCAAGCCCTGCCCGGCGGGTGCCTAAGTGGGAGTGGTAGTCCGTACCGAAGAAAACGTCGTAAATGCAATTCTTATGGGAAATTGCCCCGAAGAAACCGCCCATGTGTTTGTATCCTCCCTCAGCCCTTCAGCTCCGCCTGAAGGGCGGCGTCCTTCTCCAGAACCTTCGCCGCGTCGGCGGCGCGCCTGGCGTCCAGCTTGGCGGCAAGCTCTCCGTCCTCCACCGCCAGAATCTGGGCGGACAACAAAGCGGCATTCACGCCCCCGTTTACGGCAACGGTGGCCACCGGAATACCGGAGGGCATCATGACCGTGGAAAGAAGAGCGTCAATGCCGTCGAGACAGGGACCTTTGCAGGGAATGCCGATGACCGGCAGGGTGGTATTTGCCGCGATGGCGCCGGCCAGGTGCGCAGCCATACCGGCGGCGGCGATGAGCACGCCAAAGCCGTTACGCCGTGCGGATACGGCAAAATCCCGAGCCTCCTCGGGGGTGCGGTGGGCGGAGTAGATGTGACACTCGTAGGGAATGCCCAGAGACGCCAGGGTGTCCATGGCCTTGCGCAGGATAGGCAGATCGCTGTCGCTGCCCATGACGATTCCGACTTTTTTCATGTGTTGACCTCCTCATTGCAAACAAAAAAGGGCGCACTCACCCGCTGTAACGGGAAAGTGAGCCCAGACGGTCGGCAGGAAATGGGGATATGCCCTTACTCCATGTGGTGCTCCACTTCGGCCTGCATCGAAACTCCGGACGCAGCCTAATCCGTCAGTCATAAGGGTTTGTTGATGTTACGTTATCATTATATCATCGGGGGCGACCCCCGTCAACTCGCAGAAAGACGATTCCTGCCGCTTTTTGGGGTGGAACCATGTGAGTTTTGCCAAATCGATAAAATTGCCCCGAAAGAGATGCGCTCTTTCGGGGCAGCGTTTACGCGGCGAAGAAGTTGTAAAGGCCGAAGATGAGAATGATGCTCACAATCACGGGCAGCACGTAGGCCATGTAAGGCCGCAGCCATTTGGCGATTTTCAGTCCCTTGCCCTCGTTGGCTTCCGCCAGGAAGTTCTCCCAGCCCCAGCCGTAGCGGGTGGTGCAGAAAATAACGAACAGCAGACTGCCAAGAGGCAGCAGCAAATTGCTGACCAGGAAATCCTCGCTGTCCAGCACGTCCCGACCGGCGATGGGGCGGAAATTGCTCCACAGGTTATAGCCCAGAATGCAGGGCAGGCTCAGCAGGAAGATGGCAATGCCGCAGATCAGGCAGGTCTTCCTGCGGTTCCATCCGGTCAACTCGCCCACGCAGGAGACGATGTTTTCAAATACCGCCAAAACCGTGGAGTAGGCGGCGAAGGTCATGAACAGGAAGAACAGGCTCCCCCAGAAGCGCCCTGCGGGCAGGTTGTTGAACACGTTGGGCAGGGTCATGAAGATCAGCGCGGGGCCGCTCTTGACGTCCACGCCGTAGGAGAAGCAGGCGGGGAAGATGATTAGGCCGGAGCAGAACGCCACCAGCGTATCCAGGGCGCAGACCCGGACGGACTCGCCGGCCAGGGCATGATCCTTGTCGATGTAGCTGCCGAAAATCGCCATGGAGCCGATGCCGATGCTCAATGTGAAGAAGGACTGGTTCATGGCACCCACGATGACGTTGCCCACGCCCACGTCCCTCATGCGCCGGATATCGGGCAGCAGGTAGAATTTCAGTCCCTCGGAGCCGCCGGGGAGGAACAGACTGTGGATGGCAAGCGCCATCATCAGGATGATCAGCGCCATCATCATCCATTTGGTCACCCGCTCCAGGCCCTTCTGAATGCCGACGGAGATGATGAGAAAGCCGGATGCGACGATCAGACCCATGTAAACCGTCATGCGGCCGGGATTGGAAAGCATATTGCCAAAGGCGGATTCCGCTGCGGCGACGTCAAGTCCCGCGAAGCGTCCGGCGGCGGTGTCCACAAAATATTGCAGCATCCATCCGGAAACGGTGGTGTAGAACATCATCAGAATCACGTTGCCCACCAGGCAGGCGTAGCCATGCCAGCGCCAATGGCTGCCGGGCTTCAGTGTCTGATACATTTTCAGGGGGCTTTTCTGGGATGCGCGCCCCATGGCGAATTCCATGGTCAGCACCGGGACGCCCAGGATCAGCAGGAAAATCAGGTAGATCACGACGAACGCGCCGCCGCCATACTGCCCGGTCATCCACGGAAACTTCCATACGTTGCCGATGCCGATGGCGCATCCGGCGCTGAGGAGAATGAAGCCTAAGCGGCTTGCCAGGTGTTCTCTGTGCACGTTGATTCCTCCAAATGTTCTTGTTTTTTACAAAAGGCACAGGCCGGTGGCGGCCTATGGATGCCACAGGGTTAGGGAACCTCTGATTCAATCGGCAAGAACTGTGAGCGAGAGATTTTCCGTCCAATCGAGGTATCGAAAACGGCGGAATACTGTATGTACCCGCAAGGGGTATGCCGCATCCGTAAGCCGGCTTACGCCGGCAACGGCTGCGCTATATTTCCCGTTTTTGATACCGAAAAGTGGACGGAAAAGATCCGCTCACAGTCGCAGACGATTTGCTCAGAGGTTCCTTAGGGAAGCTCAGTCGAAAATCAGCCCAAAATATCCGGGGGCATCCGCGTCCGCCCGCAGGGGACGGAACATGGCGCCGGGAAGCGCCGTCCCCGGGGTGCGGAAACGGCCGTGGGAAACCCCCAGCGCCCCCAGAATCCCCGGGGCGGCGCCGGCGCTGCCCAGCAGCTCCATGCCGGTCAGACTGTCCCCGTTGGGCGCGGCGGCCAGCAGGAAATCCGCCCCGGCATAGAATGCGGCGAATCTTTCCAGATAGGAAAGGTTTGAGCCCTCCTGAATCACGCCGTCCGGAGGCAGATACTTCCGGCGAAGGGCGGCGAATTCCGTCCGGGAAACCGGGCGCAAAGCCACCGCTTCCCCGGCGCCGCAGGCAAATTCCGACACGGTGCAGCAGTCCCGAAAGCCCATGCGGCCGTACATTTCCCGAAGCCCCGAATCCTGGGGCATCAGCAGCGCCCCGTCATAGCCCCGCTCCGTCAGACAAGCAGCGGTGTCCGCCATCAGGGTGCGGCAAAGCCCCCGGTTCCGAAAATCCGGGTGGGTGGCCACGGCGTAGAGATAGGCAAATTTCTGCCCCCGGAATTCTGCGTCAAACCAGTAAAGGGCGGCGGCCACGTTCCCGTTTTCCGCCGCGCAGCGACAGCGCCGGGGGGAGTAGCCGTCGGCAAAAAAGCCCGCGATCAATTCCTCCGGATCCCCGAAGGCCAGACGCCAGAGCGTCCGCAGCCGGGCTTCCTGAGTGCCGGTGGGGTAGTTAATCTCCATGGAAATCCTCCGCCAGATATGCCCATGATTTCTCCACCATGTGGTGGGGATTGTAGGACAGCTTGGCCTTGCGAAGCCCCGCTAACCCTACGTCGTCCTCCCGGTTCAGGTAGCGCAGATCGGGGTATTTCAGCCGCAGATACCGGGCAAATTCGCAGTTTATGGCGGCATAAGCGCCCTCCACGTCCTCCCGGGCTTTTTCAAAATGAATGTCGAAGGTGTCCGACCACAGGCGGCTTCCCATGGTCAGGGCGAGAATTTCCCCGTCCTCCAGAAGCACGGCGCTTTCCATTTTCAGACCCTCATAATGCCGGAACGCCCGGGACAGGGCAATGCTTTCCAGCATGTAGTCCCCCGCCGGGTCTGCCTGCATCCGGGCGCGGTACCAGTCGCTGACCATATGCTGGGCAGCGGAAAAATTGTCGTGGGTCAGGGTTTGCAGCTCGAACCGGGGGTGCTCCGCCCGGAAGCGGTTGACGTGGTTCCGCTTTTTCTGGAACTTCCGCCCTTTCAGATCGGCTAAGTCGTCCACGGAATAGACGTAGTCGAAGCCGTCCCGGTCGGTGCGGTAGAGGAATCTGTCGGGGAACCAGCCTTGCAGCTCCGCCTGATCGGCCTGGGTCATGCTGACGATGCGGCACGGGATCCCCCGCTGTTTGGCGTCGAGGAGAATTTCTTCGATTACGGCGCGCTTGTCCCCGTCGCCGATGGGGTAGGGATAGACGCTCCGGCCGTTAAAGTGGGAGAAAAAGGCCACACAGCCCCGGGTAAACACCAGCTGCTGCCGTCCCCAGAGATAGAGATTGGCGAAAGAATATTCGCATCCTCTGGGCGGGCAGGCAAATAAAATGCGCTCATAGTCGTCCTTCTGGGACAGCTGGGGGCGCTGAAAATCAAACATGGTTACACTTCCTTTATCAGTGGGTATCATACCACAGGTTTCCCCAAAAAACAAGGATAGAAACGCAAGAATTCTTGACTTTTGACGGAAAATGTTTTATACTGTATCCGTATTTTTATATACCTGTATACCCTCGCTGCGGGGGGCGGGACACTTGAAAACAGGGGGCGAAGGAATGCGCGTACATAGAAATTTCCGGCGGCTGACTGCGGTTTTGCTTTCGCTGGCGCTTCTTTGCGGCGTTGCTGCCCTGCCTGCCGGCGCCGTGTCTGCGGACAAATCGGTGCGTGCGGGCATTCCGGAAAACGCGGTTCCCGGTGAGATCAAAATCACGACCCATGCCGTGCCGAATGAGGCGCAGATGGCGAGTCTGCGGGAAGACGCAGCGGGACAGGCTCCCGCCGGATTTGTCTTTTACGGCTGGTTCGTAACGGGCGAGAAAGGAAGCTTCGCCGTGGCCGACGGCGCGCTGGAAAACTGGCTCTGCGAGATCTATGCCGACATGGCGCAGGACGAGGATTGCAGACTTGTGCTGCAATATCTGTATGTCCCCGCGGAGGCGGAACCGACGGCGGAGACGCAGACCGTGGAGGAAACGGCTCCCGAAGCGACTGAGGAAGCCGACGAGGAACTCCCGGAGGAGACCCAGAGCGAGGAAAAGCAGGTCATCTCCACCGTCCCGCAGTATTTTCAGAACGACTACCCCTACACCATGTACGGCAGCGGCACCATTATGACCAGTGGATGCAGCATCGTTTCTCTGGCCATGGTGGCAAGCTACATGGCCGACCATGCATACACCCCCGATGAGCTGGCGCACTATTTCGGCGGGCGGGCGATCAACAACATTGCCCGGCTGGAATACGGCAACAAGATGCTTCAGCTTGCCTGCAGGAAGGCGGAAAACTGGCACGTTGTCTACAAGGCGCTCCAGGAGGGGCAGGTCGCCATCGTGCTGATGAACCATAACTCCATCTTCACCAATTCCCAGCACTTCATCGTCCTCGCCGGCATCAATGAAAACGGGAAGATCATCGTCAACGACTCCAACCGGGACAACTATGACTTCTGGCAGCTGAAAAAGGGCTTTGCCGAAGGCTTTGAACCCGAGGACATTCTGCTGGGCTACGACGGCGCGTGGATCTACGACAAGAGCGCCATGCCGGAGGAACCCTTCATTTACTACGAGGAGGAACCCGAGCGGGGCGAGCCCCGGTATTCCGATATTGCGCTGAGTCAGGATGACATTAAGCTCTTGGCGAAGGTCGTCTGGGTGGAAGCCCAGGGCGAGTGCGCCGAAGGCCAGCAGGCCGTCGCGGAGGTGGCGCTGAACCGGATCGCTTCCGGTGACTTCCCCAATAATCTCCATGACGTGATCTACGGACAGGGGCAGTTCCGCTCCGTCCCCCGCCTGGACAAGGCGGAGCCCTTCCAGGCGCAGTACGAGGCCATTGAGAGGGCGATCTACGGCCCCTACATTTTGCCGAAGGAAGTGGTGTATTTCGCCACAAAGCCCACCAACAGCAACGTCTGGGGACAGATCGGCGGACATATCTTCTGCTACGGAAACGACTACATTGCCGCGGAAAAATAGGAAAAAACGAAAATGACAGTACCCCCGCCACGTGGCACGACCGCATGGCGGGGGTTTCATACTATTTCTCGATAAAATGGTTAACACCATTTTATCCTGCGAATCCTTCGCAGGCCGCCGGTGGCGGCGAGAAATGTATGGACTTACGTTTTTTTGCGGCTGCGCCGCGGGCTGCTGAAACAGCAGCCGAATAAAACGGTTTTTAACCGTTTTATTG
>ENA-UOJL01000832-UOJL01000832.1-human-gut-metagenome-genome-assembly--contig:-P47-NODE-832-length-39428-cov-15.287634_pt1 | contig 39428 bp, 29 predicted proteins | sample MGYA00242347_ERZ723894 | MGnify/ENA metagenome assembly ERZ723894
AAAAAGCCGCAGGCTTTTTATAGCGCCTGCGGCGCGTCAAATTCTGCACAAGACGGGAGGGCACACCAACGGTGTTCCCTCAGTGCGCAAAGCGCACGTGTTTTTTGATTTTCATAATCAAAAACGTAGGATTACTCTTTTCTTCCCTCCGAAACTTTCGGCTGGATGGGTTTTTTGACAGTCTGAGGGAGAGACTTCTTTTGGAAGTCTCTCCCCCTCTGTTTGTCAGGCCCTTTTTCCGACGGCACCATCGTCAGCAGCCTGACACTCCTACATAAATTTGAACTGTCAAGAAATACAGCATTTTTCAGTGAAGTTGTCCGCTGTAGCTTCCCCCGGCCCGACGGGCGCAGACTTTTCGGCAGGCCTGCTTTTGCGTTCCGAATTTCCGCTATGCCGCGGTCAGCTCCGTCATATCGAAAAGCCGGCTTTTTCCGTCCCGAAAGCGCGCGTAGGCGGTCAGCGCATAGTAGGCCTGCTCGGTCGCCATGCCGTTGACCTCGACCAGCTCCGCCGAATGGTAAAAGCCGTCGTCCAATACAAAATCGCACAGCGCGTCAAGCACGCTCCTGCCGTTTTTGAGGAAGCGTGCATCCTTCTGCGGGTCGATGCCCTGCGCCGTCAGCGCGACGATGACCTGCGCGCACGATTCGCTGTTTTCGCTGCCCCAGCTTGCAAAGCAGCCGTTTTCCAGCTGCATTTCGCTCAGGCATTGCAGTGCGCCCTCGATCGCCTCGGCGACCTCCCCGCGCTCGCGGTAGGGCGCGAGCGCCGTCAGCGCCATGGCGGTCATATCCGCATCGGAAGCGTCGCCGGAAAAGCACCAGCCGCCGTCCGCCTTACGCTCGCGCAGAAGTAGGCGGATCAGCGCCTCGCGCGTCGTCTGCTCCTCGCCCGGTTGCGCATCGGGAATTTCGTAGCCGCCGCAGTCCAGCGCGATGAGCGCCCAGATCGGGCCGTTGAGGCCCTGATAGGAGACGAATGCCATGTCCGTCAGACCCTCCAGAAGATTCACGCCGCCGATGTCCGTCACATCGCCGCCCGCGGCGGTCACACCGAGGATGATGCGCGAATTTTCCGTGGATTTGGCGTGGTCGAGGCGCGCCGTTCCGATTGAGCGGACGTAATCTTCGACAGTTTGCAGGTATGCCTGCGCGGTCTCCTGCTTCAGAAGCCCCGAACGGCTCAGGCCGATGACCGCCCACTCGCCGCCGATGGAACCAACGCCGTAGTCCTCCTGCGCCGCAAGGGCCTGTCCGGTGCGGCGATAGGCCGCCTGCCACGGCTCCTCCGCGCCGCAGGCGCAGAGGAGAAGCAGCAGTGCAAGAAGCGCGGCAAAAATTCGTTTTTTCATGCGTCCTCCTCCTAGCGTCGTTTGACGAGGGCACACATGGTTTTTCCTGGCCAAAACGACATTTGGTTTCGTTATCCTCGTTGATGGGCTATAAAAAGCGGATGTATTTCAGGCGGATCCTGCGCAGAAGGCTGGATCTTTTCCACGTTCTGCTCCAGATCTCATCCTTCAGGGAGAGCAGCTCCTGTCGCTGCTGCTCCTGCATGGCATGGCCGCTGAAGCTGGCCTCCTGCCAGATCGCGGCAGCGCTGCGGTAGCGCGCGCGGAGATCCTCATCCACAAAGGCGGCATAGTCCTCCGGCGGGCAGTTCCTCGCCCTCAGCCCCTGCGCGCGCAGGACGTCCATGGTGTAATCATAGATCGCGCGGATGGCCGCGGGCAGGTCGTCCGAGAGGAAGCCCGCCTTGCGTCTGGCCGTCTTTTTCCGCTCCCAGACAAGCCAGAGCACGAACAGCACAAGCAGCGCCGCGGCGGTCAGGATCGCCAGCGCCAGCAAAATCTGGAGCCGGTGGCGGAGCCAGAAGTCCAGCAGCGTGGGATCCTCGGTATCGTCGCTCTGCGGCTGATCCTCGGTGTTATCGACCGTGCGGTCATGCGGCTGCTGGCCGATCAGGCCGGAAATGTCCTGATAGCGTTCCGCCTGCTCCATCGCGGAGAAGTACGGCGGCGTCACCTCAAACGGCAGCCAGCCCACGCCGTCCTGATAGTATTCCACCCATGCGTGTGCCGCCGCGCCGGTGAGCGAAAGCGTCTGCCCGGCGGAAAGCACCTGCGCGTCCTGCTTGGTGACCAGAAATCCCTCGACATAGCGCGCGGGGATGCCGTAATAGCGGAACATCAGCGCCGCAGCCGTGGCATAGTGGATGTCATAGCCCTTCTGCGTGCCGTCGAGGAAGTTCAGGACGAAGTCGATCCCGTCGCCGACGGGCGCGAGGTTCGTTTCCTCGTAGTCTATGTAGCTCGTGAGGTAAAAAAGAATATTCTGCTTTGCATTCTGATAGTCAAAATGCGTCTCGCCCTCCTCCACCGAATAATCGCCCAGCTTTTCCGCGAGATAGCTGCGGATGTCCGAGGGAATCGCGGTGTAATTCTGATAGGCAAAGGCATTGTAGGCCGCCTCATCGCGCAGGAACTGCGTGTCCTCCGGAAGCTGCGCAAGCGAAGCGTTGATCTTCTGGTACTGTGTGATCAGCCCCGTCCCGGCAGAGAGCGTATAGCTGCGTTGCCCGTAGAAGCCCTGCGCCGCAAGCGTGCAGTCGCCCACGGCGGACGCATCCAGCCCGGCGCTGTCCGGCAGCAGCTCATAGGGGGCATAGAGATAACGCGAGGAGAGGCCGACATTTTCAACGGTGAGGCTGTTCTTCGTTTCCAGAAGCTCCGGCAGCACCGAATCCGCCGCCGCAGCGATCTGCGCCTGCGCATAGAAGCCGTCCTGATGCAGCCAGTAGAAGCTGTCCGAAGCGGGATAGAGCGTCTCAGCATCCAGCGCGGTCCAGCGGTTGTTTTCATAGATCTCGCCCGTGAAGCCGCGCAGATAATAGGACGCAGGCGTCTGCATGGTGATGTTCAAAACGGTCTCCTGCGTGGTGCGGCGCGGGCCGACATTCCGCAGGTCACCCTCCGGCAGACCCGCGGCGGCGTTGCTTCCGTAGCGAAGCGTCTGCACCTGCTGCCGCGTCCACTGCACGGCGCGATCCAGAAGCGCGGGCTTTGCGCTCTGCCAGCCGTTCAGCGCCAGCGCAAACGCAAGCACCAGCGCGGCGGCGCGGAGCCATGCGCCCATGCCGTCGCTTCCGCCAAAGAGCAGAAGGTAACCGAGCAGCTCCGCCAGCGCAGCGGCGAGCAGCCAGCCCGCCGTCAGGCGCGGCGCAAAAAGCAGGCACAGCGCGGCAAGCAGCGCCGTCAGGCACCAGAAGCCGCCCGCGCTGCGGCGGCGCGTCAGGCTCGCGCTCCACACGCCGAGCAGCGCGCCGAGCATACACAGAAGCAGCGCCGCGCCGCGTTCCTCCGCGACAGCGAACAGCTCCGGATTCCCGGCGTGCAGGTGCTTCCATGCGTCAAGCACGCCGTTTGCCAGCGCGGCGACCCCGCTCACAGCCGCCCGCCAGAAAACTGCCGCCGTGACCGCGCAGGCGCCCAGCCACAGAGCCGGCGCCAGCCAGACACGCCTGCGCCAGAAGGCCATAGTAACAGCCGCCGCTGCCGCGGTCAGCACGGGAAGCAGGCAGCTCTCCTCCGGCAGGAAGGCCGCCGCCGTCAGCCAGACGAGTGCCGCGGCAAGCAGCGCCGCGGCAAGGCAGGCGCGCAGGCGGGAAAGCAAATCATTACAGTGCAAGGAACACGCCTCCCTCCCGATCGAGCCGTCCGGCGCGCAACACGGTCACTGCGCCGCCGTCCGCTGCCTGCACATCCTGCTGCTCCTGCCGCAGCGTGAGCAGGACGACATGGGCATAGTTCAAGGGGCCGCGCGTTGTAAGCCAGCGCTGCACCGTGGTCGTTTCGTCCGGAACGATCTGCGCAGCCAGCAGCTCAGCCAGCGCCTGCGTCAGCGTGTCGTCGCTCTCAGCCTGTGCCGTGGCAATGCAGCCCTCTTCGCGGTCAAACCATGCGATCTGATGCGCAAAGCCCGCAGAGCACAGCGCGGCAGAAACCGACGCGGTCAGCTCGCCCAGCGCCTCGCAGTCCTCCGGGGCGCAGGGCGCGGACACGCTATTGTCCATGAGCAGTAAAATGGAATGATTGACCGGCAGACCGAGCTGGCGCACGATCACCTCGCCGGTCTTTTCCGTCAGCTTCCAGTGGATGCTGCGCACGCGGTCGCCGGGGACGTACTCGCGCAGGGCGAAGGTCTCGCTGGGGTCGTCGCCCGGATGGTGCATGGAGTATTCGTCACTGTCCAGCTCCACGCTGGAGCGGTCGGAGAAGGATAGCTGCACCGGGTACAATTCCGGCAGCACAAGGCTGTAGGCGCGTGCGTCACAGGAAATTTTTCTTCCGTACAGGCCAAACAGATCATAGACCCGCAGGTCGCGCAGGGAAAATTCGAGCTTGCCGCAGCGCTGCGCGGAGAACGCCGCTGCGGCGCTGCGCTTCTGCTTCCCCGCGACCGAAAAGCGCAGACGGCGCTCGCCCTGCTCGCCCGTCAGGAGGTTGCGGCAGCCGACGCGCAGGCAGACCGCCGCGCAGGTCAGAACGGAGCCGTTCTCCACGGTGAGCAAGGCTTCCACCGTTTCTCCCTTCTGCGCGGAGAGCTGGGCGCACAGCGACACACGCAGGCATCTGTCGGCCAGCGCGGTCAGCGCGATCTCAAGCGCCGCAGCGCCGAGGCTTCCGGCCAGAATACAGCCCGGCATCGCGCTTTTGCTCAGCGCCCAGACGAGAAGCCACCCAAGAAGCCACAGCCCATAGGCGATCCGATGTCCGACCATGGCTCAGATGTGATCCGGGCGGCGCACCTGCTCCAGAAGCCCGGTGAGCACGTCGGCCGCGGTCGTGTCGGAGATCTTTGCCTTGGGTGCGAGGAACAGACGGTGCGCGCAGACGTCGATGAACACGCTCTGCACGTCCTCCGGGAGAACATAGTCCCGGCCGTGCATGAAGGCGCGGCTCTTTGCCATGCGGCACACAGCCAGCGCGCCGCGCGGGCTGACGCCCAGCAGCACCAGAGGATGCGCGCGCGTGGCCTCGGTCAGGCGCGTCACATATTCCAGCAGGGGGTCTGCCATATGGACGGACTGCGCCTGCCGCTGCATCTCCAGCAGCGCCTCGGCCGAGGAGACCTCCCGCACCTGCGTCAGCGGGTCGTCCTGCTGACGGTCGCGGAGGATATTGACTTGACTTTCAAAATCGGGATAGCCCATTTCCAGCCGCACCATGAAGCGGTCGAGCTGAGCCTGCGGCAGGAGCTGCGTGCCCGCCGAGCCGACGGGGTTCTGCGTGGCGATGACGGCGAAGGGCACGGGCAGAGGATGCGTCACGCCGTCCACCGTGACCTGCCGCTCCTCCATGACCTCCAGAAGCGCTGCCTGCGTCTTGCTGGAGGTACGGTTGATCTCGTCGGCCAGCAGAAGATTCGTCATGACCGCGCCGGGCTGATAGACGAAGGTCCCGCTTTCCTTGCGGTAAATGGAGAAGCCGACAATATCCGAGGGCAGCACGTCGGGCGTGAACTGGATGCGGCCGTAACGCAGGCCGAGCGCGCGGTGGAAGGCCAGCGCAGCCGTCGTTTTGCCGGTGCCGGGGACGTCGTCCAGCAGCACATGACCGCGGGAGATCAGCGTCATGAGAATCTTTTCCATCACGTCGTCCTTGCCGACGATGACTTTATGTACTTCTGCGAGGATCTGATTTACGTTGCTGTTCATGCGTTTCTCCTTTACCATTCTTTATAGTAGTTTCCGTTGCTGTTGCCGTAGTTGCCGCCGGTCGCGGGAGAGAAGCCGCCGATGTCCTTTCCGAGGGCAAGCGTGAAGCGCACGCGGATCACCGCGCCGTCCTGCGGCTTGCAGGCATTCATGCCGTAGCCGGGATAGCGGCCGTTGTAGGAGTACATCCAGCCCGACCAGCGGTAATAGTCGAATTCGCCCAGAGAGTCCATGGAGGCCGGCCTCGGGTCGTCGCCCGCGCCTAAGGCGTCCATGCCGTCTTCAATGATGATCTGCTTCAGCTCCGGGTCGATAGAATAGCCGTTGTTGATGCCGGGCTTGCCGATAGAGGCCAGATAATAGCTGCTGGCGGAGCAGGTGTAGCCGTTCTCCTCCAGAAGATCGCGGACGATCGTCAGCACGTCCGTGCCGCCCGGCACCGTGACCTGCGTCGGCGGGATCAGATAGCCCAGCCCGACGGTCGTGGCCTCGACGCTGACGGTGACGGTCACGTCTCCCTTTTCATAGTAGACCGTCCAGCTGCGCGTGACGCTGTAGCCGTCCTCGTCCGTTGCGGTCACGGTGATGGTGTTCGCGCCCTCTATGCTCAGGTAGGTGTTGTAGCCAAAGCTCGCGCCGGTCTGGCTGCAAGGCGATTCGATCCGTGTGCCGTTGATATAGACCTCGTAATTGTTCAGGTAAAGCTGCTCGTTGTTCCAGCTTCGGGCGTCGATGACCGTGATGATGTCCGGGCTTTTCAGAACCAGTCCGTCCTCCAGACCGATCACCGTATCGCCGACCTCGATGGTCGCGGCAATGCTGGGATATTTGTCCGGCGGGGTCGTACCGGGATTGCGGTGGAAGCGGACCGTCCATTTATAGCTCTGCCGCTCGCCGTCGGCGTCCAGATAGCGCAGCAGCAGATATTTCGGCCTGCGCGTATCGACCTGCACGGTGTACCAGCCGTCGGCGCTGGGCTGGAGAAGGTTGTCGTCATAGCGCACCTGCGTGATCTGCTCCTTGCCCGTTTCCTGATTCAGATAGAAGCGGAAGCGGAATTCCTCGGAGTCCAGATACAGCGGCAGCTCCTCGCTGATGTGCTGCGGTTGCTTGGTGTCGTTGTCGATGACGGTGTCCGAGAAGCTCGTGGTGATCTTGAAGCCGTCCTCGCGGTAGTCGATGCGATAGGTTTCCGAGGCGCTGCCGACGCGGTCGCTGGCGCTGACCTCGATCACATTCGTGCCGAATTGCAGCGTGACGTCGAAGGTGTCGGAAGAGGACGTGACGGTTTTGCCGTTCAGCCGCACCGCCGCGCGCAGCGGCAATCTGTCGCGCAGACCATAGGCCACGAAGCGCAGCCCGCTCTCGGCCGTGCTGTGCAGCTCGCTCAGAGGCGTGCTGTCCTGCGCGCGGTAGGCGACGATCACGGTTTCGCCCGCAGGGCTGTAGCTGACGGTGTAGGCGCGGGAAGCGATAATGTTGTCCGTGCCGTCAAAGTAGGCCACGCGCACGACGATGGTGTTCGTGCCCTCGGCCAGCCGGATCATCACGCTGGTGGACGCGGCGCGAAAGGAGAGCTCCTCCCCGTTGACGATCACCGTCAGCCCGCGCACCTTCAAAAGCGGCTTTAAGTGCCGGATGGTGAAGGTATAGTCGCTGTAATCGACAGTATCGCCATCAATGATGCTGGTTTCAAAATAGCGGTCGGGGTCGCCCACCTCGGAGCTGCCCGGCTCCTCGGACGGCTCACGCGACGGCGTCTGGCCGCCGGAGCCGCCGCCGCTGCCGCTGATGTCCAGAAGGTCGCCGATGTTCGTGCGGCCCGGCGTGGTGACCGGTTCCTCCGCGGGAACGTCGCCGGGATCGTCCGGCGTGGGAATGGGATCCTCCGGCTGATCCTGCGGCGGCGCGGTCTCTTCGGGCTGCTCCGTCTGTTCCGGCTGCTCCGTCTGCGCCTCGCTCGGTTCGGTGGAGGGTTCCTCCGGTTCCGTCGACGGTTCGGTCTGCTGGTTGTCATTTGCATTGTCGAGCCGCTTCAGACTGTCGGCGTCGTACAAAAGCTCGGCATCCGACAGCAGCATCCGCGAGGCCGGCTCCTGCTCCTGCCGCTGCGGCTCGCCCTTCTGCAAATTCAGAAAGGAAAAGCCCAATGCAAGGCATAAAAGGAGAAGCAGCCCCGCTCGGAGAAACGGCTCAAATCGTTTTTTCACAGATCTCACCTCTGTTTCGGAACATCACGGGAAGGAGAAAGGCAGATTTGCCCTTCTCCTTCCTGCGTTACATGACTTTATTTTTCTTTTGCGCGCTTCGCGGCCAGGAACCACTTGACCAGACCGAAGATCAGCGCGGCTGCGCCCAGAATTCCGGCGATCAGCCAGACGATCGTCCAGTCGAAGCCCCTGTTTTCATCCTCCGGCTTCGGCTCGCCGGGCTCGGTCGGCTCCTCGGAGGGCGTCTGTCCATCGAGCAGTGCCTGATAGGCTGCGACGGCCGCGTCCAGCGCCGCCTTATCCTCTGCGGGCAGAAGCGCCTTCTGCGCATCGGTCAGCGCATTGAATGCGTCGAGCGCCGCTTCGATCGCGTCCTTGCGTTCGAGCGTCACCTCGCCGATGGCGTGGATCAGGTCGGAAACCGCCTTGACCGCCTCGTCATCCGTTTCGGCAGGCTCTGTCGGCTTGCCGGATTCCGAAGCGCCGGGTTCCGTCGGTTTGGTATCCTCCGGCTTCTGCGGCTGCGAGGGTTCCGTCGGCTTTTCGACCTCGGCGGCGCGGTAGTATTCCTCCGCAGCCTTCAGCTCCTCCAGCCGGTTGACATACTGCTTCTGTGCATCGGTCAGCGCGTCATAGCGCTCCCGCGCGCGGCGCAGATTCCGGTTCAGCTCCGCGAGGGATTCCTCCGTCGGTTTCTCCGGAAGCGTGCCGATCTGCTCAATGAGAAGGTCGGCAACCTGCGCGCAGTAGCGGTCCATGACCTTCTGCGTGTCCTCCTGCGAGGTGCAGGCGCCAAGCTCTGCGGCGGCGGCATCTGCCAGCGCGCCGATGCGGTCGCCCAGCGCAGGATATTTTACCTGATCCTTTGCGCGCTGCGCCTTCAGATCGTCCGCCGCCTTGCGGTAATCCGCAAGCAGCTTCTCCGCAGCTTCCAGCGCCGCCGTCTTTTCTTCCGGGACGAGCGCCTTCTGTTCCTCGGTCAGCGCGTCATAGGCGGCGCGCGCCGTCTTGAGCGCATTCTCCTTCACCTCGGCCATGGTCGTTTCGCCGGAGGTAAAGGCAAGATCGTCGATCAGCGCGCCCGCGATGTTCGCGCAGTAGCGACCCAGCGCCAGAACCGCGCCGTCCTTGTCCGTGCAGGCCAGCAGCTCGGTCTTTGCCGCCTCGGCCAGCGTCTGCACGGCTTCGGCGATCTGCGGGTAGGAGGCAGCGTCCTCCGCCGCCCATGCTTCGACCGTTTCCGCGGCCTTGCGGTAGACGGCAAGGAGTTCCTCCGCCGCCTCTAGCGTCTGTTCGCTGTTTTCCTCCAGCAGCGCCTTCTGCGCCTCGGTCAGACCGTTCAGCGCCCTGCGTGTGCGTTCGAGCTTTTCCGCAGCCTCGTCCAGCTCGCCCATGGTGGTCGTCCCGGCGGCGAAGCCGACATCCGCCAGCAGCATCCGGACGACATCCGCGCAGTAGCCGTCGAGAACGGGCGCAAGCTCTTCCTGCCTGGTGCAATTGCCCAGCTTCTCCTGCGCCTGCGCGCTCAGCCCGGCGAGCTTTTCCTCAAGGTCGGGGTAGGCTGCCTTGTCCTCGGAGGCCCACTGCTTGAGCAGATCAAGATCCTTTGCATAGAGCGCGGCCAGCGCCTGAATGTCCGTGAGCTTCGCGTAGTCCTGCACCAGCGCCTGCTGTGCCTCGGTCAGTGCGGCGTAGGCCGCTTCGATCTCCTCCGCCTTGCCCGCAAGCTCCTTCATGGGCGCGCCCTGTGCGGCAGCGACCAGAAGATCGACGACGTGCGCGGCAAAGCCGTCCACGACCGTCTCCGCCTGCGCGGCGTTTGCGCTCTTGGTGATGGCATCGCAGTCGGACGTATAGCGTTCGGTCAGCCCGGCCTCGATCGCGGGATAGGCCGCCTTTGCCGCCTCATAGGCCTCGGTCAGCTTCCGGAGCACGGCAGCGCGCGCCTCGTCCAGCAGCTTCTCCGGGTTCATGGCCTCCAGCGCCGCATGGTAAGCGTCCACGATGCTCTGCGCGTCCGCCGCCGTGCGGATGGTCTCCGCCGTCTGGCCGAGCATTGCTTCCAGCGCCGTGCGCTGCGCGTCGGAGATCAGGGATTCTACATTCGTATGGTAATATTCGTTCAGATAGGCGATCACCGCTTCGCGGTTGTTCTCCAGCAGAAGCTGCCACGGGAAGATGGGATAACCGCCGTTGAGATCGGCAATGCTCTCGATCAGGCCGTCGAAGATGTCCGCCGTCAGCACATCCACGGCGTAGATGCGGTCGCCCTGGCTGCTCTTCCAGCCCAGCGCCGCGCGCGCCGTCCCGGAGAGGACATAGAGGTTGTCGCAGTATCTGCCGTCAATGGGGAAGCCGGCGAGCGTGCCGATGTGGTCGACCTTCGTGCCGGTGTCCAGAACGCCCGCGTTGTAGCAGTTTTTCACAACGAGCTTCTCGCTGCCGGTGGAGGTGGTCTTGCCGTAGCTGCCGCTCTCGCCGCCGAGGATGCCGCCGGCGATGATGCCGCCGGAGATCACGCCGGTGTTATAGCAGGTGTCGATGAGGAGGCTGCCGCCCATTCCGTCCGTGACGCCCACGATGCCGCCGATGCCGCCGGCAGGCCATTCGCCCGTACCGATGACAAAATTCACGTCGTTGGAGATGTGGCCGGTGTTCAGGCACTCGTGCAGTCTGGTTTCGTCATCACCGCTGGCATAGATGCGGCCCGCGATCCCGCCGATGCCGGAGGCCTTGTTGACCGTGACGTCGCCGGAGTTCACGCAGCGCTCCAGTGTTGTATACTTGACAAGGCCGATAAAGCCGCCGAGTGCGCCGCCGCTGTAGCTGCTGTAGCCACGGCCAAGGTAGCCGCTGCCGGTGTACTGGCAGGTGATGCTTCCCTCAAAGCGGCAGTCGGTGAAGGAGGTCGCACTGGCCACGCCGGTAAAGCCGCCAAGATTGGCATTGCTGTTGGTCAGGCCGGTGATGGTGATCTTCACGTCGGAAACGCAGTTTTCAAATTCGCCGGCGGAAACATCCGCGGCCACACCGCCCACGGAAACCTTGCCGACATCCGCGAGCGCGATCTCGCCTCTGACGGTCAGGTTGGAAACCTTCGTGCCACCGTAGGCAAGGCCGATCAGGCCGGCATAGCCGGAGCCTGCCTTGCTGATGTACAGGCCGGAAACAGTGTGGCCCTGTCCGTCGAGGCTGCCGCGATAGGCGCGGCCGCTCGTCTGTCCGATGGGCGTCCACTCGCAGTAGCCGAGGTCGATGTCCGCGGTCAGGACCGCCTTGGCGGAGGCCGAAACGGTGTTGTCGTTGATGCTCTTTGCGAGCCAGGCAAGCTCTGCCGGCGTACCGATCTGATAAACGCCGTCCTTCTGCTCAGGCTGGGTGACCGTTTCGCCGTCCCATGCGTCCGCGTTGCGCGCGGAGGCAAGGAGGTTCGTCAGCTCCCGCTGCGCGGCCTCATAGACGTCCTCCAGCTTCTGCGCGGCGGACTGCCGCAGCGCTTCCAGCTCGGCATAAGAGGTGATCTCATCCAGCGCGGGCGTCGCTGCCGTGTGCAGGTCGGACTTGCTCTCGTCCAGCACCGCCTGAATGGCCTTCTGCCACCGCTCGGCAAGCACGGTCAGGTCGCCCGCCTGCCCGGTCAGGGCGTCTGCGTACTTCCTTTCCAGTGCGGCCAGCTCGTCGAGGATCTCCTGCCGCGCGAGCTTCAGCGCATCCTGCGCCGCCTGATCCGGATCCGGCGCGGTGTCACCCTCGGCAAAGCCCTTGACCAGCTCGGTCAGCACCTTGCGCGCTTCGGCATAGAGACGCTCGACCTCTTCGACCGTCTTTGCGCCATCCAGCTTCAGCCTCCAGCCCTCGTAGGCGCGCAGGAGCGCCGCCGCATCCTCCTGAGAATACTTCTTTCCGTAGATAAATTCGTTGTAAAGGCCATTCGCCGCCTTGATGGGGTAGGTCTCGACCTCCTTGAGCTTGCCGTCGATGTTCTCGCTGCCCAGATAGGTCTGGCGGACGTCCGTCACGTCGGAGAGCTTCTTCGCCGCATCCAGCGCGGCGTCGGCCTCGGCCAGAAGCCCGTCGATCGTCTTTTTATTCTCGGCATCGTAGAGATTGCCGTCCACGAAGGCGTGCATCTCCTCGCGCAGCGCGGCCTTGGCGGCCGCCAGCTCCGTAGGAACCTCGGCGAGGGTCTTTTCCGCTTCTTCCAGCGCGGCGTCGATCTCCTCGGCGGTGGTGCACAGCTCGACCTTGCGGACGCACTGCATGACGGTGTCATTGTAGAGCTTGGTCTGCGTGCCGTAGATCTTGTAGTTTTCGTCGCGGTCGCTGACGCGGATCAGTTTACCCAGAAGGGTACGCGTTGCGGTGAGCTTCTCCCACATACCGCCCTTGACATTGACCGTCGGGGTGATCTCGCCCACGCGCATGGTGTCGGTGCCGTTCGTGCCGGTCGCCGCGGCATAGCCCCAGAGGGTGTTGTCCGCACTGCTGCTCTGGGCGTGCCGCACGTCGCCCGCGCGCCAGTTGCCGACAAGCGCGCCGGTCATCGGCGCAGTCGCGGAATACTCATAGGCGGCGTTATACTGGTTGCGTTTGGTCTCGCCGTAGATCGTGCCCGCGTTGTAGGCGTATTGCAGGCAGAACGTGGTCTTCTCGTCGGCGTAGCCGACGATGCCGCCGGTGCCGCAGGTCTCGGGATTAGACGCCGACGCGCCATACACATCGCCGTAGTTGGTCACATAGTCAAGCTGCGCATTGCTGTCCTGAATGACATAGCCGAGAATACCGCCGACCCTGAGCTCGCCGCGCACCTCCGCGTAGTTGACGCTTTCGCGCACCTTGGCGATGCCGGAGATCAGGCCGACGATGCCGCCCATACTGCTGCCTTTGCCGCCAAGATAACTCAGCTCGTAGCCGCGCAGCCGCATATGGTTCTCGCAGTAGCGGATCAGACAGCCCTCGCTGGGCTCGCTGGCCCCGGCTGCGCCGACGATGCCGCCGATGGAATTGACGATCTTGCCGCTGTACTGGCTGTCGTCCGTCGCAAGATAGAGGCCGTAGGTGCGGCAGTTTTCGACGGAGCCGCCGGTCAAGCTGCCCGCAATGCCGCCGATGGCGGAAATGCCCTTCCAGCTGCCGAGGAAGGCGGAAACCTCGCAGTTGTAGATCTCGCCCGCGTTGGATCCCGCGATGAGGCCGGAGCCGGCAGACTGCACGGCGCGGATGCGCCCGGCCGCCTTCACGTTTTTCACCGTGCCATAGACGCTGCGGTTGGAATTGCTTTGGCCGATATAGCCGAACAGGCCCTGAATGGTGTTGCTCTCGTCGGTGCTCCAGATGCCATGGATGATGTGGTTCTGGCCGTCGAAGGTGCCCATGTAGGGCTTATTCTTTGTGCCAATGGAGGTCCACTCCTGACGGTTCAGGTCAATGTCTGCCGTCAGAACGGCGCAGGCCGAGGTGCTGCCGCCGTTGACCTTTTCGGCAAACCATGCCAGCTCTGCACCCGTGCCGATCCGGTAGGGGTCAGCCTGCGTGCCGCTGCCCGCGGGCTGGGTCTTCGCCGTGCCGTCCCACTTGTCCGCCACGCCGGAGTCAATCGCCGGTACGCTGTAGCTTCCGCGCACGGCAAGGAGCTTGGCATTCCACTCCGCCTTGGCCGCGTCCAGCGCCGCCTGCGTGCGGGTGGCTTCCAGCGCGGCAAGGCCGTCTGTCAGCGTCTGCTCCAGTGTCTTTGCCATCGTTTCCAACTGCTCAGAGGCCTCGTTCGTCCCCGGCAGCTCATGCCAGACGGCCGAGAGCATCCCGCGGTCGGTATCGAGCGCGTAGAGCTGCTTTTTGTAGGTCGTGTAGATATTCTGCTGGGCCGTGAGCTTCTTGCCCGCAAACTCCTTCTCGGCTCTGATGGTAAGGACCGCGGCCATGTTCTTCAGCGCGGTATCGCCGATCTCGGTCAGCCGGGCCGCCTGACGTTCGCCGTCGGCAGTGATGGCCTCCGGCTCCATGCTCTCCCAGCCCTCCGGCTCGGCAAAGCCGACGTTCAGTTCCTTTTTGGCGGTGCTGTAGTACGCCGTCAGGAGCTCCCAGTTCTCGTCGCTGTAGCGGTAGTAGTCGTTCTGGCTGTTATTCTGGCGGTAGGTATAGGTATTATAACCGACATACTTCGCGCCGTCGATGGTCTTGCCGTTGTCCAGTGCGTCCAGTGCGGCCTTCTGCGCCTCGGCAAAGGCCTTCTTGACTGCGGCCAGCGCCTTGCCCTGCTCGGTGTCCTGAGAGATGGGCTTTTCCAGCTCCCATGCCAGCACCGGCCAGCCGTCGCCCAGCTCGTCGGAGAGCACATAGGCCGAGCCGCTGTCGCCGTTGAGGAAATCCTTCGCTTGCTCCGCGGTTTCAAAATCCTGCGCCCGCCGGAAGCCATATTCCATCATATAGTACAGGTTTCCTTCGCCGTCGATCGCCTCCGAAACGGACATGCAGTTGGCAGAGTCGCCGTCAAGCTCATAGCCTACGCCGAGGAAATCGCTGCCCATGCCGTTTTCCCAGGTAATCAGTCCCGTGCGCTCTGCCCACGAGGGGTTGACATAGACATTATCCTCCGCTGTCGCGGAGCTGTAGCAGCCGACCAGCTTCGCAGGCCCCGAAGCGCTGAAGCCGACCAGGCCGCCCACATATGCCGTAGCGTCGCCGCTGACTGTGATGGCGGCGCGGTTGTAGCAGTTTTCCAGCACTGCGCTGCTGTCCGCCCAGCCGACGATGCCGCCGACGCCGATCTCGCTGTCCGCACCGGTAGCCGTGATCGTGCCCCAGTTGGAGCAGCCGGAAATGACGGCCTCGTCAGAAACGTAGCCCACGATACCGGCGGCGCCAAACATATCGGCAAAGTCCACATTTATTTCAACACCGGAGCTGCAATTTTCAACCGTGCCTCTATAGCCCAGCATCGCGACCAGCGGGCTGAAATACATATCATTCGCATAATCCGCCGTGACCGTGAGCTTGCCGGCCACATTGAGATTCTTGACGGTGCCCCGCTGCAAAAAGCCGAACAGCGCGACCGGATCCGCATAGTTTTCGTCCGCCGTGATGTCGATGGTGATGGTAAAGTTATTGCCGTTGAAGGTTCCGCCGTACCCGCCTTGCGGGGAAATCGAAACCCAGTTCTTCCCTGTCATATCGATGTTGCCGAGAAGCTCGGCGCAGGCGTTTTTCTGATCCTGATCCGGATCGTTGACCATCTCCGCAAAGGCGATCAGATCCTCCGCATCGGCGATCTGAAACGGCCGCTCCGCGGAGCCGTCGTTGGCTTCATCAAACACGCCGCCCGTGGCAAAGGCCGTCGCCGGGAGCGTGCCGAGAATCAGTACAAGCGCAAGAAACAGCGCAATTCCTCTTTTCATGATGATTCACCTCATATTTTATGCTATATAACAAGGGGCAGGCGCCCCGCTGACAAGTAAGACGGCTCCCGATACGAAAAAACTCCACACGACACCCAGCCGTGCGGAGTTGCTCCGTTTCATAAAATCGCAGCTTCCCGGTATGGGCAGGAACCGACGCGCGACCCGACGTATCTGGCTTATCCGGTTTTCCCGGCATCACAGTGACCCGCTCGCGGGGCTTCTCACCCCATTCCGTCTCCGGCGAAAGCCGGGAGGCAGCGCGTTTTATATATTTCATCAAATAATCAAACCAATTATACCGGCTTCTGCAAATAAATGCAAGACAGTTTTCCGTCTTTTTCCTGTTCTTCTGCAAACTCTTTCAAAACCCGCGCGGGCTTCCTCATCCCAGTTCCTTTAAAAACTCCCGGATCGCCCGGACGAAGGCGTCCGCCCTCAGCACGGTGGATAAAAGGCCGCCGGAAATATAGGTGATTTTCGGACTATGCATCAGGCGAACGAGATCCTGCTGCATTTTCCCGGAGAAAAAGTCCTGATCGGGCAGGATGAGCAGGATCCTGCCTTCCAGCGCCGCAAAATCCGCCTCCGTCACCGGCGTCTGGTTCATCACATCCGCCAGCAGACTGGAGATATGCACATCCTTCTCCTGCTTGTAATCCTTGAAGATGGTTTCGAACATAAGCAAAAGCGATTTGATCGTCGGATCTTCCGTTGTTGTCCAGATCGTAAAGATCCGCCGTTTTCCCTTCCTTTCCCTGATATTCGTCCAGATTGTCGCCGACCAGATCCACAATATCCGCGGCCGTCGTCCCCTCCGGCAGGGAGAGGTGCGACTCCAACCGGACGAATTTCAGTGCCTCGTCCAGTCCCTCCAGTACGGTCTTTCCGTTTTCTTCGATTTTCCGATCCTGAGTGACAATATGCTGAAGCGGCTGCGGGCGCGCGTTGGACAGGTCGATCTTCCACGGATAGGGGTTTGTCTTATAGATGCCGACATCATAGATATCCCCCTTGTAGGCCACCTTGCCAAAGGAACCCCGGCCGACGGGGTCGTCGGTCACCCGGAAGCGAATATCATCCTCCGCACTCGGGCGCGTTTCGCCCTCGGAGGCATTGCTCGGCTCCAGACGCAGATAGCCCGCCATGGTGCTGGTGGTATCGCTGAAAACGCCGTCGGGATATGTACTCTGCGGCTGCTCGTCGCCATACAGCAGAGAAATCTTCAGCATGGCCGTTTCCTGCTCCGCAGAAAAAGCCGCCGCTTCGGGGAAACAGGCTTCCGTATGCGTGTGCTCCGCCTTGCCGCAGGCCACGACCCACGCGCCATAGCAGCACGCGTTGTGTTCGTGTGCCTCGGTGCAGGTCAGCGTTTCCTGCGCGCCGTCCTCCACCTGCGTGTAGCAGGCATCGGTGTGGGTATGCTCCGCAAAGCCACACTGCGGCTGCATGGTGCTGGCAGGAAGGGTCAGCGCGGAAACGGTGCCAAACAGCAGCACCACCGCCAGACAGAGCAGCACCGGAAGCCAGCGCCGGGCTCTCCGGTGAGTTTTATGTATTTTCTTGCGTTCCAAATCATATCCGCTTCACCCCCGTGTGCAGAATTGGATCGAATATTACAGTCTCAATGAAACGTTTTCATTGTAAAAATCAGGATAAAATCCTATTTATTTATAGTATTACACTGATTTGAAAACGCAACCAATCGTGTGAAAAACAGATACAATTTTCATAAAATTTACAAAAATAACCCACCCTTCACAGGTTTTCCCATGAAACCGGCACTCCGCCGCAGAACGTGACGCGGTAGCCGCCGCCGGGCGCGGGGGTGTGATCATAGCGCGTCCCGCCGAACCACGCCGCCATCAGCGCCGCGATCACGCCGCCGTGCGTCACGCAGACGCAGTCCTCGTCCTGCGCCACGAGCGGCGCGACCGCCGCAAGGCTCCTTGCGCGCACCTCGTCCGCCGACTCCCCGTTCGGGCAGCGGTTGTGCTCCACGTCCGCGATCCACGCCTGATAGGCAGGCTCGTTCTTCAGCTCCTCGTAGCCGTGCAGCTCAAAGTCGCCGAAGTTCATCTCGCACAGGCCGGGCAGCGCCGTGTGCGGCACGGAGCCGTAGAGCGCCTCGAGCGTCTGCTCCGTGCGCAGCATCCCGCTGGTATAGTAGTGCGCGGCGGCGGGATAGTGCTTTTCGCGCAGCGCGCGGACGGATTCCGGCAGCAGCGGCAGGTCGGCCGCGCCGTAGTAGAGCCGGCGGCGGTTGGCGTCCGTTTCGCCGTGGCGGATCAGCGTCAGGATCATTTCAGCTCCTCCGTCAGTCCGCAGAACACACGCGTCACGCGCTCCGCTTTTCTCGCAAGCTGCTGCAAAAACGTCCCGTGGCGCTCGCGCCACTGCCGCTCGAAGGCCTCCATGGGCACCACGCCGCAGCCGATCTCGCGGGAGATCACGACGCTGTTTTCCAGAAGCGGCAGCCAGCGCTCCGGCGCCTCGTCGCGCTTCGTCAGCGCCTCCAGATGGGTATAGCAGCGGCAGCCGGGGCGCGGATCCTCCCGCGCAAGGTCGCAGACCTCCGCTGCCGGGATGTCATATTCGTGCATTGCCCAAGTCAGCTTTCCCTGATAGGCTCCGCCGATCACAAGCCGCATTTTCCTCACCTCACCAAAGCCCAGACTGCCGCGCCCGCCAGCTCTCCCAGCGTGAGCGCGAAGCCGGAAATATCGCCGGACATGCCGTCCAACTGCTGGAAGCCGTGCCAGACCGCAAGCCAATAGCCCGCGGCCGCGCCCAAGGGCGCAAAGCTGCCGTCCAGCAGCAGCGGCAGAGCAACACTGACCGTCAGGAGCACGCACAGCGCGGCGGTGCAGCCGCCGTGCGGCTTTTCCATGACCGCATACTGGCTCGTTCCCATGGGGCGAAGCGCGCGCACCGCAAGTGCCGCGCTGGCGCGGCTCGCCGCCGGGATGCACAGAAGGCCGAGCCAGCTTCCGCTCTCCGCCGAGAGAAAAGCGCTCCACTGCGCCAGCGCCAGCAGCACCATGCAGATGACCGCGAAGGCGCCGCAGTGCGAATCCTTGAGGATTTTCCGGCGCGTTTCCAGATCGCGGCGCGAAAGGACGGCGTCGCAGACATCCATGTACCCATCCAGATGCAGGAAACCGGTCACGAGCCACGGCGCGGCGGCAAGCAGCGCCGCGTGCAGCGTCTCCGGCAGCGGCAGGAAGTATACGCCCACCCACACGCCGCCGACGATCAGGCCGATCAGCGGCAGGCACACGAGCATCTTCTCCCGCGCCTTTTCATTCCAACGGCGCAGCGGACAGGGGATCGCCAGAAACATCCCCCACGCCATGCCGAAGCCGTCAAGCCAATTCCCCATCCGGCAGTTCTCCTTTCCAGACATACAGTTTTCCCGCAGCAAGCTCCGCCACCACGTCAAATTCCGCGGCAAGCGTCCGGCAGATCTCCGCCAGTCCCCGGCGGTAAGCCTCCGTCGTTTCGTCATACACCGCGCCGTCGCGCCAGATCTCGTCACAGACGCAGACAAAGTGCGCAAAATATCCGCTGACCGCGCGCAGCTCCTGCGCCGTGCGCTCCGGGGCGGAGCGGTCGACCGCCCCGTCCCGAAACATCTCGCAGGCAAGGCAGGCCGTCACGCTGTCAAACAAAACCGTCCCCCGCGGGCAGAGCGCCGGAAGCACGCCGGAAAGCGCGCGTCCGCGCTCCACGGTTTCAAAGCCCCAGCCCGCGCGGTCGGCGCGGTGCCGCGCGATGCGCGCGCGATCCTCCTCGTCCACCGGCTCCATCGTCGCCCAGTAGTACAGGGGATTTTCTGCGGCAAGATGCTTCGTCAGACGCTGGGCGCTCGTGCTCTTGCCGCTCTTGCTGCCGCCCAGAAGCAAAATTCTCATGGCCGCTTCACCGTAAAACTGTCGGCCGCGCGGATGGGGTCGAGGTAGTCGTCCTGGATGGCCGCCTCGGCAAAGGTCGCCATCCCGGACATCGCCGCGCAGGCAGCCTTCAAAATCTGGAAAAACACCGGGCAGCCGCTGCCCTCGCCCAGCCGCATCTCCAGAAGCAGGCAGGGCTCCAGCCCCAGCTCCTGCGCCGCAAGGCGGTAGCCGATTTCGTAGGAGGCGTGGGACAGGAAGAGGTAATCGCGCACCTTCGGGCACAGCCGCACCGCGCAGAGCGCCGCGACGGCGGAAATATACCCGTCCACGACGGCGGGGATATGCGCCGCCGCGCAGCCGAGAAAGGCGCCGGTCATGGCCGCCAGATCCAGCCCGCCCACGGCGGCAAGCACGCCGACGGGGTCGGCAGCGTCCGGGCGGTGCAGCGCCAGCGCCTGCGCGATGACCTGCTTCTTCTTGGCAAAGGCCGCGTCCGTCAGGCCGCCGCCACGCCCGGTGACCGTCTCCGGGCTGCTTTCCGTGAGGGCGGCCAGCACCGCGGCGGAGGTGGTCGTGTTGCCGATGCCCATCTCTCCGATGCCCACAGTCTGCACGCCGTCGGCCGCCGCCTGCCCCGCCAGACGGATCCCGACGGCGATGGCGTCCAGCGTCTCCTGCCGGGTCATGGCAGACTCTCTTGCGATATTCCCCGTGGAGCGGCGGAGCTTGCAGTCCAGAACGCCGGGAATCGTCCGGTCGGTGTCGATGCCGACGTCCGCAACGACGACCTCGTTGCCGAAATAGTGCGCGAGCGCGGACATCCCCGTGACGTGCCGCGTCATGTTGATCACCTGCGACAGCGTCACCGAAGGCGGTGCGGAGGAAACGCCCTCCGCCACCACGCCGTTATCGGCGGCAAAGACCAGCACCCGGCATTTTTCCACCCGCGGGCAGACCTCGCCCGTGATGCCGGCCAGCCGGACGGCATAGTCCTCCAGCCGGCCGAGGCTCCCCGGCGGCTTGGCAAGCTCTGCCTGACGCCGGCGCGCGCGGTCCATGCAGGCCGCATCCGGCGGGGTGATCTTCGTTAGATATTCTGTCAGTTCATTCTGTGTCATGCTTCTTCCTCTTCCAACCAGCGCAGCGACGCGGCGCAGTCCTGCGTTTCTATGGTATAGCTTGCCTGCGGGCAGAGCCGCTGCGCCTCATCCAGCAGCCGCGCCATGGGAATCCTCCCCGCGCCGAGCGCGGCGTGCAGATCGTCCTGCCCTTCATTATTATGCACATGCAGATGTCGCAGCCACGGCGCCATGGGCGCGAGCCACTGAAACGGCGGGAGGCTGCTGACGCAGGTGTTCGCGTGCCCTACGTCGAGGCACAGCCCCAGCCGTGGGTCGTCCACCTGCCGGACGATCTCGACGAGCGTCTCCGGCGAAGGCTCCATCACGTTTTCCAGCGCAAGTGTCATATTCTGCGGCACCTCGCGCAAAAATTCCTTCCAGAATTCCACGCTCTGCGCCACATACCACTCCGGGAAATAGACGTGCGGCTGGAAGCCGCCGTGTACCACGATATGGGTAACGCCGAGCTGCTGCGCGACCGCAAGCGTCTGGCGGAAGCGCGTCAGCACCACCTGCCGCACCATGGGGTCGATCGCGCAGGGCGCCAACTCCGCAAAGGGCGCGTGCAGCCAGAACCTTGAAATGCCCTGCATCTGCTCCCGCGCCGCCGCAAGCTGCGCCGCATCCTCCAGATTCGGCGCGTAGGAAAACAGGGTCAGCTCCAATCCCAGCCCGCGCTCCCGCGCAAGCTGCGGCGCACGGGCGTCCATGCCGGAGAGGAAGAGCTTTTCCTGCGGTATTTTTTTCATGTTCCCGGCCTCCTCTAAAAACTTTCGTTATACCGGCGGCTTTCCCGCCGCGGCGGGACACAGGACCGAAGCGTAAAACATTCCGTTCCTTGCCTCAAAGCGGCAGGTACCGCCGTACTGCGCAGCGATGCTCCTGACCGACTGCGTGCCGAGGCCCAGCCCTCTGTGCTTGGTCGAAACGAGCCGCCCGCCCGCGCGCTTCAGCTCGCCGGTGTAGGTGTTGTCCACCGTCAGGCAGAGGGAACCGCCGTCCGCGTTGGCCCGGACGATGATCTTCCGATCCTCCACAGGCTCCGCCTTGCAGGCGTCCAGCGCGTTTTCCAGCAGATTGCCGAGCAGGACCGAAATGTCCGTTTCCGGGATGCCGAGCTCCTGCGGCAGGTCTGTTTTTACGATATAGTCGATGTCGTTGTCCTTCGCCTGCTGGGCGAAATAGAGCAGAACGGCGTTGGCCGCCGCGTTGCCGCAGAAGCGCACGAGCGAATCGTCCGGCAGGCTGACGCTGTAGCGGTTCAGATATTCGCTGAGCGCAGCATAGTCCCCCTCGGCCAGATATTCCTGCATCAGGGCGATATGGTGGCGCACGTCGTGCTTCGCGCGGCGCGCCTCGGTGATCCTCTCCTGCAAATTCCCGTACTGCACCGCCTGCATGGTGAGCTGGTGATTCCGCTCCGTCAGCTCCAGCGTTTTGTTCTGCTCCAGGACCAGCCGCGTGACGACATAGTAGATCAGGCAGGCGCCGATGTTGACGATCAGCAGAAACAGCGCATTCTTCGGCCGCAGCGCGACCTCCAGACTCGACCGGGTAGCGTTGCCGTAAATAGCATAGTACCACATGATATAGAACGTCGCAGGGATCAGCCAGAGATAGCGCCATGCAAAGCCGGAGGGTTCCTTCTCCACCGCGGGGGTGTAGACATTTTTAATATAGAAAAACAGCGGGACGGCGATGATCATCTCGATGAGAAACAGCATCAGCGAAAAGGACCAGCGGTAGCTCTGCACGGCGAGCGCCGGGAAGAGCAGCCCTTCGGTGCTTTTTGCGCCGATCACCGCGAGATTTGCAAGGTTGGAGATCATCAGCAGGGTGAAAAAGGTCTTGCCGGGGCGTTTTTTCACCGCAGCGAAATAAAACACCGCGTATAGGATCGTGCTGATCGCACTGATCTTGCCTGCGCTTTTCCCCGGTGCGAAGGCCGCCCACGCGCCGAGCAGGAGCTGGGCAAACGTGACAAGGACGATGAGCGCCGCCGTGACCCGCCCGGAAAACCGCAGACAGCGGCGGAAGGGATACAGCGCCAGCGCCAGAAAGGGCAGAAAATTCAGCAGAGAATAGACGGCAACCTCTGCAATTCGGTAGATCGGCGGCATCAGCGCTCCCCGTCCTTTCTCAGAAGATCGAAGCGGAAGGAGGAATAGGCCTCGGAAACCTCTTTTGCCTTGCGGCGGCTGATGGGGACGCGCGTGCCGTCGCTCATGGTGAAGGTATCCATATTTTGTGCCGTTACCTCGTAAAAATTAATCAGCAAGCCCTTGGACGGGCAGAAAAAATAGGGATAGGCGCACAGAAGTGCTTCAATTTCCGAAAAACTCGCCCGGACCGTCACGTCTCCGCCGCGCTTGCAGTGCAGCGTCACCCGGTGCGCGGCAGCGTCCGCATAGATCACGTCGCGAAGCGCCACAGACGTGCCGTCGGGCAGGCGGACGGTGCGCAGCTTTTCCATTTCCGCAAGGTCGAGCCGGTCGAGCATCGCCTTGAGGCGCTCGCGGCCGAAGGGCTTGCGCAGATAGTAGCAGGCATTCACCTCATAGCTCTCGCTGGCAAATTCATTGCTCGTCGTGCAGAAAACGAGCTTGACCTGTCCGTCCGTTTCCCGGATCTTCCGCGCGACGTCCATGCCGGTGAGGCTTTCCATGAAAATATCCAGCAGGATGACGTCAAAGCGCCCCGCTTCCCAGCCGGCCAAAAAATCCTCGCCGCTCGGAAATACGGCGATCCCGGCGGAATTTCCCAGCAGATCATTCAGACAATCCCGCAGGCGTGTCCGCATCTGCGCGTCGTCATCCACAATGGCGATCCTCAATTTCATGCACCTCCTTCCGCAGCAGTTTTTCTCTGATTATAGCATAGTTCCCCGAAAAAACAAGAAAAGCCGCTCTGAAAACCCAAACTGTCAAAAAACTATCTGCCCGAAAATTTCGGAGGGAAGAAAAGAGGAATACTACGTTTTTTGATTTTGAAAATCAAAAAACACGTGCGCTTTGCGCACTGAGGGCACGCTGTTGGCGTGCCCTCTCGTCTTGTGCAGAATTTGACGCGCCGCAGGCGCTATAAAAAGCCTGCGGCTTTTTATGAAATTCTAGTATGAAAGGAAACCGTCACACCGAGCCGCAGCGAGGCGTTTCGGAGCGCAACCGCCGCAAAGCGGCGGCTCTTAGCGCGGAGATGGGTTCCCTTTCGCGTTCAATCACCCGCCGCAGCGACCAAAATTGCAAAATAATACTACAAAAATTGATTTTGCAATTTTGCAGGCAGCTTGTCCCCAAAGTCCTTTTGGACTTTGGGGACAAGCTGAAACTCCGCCGCAGCGTTTGCTGCGGCGGAGTTCACCGGTACAAGCTCAGGGGTTAAAGTTTTAATAGGCTGTCCGGTGCATACTGCATAAATTCGATCTGGTTGCCCTCCGGGTCGGCGAGAAACGCCGCCCACGAACCGTCAAAGGCGACGGAATCGTCTACCCTTCTCCGGCAGGGGATGCCGCGGCGGTCGAGGTCGCGATAGGCTTCGTGGCGTGCGTCCATTTCCAGACAGTTGTGCCAGTGCGACTGCACGCCCTTGACATTCCGCCCGTCATAGCCGCCCTCGGCGCGGATGAGCTCGATGAGTTGCCCCGTGGGCAGGTGGTAGAACACGATGCGCGTCTGTCCGTCCTCGCCGGGCACGGCGCAGACCTCCGGCAGCTGCAAGTCCTTTTCGTAAAACGCGCGCTCGCGCTGCATATCCCCGACGCGCAGGCCGACATGGCCGATGCCGACGTACTTCATTCAGTCCCCGCTGCGGATCGCCGCAAGAATTCCGCGGAAATACGCGACCGCCTTGACATAGCGGTGATAGTCCTTCTCGCCGAATTCATATTCGACGATGCCGTCGCAGTCATAGCCGCTCCGGTCGATCGCGCGGAGCAGGCGCGTCAGCCGGCTGTCGCCCTCTCCCACGTTGGCAAAGGCGCAGTGCGCCGTCTCCTGGAAGGTCTTGCAGCCCGCGGCCGCCTTCGTGTTGACGTCGCGCAGATGGAAATAGCGGAAGCGCGCGGGATATTTTTCAATGTAGGCCACTGGATCGAAGCCCGCCGCAGTCACCCAGCCGGTGTCCATGGCAAACTGTAGGTCGGGGGCAAAGTTCAGCAGCGCCTCATAGAACGCAGCGTTGTTCTTGAATTCCCACAGATGGTTGTGATAGCGGATCGTCACGCCAAAGTCCTTCCGGATCCGCAGCACGACCTCGTTGAGCGCCTGCGCCGCCTTCTTCTGCTCTTCCGGTACAAGCAGGCGCGCATCGCCCAGATCCGGCTCGTCGAAGGCCACCATGCCGGAGGAGATCAGGCTGCCGCAGCCGACCGCCGCCGCAAGGCGCGCGGGCGCGGCATAGGCCTCATAGACCTTCTGCGGGTCGTCCAGCAGATCGGAGATCTTCAGCAGGGTGTGGATGCCCGCCAGCGTAACCCCGCTCTTTTCCAGCGCCGTGCGCAGCTCCTCGGCGCGGTCCGTGCCGAAAAAGCGCGCGCCGATCTCCACGATCTCGCTGCCGGTCAGGCTGATCAGCTTCAGGGTGTTTTCCAGATCCGTTGCGATTGCCTCAGCGTAGAGCACGCAGTGACTTCCAAGACGTATCATAAGGGTTCCTCCTTTGTTATTGCATGAGCGGCCGCAGCAGGGCCTGCGATTTCTTCAGGCCGTCCAGGACTCTGTCCAGACTGCCCTCGTACTGCTTGTCCTCGTGTTCGATGCTGATCGTTCCGTCGTAGCCGCAGCGGCGCAGCTCGCCGATCAGACGCGCCCAGTCGATGTCGCCGTGGCCGGGAATTCTTGCGCTCCACCAGCGGAAATCCGTCAGGAAGCCGGTCTGCGCCAGAAGCGCCCGGTCGACGTGCATATCCTTGGCGTGGACGTGCAGAATGTGCGGAATAAACTCCTCGATGCAGGCATAGGGGTCAATAAACTGCCAGACCAGATGCGATGGGTCGAAGGCGAGGCCCACGGCCGGCGTTTTCAGCCGGTCGAAGATCATGCGCCACATGACGGGCGAAATCGCGATATTTCCCATGAGCGGGCAGTTTTCAAACGCGATGCGCACACCGCACTTCTCCGCCAGCTCGATCACCGGCAGGAAGGTCTCGACGACCTGATCCAGACTGTGCACCGGCGTGGCGCGGATGGAATCCGCGGAGTCGTAAATGCCCTCGGCAATTTTCTTGTTGATGCCGGTGGAGCTGACGACCTTATCCACGCCCAGCTCACCCGCAAAGACAATGCGCTTTTTCAGCTCCTCGATGTGGTGCTGCGCCTCTTCCCGGTCGGAGCTGAGATAGTTGCGGCAGTAGGTCAGCGCGCTGATCTTCATGTCATATTTCGCCAGTGTTTTCTCAAACAGCTCCCGGTCAAGGGGGAAGGTGGGGCCGACCTCCATCGCGTCAAAGCCGTTTTCCGAGGCCCAGCGGGTCACGGCCTCAAAATCCGTCATCCCGTACTTGACGAGGATGTTCGTCATAAAGCTAAGCTGCATCACCGCACCTCCTGCGCCAGCTTGTCCAGCCGCTCGGTTTCCTCCAGAATGGAAATGCCGTAATCCAGTCCGGTCGCCATGGTCTTTCCGGCGCGATAGGCGTCGATAAAGGCCGACACGCTCTCCGCGCAGGCAAGATAGGGAACCTCCGCCTCCGGCGCATTGTACCAGCAGGGGCGGGCGTTTTCCGCGAGCTTTGCTTCCATGGGGCCGTAGCCCTTGCCGGGCTGCCGCGCCTGAACATAGAGCCGGTCGGGCTCCGCCAGGCGGAAGCTCAGGATCGCATTGGCCGCCACGACCTCCAGCCGGCTGTCGACCGCGCCGACGCGGCTGAGCATCAGGCTGTACATTCCGCCGCCTTGCAGAGAGGCAAGCAGCATATCGCAGTCGTCGTTTTCCACCGGGCGCATCCCGTCCTTGCCGGCGCGCTCACGGATGAATGTCGCCTGCTTCAGGCAGGGCGCTTCCAGCACCGGCTGGTCGGTACCGAGAATGTAGCGCAGAAGATCCAGCGCATGGCTGCCGAAATCGCCCAGCGCGCCGGTGCCGGAGATCGCACGGACAAAGCGCCACTCCAGACCGATGCTCTCGTTGGCCAGACGGCTGCCACCCATATTATGCCGGATCATATAGATCCGGCCCGCATTCCCGGAGGCAAGATAGTCGTGCATCATGCGGATGCCGGGGATATAGCGGTAGTTGAGGTTCACCATGCTCTTTGCGGTGGTGTTCGCCATGGCGCCGCGAATTTTGGGAATGTCCGCGCCCGTGCTGCTGATGGGCTTTTCGCAGATCACACCGGTGTTTTCTTCCAGACATTTGCAGATATACTCCGCGTGTGTAAAATTCGGGGTGCAGATGCTGACGATGTCTGCATCGTGGATCAGCTTCTCCGCGGAATCGTAGCAGAGCTCCTTGCTGACGCCGAAGGCCTCGCACCACTGCTCCATGGCCTCGCGGGAAAGGTCATAAATGCCGATCAGTTCGACATCGTCATGATAACGAAAGCCGTTCAGATGGCCCTTGGAGATGCTCGTGGCGCGTCCCGTTCCGATAATACCGACCTTGATCATGCCTGCTCTCCCGTCCAGTCGAACACAACGCCCAGATAGTCAGGGTTGCCCTTGTCCAGCTCGCGGTAGACCTGCGGGGCATCCTCCGGCTTGACAACGTTTGTGATCAGGTTCTTCACCTTCAGCTTGCCGTCGCGGATCAGCTCAAGGACGATGCGCTCGTTGCGCTCGCAGGAATGCTTGACATAGGGCATCTGCTTCGCCGGCGACATCTGCTCGTGCGCGCCGACGACCTCCACGCGGTGGATAAAGCGGTGGATGTGCTGCAAAAAGTGCGTCACATTGCCGGTATAATCGCCTCTGGGGCTTCCGAGCAGGATCAGACGGCCGTCCGGGGCAACATAGTCGATGATCTGGTCGATCACCTTGGGTACGCCCGTCGCGTCAATCACGGTAGAAGGCTTTCTGCCGTGGAAGACCTCCTGAATCGCCGCCATGGGATCCTCCAGCTTCCCGGAGTTCAGCGTATGCGCCACGCCGCAGGCCTCCGCAAGCGCTCTGCGGTCGTCGCTCAGGTCCATCGCCAGCACATTGGCGCCCTGCAATGCGGCAAGCTGAGAAACCGCGTTGCCGATCAGGCCCAGACCGTAGACCAGCACGTCGTCGCCCAGCTCGATCTTGGACATGCGCACGCCCGTCATGGCGATGGCAAACAGGCGCGCGATCGGCGCGTACAGCGGGTCAAGGCCCTCGGGCAGCTTGCAGTAGTTGTCCGTCAGCTTGACGTACTGCTTGCTCATGTGCTTGCCGCGGGTAAAGACCAGATCGCCCGGCTCGACGGTCGTCACGTCCTCCGCCTTGGCGATCACGCGGCCGACACAGCTGTAGCCCGGCGTTCCCGGCAGCTTGAACCATGCTTCCATGCCGCGGTAGCAGGCAGTTTCCGTACCCGCGCTGACCTGAGAATAGATCGTTTCGATCAGGAATTGCCCGGCGGGGATATTCTTCTCGTCGATCTCATCCATCTGCACCGAAAGCTCCTTCGGCGCAGTGATGCACAGTTTTTTGATTTTCTGCATTTTCGTGTCCTCCTTATTCGTGGCAATGGCCGTTATAGCCGTCGTAGCCCTCGTCTTTCATGCACAGGTGCACCGCGCCGAGCTTGAAGGCCTGCGGCAGGGCGAGAATGTTGGGATTCGGGCCGACATATTTCCGCTTCGCGTCTTCCAGCGCTTCCTCGAAGGTCGCGCGCGTCTTGAGTCCCATTCCGCGCGCAATGCCCGGCTCCTGCGCGCCCACGATGTAGATCGCCGAGGTGTTCATCTCTGCGATGTGCCCGCAGGACATCATCGAGAAGCCGTGGAAGGGATGGAAGGCGTTGCAGAAACGGTACTTGCGGATGTATTCCTCGTTCGTCGCAAAATACTCGCCGTAGCGGTTCATGTCCGGCAGGACGTTCATATAGTCGTGCTGGAACATCTCATAAAGCTCCCGCAGATACGGCCACCGCTCGTCGTGGAAATAGCCGTTGCAGACCGACGACACAATGAAAACGCACCGGTCGCTCAGGACGCGCTTGTGCCGGATGACCTGCGCCGAAAGCGCCTGCATCATCTGGATCGGGTTCGTGCCCATGCCGTTGCCGTAGTGGAAATTCTGCGGCATACCGAATACGACGACGTCGTACTTCTTTTCCGCAAAGGGAACATACGTCCGCTTGTCCGCGAGCTTCCACGACTCCGGCATCATCTCCGCGGCGTAGCCGGAGTAGACGGCGATCTGGCGGGAATAGGTATCGAGCACCGCGTCGCAGCAGAAGAAGGGATGCCCCATCTTCTTTTCCATGTGCATTCCGATCTCGTCGAACTTCGTGCGCATCATGCTGTGGCCGGAGACCGGCGTGAAGTCCGCGCGGTGCATCACGCTCGGCACATGGTGCGAGGCGATGGAGCGCCAGTGGGTGATGCCCGTCGCGCAGTGCTTGTAGCCGCCGGAATAGCCGCCGTAGGGGTTGCCCTGCACGTGGCCGATCAGGATGGGAATATCACAGTCGTAGACATATTTGTTCATCAGCACCGGGTCGCCGCGGTCCGTGCGGCCGAGGTCGACCATATGCGCCGCGTCCTCGGAATCGTGACTGTCGATCTGGTGCGTCCAGTAGAATTCGTTGAAAAGCTCCTCGCCCAGAATCTGCTGCATCTCCGCGACAGTCGCGCGGGGATGCAGGCCGTTGGAAATCAGAAGAAGAATGTCCTTCTTCTGCACGCCGCCGGCATACAGCTCGTCCAGGCAGGCCCGGATGGAAACCTTACGGTGCGCCGTGGGCTGGCAGCCGCCCTTGACGATGTCCGGGATGACGAACACCACGGTCTTGCCCGGCGCGGCCAGCTCCCGCAGGGGCGCCATGCCGATGGGGTGACGGAGGCTCTCCAGCGTCGCCTCATAGAGGCTGTCCCAGTCCTGCGGCAGGCAGGGCGGGTCGGCGATCGTCTGGCCGGGGATGAAAATGTCCGTGCTCTCCGGCAGATTCGCGCTCATCATGCCATTGCCGTATTCAAAATCCAGTTTCATTGCTTCTGCTCCTTTCCCAGATAGATGCGGATGATCTCCAGATATTCCTCCGGATAGAATCCGATCTCGCCCTGAAAGCGCGTCAGCGCGATCAGGCCGCCGTCGATCTCCGGAATCTGCGCAAGCATCGCAGCGTTCTCTTTTTTCAGGCCGCCGCCGTAGACGACGTCCATGCCGCCCGTGGCCTGCTTGACAAAGCGGGCGATCTTGGTGATATAGTCCGCGTCCGCGGGGGTCTTGCCCGGCCCGATGGACCAGACCGGCTCATAGCCGATGACCACACGGCTCTGATCCACGCCGGCAAGGCCCACAGAGAGCTGTTCGCCCAGAACCTCCTGCCAGCGCTCCTGCTCCTCGCTCTTTTCCCCGATGCAGTAGAGCACCTTCAGCCCGGCGTCGACCGCGCGGCGGATCTCCTGATTCAGAATCCGGTTCACTGCCGCCGGGTCTGTCACGCCCGCTTCGCGGAGGATGCCGGCCTTGTCCTCGCGCTCCTCGCAGTGGCCGATGAGGACATGGGAGCAGCCGGCCGCGGCCAGAATGTTGGCCGGGCGGTTCGTGGTAAACGCGCCGAAATTGGCGCCGACGGCCGTGTCCGCACGGTACGCGCCCTGCGCGCCGATCTGCACGGGGCTGTCCTCCTGCCGGGCGGACACCGCCTGCAAAAGGTGCATCTCCGGGAAGAACTGGACAAACTCCGCGTCCCCCGCGAGGGGGCGCAGGCCCTCCTGCGTCTGCGTCACAATGGCGTGCGCCCAGCGGTCGAGGGGAGCAAGGCGGTTCACGCCGCCCAGCTCCACGGGAACGTCAAAGCGCTTGAGATTCAGATATAAATGTTTCATGCTACCTCCGTTTTACAAAAACGCGTACTGCCGCGGAAGCTCGTCCATCAGCGGCGCGGCATAGTCAAAGAACGCATCGGAAATGCCGAAGTCCTCCGTGATCCACTCCTGCGGGAAGCACTTTTCCACGTTTGCGACGTTCGTCAGCGGGGTCAGGAACAGCTCGCTGCGATATGCCCCGCTGCGGTCGGCGCGGATGGCGACCATGCTGCCGCTCTCCCCGCGCAGCGCGGCCTTCAGGCCGTAGCTGCCGACCTCGTAGGCCTCCCGGCGATCGACCGCGGAGGCATAGGGAATGCTCGTTCTGCCGAGCAGGCCGGGCTTTTCCGCGCGGGCCTTGACGCCCAGCTCCTGCATCAGGCGGTCGGCAAGATACTGCGCCGCTCCGCCGGCGACCGTGTGGCCGAAACCGTCGACGATCCCCGTGCTGGCAAGGGGCTTGCCATCCATGCCGCAGACGCCCTCGCTCACGCAGATCAGAAGCCCCTTGCCCTTTGCAAAGCGGCGCTCCGCCGCTGCAAGGAGCTTTTTCTCGTCGACCGGCTGCTCCGGCAGGCAGACAAGCTGCTCGCAGTGCGTCGCACGGCTTGCCCATGCGCTCGCGGCAGTGACCCAGCCCGCGTTTCTTCCCATCAGCTCCAGAACGATCACATGAATGGGAAGTGCCGCGGCGTCCAGCGCCAGCTCGGCCGCGTTCACAGCGGCATAGCGCGCCGCGCTGCCGAAGCCGGGGCAGTGATCCGTCACCGCAAGGTCGTTGTCCATGGTCTTGGGAATGCCGATCACACGCAGGTCGAGGCCTTCGCGCAGGGCCATGGCATGGATCTTCTGGCAGGTGTCCATGGAATCGTTGCCGCCGTTATAGAAGAAGCAGTCGATCTCATGCTTTTTCAGGCATTGCAGGATGACGGGATAGTCCGCCTCGCCGAGCTTGCGGCGGCAGGAGCCGATCGCGGAGGCCGGCGTGTAAGCCAGCCGCCGGACGGTTTCGGCGGGAACGTCCGTCAGGTCGATGAGGTCGTCCTTCAGGATGCCCTCGACGCCGTGGCGGGCGGCGTAAATTCTGCCGACCTGCCCGGATTCGCGCGCCGCTTCGATGATCCCCTGCAAGGAGCTGTTGATGACCGCCGTCGGGCCGCCGCCGTGCGCAATCAGAATATTTTTCATGCTCAGTTCCTCTCGGCCTTGCGGTAGCGCTCGGCCATTTCTTCCAGGGAAACGTTCTCCACCAGCGGCGCCTTGCCGACGGAATCAAAGTTCACGATCAGCGTGCCGACGACCTCGCGCACACCGCGCTCGATGCAGTCGACGACCTTCGCCACATCGGCATCCGGCACATTGCCATACATCACGGTGTCCATGAGCGGCGGCAGGAAAACGCGCGGGTCAAAGTCGGAACGCTTCTCGTCGAGCAGCTTCCAGACCGGGCCGATGCTCAGGCTCTCGCGCAGCGCAGGTTCGTCGCGGAACAGCTCGCGCAGATTGCGCGTGACAGCCAGACGGATGTCCGTGTCCACATTGATCTTGGCAATGCCGAGCTTGGAGACCTCCACGAGCTGCTCCTTCGGGATGCCGTAGGCATTGTGGATGTCGCCGCCAAGGGCGTTGATCTCATTGACGATATACTGCGGAACGGTGGAGGAACCGTGGCTGACAAGCGCGCAGAAGATCCCCTCGTGCAGCAGGCACTCCTTCGTGGCGATCGCGATCTGCTTGCGGATGACCGCGTTTTTGCCCTTGTTGGCGCCGTGCTTTGTGCCGTAGCTGATGGCCAGCGCATCCACGCCGGTCTTTTTGATGAATTCCACCGCATCGAGCGGATTGGTATAGGAGGAGGTCGCGCTGAACACATGATCCTCCACACCGGCCAGAACGCCCAGCTCGCCCTCGACCGTCACGCCTCTGGCGTGCGCCAGCTTGACGACCTCGCGCGTCAGCTCGATGTTCTCCGCGAAGGGAAGCGAGGAGCCGTCGATCATGACGCTGGTATAGCCGCCGTCCATCGCGGCGACGCAGGAATCGACCGTCTTGCCGTGGTCAAGATGCAGCGCCACGGGGATGGGGCTGTTTTCCGCAAACTGTTTGACCGCCCTGGCGATGTTGTTCGCGCCGCGCTTTTTGTCCTCCAGCGTGCCGTTGGCGAAATCCGTACGGCCGCCCATAAAGGCGTTGGCCAGATCTGCGCCCTGAATGATCGCGGCGGAGCGGAAGGTCTCGTGGATCTCAATGACGGCCTTGGCCTGCGCGACGGCGTTGACGTTGAACGCGCCCTGCGCGTAGTTATATTTTTCTGTAGCCTCCAGAATGGCTCTCATGGGAACAAGTGGCATAGGGTTACCTCCAGATTATTTACCGAGTTTTTCAAACATCAGGGTCTTGTATGCTTCCACACCGGGCTGGTCAAAGGGGTTCACCCCCAGCAGGCGGCCGGAGAGGTAGCAGGAAAATTCAAAGAAATAGAACAGCTGGCCAAAATGATAAGCGTCCAGCTCATCCAGATTGAAGCGCAGGCAAGGCACCTTCGTGCTGTGCGCGGCGATCGTGGCTTCAAAGGCGACGCGGTTGATCTCCGCAAAGTCCATCGCGCCCAGATACTCAAAGCCGTCCTGCACGGCATCCTTCGGCAGGGGGAAGGACGTTTTCTGCTTCTTCACATACAGGAAGGATTCAAAAAGATCGGGATAGCCGTCCTGCACATACTGGCCGACGGAGTGAAGATCCTCCGAATACTCCGAGGCCGTCGGATACAGGCCGCGGCCCTGCTTTCCCTCGCTCTCGGCGAAGAGCTGGACCCACCACTTGTAGAACCAGCGGAGCTGAGGCTCAAAGGAGGAAAGCATTTCCACGCGGTAGCCGCGGCGGTACAGGAGATTCCGGATCACGGCATAGCGCAGGGCGATGTTCTCCCCGGCACCCTCCCGCAGGAGGCGGCTGCGCATGTCCGCAGCGCCCTGCACGAGCGCGCGGATGTCCACCCCCGCGGCCGCCATTGGCAGAAGGCCGACGCTGCTGACCGCCGTGAAGCGCCCGCCGATGTCCGTGGCAAAGGGCAGGAAGCGGATGCCGTTTTCTTTGCACAGCGCCTCCATGCTGCTGCCCGACGTCCCGATGGCGAGGATGCGCCGTGCGTATGCCGCGCCGTAACGCCCGCGCAGGTAGGCGCGGAAGGAGCGGAAGGCAATACCCGGCTCCAGCGTTTCAAAATTTTTCGCAATAACGATGCAGTACACCGACCGGCCTTCGCACCGCGCGATCGCCTTGTCGATGGTATAGGGCGAGGTGGAGTTGCCGGCATAGACGACCTCCAGCCTGCTCCCCAGCGCTTTGATCACGGCGCGGGCGGCGTTGTTCGAGCCGCCGACGCCCAGAAGCACCAGAACCTCCGCGTTTTCGCGGATCTCCTCACCCAGCGCGCAAAACTGCGCCAGTTTTTCTTCCGAGGCCCATTTTTCCGGGTCGTGCCAGCCGAGGCTGCCCTCGTACTCGGCCTCGCCCCGCTGCGCGCGGGCAAGCAGGGCTTCATTGCTCCGCATGGCCTCTTCCACATCCGCCTGCGGCAGATAGGCTTCAATGTAATTCGACTCCGGCTGGATCATTTTCTTCCTCCTGTAGGGCGATTGCCGCTTTCATCACATTGTTTTCGTTGATCTCGTCGCCCGTGAGCTCCGCCGTGATCTTCCCCTCGGAAATGACGATGCAGCGGTCGCTCATGGAAATCAGCTCCGGCATATCGGAGGAAACCATAACAATGGAAACGCCGCGCTTGGTCAGGTCGTTCATGATCTGGTAGAAGTCTGCCTTCGTGCCCACGTCGACGCCCTTGGTCGGCTCGTCGATGAAGAGAATTTCGGGGTCGGCTGTCAGCCACTTGCCCAAAATCACCTTCTGCTGGTTGCCGCCGGAGAGCTGGAAGAGCTTTGTTTCCATGGAGGGCGCCTTGATGCGCAGCTGGGAAAACTGCTTCTTTGCCAGTTCCTTTTCCAGCTTCCGCTTCATGAACACCCTGCCCGACAGCTTCCGCAGGCTGGCGATCGACATATTTTCGCGGATGGAAAGCATGCTGATATAGCCGGTGAGCTTGCGCTCCTCGGTGATAAAGCCGATGCCGTGGCGGATGGCATCGAGAGGATGGCGGATGCGGACCTTTTTCCCGTCGATGTAAACTTCCTTCTTGACATTGGAATACTGGCCGAAGATCGCGCCCAGCGCCTCGCTCCGGCCTGCACCGACCAGACCGCCGATGCCGAGGATCTCTCCCTTGTTGAGGTGGAAGCTGATGTCCTCGATGATATTCTTGCCGCGGATGTTCGGATGCGGGACGGTCAGATGCTCCACGCGCAGAACTTCCCCGCCGATCTCCGTCTTTTCCTTCGGATAGAGGTTTTCGACCTTGCGGCCGACCATGTCCTCAATGAGCGTCTGCTCCTTGATGTTCTCAATGTCGTTGTCCGAGATCGTCTGGCCGTCGCGGATGACGGTGACACGGTCGCAGATGCGGTAGACCTCGTCGAGCTTGTGGCTGATATAGATCACGGAGATCCCACGCTCCCGCAGGCGGTCCAGCAGGTCCATGAGAACATCCACCTCGCGCTCGGTCAGGGCGGAGGTCGGCTCGTCCATGATCAGGATCTTGGGATTTTTCGCGCAGGCGCGCATGATCGCCAGAAGCTGCATCTGGCCGCTGTTGAGCAGGCGCACGTGCGTCTTCGGAGAGATCGGGAACTGGATCTCCTTAAGCAGCTCCTCCGCCTGTGCATAGAGCTTCGGATAATCCACAATGCTGTGCGCCTTCATCGGCAGGTTGCCGACGAAAAGATTTTCCGCAACGGACAGGTCGAGGATCATGTTCAGCTCCTGATAGACCATCTCGATTCCGTGCTTCTGCGCGTCCTCCACGCAGGTAAAGCGCACCGGCTGACCGTCGATCAGAATTTCACCCTCATATTCCTTTGCGCTGTAGCTGCCGGAGAGCACCTTCATCAGGGTACTCTTGCCCGCGCCGTTTTCGCCGCAGATACCGAGGATCTCTCCCTTTCCCAGACGGATACAGACGTTGCTCAGCGCAAGAACACCCGGAAACCGCTTCGTCACGTTGCGCATTTCAAGGATCGTATCTTTCATAGCCGCACCGCCTTATTTCAGACCGCCGCCGCTTCTGTCGTTGCGGACCTTGTCCAGAACCAGAGCAATGATCAGGATCGTGCCGAACACGAGATTCTGCCAGTAGGAGGAGACGTGCATCAGCACGAGGCCGTTATTGATCGAGGCGAGCAGCAGGCAGCCGAACAGGGAGCCGAACACGCTGCCGACGCCGCCGGAGAAGGACGTGCCGCCGATGATGATCGCCGCCATGATCGTCATTTCCGTGCCCGCACCGGCATTGGACTGCGCCGCATTGAAGCGGGAGGCATAGAGCACGCCGGCCAGCGCGGCGAAGATGGAAACCGTGATATGGACGATCGTCTGCACCTTGATCACGTTGATGCCCGCAAGGCGCGCGGTTTCCTTATTGCCGCCGGTCGCATAAATTTCACGGCCGAGGCGTGTGTATTTCAGAAGCAGATGGAACAGAACGCCCAGAACCAGCGCAAACACGATGGTGAAATAGACGGAACCGAAGAGCTTGCCCTGACCGAGCCTGGTGAAGGCCTCCGGGAAGCCCGTGATGGGGTTGCCGAGCGTGGTCACCATGACGACGCCGTTGATCACGTATTGCAGGCCGAGCGTGATGATAAAGGGGGGAAGCTGAATTTTCAGGACGATGATGCACTTGACGATGCCGACGATCAGACCGGCTGCCAGGCCCAGCAGGATGGAAGGGACGATCCCCCAGTGAAGCGAGGTCATGCCCCACGCGCAGGCGACGCCGCCCAGCGCCGTCGTCGCGCCGACGGAGAGGTCGCGCACGCTGGTCAGCATCAGGCAGGTCAGCGGCGCGGCAATGATGAAGGTAAAGCTGGCGGCGCGGCAGACGTCGATCAGGTTGGCCGTCGCAAAGAAATTCGGGTTATTGAAGGCAATGACAATATAAAGAATGATCATCGGAATGATCGCACCCATTTCGCGGGCGGAGATCACTTTCTTGCCGAAATTCGCGAGCTTGCTCTGTGTTTTCATAAAGGCTCCTTGTTTCGCGGTTTTTTACCGTATTTTTTAAGCAGAAAGGCGGGACGGTTGTATCGTCCCGCCTTTGCGTGTAAGTATCAGCCGATGAGTTCAATTCCGAAGCGTTCGGCGTACTCCTTGGCGTTGTCCTTCGTGATGACGGAGGGCTCCGGAGCGCTGACCGTTTCGACATCCTCGCCGTAGTAGTAGGCGACGGCGTTCATGGTGGCCTGATAACCCATGTCGTAGTACTCCCAGTTGACGAGCTTGTCGATGCCGCCGTTCAGGACCGCGTTGATGCAGTCGCCGGAGTTGGCCTCGACCAGAACATACAGGTCGTCGTCCAGATCGTTTTCCATGACATAGGTGCCGACGCCGAGGCCGGAGGTCGCGTCATAGCAGATGATGCAGTTGATTTCCGGGTAGGCTCGCAGCGTGGAGGCAGTCACGTCCGCACCCGCGATGGCGTCGCCCTGCGCAAATTCCGTGTCGACCAGCTTGGCATTGCCGCGCTTGTCGCAGAAGGCGTTGATGGAAGCGACAAACGCATCCGTCTTTACCCCGGCGTTCGTACCGATCAGGAGAATATTGAGCTGTTCGTCCGGCTTCGCCAGCGCCTCAAGTTCTGCGCAGAAGCGGTCGCCCATGACCTCATAGGTCGGCGCGACCTGGACGTCGACGCAGTCACTGTAGTTGCCGAGGCAGGCCGTAACGATGCCCTTGGCGCGCATCTCATCGCAGATGCCCTTGAAGATGCTGGGGTCGGAATACGCACCCATGACAATATCTGCGCCGTTGGTGATGGCGGTGTTCGTCAGCTCGAGAACCTCGGAGTTGTTGAAGGGAGTCTGCGGGGCGATGAAGTAGCCCTCAATGCCGAGTTCCTTGATGGCGGCTTCAAAGCCCTCTTTGGACTGGTTCCACGCAAGACCGCCGGTGCGCGGCCCGACATAATAGAATACAGGGGGATCTTTTTCCGTCTTGGAGGGTTCGGAAGTGTCGCCGGACGGCGTGGCAGACGGATCATTGCTGGGTTCCGTGGGCTTCTCTTCCCCGGCGCAGCCGACAAACAGGCAGGCTGCCAGAGAGAGAACAAGAAGCAAAGCGATGAGTTTTTTCATTTGTAGTTGTTCCTCCTATGATGTTTCTTCTCCCCGGTTGCACGGCAAGCGCTATACCATAACGTACCGGAGAGCCGTTCTGCGACGCTTTTGTTTATTAATTAATTTTATTAATTAATTAGGAAAAACAAAAGAATCATCGCTGATCACGCTTTCATTATATGTAAGCCCATCGTTTTTGTCAACAGATTTCCGAAGTCTTTGACCAATTTTGTCGATAGTGCATAGTTTCTTTCCGATTTTTTATACAATATGTCAAGATTCCCGTTGCATCGCTTGATTAATTAATCATTTTAATTGATATTTGCACGCATTTCGTACGGCAGACCGCACGTTTCGCTCTCTCCGGTCGGCATTTCTCGATTTTCCACGATATATGGAAATATTTTTCATAAAATACTTGCATTTTTTAATTTTTTAAATTAATATAGAAATAGAATCGCATGGGAACGGAGAAGAAGCATGAACGGAAAAGGCAGCAATCTGACCATTGTCAAAGAGAAAAACCTCCGGCTGATCCGCCGGATCCTATATGAAAAGAGCCCCATCTCCCGCGCCGAGATCGCCCAGCAGATGGAACTGTCCCTGCCGACCATCACAACGAACGTCGCGCGGCTGCTCTCTGCGGGAATTCTGCGCGAGTTGCAGACGGACGCCGATTCCTCCGCGCCGGGCCGCCGCCCGGTCCTGCTGGAATATACCACGGACTTCGGCTATTTCGTCGGCGTTGATCTGAGTCCGTATATGACCTACATTGCCCTGACCGACCTACGCGGGAACGTCCTTGCGCAGGACAGCGCCCCGGCGGCTGAGGAGGACTACGCGCAGATGCTGGAGCATCTGTCCGCGACGATCGACCGCTTTATTGAGTCAAGCACCGTCCCGCGCGCGAAAATTCTCGGCGTCGGCGTCTGCCTGCCGGGCTTTATTGAAGCCGACAGCGGCCTTGTCCGCAACAATCGCCGCCGCGACTGGAACAACCGCCTCTTCGCCGCGGATCTGCAGACCCTGCTCTCCCTGCCGGTGCGCATTGAAAACAATGTGCGCGCGCGCGCCATTGGCTGCGAGCTGTTCCAGCGGGAATTCGACGCAGACCCACTCCTTTATTATTACGTTTCCCGCGGCCTCGGCTGCTCTCTGATCCTGAACAAAGAGGTGCTCTACGGCGCCTCCGCGGGCGCGGGCGAGATCGGTCACACCATCGTCGACCCCAACGGCCCCATCTGCGACACCTGCGGAAACCGCGGCTGTCTGGACGCGGTCGCCAGCGAAAACGCCATCCGCAAGCAGTGCCGCCAGCTCATGTCCGCCGGAATTCCCACGCTTCTGACCATGCTCTGTGAAAACCCGGAGAACCCGACGATAGAAGAAATTCTGAAGGCGCAGGCCTGCAACGACAAGCTCGTCTGCGGCGTGCTGTCCGACGCCATCGGCTACATCGGGCGGAATATTTCCAATCTCGCCACTTTTGTCAGCCCCCGGACGATCGTGATCCTCTCGCGCCTGTTCATGTCGGAGGAAAATCAGGCGGCCCTGATGGAAATCATCCGCACCAACGTGTTCAGCTATGCCGATAAGCACCTGAACGTCATTTTCCTCCCCTACCACACGCATAGCGGCGCGATCGGCGCCGCCGCCACGGCCGTGCAGCGCTTCTTCCTGGAGGCAAACGACGAGGATTGACCGTGCCGTATTCTGAATCAAAAAAGCCACCGGCGGTTTTATCCTGCCGGTGGCTTTCAAATTTAACAGGTTTAACAGGCCGGGGCATTTTATCCCGGCCGGGTTTCTCAGACTGTCAAAAAACCTATCCAGCCGAAAGTTTCGGAGGGAAGGAAAGAGTGAAAGGAAACCGTCACACCGAGCCGCAGCGAGGCGTTTCGGAGCGCAACCGCCGCAAAGCGG
>ENA-UOJL01000837-UOJL01000837.1-human-gut-metagenome-genome-assembly--contig:-P47-NODE-837-length-39256-cov-30.286804_pt1 | contig 39256 bp, 64 predicted proteins | sample MGYA00242347_ERZ723894 | MGnify/ENA metagenome assembly ERZ723894
TGATGTCACTCGCGGTCGAAGCTGAACGGCTCTACGGCGCGAAGACCGGACAGCGTCAGAGTCTGTCAAATATGCCAGTAAAATGCGGCTTTTTCGGTCGTCTGACGACTGTTTGACGACAGATGTACCAAAATAACCTCATTTTTCATCTGATTGCAAGGCTCTGACGGAGAACTTCGACGTCATCGTGGACGTAGATCTTAGTCGTGATATTAATATCCGAGTGACCAAGGAAACGCGATACGGCGAAAATATCTTTCGTGTCAGCGTAAAGAAGTGTTCCGCAGGTGTGGCGGAGTTCATGCGGCGTGAGCTTTGGAATCTCGGGATGAGCTTTCTCGAGAGCCTTTAAGAAAGTACGATATTTTGACGTTGAGTAGGCAATCGTCGTATAAAGTGTGCCATTCTTCGTCGTGGTAATATAATCGTCAGAGTCCGGCTTGCGTTTTCTCAGCTCGTCAAGGAGCTTCGAACTGACCGGGAGAACACGATTTGACTTGAAAGTCTTCGTATCACCCACTACCGGACGGGACCTGATACACTCAACGGCGCGCTGGATGTGGACAGTCTGACGCTCAAAGTCAAAATCAGACCATCGAAGCCCGAGCATTTCGGAACAGCGCAATCCAAGTGAGAGAAGAATCTGAATCTGTAGTCCGTTCGGATGAGTCCTCGCAAACTCAAAGATCGTGTCGACCTCATCGCGTGTGTATGTATGCTTCTCTCCGCTCTGAAGCTTCACGGTATATGATGTGTTCTTCGCCGGGTTCTTGAAGCAGAGATCGTTGTCGATAGCCGTATCGAAGATTCCGTTCAGACAGAGTTTTATCTTCTTGAGTGTGCTCTCGTGATAAGTCTCCTGTACTCTGGAATAAAATGCGGTGATATCTGCGGGACGAATCTGCTTCAGGTACGCGTTGCCGAACGCGGGAATGAGAATCTTTGTGACGGTGCGCTCGTAGGTTTCCGAGAAGGTGTTTTCACGGACGCTGCCGCGCTTGTACTTTTCAAGCCATTCTGTCGCCCATCTGCCGAATGTGACACCACGGTCGCCCGTATTGTCGATCCCAGTGATCTCAGACGCGCGATGAGCGATCTTCCACTCCTCGGCAAGCCGTTCGGCGTCAGCGCGTGACTTCTCGCTGTAAAAGCTCTTGCGCAGCGACTTGCCATACATATCCTTGCCGACCGTGATCTTGACCTCGTAACGGTTATCAGCGCGCCGCGGCGGGGATTTTTTGCGTGGCATAAAACTCCTTTCGTGATAGTGGCTGCTCTCACAACAAAGAGCAGCCACTTTTTTCATCTCAACCTATTTCATCAAACATGCCCGACATTGACATAAGTCCTCCGGTCAAAGCGTCGATGAAATCCGTGTTCTGACTCTCATCAGATATTATCCACTTACCGGACCCATCCTTATTGAGGTTTACTACAGCTTCGTTCGTAACAGTAGGAGCGTCCTCCGCATTCATCTTTTCGGCGAGCAACTCATTTGCGTAGGCGTCACTGTCGAAACTGTCATCCCCGATATGTGAGAACGCCTGACCGATAAGATCGGAAATTATCTCTCCCATTATCGTCTTCATATCAAGCGTTGTTATCGTAACGTTGACTGTCGCGGTATCATCTGTGATCTCGGAGGTACCTATCGTATACTTGATGCGCTTAAACATAATTGTGTATGTGTCGTCATCAACCTGTGTGTCCTGGTCTTCCGCACCTGTCGGAAAGAACTCATTCATCTTTTCCCGGTCGAACTCGACACAGGCTTTCATGTAGCCGTCAACAGTTGCTTCCGGGGTTCGTTCACCGCACGAAAAGAGCAGCGTCACAGCAAAGAGAGCACAGACAATCAGGGACAGGATTCGATTTTTCATGGTCATTCTCCTTTATTTTTCTGCCAAAGCAGATATTTTATGATAATCGTATCGAAACAACGATATCTTTATGGTCTTTTTCGTGAGGTCACGAAAATGGTCAGTCTTTTTTTCCATCGAGCAATTTCTTTACTTCCTTGTCAAAGTCCGACGTGATTTTCTGAGTTACGTTGAACACCGCGTATTCGGCTTCGGCCTTGGCCTTCGCGTCAGCCGCGGAAACCGAGCCTCTGTCAGTCAGTATCTTATATTTCCGGAATGACAGGAATTCATTTATGCTTCTCGCAAACTCATCCATTGTAAAAACGTGTTCGTCCTCGATCAGATCTTCAACATAATCAAAATATCCCGAAACCGTACGTTCAAGCTTCTTTATCTGAGCGTCGTCAAGGTAGTTTTTCGCAACAGACACATCTGATTTCAGAATACGACCGTCAGGCGAATTCTTCCATGTCTTGAGCCCCATGTGGTCTTTTTCGTGATCGGCACTGTTATATATGATCTCAGCGGCAGTCTGTCCAGTGATCGCGTAGTGGAATTTATTCTGAACCATCGCGTAGAAATCGCGTGTGATCGGTGAGTTTTTGTCATAGTCAATACTGCACTCGGCGAAAATATCGGTGATCTGCTGCCATATCCGGCGTTCACTCGCGCGGATGGAGCGGACGCGCTCAAGAAGTTCGCGGAAGTAATCCTTTCCGAAAGCTTCCTTGCCCTGCTTCAGACGGTCGTCATCGAGCGCGAAGCCCTTTATCATGTACTCCTTCAGGACTTTGGTTGCCCATATGCGAAACTGAGTCGCGCGGCGCGAGTTGACGCGATAGCCGACCGAGATGATGGCGTCGAGATTGTAGAAGTCCACTGTTCGCTTGATGTCACGATCACCTTCTTGTTGAACTATTTCCATTTTGGAAATAGTTGAATCTCTTTGCAACTCACCGTCATCGAAAATGTTTTGAAGGTGCTTATTTATCGCCGGAATCTGTACTCCGAACAGTTCTGCCATACCTTTCTGCGTCAGCCACACAGACTCGTCTTTGATTATGGCATTTACGGTTACGTCCTCTGTCTCGGACTTATATATTAAGAATCTGAATTCGTCGTTCATGTTCATGACCTCTTCTTTTTATTTCGCCATCCCTCGCGGATGGCTTTTTTATTTCTTCTATAATTCAATTATACGCCTTTCGCGTGAGGCTGTCAAGATGTGAGAGCATTTTCGCGAGGTCACGAAGATGATTGCTTTTCAGTTGTCAAGGTTTTCTTGACAGGTGACCATTTTGCGGACGTGCGCAGGATGGTCACGCGACGGTCGAATCGTCTTCTTCCTCGTCGTCCGACTCGGTCACGTCCTCGTAGTTTGCATTACCCGAAATCGACTGACGATATTCCTCAGCCGCCATTGTGCGACGGAATTCTGATGTAGGCGAAATCTCACGTGTCAGAGCTTCAAGCTCGTCGAGCGAGATGTTGAAAAACTCCTTGCGCATATTGACCTTATTGACGCGCTTCTCGTTTAACCGCTTATGAAGCTCGTTCTCAAGCCCGACGGCATCGTCCGAGAAGATGAAGCTATGGACATCAAACCCGAACGGAACCGACGCGCTGCCAAGTTCATCAACTCGCTCCTGCGGGTCAAGCCGTCTCGTCATGCCGATCTTGAAGACATTATCACCGAACGATCCGAGGTTACTGATAATGTAGACATTGCCCGCCTTACCGTTCTGTAGATTAACGATATCCTCCCGTTTCTGCGTAACGCTTGACAACTGAGCCTCAAGCTCAAGAAGACGCTTACGAAGTTCAGCGGCTTCAGAATCTTCGGCTGTGCTAAGCTTTGTATTGACTTCCTCGATCTGGTTCTTGAATTTCTGCTCTTCCTGCTCGACCTTCTTACGCTCAGCTTCGAGAGCCTTGCGCTCCTCGGCTTCCTGACGCATCTGCTCGCGAATGGCGAGCTGTTCCTGGCGCGCCTGTTCCTTGCGGACGTAGTAGTCATATTCGATCTTGACCGAGGTGATGAAGAGATATTCGATCTCGCCGATGAATTTGACCATTGTCGGCGCGATGCTCTGATTGCCGTCGCAGGCTATTTTGAGGTATTTCGTGGTCATCACCTTGACGATGTCGATACCCTGTTCGAGTTTCTGGTATCTGAGGTTATAGAGTATGTTCTGAAGCTCGGAGCGGAGAGCAATGACCATCAGCGAATAGATTGCCTGATTCGATTTCGTTGTGTAGCGTCCTCTGTAGGCTTCGGTCACTTCGTCGATACGCTTGTCATTTGCGCGGAACTCCTTCTGGAGGTCGCGAACGTCCATGCTGTGAATCTTCATTTCGACCGAAGGACAGAGTGAGGTGATCTCCTCGGCGGTGAAATTCGGAATGGTGAAATATTTGTCCGGAATCTCGTCGCGCTTTTTCAGCATTGAAGCGAAGGCGTTGCAAAGCTCGATGAGTTTCGCGGCTTTGTTTGATGCGGTCTTTGCTCGTTTGTCAGCTTTCTCGGCTTCTGCATAGAGACTATCTATCTCGCCTTGAATTCGCGCCCTTGATTCGATGGCTTCGGCGATTTCAGTTGAAATATCAGCGAGCTTCTTCTGTGCTGTTTCGTAGTCTTCGAAACCGCTCTCAGTATACTTTTTCTGCATTTCATTGAACTTCGATTCGAGCTTAAAGACGCTGTCAATATACTTCTTGCGATCCTGCTCGCGTTCCGCATCGAGTTCAGCCTGCTTTTCGGCGAATGTCTTTTCGGCTTCTTCCCTCGCCTCAAAGAGTTTATTCATCTTTATGGCGGAGAAGCCCTGAAACAGCAAAATGAGTCCGATAGACCAGACAGCAATGAACGGAATAAGGAGCGGTGTGATCTTCTCGATCACAAATCCGGCGGTAATCATCAGCGCGCCGAAGAAGGTAAACGTGCCTCCGACAATGAAATAGTTTTCAGTGCTTTTTTTCTTCTTCATAGTAGCCATGCCTCCAATTTCTTTTAATTTCTCAACCCTATTTCAGCCAACATTGTCATAAAAGACAGTGACCTTTTTATTTGTCTCCAAAATAAAACTTGACCGCTTTCATCATAAATTTCTCAGTCACATCAAACCACTCAGAAAGTTCCCAGACGCTTATATCTCCCTCGCGCTCATCAATAATCCGTTTAAGCTCGTCCTCGTCGACGAGCTTTTTTATTGCGTAGGCGTCGGCGATGCGTTCGCACCTTTGCCGCGGAATTATAGGACAGTGAACGTTATACATCGCACCGGTGACGCAGTGACCGATCTCGTGCGCGAGATGAACACGCTCTTCCGCACGTGAGCGCATGACTGAATCGTCGATTCCGATAAACATTTCGCCGTCCGGAAGCTCGACTGAAACAGACTTCGTGAGTGACAGCTCAGCTCCGCATAAAACCGTTATCCCCGACTGTTCAGCTTCAAGATAGAGCTTGTCTGATATCATTTATCGCCTTTCGTGTGTTTGGATTTGACGTAATCAACGAAGTTCTGGACTTCGTTCCACATTTCGTCTGTGACCTCGCTGTCGCCGCCGAAAAGGGCGACTTTGACGTCGTCGTCAGAAATTTTCGACTTTGGTTCTTTTACTGGCTTAACCGGATTATCAGATCTTCCGAGCAGATAGTCAACTGAAACGTCAAAAAAATCAGCAAGACGAGATATTATTTCTGTTGAAGGCTGAGTACCTGTCTCGTATTTTCCAATGCTTGAGCGTTCAACGCCTATTCCAATAGCAAGTTGTTCCTGAGTTATTTTTCTTTGTTTTCTAAGCAACTTCATTTTTTCAGCGAGTGTCATTTTGATTCACCTCACCTATATTATAGTGAATCAGATTTACTTGTCAAGATGCTCTGAAAAAAAATCACAAAACCCCTTGACAAATTCAATGTCATGGTGTATAATGTAAATGTAATTCAGAAAGGAGGAGATCAAGTGAATAACATTAAAGCCAAACGGAACGAAGTCAAGCTGAAACAGGAAGATATAGCCCGCGCACTCGACATTGACCGCTCGACGGTCGCTAAGTGGGAAACCGGGAGATCACTTCCCCGGGCAGAACTGCTCGTCAGGCTTGCTAAGGTACTCGGATGCTCGATAGACGAGCTGATGAGAGGGTGAAGGAGGTGAGAGGGACAGCGACCTTGCCCGAAAAGTCCGCGCAGCTTGTGTGCGGATCTGCAAAAAGTATGAAGACGGGATGAGAGATTACCTGAATGAGGAGGAGGCAACGAAATGAACGAGATATTCAACAAGAAGGAATTCGCGATTGAAGAAATCGCGACTGGTAGCTTTATCGACGTCCCCGGTGGACTGAGCGACAGCATCTATCACGTCGAGACAAAGACGATTCGCCTGAATTACATCGCGCTCGACGAATGGTTCGATGGTCAGGTCACCAAAGAGCCGGAGGAGTTCGAGAAAATCGGCGAGTGGTATAACTACCGCGACGAAAGACATGAAGCTCGCAAGAACTTCGAGAAAAAGATTCGCCACGCGCTCGGCTATGACGACTGGGACAGCTTCGCGGTCACGCAGGTTCTCAGCGAGATATTCACGGCGGTAGCAATGGAGGAGATAACGAAATGAGTCCTGAAACAGAAAAACAAGCGGCATTGCACAACATAACCGTCCTAGCAAAATGCAGAGACATTCTGACTGAGGAGATTATTGAATGTGCAACGCCGCAGGAGTGCGCGGCTTACGCCGCACTCGATGGAGCGTTCGCGAAAGTGATCGCGATAGAAGCTAAAAAACTGGGGAGGTGAACCAATGCCAAAGCAAAACAAGCTGAAGGCCATTCTTGCAGAGAAGCAGTTGACAGTACACGACTTCGCGTTATCGGTCGAGATAAAACCGAGTACATTTTACAAGAAGCTGGCAGGTCAAAGCGTCTTCACGGTTTCAGAAGCGTTGATGATATGCGAGTCCTTGGGGATTGACAATGTGAAAGACGTTTTTTTGAAATAGACGGAAAGGACAACAAAATGAAACCACAAATCAAGAAAGCAGGTGAAACAATGTTCCCCGAATTCATCCAATCAAACATTGCAGAGCTCACAGCCCTCTGCGAGAAATTCCCGATCTCGCTCCCGACAGAGAAGGTCGCGGCGTTCCTGCATACCGACGCCGAAAGCCTGAAAGCCGCCGTCGAGCAGGGCAAATGTCCCTTCGCTTACTCATGGCAGAAGGACATTCGCGGCTACCGGGCATTCAAGATCCCGACAGTGACATTCTACCTGTGGTACACGAACTGCCACGGAGTACCGGGAGTCTGACATGGAAAAACACATCCCGGGTCTGAAGAGACTCTATAACCGGCATCTGCGCCGACTCAGGCTGAGCGGAGCTGACATGGACAAGGCGACAAAAGAACTCGCGATCTGGTCAGAACGCTATCGTGAAGCGGTCACCGATGAAGAAAGTTACCCATACGGCGGCATCCTGAATGCCTACGCAATGCGTGAAGCACTCAAACAATACATAGAAGAACTCAAAGGAGCAGAAAGATGAGCATGGTATCCTACGAAAAAATGCACGCTATCCAATCGGAGATCATCCGCAAACAGGAGAGCGAGATCAACGACCTCAGAGCTTCAAAAGCAATCCTCGAGGCAACGAACAAGACCCTCGCCGAAGCACTTTCCAGAGCCTTGGCACGTGAGGGACGCGACCGGGTATTCGTGCCGGTCCGCGAGCTTGACAGCGGCGTCGAGTTCCGCATGGAGCGCACGATCGACAATGACCTCATCATTGTCAGGGCATGAGAAAAGCCCGCAAAGGAGCGGCAACTCCGAATGCGGGCAGATCAATTAACGACCACCAATATTATATCACAAAAAAGGAGATTTTGTCAAGATGGTACTGCAAAAAATCGGAAAACTCTGCAAGAAAAACGGCACGATAGTTATCGTGAACCGCCCGGATGGAACACAATGGCTCGGGACACCGGCGGCAATGTACCCGGTCTATGGAATCAGCCTGACGCCCGACTCGGTCTTCGCACTGTTTGACATCGGCACCGAGCGCGAGTGTTACAAGATCATCGAGATCTATGAGGACGAGCTCATGTCAATCGGTTACTCGATAGATGACGCCGACGAAGATGAGACCGCGCTGATGACGCTCGGATTCAGTATATGCTGCTCCGGCGGCAGGGAGCTTGAGCCGCTCGCGGCAGACAATATGATCATTCTTATAGACCCGGACAACCCATCACCGCTGAAAGGGTACCCTTCCCCTCAGATGTTCGCGAGAAAAGGACCTTACGGCACGCCCTACATAGCCGTGAAGAGCGGCTTACAGATGATCGCGCTCATTCCGTCCGAAAAGATCGACGAGAATGTCGCAAAATGCCTCGGAGAAGTATCAAAACGCGCTGACACCGTATCCGGCTTCGAAGCGTTCAGATCAGGAAAGATTCTCTGCGTCGACAGCAACGGTGAGATCCTTCCCCCGGAAGAGGGTGATGACAATGAATGACCTCCGGGATCACCCAGCGATAAGACAGACAGAAGCAACCGGATACGCGGGCACATTCACTGCCGCGGTCAGATGCCCGGCATGCGGCGAGGAGCTGACGCTCGACGACGATATATATACCGGCTTTAACGGTGACGTAATCGGATGCGGTCACTGCGTAAAACGGCACGACATCACGGAGGTGTTTGAAGATGAATAAATACATCTCTACGGTCGGCATGAGCCGCGCCGACTGGCTGAAGGCAAGGCAGAACGGAATCGGCGGGAGCGACGCTCCCGCTCTGGTCCTTCCCTACGATGTGTACAAGTGGCACAGACCGGCTGATGTGTACGCCTCAAAGGTATCTGAGCCGATCGAGACTTCCCCTCTTGCCTGCCGGGTCGGTAGTTATCTTGAACCATTCGTCGCGGACCTCTTTACAGAGACAACCGGCATGAAAGTTCACAGGCTCAATCGGATAATCATCTCGGACGAGCACCCGTTCATGTTCGCAAACATTGACCGCAAGCTGAGCGGAATGAACGTGGGTCTCGAAATCAAGACCACTGAGGTATACAACGACAAACGCTTTACGGAGGATGAATATCCGTATCAGTATTACGTCCAGATGCAGCACTACATGGCGGTCACCGGCTGGCAGAAATGGTACCTCGCCGCTCTGATAGGAAACAAACGCTTTGTCTGGTATGAGGTACCGAGAAATGAAGAGGACATCGCTGAAATAATAAACAGAGAAACAGAATTCTGGAACGGGATAGTCGTTCCGAGAAACACGGAGGAACTTGAAAGATGGGCATGAGTTTACAACTGTTCAAGGACGCGGGAAGCGTCGCGGAATTCACGTTTGACCTTGATCCGGTCAAAGAGGCATATTCTGAGATCCTTGAAGCTCAGAAAGAAGTCGGCGGAATGGTCACCTATCGCGCGAAGGTGGCGACCGGAGGCGGAAAAGCGTTTGATATCCTGACCGGCGACGAGGACGCCGACACGAGCGTTCCGACCTTCTCAGGCGTCATCGTCTACAATCACAACTGCAACGCGTACTTCGAGGAAGGCTCGGCGGCGAGTGCTCCGCCGGTCTGCTCTTCGATGGACGGAGTCACCGGAATCGATACTATATGCGGAGAGTGCTTCTCCTGCAAGACCTGCCCGAAGAACGTCTTCGGCTCCGCGGCAAACCGCCGTGGTAAAGCATGCAAGAATATGCACAGACTCTACATAATGACCGAGGGTTCTCCGATACCGCTGATGCTGTCGCTCCCGCCGACATCACTGAAAGCGTTCCAGAACTATCGTCTCTCAACGCTCGCCGCGAAACGGCTGAAGCCCTGCGAGGTCGTCACAGAGTTCTCTCTCACTCCACAGATATCCCAGAGCGGGCAGAAGTATAGCGTAGTAAAGTTCAAACTTCTCGGCCGTCTCGATGATAAGGAGAAGGAAGTCGCGAAGTATTTCGCGGATCAGATGCGCGCCGCCGCGTCCAGGGCGCCGGAAATCAGTGCCGAGGACTACACGAGAGTGAACACGGAGGCTGACGATGGTTCAGTGGAGAAATGAGTCACAGCTCCTGAACGCCATAATACGCGTTCTCTATCCACACTGTGTACTCCACCGCGTAAATGTGGGAAGGATGCGAACGCCGGACGGCAGATGGTTCTCGACCGGTGTTCCGGTCGGGTATCCGGACCTGTCAGGGTATCGCAGAAGCGATGGCAGAGCCGTCTACATCGAGTGCAAGGTCAAACCCAATAAGCCGACCGATAAACAACTCGCTTTCATCACAAGGGCTCAGGAATGCGGATGCCTCGCCGGTATCTGCTACTCGCCCGAAGACGCTCTGAAGCTCGTCACGACAGAGACGCCTACAAACACTGACGAAGATTTCTGATAAACAGAAGAGGAATGAATATGCCGAGACCACCGAAGAAGGGGCTCGCATACTTTCCAAAGGATGTTGATTTCTACCAGGACGAAAAGATCGTCGAGCTCGGGATGAAATACGGACCTCTCGGGCTCACGATCTACGACGTCCTTCTGACACTCATTTACCGCGAAGGCTACTGTCTGGAGCTCCCACTGCGAAGGGTCGCAATGCTGATCGTTCGTACAGTCGGGGAAAGTTGGTTCAGGAAAACGGGAATGAGTCCCATAGACCTTAGTGTTGAAGTTATTCTTTACTGCGCCGAGATCGGGTTAATCAATGCACCCCTCGTGAGGCAGAACGTTATAACTTCCGTCGGAATCCAAAAACGGTATGCCGCCGTCACTGCGAGGAATAAGGTCGATAAATCAAAATTCTGGCTGCTCGACAAAAATAGCGTTGACGCAGCCTTGGAAAGTGCGCCCAAAAATAAGGTTTCTGACGCAGAAACCGGAGTTTCTGTTACAGAAACCCTGATAAATGACGCAGAAATGCAACAAAGAAAAGAAAATAAAAGTAAAGTAAATAAAAGTAGATGTCCGGCTGAAGTTTCCGCGTCAGAAATGAAATTATCCACAATTTCCACAGAGGACGACAACGACATCGGAAAGAAGGCAGAATTTATTCTGAATGAATACGCGAGACTTCTTCCGACACTGCCGGCAGCTCAGATGTCTGCGAAACTTATGAGCAACATCATCACGGCAGATCGCCCGGTGGAAGATTACACGAGAGTATTCACACGAGCCTCTGAGAGCAGTTTTCTGACCAAACCAGGATCAGGTTGGAAATGCGGCGTAGAGTGGCTCACCGAACCCGCGAACATGGCCAAGGTAATGTCGGGAAAGTACGATGATTACAGATCGAAGACACGCGGTGAACAGGAGCCGGTAACACAGGTCGGTGGCATCGAAAGCGGCTTCGATACTGAAGATTTCTTCAGAGCCGCGCTCAGACGCGGCATGAAAGGAGCGGAACAACATGGCAAACCTGAATCTCAATAAGGTGATACTCGGCGGCAGACTCACCGCCGAGCCGGAACTCAAAAGCACACCGAGCGGGACTCCGGTCCTGTCCTTCACAATAGCCTGCACCAGAAAATACGCTCAGAAGGCAGAAAACGGCGCTCAGGCACCGCAGAGCGATTTCATAAACTGCGTCGCATGGCGTCAGACAGCGGAATTCATAGCGCGGTATTTCCACAAGGGCTCGGGTATCTGCGTCGTAGGACGGATTCAGACGAGAAGCTACACAGATACAGCAGGAAACAAGCGGCATATCACAGAGGTCGTTGTTGACGAGACCTGTTTCGTTGACTCAAAGAGCGACAGAAAAACGGAATCGGATATAGTGACGCAGGCGCCGCAGTTCGAGGTTATCGGCGACGAAGAAGAGCTGCCGTTCTGAAAGGAGTACGCATATGAAAGCCAGATTCTCCGGTACAACGGCAAAAGCCGCGCTGAACACCGCGCAGAGAGAAGCCTGCGACAGATACATTCAGGCGGAGTTCGCGAAGCGCCAGGACATATTTGTCAGACGGATCCTTCTCGCGATGTGTCTCGCCCTCAATGACATCGGGCACTTCGGCACAAAACGGCTCATGTACATTCTCAAAGGAATCGAGGACATAGCGACCGACTACGCGGAGCGCGCGTATACAGCGTCAGAAGGACGGAAGGACAGCGCTCTTATTGAAGACAAGATGGCCGACCTGATGCAGGACGAACTACTTTCAAGACCAAGAGCCGCGATAAGAATACCGAAAAAATATGGAGGAGAAAACGATGAAAAATGAGAAATTAATGGAAGCCGCGAGAACGCTTCAGAACTACTGCTGTAAGCAGCCCGACTGCGCGCACTGCGATTTTGAGGCGCCGAGCAAGGGATGCTTAGTCGGAACGATCCCGTCGCTCTGGCTCGGGGAACTCGACAAGGACATACAGGCAATTTCGTCCTACGAGCATATTGTTGACGCCAACAAAAAGGTCGACCAGGATTCCGAACGTCCTGCCGGCATCAGCAAAACGTCTGATGAGACCACCAGAGCCGCGATTCTCGAAAGCGCAAAAGGAATCGTCTGCGGAGATCGTGAAAAGCAGTACGGTTCACCAGAAGACAACTTCGGCGTTATCGCCCGGCTCTGGAGCGTGTACACTGGACATGATTTTTCCCCGGTCGACGTCGCGCTGATGATGGCTCTCCTGAAAATCGCGCGTATAAAGACCGGGCATTACAAAGCCGATTCGTTTATCGACGCCTGCGGATATTTCGCTTGCGCGGCGGAAATCGCCGGGAGAGACAGCAATGATTGACGAACAAACCCGGAAGAAAATCGAAGCCTATATCCCGTCCCCGCGGGACAAGGCGCTAACCCCATGGTGCGACTACTACGTGAACCAGAGCGGGCGCGTCAAGCTCGGTCACGTGCGCGAAATCAACATGGCTGACGACGGCGAAGACCTCATCGGGCTCGTCGACGGCCGCGGACGACGTATTATTGGTCTGTGGGAGTTCGACAGCTTCCGGCGAAACGAGCTTTATGACAACAAAGAGGACTGCCGGAATCAGACGCACGGCGCGTTCTGCGACTGGGAACAGCTCAGGAAAATACAGGAGGCGAAAAATGACGCCTGAACTGAAGCAAGCGCTTAACACAATACAGAACGAATGCCAAAAGAATAACGAGTGCGGCAGTTGCACGTTATATGCCGCGGGTCTCGGCTGTAGAGTAACTCTCGTATCACCGGAAAAATGGATTCTTGATGAATGGGGAGAACCAGTCGTACACTGCAAGTATTGTCTCCACGGCGCAGAGCTTGAAGATCAAAGTGATCTACTGATACAATGCCGATTACATAACATCATTGTCCGACGTGGTGATTATTGCAGTCTGGGGGAAAAGAGGTGAAAAATCAATGTCTGAATACATCGACCGTCAGGAGCTTCTCAGAGCTATCGGCAAAGAAGGAGCTTTCAGAGCCCGCAAATCAGAGACCGGCTTAGCTCAGGGGCTTATCCTCGCAATGCAGATCGCGAAAAAGAAAGTAAATCCTGCTGACGTCATCCCGGTCGTCAGATGCTCAGAATGCGAGCGTTCTAAGCCGTATTCCGACTCGCAGAGCGCACTGACCTGCCGAGAGTTCGGCTGTACCGTTCCAAAGGACGGATTCTGTCATGAAGGGAGGAGAAAAAACAATGGCAATCAGGATAATTAAGCCCGGCAAAGAACCCGAACCGATTCATTTTGAGTGCAAACACTGCGGTTGTATATTCGAGGTGGACGCGACCGATTACGGCAGCCATATGGGAGGACCATTTTCGCCGGACTACGCTGCGTTCTGTCCGACGTGCCACAAATTGTGTTTCTCCAAGGGGAACAAGCAATGACCCGGCGCGAGCTCTCGCAGGTCTACCATCTGCGAAAAGAGATCGAGGAAGACCGCGTCCGGCTTCATAGGCTCGAAGCCGCGGCAACGTCGGCGTCGCCTTCAAACGGCGGTTCTGGCGGCTCAGGAACGCCGACAGACCGGACGGCAATCGCCGCGTCTATCGCCGATCTCCGCGCTCAGATCGCCGACAAGGTCGAGCGCGAACATCGCGAGCTGATTCGGCTGATGGACTACATTGACACGATCGACAACGCCTACATCCGCCGGATATTTAAGGTGCGCTTTGTCGACGGGCGGTCATGGCAGGCGGTCGCGGTCAGAGTCGGAGGAACGGCAGACTCGGTCAAGAAAATCTGCTACAGATTTTTGGGCGAAAAATGAAATTTGTCCCTTTTGTCCCTTTTTCTGTGGTATAATGGTATCATCGGAAGGCTGTGGGAACGCGGTCTTCCGATTTACTATGCGCGTACACTCCTTCGCGGCATAGAGAAGGGTACAGGGTAAACATCGTGTCATTATATCGCAGTGGTGGGGGCGGACACGAACCAATTTTTCAGAAAGGAAAACGGCAATGCTCACAGAACAGAAAAAAATATTCGTAGACGAGTACATCCGTACCGGATGCAAGAACGCGACGCAGGCGGCAAAGAACGCCGGGTACAGTCCCCGAAGCGCAGCTTCACAGGCGCATGATCTCCTGAAAACGCCCGATGTTCAGGCGTATCTGAACGAGCGGAAAGCCGCTTTCGTAAAAGACATTCAAGAGGAATTCGTTTATCACGCTAAGGAGGCGCTCGACGTCCTGCACGAGATTCTGCAAAATCCCGAGGCGCAGGACAAGGACCGCATCTCAGCGGCTAAGGAATTCCTCGACCGAGCCGGGTTCAAGCCTCCGGAACAGGTCACTCTGTCCGGCGAGATCAAGTCGAATCCCTTCGCAGGGCTCACGACAGACGAACTCCGCAGGCTTATAAAATGATTCCGGCTGACATCCGCCGCGGGGCTATGTGCGAGCTTGCCCGGAGAGACTTCTTTTTCTACTGCAAGCTCAAAGCTCCGGATTTTTATACGGACGACAGGAAGTTTCTCGTCGACTTCTGCAATCAGTTGCAGGAGTTTTTTTTTTCCGACGAGCGGGTTCTCGTCATTAATATGCCGCCGCGTCACGGAAAGTCGCGGACGATAAGCTGTTTCGTCGAATGGGCTCTTGGTCGCGACCAGACCTTGAAGGTCATGACCGGATCGTACAACGAGACGCTTTCGACGAACTTCTCGAAGAACGTCCGCAACACGATCTCCGAGGTCAAGGCTGACGCCGACCGGATAATCTGGAGCGACATCTTCCCCGGCATAACGATCAGACGCGGCGACGGGGCTATGAATATGTGGTCGCTCTCGAACGGCTACAACAACTACCTCGCAACGTCACCAACCGGAACGGCGACCGGATTCGGCGCGTCGCTTCTCGTCATCGACGACCTCATAAAGTCGGCTCTCGAAGCCAACAACGCCGCGCTTCTTGAAGGTCAATGGACTTGGTTCACCGACACGATGCTATCGCGTCTCGAAGAAGGCGGCAAAATCATAATCGTAATGACCCGCTGGCACAGCGAAGACCTTGCCGGGAGGGTCATTTCTCATTACACCTCAATCGGACAGCCGCCGCGCGTCATCGTTTACAAGGCGTTTTTAGGCGGCTCTGAGATGCTTTGCCCCGAGATACTTTCCTATGAGTCTTATGTGCAGAAGACGCGTCTGATGGGCTCTGAAATCGCCGCGGCGAACTACCAGCAGGAGCCGATCGACACGAAGGGGCGGTTATATTCGAGTTTCAAGACCTACGACACTCTGCCGAAGAGCTTCGACCGGATCGCCAACTACACCGATACCGCCGACACAGGGTCGGATTATCTCTGCTCGATCAACTACGGCGTTTATCATGGCGAGGCGTATGTCCTCGACGTGCTTTACACGAAAGACGCGATGGAAATTACAGAGCCTGCCACAGCAAAGATGCTTTTCGACGGTAATGTTAATTTGGCTGACATCGAGTCGAACAACGGCGGACGCGGTTTCGCCCGGAACGTCGAGCGGGAACTCAAGGAGAAATTCCGCTCGAATAGGTGCGTCATTCGTCCGTTCCATCAGTCGGAAAACAAGGTCGCGCGTATTCTGTCGAATAGTACGTGGGTCATGGAACACATCTACTTCCCGGCAAACTGGCGGGACAGATTTCCAGATTTCTACGACGCCATGACGCGCTACCAGAAGGAAGGCAAGAACGCTCACGACGACGCGCCCGACGCGGTGACAGGCATTGCCGAAAAGCTCGGGAAGGGCTCGACGTTCAGCTTTGATTAAATTAAAAAAGGTGACGATATGTTTGAAAATTCAGAGATGAAACGAATAAACCGCCTGATTCTCTCGGGCGGGGGCGGCATGACCGAGAACAGGTTCTTCGCCGCCGAGATAAAGGACTGGCTCGCCGGCAAAAAGCGCGCGCATCAGATTCTGGGCAGTCGCTACTACGCCGGACAGCACGACATTCTGACTCGCCAGCGGACGATGATCGGCGAGGACGGACAGCTTCAGACCGTCGGGAATCTTCCGAACAACAAGGTCGTCGACAATCAGTTCGCGCTGATGGTCGACCAGAAGACGAACTATCTGCTCGGCAAGCCGTTCACGATCAACTGCCAGAACAAGGCTTACGCCGACGCGCTCGGCGAGATATTCAACAAACGGTTTCACAGGCTTCTCAAGTACGTCTGCGAGGACGCTTTGTGCGGCGGTATCGCGTGGATATTTCCGTACTATGACGGCGGACTGAGGTTCAGGCACTTCCCTGCTGAGGATATTCTGCCGTTCTGGGCGGACGACGATCACACGGTGCTTGACTGCGCGGCGCGGTTCTACAGCGTCGAGGTCTATGACGGATTACAGCGGAAGCTCGTCGATCACGTCGAGCTTTTCAAGCCGGACGGGCTTTACAGATACATTTACCAGAACGACAATCTGATTCCCGACGTCGAGGCAGGCGAGCACGAGAACTACCTCAGCGACGGCGAAAATGGCTTCAACTGGCAACGGATTCCCTTGATTCCCTTCAAGTACAACAAGCAGGAGATTCCGCTGATCTGCCGATGCCGGACGCTTCAGGACGGAATCAATCTTATGCTTTCCGACTACATGAACGGAATGCAGGAGGACGCGAGAAATACGATTCTTGTCCTGAAGAACTACGACGGCGAAAATCTCGGTGAGTTCCGGAAGAACCTGTCGACCTTCGGCGCGGTCAAGGTTCGCGACGACGGCGGAATCGAGACGCTCTCGGTCGAGGTCAGCTCGGAGAATTACAAGGCGATTCTCGAACTCATGAAGAAGTCGCTGATCGAGAACGCCCGCGGCTATGACGCGAAGAGCGACAAGCTCGCCGGGAATCCGAATCAGATGAACATTCAGTCGATGTATTCCGACATTGACCTTGACGCTAACGGCATAGAGGTCGAGTTTCAGGCGGCGTTTGAGGAGCTTCTGTGGTTCGTCAACGTCCACCTCGCGAACAGCCGGAAGGGCGTTTTCAGCGACCCGGTGACGATCGTTTTCAACCGCGATATGCTCATCAACGAGACCGAATCAATCGAGAACTGCCAGAAGTCGGTCGGAATCCTGTCGAATGAAACCATCGTAGAGCAGCATCCGTGGGTGACCGACGTCGAGACCGAGCTTGCGCGGCTTGAAGCCGAGAACGAGCAGGCGGGCGAGTATTCCGGCGATTTTCTGAACCATGAGGAACGCTGAGTACTGGCGCGGTCGCGCTCTGATCCTCGAAGAAGCCGCTCACAAACGCGCTGAGGAGCTGACAGCCGGGCTTGACGAGATATACGATGAGGCAATGCGCGAGACGCTGAAGGAGCTTGAAAGCTGGTATCTCCGGCTCGCGAAGAACAACAGCCTGACGCTTGCCGACACGAAGAAGCTCCTCACGAAGAATGAGCTTGACGAATTCCACTGGGATGTGGAGAAATACATCAAAGTCGGCGAGGATCACGGGCTTGAGCCGGATTGGATGAAGAAGCTCGAAAACGCCTCGGCGAAATTTCATATCTCGCGGCTTGAGGCGGTCGAGGTCAAGATTCAACAGCAGATCGAGCGGCTTCACGCAGAACAGGTTGGGCGGCTTGACAAGCATCTCCGGCAGGTCGCGGGCGAAACCTATCTCAGAACCGCCTACGAGGTTCAGAAAGGCGTCGGAATCGCCTTCGACATTACCGCGCTCGATGAGAAAAAGCTTGACACGTTCATCTCGAATCCGTGGTCGACCGACGACCGGACCTTCCGCGACCGATGCTGGACGATGAAGGAAAACCTCGTCGAGTCGGTTCGCAAGAGCCTCGTTAAGGGGCTTATCCGCGGCGACGCGCCGGGGAAGCTCACGAAGAAGATTCAGAAGGAATTCAACGTCTCGAAGTACAAGGCGGGGCGGCTCGTCAACACCGAGACGGCGTATTTCGCGATGCAGTCGACGAAGCAGTGCTACAAAGACATAAACGTCGACATGGTCGAGATCGTCGGGACGCTTGATTCGCATACCTGCGACCTCTGCGGGAGCTTCGACGGAAAGGTCATTCGCATGACCGATTTCGCGCCGGGTGAAACCGTTCCGCCGTGGCATCCGAACTGCCGATGCACGACCGCGCCCGCGATTCCGGACGAGTACAAGGGGACGCGGCTCGCGAGGGACGCCGAGGGAAAGCAGTATGAATTGCCTGAGGGGATGACTTTCGACGAATGGAAAGGAAAATATTCTTCAGGAAAGACGGAAAACGAGCCGAATCACTTGACAAACGCGGTTGGACATGATATAATTATTACAAAGAGTACAAAGCTGACCGCAGAACCGAACAGTATAACTCAGGTCGTCGGCAAAAAAAGGCGGCATTGAGCGCAACTATTACGATTCAAACGGCAAACAGTACAAGCAGATTGCGAATAATGATCATGGCTTTCCTAAGTATCATCCGTGGGGTAAGCGCGGTGAGCATGCGCATGATTATATATACGATGAAGCCGGCAATTTGATTGATAGACCAGTGCGCAAGATGACTGATGAGGAACAAAAGGAGAATGATGATATAATATGAAAATGAGTGCGGATGAGTTCAAGGATTATGTTGGCTCTCTGATATCGTATGTCGGTTTTGACTTTCAAGGTAAGGACTGTGGAGTGGATCCATTGTCGCTGAATGATTTTGAGATGAAATGCGGAGATGATTTCATGACTGCGCGCAGTATCGATGAGGTCATGACAACGTGTTTCTTCGACGGTCATTCGCTTAATGAGATTTGCGATTTGGTGGATTTCGGCTCGTAATTAGGTGTTACAATGAAGATTAAAATGTTCGATCATATACTGCTTAAAAGCGGATATAAGGCACATATTGTTGAGATTTTCAAAGAAGGTGTTGACTACCTCGCTGACATTGACTATGATGACGATACCGAAACAGAGCAGATAAAGTACGACGATATTGAAGCAGTCATTCCATAAGATGAAAGTTAAATATATCGGCGAGACCATGCCGCTTGAATTGACCAACGGAAAGGTCTATACGGTCATATCCGTTGAGCGCGGCTGGTATCGGGTAGTAGATGACACCGGGGAGGATTATTTATACCCGCCGGATGTTTTCACGGTCATAAGCGCGTGAATTAAATACCTGAAGCACGGTACAATCGTATCGTGCTTTTCCATTGAAAGGAGCATATCATGAACGAATCCGAAATCTTTCGTCACGGTCAGGCTATCGCCCGCGAGCTTATGAAAGCAAGCCCGCACATAACCGTCGTCATAACCGACGAGGGCGTAAAAATCTGTGAGGACGTCTCGTTCGAGCCGAATGATTCCAACGCTGACACTCAGCGTTAATCCCCCTCCAACGCCGAAACTAAGCGATAAACTAACGCAAACTTAGCATTAACTTGCGTGTAACTTGCGACTAAAATCAAATACCTTAGCACTATGCGACCTGCTCGCACAGTGCTTTTTTAATGCAAATCTGAAAGGAGCCCCCCAATGTCAACAGCCATCAAAAGCGTCAAAGCGACGGTCAACGGCGTCGAATACACGCTGACCTACAACAGCTCGACCGGAGCTTACGAGGCGTCGGTCACCGCGCCGACCACAACGTCGTGGAATCTCGCAGATCACGTCTACCCGGTCTCGGTCACCGCCGAGGACATCGCGGGCAATACGGCGACCGTCGACTCGGCCGACGCCACACTCGGAAATTCTCTCAAGCTCAGAGTCCGCGAGACGGTCAAGCCGATCGTAAGCATTCTCTCGCCGACCTCGGGCGCGGCTCTCACGTCCGGCACGCCGACCTTCAAGGTCAAAGTCACCGACCCCGATTCAGGCATCGACATCTCGACGCTTGTCTTCAAGGTCGACGGCACTCAGATCGCGGCGAGCAAGTATATGTCGACCGCGATTACAGGCGGCTATGAGATCACCTACACGCCGGAGTCGGCGATTGCCGACGGCTCGCATACGGTCACAGCCGCCGTCAAGGACAACGACGGCAACTCGTCCGAGACCGCGTCGGTCACCTTCACGATCGACACCGTCCCGCCGACGCTGACCATCAGCTCTCCCGAGGACAATTCCTACACGAACTCGACCGCCTGCGTCGTCTCGGGTACGACGAACGACGAGACCTCCGCGCCGGTCACTCTGACCGTCAACGGCAAACCCGTGTCGGTATCTCTCGACGGCTCGTTCAGCACGACGGTGACGCTCAAAGAGGGCGAGAACACCATCACGATTGTCGCGACCGACTCGGCGGGCAAGTCGACGACGATCACCCGAAAGGTCACGCTCAACACCAGCGCGCCGGAATTCGAGTCGGTCACCCTGACGCCGAACCCGGTCGACGCCGGAAAGACCTACAAGATCAGCGTCAAGGTCACGAGCAAGCTGTCGGTCTGATGGGAAGTCTCGTGGCGGTCTGGGGCTTATGCGACGGAACGGAGATTCTGTTTGACGAGACAAGCGAGGACGTGTGGGAGACCACCGTCCCCGCCGATTTCAAGGACGGCGAGTATGTCGTCGAGGTCTGGGGCAGGACGCGGACGGATTTCATAATCTACACGACCGCGATTCTCTACCTCTGTGACAGCAGACTCGTCAGCCTGCGGTTCATCGACACCGACTATTCAGCGCGGTTCAGAGCGGGGCGGTACGGGCTTATCCGCCGTCCCGACGACCTCACGCTCGAAATGTCGGAGTTCGTAATAAGCGTCAGAGAGAAAAATCGAATGGAGGTGATTATCCGATGCGCATGACCGATCTTGATTTCATCCTCGGCGAAAAGAAGCTGATTGAGTTCGAGATAACGAGTCTCAAGGGCGAGACAGTTGTCGTCGCGTCCGCCGAATGGAGTCTGACAAAGCAGGGCGAGGAGGTCGACCGCGGCGAATGCACGGTCGACGGCAGGACGCTCGAAATCCTGCTCGAACCGGACGAGATCGGAACTTACGAGCTGACGATAACCTACAAAATCGCGCCTGAGGTGCGGAAAGCGAGGTGCATCGTCAATGTCTGTTAAGTTCGAGTCGGCGACGATCACGCCGAATGAAGTCCGGACAGGACAGCAGTTTTTAATCTCGGTGAGGGTTCAGGTGAGCACCTATCAGCGGCTTCGCACGTGGATTCACGAGAAGCTGAAGAAATTCACTCACAAGAACCTCGCCGAAGATTTACTGAAATAAATCGCCGTTTGTGCTTTGTGGGCGGTAAACACAAAGGCACGCAGTTTGATTTCGCGGACCTCACCCGCGGTAAAAAAGGTGATCAAAGAAAGGATACCACCATGAACAAGGAAGAACTCATCAAACTCGGAATCTCGGAGACTGTCGCGAATCAGATCATGGAGAGCCTGAACGGCTCGTTCGTGCCGAAGTCGCGCTTCAACGAGATCAACACCGAACTCGCGACGGCTCGAGGCACCATCAAGGAGCGCGACACTCAGCTCGAATCGCTCAAAAAGTCGACCGGAGACGTCGACGCGCTGAAGGCTCAGATAACCGCGCTTCAGGGCGAGAACGACAAGCAGAAGAAGGCACACGATGCCGAAATGAAGTCGCTCAGGGTCGGCAACGCCGTCGATCTGGCTCTCAGATCGGCGGGCGCGAAGAACAACACCGCGGCGCGCGCGCTGATGGCTGAATTTCTCGCGAAAGCCGAGCTTGCCGACGACGGAAGCGTCAAGGGACTCGACGCCGAGATAAAGCGTCTTGTCGATGGCGCGGACACCGGATTCCTCTTCGAGAAGCCCGGAAAATACGGCATGAACGGCGCGAAGCCCGGCGAGAAGGGCGACAACGGAGCGGGCGGAATGACGCTTGAAAAGCTCCGCGCGATGTCGCCCGCTGAGAGATTTGAGTTCTCAACGAAGCATCCCGATGACTACAAAACACTATACGGAGGTTAATTATTATGGCAAACACCACTTATTCGAACTTTTTCCTTTCCAACGAGGTTGAGGACCAGTACAACTCGCACCTCGACCTTCAGCAGTTCTGCACCGTCGACAACTCCCTGACCGGAACAGCAGGCATGACCCGGAAGATTCACGTCTACAAAGCGACTTCCGGCACTGAGAAGCTGACCAAGGGTCAGGGCAACACCAAGTCGATTGAAGCGTCCTTCACCGAGAAGGAGTACACGATTCTCCTCGCTCAGAACCGCTTCGACTACTACGACGAGGAGGCAATGACCGACCCGATGATCGTTACGACAGGCATGGGCTTCGCGGGCACGGACATCTTCAACACCGAGAACGCCGACATTTACGCCGCTTACAAGTCGGCAAAGATGGCGTTCGTCACTTCTTCGCTCGGCTTCGACTCTTTCGTCGACGCCGCCGCTATGATGAATCTCGAAAACCTCGAGGACGCCGGAATCTTCGGCTTCGTCAATCCCGCCGACATGGCGAAGGTCAGAAAGGCTCTGAAGGACGATCTCAAATACGTCGAGGCTTTCGCGAAGAACGGCTACGTCGGCACGGTCGGCGGAATCAATATCTACGCCAAGAAGGACGCCGACGTCGGCAAGATCACCATCGCGACCAAGAAGGCGGTCACCCTCTTCAACAAGAAGGGCACTGAGGTCGAGCAGGAGCGCGACGGCAACACCCGAAAGAACTCGATCTTCACCCGCAAGTACTACTTCGCGGCGATGACCAACGAGACGAAGGCGGTCATGATCTTCACCGGAACCGCGGCAGTGTCCGAGGACACTTCGGTCACCGCGGGCAAGGACTACTACACGAAGTCGGGTCTCGGCTACCTGAAGGTCACTCCCGGGGCGAGCGACAGCCCCAAGACCAAGGGCTGGTACGAGATCACGGTATCGTGATGAACGAGCAGGTAACGGCTCTTCTCGCGGCTTTCGGCTTCGCTGTCCCGCCTGACAATCCGCTGATCGTCTTCCTGATCGCGAATGTCACCGAGCGGATAAAGAACCTCACGAATCTTTCCGCGATTCCGGACGGTCTGACGCAAGCCGCCGTCCGGATGGTCGCGGGTGAGTACTTGAAGCTCAGAAAAGCATCTGGCGACCTCGACGGCTTCGACTATTCGGCGGCAGTCAAGGCGATTCAAGAGGGCGACACGAGCGTTACGTTCGCCGACGGCAATAAGACGCCGGAGGAGCGGTTTGACGAGCTTTTAGCGTGGCTGACGGCTCTTCCGAACGCCGACGTCTATAAATACCGGAGGCTCGTATGGTGAGCGTCAGAAACGCATTGTCATTGCTCTGGACGGACAGATGCGCGGTCTATGTGCGAGCCGAGAAGACCGACGAATCAGGGCTGACCGACTTCACCGAGACGCTTCTCGTCGAAGATCAGCCCTGTAAGCTGTCTTTCGGGACGCTGACTCAGGCGTCGGGCGATCCGGTCGCGACCGCCGGGCAGGTTGTCAAACTCTTCCTGACGCCTGACATTGAGATTCCCGCGGGGAGCAGGATTGTCGTCAGGCGCAGCGGCAATCTGAATCGCACGTTTGAGTACGTCTCGTCGGGCGAGCCGGGAGTCTTTCACGATCATCAGGAGATATTTCTCGAAAAGGCGGCGAGGTTCGCGTGAACTGGGGCAAATGCGATTTCGAGGAGCTGAAGCGGCTCGACGAGAAGATTAAAAAGCTCGAAGAGGTCGATTTCGACGAGACCTGCCGGAAAATGGCTGACAAGCTCGCGCAGATTCTGCTCGCGAAGGTTGTGAAACTGACTCCGGTCGGAGTCAAGCCGAATTTCGACATGAGCCGATTCGAGGGAAAAGAGCTTACAGTCAAGGTCAAGGTCGATTCATTCCGGACGGTTCGACGGAGAGCCGGGAACGGCTTTGTCGAGTATAAGGTGAAAACTCAGCGCGAGCGCGAATTTCTGACCAAAGAGGGCGCACAGCTTAAAACCATGCGGAATATCTGGAAGGGCTACCAAGGCGGAACGCTCCGCCGCGCATGGCAGGTTCTCCCGGTCGCGAAGTCGGGCGAACAGTACATTATCACGGTCGTCAACGACCTCTACTACGCGTCCTACGTCGAGTACGGTCACCGCCAGACTCCCGGGCGGTACGTCCCGGCACTCGGCAAGGCACTGTCCGCGAGCTGGGTCAAGGGCAAGTTCATGCTGACGGTCTCGGAGAAGGAACTCATGGCGCTCGCGCCGAAGATGCTCGAAGCCGAGCTTGACAAAGCTATCGAGGAGGCGTTCAATGTTAAATGACATAGTAAAAGGCGTTTCGAAGAAGCTCGCCGGGGAATTCAAGGGCTACAGGATTTACCAGAACGACGTAAAGCAGGGGCTTAAACTCCCTTGCTTCTTCGTCTCTGTCCTGAAGCCCGACATATCGCCGCTCGGGCGGAATCGCTTCATGAGCCGGAATCCGCTCGACGTGATGTTCTTTCCCGAGGACGAGCGCGACAACGCGAAAATGTGCGAAGTCGCGGAGAAGCTCGTCTGGCTCTTAGAGTTCATCACCCTGCCGGACGGCGATCTGCTTCACGGAACTAACAAGAGCTGGCAGATTGAAGGCGGAATCCTCCACTTCTTCGTCGACTTTGACCACACAATCAGACGTGAGGCTGACGACGAAAAGATGAATGACGCCGACATATCGGTCGGCACAGAATGAAAGGAATGGTGTTAAATGGCACTCGGAGGCGGTATTTTCACCTCTCAGAACAAGATTCTTCCCGGAACGTACATCAATTTCGTTTCGGCAAAGAAGGCAAGCGCGGCACTCTCTGAGCGCGGCATCGCAACGATTCCGCTCTCGCTCGACTGGGGCGAGGAGCTGAAGATTTTCGCGGTCACTCAGGAGGAGTTCGCGAAGAACAGCCTGAAGATTTTCGGCTATCTCTACCCGGCGGACGAGCTGAAGCCGATGCGCGAGATCTTTCTCCACGCACGAAAGGTCTATTTCTTCCGCCTGAACAGCTCCGGCGTCAAGGCGTCAAATACCTACGCGACGGCAAAGTACTCGGGCGCGCGCGGAAATTCGCTCAAAACGGTCATAACGGCAAATGAGGCGTCGACCGAGCAGAAGCCGCTCTTTGACGTCTCGACCTATCTCGAGACGACTCTCGTCGACAGCCAGAAGGCGGTCGCCGCCATGAGTGGGCTGAGGACGAACGATTTCGTCGAGTGGAAGTCTTCGGCGACCCTCGCCGCGACCGCCGGAACGCCCTTCACAGGCGGCACAGACGGCACTGTGGGCGACACGGCGTACCAGACCTATCTCGATCAGGCGGAGTCCTATTCGTTCAACGCGATGGGCTGTACGTCGACCACAGACAGCGTCAAGACGCTTTTCGTCAACTTCGTCAAGCGTATGCGCGATGAGGTAGGCAGGAAGTTTCAGGTCGTCTGCTTCTCGAAGCTCGCCGACCATGAGGGCGTCGTGAGCGTAAAGAACGGACTCGCTTCGAACAAGACGTCCGCCGACCTCATTCCGTGGGTCACCGGAGTTATTGCCGGAACGGCGGTCAACAAGTCTGCGACGAACCTGACCTACGACGGCGAATATGACGTCGACACCGATTACACGCAGTCGGCGCTCGAAGCCGGAATCAAAGAGGGCTCGTTCATGCTCCACCGCGTCGACGATGACGTCTGCGTGCTGACCGACATCAACAGCTTCGTCAGCTTCACCGACGAGAAGTCGGAGGATTTCGCGTCGAATCAGACGGTTCGCGTTCTCGATCAGATCGCGAACGACATTGCCGTCCTCTTCGGAAAGAAGTACGTCGGCAAGATGCCGAACGACGCCGCGGGGCGCGTTTCGCTCTGGAACGACATCGTGACGCATCACAGACAGCTTGAGTCTGTCCGCGCAATCGAGGATTTCGACCCGCAGAACGTGACGGTCGCTCCGGGCGAGAGCAAGAAGTCGGTCGTCGTGACGATCCGCGTCACCCCGGTGAACGCTATGGAGCAGCTCTACATGACCGTCTACGTTGAATAAGGAGGTAAGCAATGAACACCACAATGAACGCGAAAGACGCTGTCTGCGGCAGTCTCGCCGACTGCTACGTGACGATTGACGGCAACCGATATAATCTCATGTCGATGACCGAGTTCGACTCGTCCTACGCCGTGACGATCACCGACGTGAAGGTTCTCGGCAGAGTCGGACTCGGGCACAAGGCGACCGGCGGCAAAGGCACGTGGAGCGGCAAGGCGCACTACAACACCTCGGTCTTCCGCAAGATCGCCGACACCTATCAGAAGACCGGAGTCATGCCGACCTTCGAGATTCAGACCTCGAACGAAGACCCGACCACGGCGGTCGGCAGACAGACGATCATTCTCCATGACTGCCTCTGCGAGAAGTTCACGCTCGCGAAGTTTCAGGCGGGCGACGGCATTCTCGAAGAGGACCTTTCGGGGACGTTCGACTTCTGGGATATGCCCGAGGAGTTCACCGAGCTTGCCGGGATGAGATAAGAAAAAAGGGGCGGATTTCCGTCCCTTTCGATTTCGCGTTAATCTTCATAATGTCCGCGGCAGGCAAAGACAACTATGTCATCTGTAGATGTTACCTGATAGACAATCCTGTTCGCGTCGTCGATACGCCTTGACCAGCATCCGTCGCGGTGCTTCAGCGGCTCGGGCTTTCCGAGTCCCGTGAACTTATTCCGGACGATGTCTTCGAGCAGAGCGTTCAGGCGTTTCAGCGTCTTTTTGTCCTGCGTCTGCCAGTAGGTGTAATCGTCCCACCCGCGCGGAGTGAACGAGATGTTACTCATCTTCCATCGCTTTCAGCTCGTCGAGCGTCTTCGTGATTACGTGTCCGGCTTTGTAGTCGGCGATCGAGCGGTCAATACCCGCGAGGTATTCGGCATTACGGATCCTCTTCTGTAGCTCGTTCCATTCGGCGAGGCTGATGATGACAACATTCTTCTCATTCTTCCTGGTCACGATGACCGTTTCGTTGTCGTCGACGACGCGGTCGCAGTAGTCTTTAAGATTTTCGCGGACGTTTGAATAGTTAGCGGCAAGCATCTTTATCTACCTCCTATTGTACGTTATCTTGTACAATATCATTCTATCACACCATTATACGCAGAATCAAGCGCAATATGTTAAAATTCCGAAAAGGAGCAAAGAACATGAATCTATCCGCATTTCTTTCCGAAAACGCCATTCCGGCTGAATCTGTAAAGCACGTAGTCTCAAAGCGATTCGTCGCCGACGGCAAGCCGGTCGAATGGACATTACAGCCTATCTCGGGCGCGCACGACGAGGAAATCAGACGCAGCTGCACGAAGCGTGTTCCGACACCGGGCAAAAAGAATCTCTTCCAGAACGAGGTAGACTACAATCTCTACCTCGCAAAGCTCGCGGTCGCCTGCATCGTCTACCCGAACTTAAGCGACGCCGAGCTTCAGAACAGCTATCACGTGAAGTGCGCCGAAGACCTCTTAAAGACCATGCTGACGCCCGGCGAATACGTCGACTGCGTCGCGAAGGTTCAGGAGATATGCGGCTTCGACACGCTCCTCGACGACGAGGTTGAAGCCGCAAAAAACTCATAAAGGAAGACGACAGTGAAGCGAATATCGCATACTATTGTCTTCACGAATTACACATTCTGCCGCACGAATTCCTGTCGCTTCCGAGACGTGAGCGGGCGTTCATCATCGCCGCTATCAACGTCCGGGTCGAGGCGGAGAAGGAAAAGCGGCAGGAGCTTGAACGAAAACGATGAAAGGAGGTTCTCGCTGTGGCTACCATCAAAACGGCGATCGCGCTCTATGACGGCGTGACGAGCCCGCTGAAGAGCATTCATCACGCGATGGAGCTCGTCCTGAACAGCTTCGAGGCGATGCAGGGCGCTTCGAAGAAGGCGGTCGACGTCGCGGCAATCAAGGCGGCACGCGAGGAGCTGGCGAAAGCCGGGACTGCTTTCGACGCCATTGAGAAAAGCATCCGCGACGCCGACACCGCACAGCAGAAACTCAACTCCGACATGGAGCGCGGGACTGTCAGCGCGGCTTCAATGGTCGACCGGATAAAGAGCTTCGTCTCGATCTATGCCGGAGCACAGGCGGTCAGAGGGCTCTTCGGGTTCGCGAAGAACGCTCTCTCGGAGACGAACAACGGTATGCGCAGCGATACACAGCTCCGCGCGGTTCTCGCCAATTCAGGCGGCGGCGCGGACACATATTCGGCGCTGAAAGCTACCGCTTCGGGTATCGAATCGCGCGGCATCTATGACGAGGGCAATATGCTCGCCGGCGCCGCCGAGCTCGCGACCTACATGAAGGACCCGGCGGCGATAAGCTCGATGATGGGAACGCTCTCGAACTACGCCATCGGTATGACAGGCGGCGGCGCGCTCGACAACTCGCAGATGGTCGACCTCGCGACACAGCTCGGTAAGGCTCTGAACGGCACGTTCGACGGTCTCGCCAAAAAGGGCTTTGAGCTGACCGATGCGCAGAAGGAGATAATCGAAAATGGCACGGATATGCAGAAAGCGTTAGTCCTCGACGAGTTCATAAACGAATCCTGGGCGAACCTCTATGACACTATGAGCAACACACCTGAAGGCAAAGTTATACAGCTGCAAAACCGCTGGAACGCGCTCATGGATGAGGTGGGACAGAAGCTCTACCCTGTCGTGTTGCAGCTCATCGTAACGATAGAAGCCCACTGGGGACAGATAGAAAACGTTCTGAACAGCGTGGCCGGCGGCGCGGGAGTACTGATCGGCATTTTTGACGGACTTTTGCAGATTGCTTCCGTTATGGTCGACCTCGGATACGCCATCGCCGCGAACTGGAACGTCATAGCGCCGATACTGTTCAGCGTCGTCGCCGCTGTGGTGGCATATCAGGTAGCGACAAAATTAGCCGCGGCGGCACAATTCTTAATGAACGGCGCGCTTCTCGCCTGCCCGATAACATGGATAGTCATCGCAATACTCGCGGTCATCGCCGCTATCATCCTGGTCGTAAAGCTGATCAATAAAGTCACCGGCTCGTCGATCTCGGCGGTCGGAGTCATCTGTGGCGCGCTGTCAACGGCGTTCGCGTTTATCCTGAACGCGGTGATTGGTCTGCTGAACATGATAATACAGCTTGCCTGGACTATGTTTGTCGAACCGTTCATTCCACTCATTGAATTCATCCTGAATGTCTGCAAGGGCGGTTTCGACAGCTTCGGCGATGGCGTCAAAAATCTGCTCGGTAACATCATCAGCTGGTTTCTCTCGCTCGGCAAGGTCGTCACGAAGATCATCGACGCGATATTCGGCACCGACTGGACGAGCGGGCTTTCCGACCTTCAGGACAAAGTTCTCGAATGGGGCAAGAACGACAAGGCGATAACCCTCAGCCGCGAAGCACCGACGATCAACTACCGCATGACCTACTCCGGCGCGTGGGATGCCGGGTACAGCTTCGGGCAGAATCTCGAAAACGGCTTCGGTTTCGGCGACACGCTCGATTTCGAGCGCGACATGGAAGGCATCTGGAACAACACCGGGGACATTGCCGAAAGCACGGCCGCGACGGCTGACGCGCTCGACATCTCCTCCGAGGACCTGAAATACCTCCGCGACATTGCAGAGCGCGAGGTCATCAACCGCTTCACGACGGCTGAAATCCGCATCGAACAGCACAACGAAAACCACATCTCAAGCGACATGGACGTCGACGGAATCATGAACGCGTGGGCGGACAGCTTCGCCGAGCGGCTTGACATTTCGGCTGAGGGGGTGCATAACTGATGTACTCAATGTACTTCGGCGACGAGCGCGTCCCGGTTGTCCCCGAGAAGATCACGATAAAGATTAAAAATCAGAACAAGACGCTGAACCTGATAAGCGGCGTCGAGATAAACATTCTGCGCGGCGCCGGACTGTCGGAGGTCTCGTTCGACCTCCTTCTGCCGCAGGTGAGCTACGGCTTCGCGCCGGATTCGAAGGCGGCGGATTACTACCTCGGGCTTTTCGAGAAGCTGAAGACCGGAAAGAAGCCGTTTCAGTGGATCGTCAACCGACAGCTTCCGGACGGCTCGCCGCTCTTCTTCACGAACCTGACCGTCTCGCTCGAAGACTATCAGATCATCGAGGACGCGGGCGAGGGCTTCGACGTCAAGGTCAGAATCTCGTTAAAGCAGTTCCGCGCCTACGGTACGAAGAAGGTCACGATAAACTCCGACAGCTCGGCGAGCGTCACCGAATCCGACCGCGATTCGTCGACTGCGCCGGAGGTCACGAGCTACACGGTGAAAGCGGGCGACTGCCTCTGGAACATCGCGAAGAAGTATCTCGGTAAAGGCTCACGCTACACCGAGATTGCCGAGCTGAACAAAGACAAGATAAAGACGCCGAACCTGATCTTCCCCGGTCAGGTTCTGACGCTCCCGGCGAGGTGAGTATGGAAACCGAATTCATCATCCAGCACGGCGGCGTAATCTACATTCCGACCGTTCAGGACGGCGTGAAACTCACGACCGAGCGCAAGAACACGCCGGGAAAGCTGACCTTCAAGGTTCTGAACGACGATGTACTCGACTTCACCGAGGGCGACCCGGTGCGCTTTACGGTCGATGGGGCGAAAATGTTCTACGGCTTCGTCTTCACGAAGAGCCGAAGCAAGGACGGCGCGATAAGCGTCACGGCGTATGATCAGCTCCGGTATCTCAAAAACAAGGACACGTTCACGGCGGAGGGCTTGAAGGCGTCCGAGCTTACAAAGCGGCTCGCGAACGATTTCAACCTGAACACCGGGACGATTGAGGACACCGGGTATTCAATCGGCACGATAGTCGAGGAGAATCAGACACTCTTCGACATAATCGGAAACGCGCTCGACGAGACGCTTCTGAACACCGGAAAGCTCTTCGTCCTCTACGACGACTGCGGCGAGCTGACGCTTAAAAACATCGCGTCGATGAAGCTCGATCTGCTGATTGACGGCGAGACAGCCGAGGATTTCAGCTATTCCTCGTCGATTGACTCGCAGACCTACAACAAGATTAAACTAAGCTACAACAACGACAAGACTGGAAAGCGCGAGATTTTCGTATCGAAGGACAGCGCGAACATAAGCCAGTTCGGCGTCCTCCAGTACTTCGAGGAGGTAAAGACTCAGACCGGAGCGGCGGCGAAGGCTGAATCGCTCTTACGTCTCTACGACCGCAGAACCCGCTCGCTGACGGTCAAAAACGCGTTCGGAGACCCGCGTGTCCGCGCCGGATTCCAGATCGCGGTGAATCTGAATCTCGGCGACATCATCGTGAAGAATTTCATGGTCGTCGAGCAGGTCACGCACAGCTTTTCGGGCGGACTCCACACGATGGACATGACACTGATCGGAGGTGATTTCGCTGCCTGACATAGTCGGGATAGTCAAGAAGGCCGCCATCGAGGCGGTCGAGGCTTCAAAGCCTGTGAACCTCCTCTTCGGAATGGTCGCGTCGGTCGCTCCGCTGACGATTCAGGTCGACCAGAAGACGATTCTGACGGCGGCAATGCTCGTTCTGTGCGAGAGTGTGGTCGACCACTGGGAGGACGTCACGGTGAGTTTCGCGGACGAAAACAATGTAAAGGTCACGGGGCGGAAGAAGGTAAAGATTCACGGCGGACTCAAACCCGGCGAAACGGTTCTGCTCGTCCGGATTCAGGGCGGAAAGAAATTCGCCGTCATCGACCGGATAAAGCCCGCCGCCGACCTTTCGGGAGAGTGGATAGAATGATACCAAAAACACAAAGCGACATAAAGAACGATTTCGAATTCGTCATACATCCCGATCTGACCTTCCGGCTCGATCCTGAGTCGATGACGATATGGGATAAAATCAGCGGAATAAACGCGCTCAGACAGGCGGTTTACCTTGCGCTGAACATCGAGAGGTACGACTGGCTGATTTATTCGTGGAACTACGGCGTCGAGCTTCGCGACCTCATCGGCAAGCCGACCGACTACTGCGTCCCTGAGATCGAGCGGCGCGTCCGCGAAGCCCTGACCCGGGACGACCGGATAACCGCCGTAGACAATTTCGAGTTCACGGTCGGGCGCGGAAAGATTGACGTGACCTTCAGAGTCACGAGCGTTTTCGGCAGCTTCACAGCCGGAAAGGAAGTGAGCGTTTGAACACATACGAAAACATCCTTGCGCGGATGCTCGCCGAGGCTCTCAAAGCGAACAGCAGGCTTGACACGCGCGAAGGCTCATTGGTCTGGCTCGGGTCAGCCCCCGCGGCGGTCGAGCTTCAGAACCTCTACATCGCGCTCCAGAGCGTGCTTGACAACACCTTCGCCGACACGGCGAGCCGGGATTATCTGATACTCCGGGCAAAGGAGCGCGGAATCTCGCCGCTCCCGGCGACTCCGGCGGTGCTTGAAATGGAAGCGACGCCGAAGACCCTCGACATTCCGCTCGGCACGCGCTTTTCGATCGGCAGTCTGAACTACTCGGTCACGAAAAACTCGGGCGGCGGGAAGTTCGAGCTTACCTGCGAGACTGCGGGCGAAGCCGGAAACGACTACTCCGGCGACATAATCCCGATCGAGTACGTCGCGGGGCTTGAAGCCTGCGGGATAACCGCGCTTCTCGTTCCCGGCGAGGACGAGGAGGACACCGAGATATTCCGCAAACGCTATCTCGACAGCCTGAACAGTCAGGCGTTCGGCGGCAACCGCGCGGATTATCTCGAAAAGATCAACGCGATTCCCGGCGTCGGCGGCGTCAAGGTCTATCGCGTCTGGAACAACGACATAAAGCCGTCAACGCTTGTCCCGCCGACCGGAACAACCGAGTGGATAGCCGGGCTGTCGGAAGTCAGCGCGGACATCAAGTCGTGGCTGACCGCCGTGAACGCCGCCGGGGCGAACAACAAGCTGACGGTCGGCGGAACTGTCCGCGTCGTGATCATCGACTCGACCTTCGGCGTACCGTCGTCGACGCTTGTCGGGCAGGTTCAGACCGCGGTCGACCCGACGCAGAACAGCGGCGAGGGCTACGGACTCGCGCCGATCGGACACGTCGTAAAGGTCGAGGGCGTCGGCTCGGAGGCGATTTCGCTGAGCTTCACGCTGACTTTCCAGTCCGGCTGGACGTGGAATGACGTCGAGACTTACGTCGAGGAGGCGATAAGCGGCTACTTTAACGAGCTCGCGAAGACGTGGGCGGACAGTGATGAACCGCTCGTCGTGCGCGTCAGCCAGATCGAGAGCCGGATTCTCGGCGTCGCCGGAGTCCTCGACATCACGGGTACGAAGATAGGCGGCAAGGCGTCGAATCATAAGCTCGCGGCTGACAAAATCCCGGTTCTCGGGACGATCACGGAGGGCGGTTAATGGAGCGGAAGATAATCGACTATCTGCCCGATGTGGTGCGCGGCTACGACGAGTTCGCCGGAATCGCCGCCGGACAGCAGGCAGAATTCGAAAAGGCGTGGGATAAAGCCGATTCACTGCTCGCCGACCAGTTCATTCTGACCGCCGGAGAAAGCGGAATCAGCCGCTGGGAGAAGATTTTAGGCATCGCGCCGAAGGGAACAGACACGCTCGACGACCGGAGATTCAGAGTACTTACGCGCCTCAACGAGGAACTGCCGTACACTCTGCCGAAGCTGTGCGAGATGCTGTCGAACCTCTGCGGCGGGAAATTCACTGCGGAGCTTTCCGACTACACGCTGTCGGTGAAGCTCGGACTCTCGGCGAAGAGCAACTATTCGGACGTCGCGATGCTCCTTGACCGGGTGATTCCGGCAAACATCCTCGCCGAGGTGTCGCTTCTCTACAATAAATATAATATGCTTCACCCCTACACGCACGCGCAGTTACACCTGCACACGCACGAGGGATTAAGAACCGAGGAGGTGTTCCAGAGTGGCGAATAAGACCACAAACTACGAACTCACAAAGCCGCTGGCGGAGGAATTCTACAACGTCGAAGACCAAAACGGCAACATGGACATCATCGACGCCGAACTGAAGAAAAACGCCGACAGCATCGCGAAGGTGAAGTCGGTGTCGGCTGTCGTGACGACGACCGGAACAGGCGCGGCGTATCTGGCGTCGGTCGACGGAATCACGGAGCTTTCGGTCGGGCTGACGCTGACGATCATCCCGCACACGGTCAGCACGTCGACCGAGCCGACGTTGAATCTGAACTCGCTCGGCGCGAAAGCGATAAAGCAGAAGCTCTCCGGCACGACCGGAGGTGTCACAGCGGGAAATTCCGCCGGATGGATAACGGCTGACAAGCCGCTGACAGTCCGCTACGACGGCACGCAGTGGGTCGCCGACCTTACAAGGCAGGACGCGGCAGGGCTGTCAGGCGCAGTACCGATAAGCGGCGGCGGGACAGGCTCAACAACCGCGTCAGGCGCACGGTCGCAGCTCGGCGCGGAGGGCAAGCATACCACGAAGACAACGACGCTGTCCGCCTCAGGCTGGTCGAACAACATTCAGACAGTCAATGTTTCCGGCGTTACGTCGTCGAATACGATTCTCGTCGCGCCGACAGCGGATTCACAGGAAGTCTGGGGCAAGGCAGGAATAGTCTGCACGGCACAGTCGGCGGGGAAGCTCACATTTACCTGCAAGAGTGTGCCGTCGGCGGCGGTCACGGCTAATATTGTTATTTTGGGAGGATAAAGGGTTATGATCATCAATCAGTTTGGTGGCGGCAGTTCTGCCGAAAAGGAAATGAAGACGGAAATATTCACTCAGAGCGGGACTTGGACCTGTCCGAGCGGAGTGGAGAAAGTGTTTGTACGGCTGTTTGGGGGAGGCGGCGGAGGAAATCAGTATGGTGGCGGTGGCGGCGGATATATGGCATATTCTGAGTTCGATGTTACCTCTGGAAACGCATATCCGATAACAATAGGTGCTGGTGGTGCTGCCGATGGGGTAGGCGGAATTACTTCGTTCGGAACGCTTCTGTCTGCGAATGGCGGCGGGAAGGCGACACCCACAAAAGCAGGTTGTGGTGGTTCTGGTGGTGGTGGCGCGTACACAGGAGTAGCTGGCGGTGATGGCTCTCAGTTTGGTGGTGGTGGTGGATGTAAGGGTGACGGTGGTAATGGTGGAACGTATGGTGGCGGTGGTGGTGCTGGCGGTTTAGGAACGAGTGATCAAACCTCATACACACGTGGCGGCAATGGTGGAACGTATGGTGGGGGTGGTGGCAGTAGCGGGACTTATAACGGAACCACAAATTATACGCCAGGCGGATCCGGTGGTACATACGGTGGCGATGGGGGTAGCGGCGGAAATTTCCGCCGCCGGACGAAGGGGCAAAATGGAGCGAATGGGATTAACACAATGCAAACAGCTTTAGAGTATAGAGGGACTGGCTCTGGCGGTTCGTCCACCACCACCTCAACCACGGATCCTTATGGCGCTGGTGGCGGTGGCGGAGGAGGCTATGGCGGTCATGGCGGCAACGGTGGCGGATGGGGGAATGGTAGCGATGGTGGCGGCGGTGGAGGTTATGGCGGCGACGGTGGTAATGGCAGCACTCAAGACGGTGTGAATTGCGGCGGCGGCGGAGGAGGCTATGGCAGCAACGGTGGCAATGGCGGAAAATATTGGGGATACAGGTCTGCGACGGCTGGATACCAACCCGAAGAAAAGGCTGGTGCTGGCGGCGGCGGAGGCTATGGTGTCAGTGCCAGAGGTGGCGATTTTGGGGGTGGCGGAGGCGGTTATGGTCCCGGTGGGCGTGCTTCTCAATGCGGTTTATATGGCGGTGGTGGCGGTTACGCCGGAGCCGCTGGAAATAGCAATGATAACGTTTCCGGCGGCTCCGGCATCTGCATCATCCAATACCTCGTCGATAAAGCATAATTCAAGGAGATAACACCATGAAAATATTCCAGATTGTAAGCAACGTATGCTACTGGGACGCAACAGCAGTTCATCCCATGCTCGCCGATACTGTCGGCAAGTACCCTTCCGATATCGTTTTTGTTGAGGCTCCCGACTACGTATTCGAAGGCTGGGGCTATGACAGCACCAAAGTCGGCTATGATCGGTTCATTCAGCCGACGCCTCCGGAAGGATGGAAATACAACACCGAGACCGGCGGCTTTGAGCTCATCAATCCGCCCGAACCCGAGGTAAACACAAATCCGATAACCGAACTACAGACGCAGAATAAACAGCTCGAAGCCAAAGTCAAAGCTTTAACCGAATCATCGCAGATGCTTGAGGACTGCATCGTCGAAATGGCGGAAATCGTCTATGCGTAAAATATTATGTTCAATCGCCGAAAGGCTTTTGATAAAATTCTCAAAGAAAGGAGAGCTTGAAATGATGGCTATGCTTTTTGCTTGCAGAGTTGTCGAGGGTCGCACCGAATGGAACCGCGTTCCCGCGAAGCTCAAGCCTCAGGTCGCCGAGATCATTATCAATGATTTCGCGCTGCCTGAAATCGTTCCCACCGAGTTCGGCGGAAGCGCCGAGGCGTAATTTTCAGTGCCGGGGCGGTTACCCGCTCCGGCTGAAAGGATTCAACATGAAGAAAACAAAATCGGAGGCGGTCATATGACGTGGGAGATGCTCTCGGCGCTGATTGTCATCGTCGGAACGCTGGTCTCGCTAGGGGCAGTCCTCGCGAAGCTTATCCGCGTCCTGACCCGGCTTGACGACACGGTAAAACAGCTCCGCGCCGACCTCGACCGTCAGCGCGAGGAAAACCGCGAGTCGCACAAACGCATCTACGACCGCCTCGACGACCACGAGAGCCGGATCGTTGAGCTCGAAAGGAATGTATAATGAACGGAATCGACGTCTACACCGGGCAGGGGATCATTGACTGGCGAACCGTCGCGCTAACTCAGGGTTTCGCCATGATAAAGGCAAGTCAAGGAAGAGGCGAGACTCGCGCGACCGAGCACCTGCGGATTTTCACCGACTCGAAGTTCGTCCGGAACATCACCGAAGCGTCGAAGACGAAAATGAAGCTCGGCGTCTGGCACTGGATGACCGCGCGGTCGGTTGCCGAGGCATACTACGAAGCCGATTATTTCATCGAAACTATTTCACTGTACTGGGACAAGATCACGCTCTGGGCGGCGGCTGACGTCGAGTCTGACCGCTATCTCGGCGACCTCGGAAAGTCCGACCTGACCACCGTCACGAGGGCGTTTCTCGACCGCGTCCAGAGCTCGGGCTTCCGTCCGATGCTCTACACGAACCCAAATTTCATCAAGTACCGCTTCACCAAAAACGCGTTCAAAGACACCGACATCTGGCTCGCGCATTACGGCGTCGCGCGTCCGATGCAAGTCCCGAACCTGAAAATCTGGCAGCACTCCGCCGGGCGCGTGTGCGGCATCAGCACCGATGTTGACCTCGATACCGGATACTTCGGCGGCATACCGTATTCGGTCGGAGAGAAGTACACAATCCGCGCCGGTGATAGGTACAGCAACGGCAAGGCAGTTCCGAAGCGGCTCGTCGGCAAGGTCTGCACGATCTCGTCTGTCAAACCGGATCGGATTCTCCTGCGCGAGATTCTGAGCTGGGTGAAGATATGAGATTCCTGAAGCGGCTGATAATCGCCGTCCTAGTGTACATTGCCGTGTACTTACCATTCGTCGCGATACTTCAAGCGGTATCGGGTGGTGACTACACGGCGGCGTACAGCGTCGGCGGCATTGTGGGCGCGATTGAACTCGCGCTCAGCTCAATCATAAAAATTACCGAAAACCGGGAGGTAAAGAAAAATGGATATATCGAAGGTGATTCCGTGGGTGATTCTTGCGCTGGCTGTGATCGCGGCGGCGGTGGTGTTTGTGGTGACGCTGATTCAGGCGTCTCCGGCGAGACGCCGGGAGATTCTGAACTCGGTGCTGATGTCACTCGCGGTCGAAGCTGAACGGCTCTACGGCGCGAAGACCGGACAGCTTAAGAAACAGCAGGTTATCGCGTGGCTCTACGCGCGGTACAAGTGGCTGACGTGGCTGATCTCCGAGGAGTCGTTGTCGAAGCTGATTGACGAGGTTGTCGCGCGGATGAATGAGTGGATGAAGAGCAATCCGGTCGGGGCGGAAAATGCGCTGAGATAAAAATAGGGGACTGTCGCATTTAAGGAAAATATTTCCATTTTCATGGCATTATGCACAATAATTCAAGTTTGCCAATATGGTATGGACTTCGAAAATTGTTCATATTGACCATCGAATGGAAGCAATTACCAAACTTGCGACAGCCCCTTTTATTTTTGAAACTTTTTCATAAATTTATTTGCTATAGTAAAGAGAAAAATATTGAATTCATATTGACATATGGCAAAAAATGTGATATAATAGTACAGTAAGGAGTGATTAATAACATGAATAATTTTACTGTAGCAAGAATCGTATGTACATCATCAGGCGAAACCATCGGAGAGGTTCGAGTAAACGGTGAAATCTCCGAAGTTGAAGCTATGAATGCAATCAACGCGGAATACGACATTAGTGAAATTAATATCATATATGGGCAAAAAAGCGAGTATGAGTTGGAAGAAATCGCTTACTATATGATGCTTTCGAATTATCTTGATGTGCGTGATAACTGTATCGAATACCTTGTGTATATTGACAAAAACGGGAGATTATCGCCCAAATCATATGGAACTGCTTCGTTTCCTGCAAGAGTTAGTGGGCCAGAATATTTGAAAATCACTTCTGAGGATTATAACTCCCTCATGCCGGATGTGATTTTTCAAATGATCCACTCTAAAGAACGCCTTGAAGATGTTGATTTTATGAAAGCTGTCAAACAAGTTGCCGACAGATTGAATTCCTATATTTCATAGAAAAGTACATACACCTTTTATGACGACACCCTGACGACAAAAAGCCCTGGAAAAACCTTTGCAAAGCCCCCGGAGCAAATCTGTCATCAAAAAGATCAAGAGCCGGAAATCCACATGAACACTGGATTTTCCGGCTCTTTTCATTGGCTGGGGATGAGAGATTCGAACTCCCACATACAGAGTCAGAGTCTGTCAAATATGCCAGTAAAATGCGGCTTTTTCGGTCGTCTGACGAC
>ENA-UOJL01000838-UOJL01000838.1-human-gut-metagenome-genome-assembly--contig:-P47-NODE-838-length-39210-cov-6.414379_pt1 | contig 39210 bp, 36 predicted proteins | sample MGYA00242347_ERZ723894 | MGnify/ENA metagenome assembly ERZ723894
AATCTTTTTCGAGTCGACCTCGCCCTTGGAAAGCAAGACAACCGTCTCCACATGCACCGTATTCGGAAACATATCCACGCACTGCACCTTATCCACGACATACCCCCGCGCCAGCAGCACCTCCAGATCCCGCGCCAGACTCGTCGGCTTACACGAAATATAAATCATATGATCCACACCATAATTGATAATCTTTTCCAGCGCCTTCGGATGAATACCATCCCTTGGCGGATCAAGCACAATATAATCCGGCCGTTCCTCAATCGTATCGAGCACCTTTAAGACATCACCCGCCAAAAATTCACAGTTGTCCAGATGATTGAGTGCCGCATTCTCTTTTGCCGCCTCTACCGCTTCCTCGATGATCTCCACGCCCACAACTTTTTTGCAGACCGGAGCGAGCATCTGTGCGATCGTACCGGTACCGCTGTACAGATCATAAACGGTCTTGTCTGCCAGCATGTCCGGATTATCCCCGAGGATAAATTCGCGGGCTGTGGAATAAAGCACTTCTGCTCCGAGAGAGTTTGTCTGGAAAAAAGAAAACGGTGAAATCTGAAAACGCAGTCCCAACAGCTCCTCATAAAAATAATCCTGTCCGAAAAGTACTTCCGTTCCTTCGTTTTTTACGACATCCGCCACGCTGTCATTTTTTGTGTGGAGTACTCCTTTTAAGGTTCCTTCCAGGGAAAGTGCCAGAAGTACATCTTTCCATCCGGCTAAAAGCTGCTTTTCTTTTTCTTCGTTTACCGTTCCGGCATGTGGACATCTGCCCTGCTTTTCCAGCAATGCAGCCTCTATCTTTGCACGCTCGTCCGGCTCCTGCTCCTGTACATTTCTCCAATCCTGCGTCGTAGTGATCAGATCAACTAAAATCTCTCCGGTCTTTACTGCCTTTCGCACAAGAAGATGGCGCAGATACCCGGTATGACGCAGTCTGTGATAGAAGAAGATTTCCTGCTCCCTGAAATAAGCGAGCGTTGCCATGAGAATCGCACGGAAATCGCCATCCACGATCCGGCAGTCCTCTACCGTTACAATATCGTAAAAACTGCCGCGCTTGTGCATTCCAAGTGCCAGCGGTCCGTCCTTGTATTCATCTCCAAATGAAAATTCCATTTTGTTACGGTAAGCAAGCACACGCGGACTGTGTCTGATTGGCAAAAACTCATAAGCACAGGCATCCCCGATCGCCTGCTCTATCATGCCGCGTACCTGTGTCTCCTTGATCTTTAACTGTTCTTCATAAGGCAGACTCTGATACGTACATCCTCCGCACTGTCCGAAATGCCGGCAGGTATCTGCGGTCTCCCGTGGCGATTTCTTCACGGTTTCCAGAAGCCGTCCTTCCGCTTTTCCTTTTCGTACCTTATTTACTGCAAAGGAAACACGCTGTCCCGGAATGGTATTCTTGACGATGACGCGTTCTCCCTCGTCTGTCATCACAATCCCTTTGTTCGGGAATTCTACGGTTGTTACGTTTCCTTCTGCAATCTGCCCTTTTTTCATTCTTTTACTCCTCATGCATTATTCTGAATCTTATTTTCTTACAGAAAGAAGGGACTACACAACTGCAGTCCCTTCTTTCTTCGTTCGGTTTTCTTTTTCTGCGCACCGCTCAAACTGCCTGAAAGTTCTCACGCTTCCGGCAATGATTAGTCCTCTGTCTTGTCTGCGGAAGCATCCTTAGACTCTGCAGCCGGCTCATCATCCTCATCCTCGAAGAAGTCATTGTCGAACTCATCTTCAAAATCGTCCTCAAAATCATCCAGATAATCCGGTGTAAAGAAACGATAAATTCCATAGATTGCTGCTGCAACTGCGACAACGATTCCAATCACGGCGAATACAATCACGAATTTGGAAGGTTTCTTCTCCTCTTCTTCCTGTCTCTTCAAAAACTTATTAAGCTTTGCTGCATCCAAAACATCCCCCACTTTGGTAGATGCTAAAATATCTTCTACTTTACTCATGATGGCACTTCTCCTTCCTGCATTTTTAATTACATCCATTATAGCATATCTTTCCCTGTTTTCCTATGAAAAATTTGCGTTTATAAAAAATTTATCATATCTTTTTTAATTTTGCAAAGCTTGCAAACATCTTCTTTGTTCCGACTTTGTCGAAATCTACGGTCACTTCATAGTCCCTGCCCCCGGAAACAATTGCCATGACTTCTCCATCGCCAAATTTGATGTGGCGGACACGATCTCCCACCTGATAGGACAATGCTCCACCCGCGGAACCAAAATCACGCTGGTTTTCCACCTTTGTATATACCGGTTTTGTGGCTTTGGAGGAATGGAAGGTCGATCCATATCCCTCTCCCACTTCTTTTCCATACCCGCTTCCACCATAACTCGGCACCGTCCGGAATGCCTTACGCGCCTTCTGAAATGTGGACTGTTCGATGGGTTCTTCCTTTGTCTTTGGCTCATAAATCTTTCCGGAAAGAAGTTCCGGCGGAATTTCCCTGACAAAACGGGATACTTTTCCATACTGTGTCTGCCCCCGCACCATGCGCACACGCGCGGAAGTGATTGTCAGATTTTTCTTTGCACGGGTAATTCCCACATATGCCAGACGCCGTTCTTCCTCGATCTCGGCCTGGGAGTTATCACTCGTAATAGACATATAACTCGGAAACAGTCCGTCCTCAAGTCCTGCCAGATAGACATTCGGAAATTCAAGTCCTTTCGCACTATGTAAAGTCATAAGTACCACATAGTCACTGTTTTCGTCAAAACTGTCAATATCCGCAACCAGAGCGACATTTTCCAGAAAACCGTTTAAGGTCGGAGCTTCTTCCCCCTCCGCATAATCCACAGCTTTGCTGATCAATTCGTCAATATTTTCGATTCTTGCCTCTGCCTCATCCGTTCCCTCTGCTTCGAGTTCTCTGACATAACCGGTCGTTTCAATAACTTCCTGCAGCAGATCTGCCACGGAAAGCAGCTTTGCCTTTGCTTTCATAGATTGGATAAACAACACAAACGGCCGGATCTTTGCTGCCGCTTTGCCCAGCCCCGGTACCTGTTCTGCCACACAGAGCGCATCATAAAAACTGATCTCCTGCTCCTGGGCATACAATGCCACTTTGTTGATCGATGCCGCACCAATTCCACGTTTTGGGATGTTGATGATACGCCGCACCGCCAGATCATCCTGCCCATTGTCGATGGTCTTTAAATATGCCAGCAGATCCTTCACTTCCTTACGGGCGTAGAAATTTACGCCGCCAAAAATTTTATATGGAATATTTGCTGTAATAAAACGTTCCTCAAAGAGACGGGACTGTGCATTGGTACGATAGAGAATGGCACAGTCTTTATACTGATACTCTCCTTTGCGTACCCGCCGGGCAATATCCCTTGCCACAAAATCCGCTTCCTCTGCCGCCGTATCCAGCTGCTCAAAGGTGATCTTGTCCCCGGCTCCATTGTCCGTCCACAGACGCTTTTCCTTTCGCCCCTGATTGTTGGCAATCACAGCATTGGCTGCATCCAGAATATTTTGCGTGCTCCGGTAATTCTGCTCCAGTTTGATCACTGTGGCATCCGGAAAATGATGTTCAAAATTCAGAATATTGTAGATATTCGCTCCCCGGAACTTATAGATAGACTGATCATCATCACCTACAACACAAAGATTCTGGTATTTTAAAGCCAGCAGACGGATCAGTTCAAACTGTGCGGTATTGGTATCCTGATACTCATCCACCATAATATAGCGGAAACGATCCTGATACGAGGCAAGCACCTCTTTGTCCAGTTTGAACAGTTCCACGGTTTTCATGATCAGATCATCAAAATCCAATGCATTATTCTGCTTTAACGCCTGCTGATATTCCCGGTAAACCTGGGCCTGTTTTCGTTTCACATAATCGCCTGCCGCGCGCGTCTCAAATTCGATCGGATCGATCAGCTCATCTTTTGCGGAGGAAATAGCAGAAAGAAACATTTTCTCTTTGTACATTTTCGTATCGATTTCCAGACGTTTGCAGATATCCTTCATCAGAGTCTTCTGATCATCGGAATCGTAGATGGTAAAATTGGTGCCAAACCCCAGCCTGTCAATATATCTGCGCAAAATACGCACACAGGTGGAATGGAATGTGCACACCCAGATACTTTCCGAACCATATCCCACCATCTGGTCAATACGCTCCCGCATCTCCCCTGCCGCTTTATTGGTAAACGTGATTGCCATGATATTGTAGGGATTAACCCCGCATTCCTCAATCAGATATGCCGTACGATGTGTCAATACTCTGGTTTTTCCGGACCCGGCACCTGCCAGAATCAGAAGCGGTCCGTCGGTTGCCATCACAGCCTGCCGCTGTGGTTCGTTCAGTGCATCTAATAAGCTCATATCGTTTCTCCGTCTCTTTCCATAATTCATTATTCGTGTGTCTCATTATATCATAGATAGTCCGAATAGAACATACATTCTTTTGTTTTTTGAAAAAAGCATGAAAATGCCTTGTCATCTAGTTTTTATTACTATATAATGTGATATGAGGTGAAAATATGGACAACGAAGTAAAAGAATTTCTTGCTGCACTGCAGAAGAAACTGGTTTCAATCGATTACATCAAAACGGAAGACATTCCAAATATCGGTTTATATATGGATCAGGTCACGACCTTTATGGACGAGCAGTTAGAAGCCTGCAAACGCTATGAAGATGATAAAATTCTGACCAAAACAATGATCAACAATTATGCCAAAAACAATCTGCTCCCTGCCCCGGAGAAGAAAAAATATTCCAAGGAGCATGTGCTGACCCTGTTATTCATTTACTATTTTAAGAATCTGCTCAGCATCAACGACATCCAGTCCCTGTTAAATCCCCTGACGGAACATTATTTTGGCAACAAAGCCGGATTTAATATGGAAGATGTCTATAACGAGGTTTTTAATTTAGAGAGCACCGAGTCCGAGAAATTATTAAAAGATCTCGGAAAAAAATATGCACTCTCCCGTGAGACGTTCCGTAAATTTCCGGAAAATGATCAGGAATTTCTGCAGAATTTCAGTTTTATCTGTCTGCTCAGCTACGACGTATACATCAAAAAGATGATTATCGAAAGTGTTATCGACAATATCAACAGTCAAAACAGTAAAACAAATAAAAAAGAGAATTCCAAAAAGGAATTCTCCAAAAAAGACACCGTTTAATCCAAACGGATGATTGTATTTTCAGGCACAGATGCAGATACGCATCCGTGCCTTTTTTCTATTCCTGTTCCGGATGTTTCTGTGACAGACGGCTGAATACCATCTCATATCCGTCATTTCCATAGTTCAGAGAACGATTGACACGGCTGATCGTCGCTGTAGACGCCCCCGTCTTTTCCGCAATATCAAGGTATGTCTTCTGATCCCGCAGCATTCCCGCCACTTCAAATCGCTGTGATAAAGAAAGCAATTCATTGACCGTACACACATCCTCAAAAAATGTATAACATTCCTCTCTGTTCTGCAGACATAAAATTGCATCAAACAGATGATCTACTGCCTCTGTTTTAAGTTTCTTGCTCATTATGCTCCCTCTTTCCTTCCAAAAATCATGTCTGTATTTTATCATATTAAAGTTTTAAAGTAAACAGATTTCTTGCATTACCCCATTGTTATGCTATAATGTTTAGTACAGTTTACCAAACACGAAAACGAATGGAGAATCTATGATATGAAAAAGATCGGTTATTTTTTTTCCGGCTTTCTGCCAATTTTAACAACAACAGCTGCACAGATACTGGCTTCTTTTTTTATGTTCGGAATCGCAGCTCTGTTTCTGTGTCCGGCCTCCCAGAGCACAGGCTTTGATGCCGATACCATCGAAACACTTCTGACCAATACAGAGTTTAATGCATGCATCATGCTGATTTATACCGTAACCTGCATCGTATTCATGGGAATATGGTATTATCGCTCCTGTGGGGGCAATTATCTTCCAAAACCATCCCTCACGTTTCATCCTCTGCAATTTTTATCCATCATTCTTCTGATTCCCGGCATGCAGTTCTTTTCCGGTTATCTGACTTCTGCGGTATCTCTTCTTTTCCCGAACTGGCTCAGCCAGTACGAAAAACTCATGGAAACCGCAGGCTTAGACTCCGACATCGGACTGTTCATGTTTATCTATGCCGTAATTCTCGGTCCTGTCTGTGAAGAACTGGTTTTCCGCGGCGTCACCATGCGTCTGGTCCGACGGGCACTTCCGTTCTGGGCTGCCAACCTGATGCAGGCGGTTCTCTTCGGAATCTTTCACATGAACTGGATTCAGGGAATTTATGCATTTGTTCTCGGTCTTGTACTGGGATGGATCTGTGAAAAAGGAGGAAGCATCTATTTCTCAATGTTCTTCCACATCCTGTTCAACTTCTGGGGAACCATCATCGGACCGCTACTGAACAATCTCAAAGAAACGGATCTTCTGGGAATTATCATCTTTCTCTTTACGATTGTTTCTCTCGTTTTGGGCTTTTCCTTATTCCGCCTGGGAACGAAATGGCGCGATCAGAAAGCGGCGCGCCTTATGGCTGCCCCTGATCATGATGATCATTTCGAAGCAGCTGAATGATCCGATACTCATAAAACACGGTGATCACAAGGATAGCGGCAATCACCAGCAGACTGTACGCGTCCTTGAGTTCGATCCCGATCACATCTCCCACACACGGAACCATCAGACCGATGATAAACACCAGTTTGACCAGCCGGATCATCCGGATGGAATATTTACGCACCTTTCCCGCACACACCTCTTTCGGAAGCCGGTTTATTTTTTCCGGCTGACAGCTTACCAGGCTGAGTCCCACATAGATCAGAACAACTCCTGCAATGTTACAGATAAATTTATATGGCGCAACTTTATAGGCAATCCCATAATAGATCTGCAGTCCGATATAGACAATTCCAAGGATCATTCCTATCGCCTCCGCAAAAATTGCCGGAACGGTTAAATCTTCTTTTTTCATCTGCTTTTCTCCATTTCATTCTGTAAAATCATATCCTAATTCTAACACCTTTTTGACTTGAATTCCATAGTTCATGTGCTATAATGAAACACAGAGTAACAATATAACAAAGGAGATCTCATGGAAAATCTTATTTTACCAAAACAATACAAATCAGAACTGAATCTTCATGACACACAGCTTGCCATCAAGACAGTCAAAGATTTCTTTCAGGCACTGCTGGCGCAGAGACTGCATCTGACACGTGTTTCTGCTCCTCTTTTTGTAGACCCGGCAACCGGTCTTAATGATAACTTAAACGGTTATGAACGCCCGGTTACTTTCGGTATTAAGGAGCAGGACGATAAAAATGCCGAAGTTGTCCATTCTCTCGCAAAATGGAAACGTTACGCCCTGAAAAAATACGGATTTCAGGTCGGAGAAGGCATCTACACTGATATGAATGCCATCCGCCGCGATGAAAGTACGGACAACATTCATTCTATTTTCGTAGATCAGTGGGACTGGGAAAAAATCATTCATAAAGAAGACCGTAATCTGGACTATTTAAAAGAGACCGTTCGTACCGTATATAAGTGTCTTCGCAAAACAGAACAGTACATGGCCATCCAGTATGATTACATTGATCTGATCCTTCCAAAGGAAATTTTCTTTATCACCTCCCAGGAACTGGAGGATCTGTTCCCGGACAACACACCGAAGGAACGTGAGTATTATATTACCAAGGCAAAAGGTGCTGTATGTATCATGCAGATCGGTGACACCTTAGAGTCCGGCGAACCGCACGACGGACGTGCTCCGGATTACGATGACTGGGCTTTAAATGCAGATATTCTTGTTTATTATCCGGTTCTTGATATTGCACTGGAATTATCTTCGATGGGTATCCGTGTAGACAAAACTGCACTGATTTCCCAGCTTGACAAAGCCGGCTGTCCGGAACGCAAGGATCTGCCATTCCAGAAATCCATCATCGATGGAACACTTCCTTATACCATCGGCGGAGGAATTGGTCAGTCCCGTATCTGTATGTTCTTCCTTCGCAAAGCTCATATCGGCGAAGTGCAAAGTTCTCTCTGGCCGGAAGAAACAATTGCAGCCTGCGAGGAACATGGTATTCAGCTCTTATAATTTATTTTACATAATAAAATAAACAAAGCAAAAAATCAAAGAGGAAAAACGAAAAAAACGTTTTTCCTCTTTTTGTATTATCTCCTCTAAATTACAGCTATAAGGTTTCCTCATCCGCCTCGCACATACGATACCCTACGCCCAGTTCATTTACAATATAATTTTTTTCTCCCGGTCTGGCTCCCAGCTTCTTACGGATATTTACCATATTGACCTGCAGTTTTTTGATGCTGCCCTCATCGTTATACCCCCAGATCTCTTTGATAATGGCTGAGTATGTCATAACCTTTCCCGCATGTTCCGACAATGCTGCAATGATATTGTACTCTGTCTGTGTCAGCTTCACTTCTTTTTTATGCAAGAAAACTCTTCTTGCATCGTAATCAATGGTCAGACCGGAGGCCTTAAATTTTCCACCCGGAAACATTCCGTTTTGCATGCGATGTGTTGTCATGCGAAGCGTAGAACGTATCCGCGCAAGAAATTCATTGGAGCCAAATGGTTTTGTAACATAATCATTGGCTCCCATATCCAAAGCCTCCACTTTATCTTTTTCATCTGACCTGGCAGAAAGCACAATCACCGGCGTCAGGGAATCTTTCCGTAACCGCTTTAAAAAAGTCATTCCGTCCTGATCCGGAAGTCCCAGATCTAAAACAACGAGATCCGGTCTGTGAGAAGCATACATCATCATTCCGTCTTCGCAGGAATATGCCGATAATGTCTGATATCCGTTTGCCTCCAGAAGTGTAGCCACCAGATTGTTAATATGTTCATCATCCTCAATAATTAAAATCTTATATTTATTTCCGTTCATGCCTGTTCCTTCTCCTCCATATCCAGATAAAACCGGAAAAGTGCACCTCCATTTTTCTTATTTTCTGCCTTGATCTTTCCACCGTGCGCTTTGATAATTGTTGCGCACACTGCCAGTCCTATTCCTGCATTGCTCCGTTTGCAATCGGAAGATACCTCATACGCCTCATGACTCCCGTAAAAAACGGATTTTAATTTTTCTTCCGGAATTCCACATCCATCATCCTGTACTTCAAATACGGCTTTGTCCGCCACAAGAAATACCTTCAGTCCCAGGTGCACCATTCCCTTTGCATGCTGCACCGCGTTTTCTAAAATATTGATCAACACCTGCTGGATCAGGATTGCATCCATGGGAATTACCACAAATTCATCTGGAATATCAATTTCAACCTCCTGATCCGGATATCTTTTATGAAACTTTAAAATCACCGAATCAATCAGCTCATCCAAAACCGTAGGTGTCTTAATGATTTTTACTCTTCCACTGTCAAGTTTTGTGATCGAAAGCTTGTTCTCAACCATCCGGAAAAGCCACTGTGCATCCTGCTGGATGTCCTGCAGCATCTTTGTCCGCTGTTCCTTCGTAAAATCATTATCCGGATCAAGCAGCGCCGAGCTGGAGCCATAGATCGTGGTAAGCGGAGTCCGAAGATCATGGGAAACCGCACGGAATATGTCTGCACGGATTTTTTCTTTTTCTCTCTCTGCTTCGAGAATTTTATTATACTTTATTTTGGTGGTAAACCCACAGGTAATCAAAGCCATCAGTATAATGATCACTGCCGATGCCATATTCTCCGGTATGGAAAAATTAAAGTGAAAAAATGGAAATGTGAAAGCAAAATTCAATTCAAGAACGCTGAGAATTGCAGCTGCCACACCATACAGATACCCCGGTGTGATCACAGAAGTCAGAAAGACTCCAAAAATAGATACTGCCGGGATCAGCGCATTTTCCACAGTACTGTTTTGTATCCACAAACAGACCATAAAACACACCAGCTGAATCCCGACGGTAATGGATATATCTCTTATGATATACAATGTTTTTTTCATCCGAATCTTCTTTCTCCTTATCTCTTGCATCCGTATGTTTCATTATAGCATAATGGCGGTTAAGATTCGAATAAAAAATGTATTTTTCTAAGAAATCGTATTCAGTTCCTCCATCCACAATGTTGCACACGCATCACTTGGCATACGCAGATCTCCTCTCGGAGAAACAGCAACAGATCCGACTTTCGGGCCGTCCGGAAGGCAGGAACGTTTAAACTGCTGCGCAAAAAATCTGCGGCAGAACGTTTTCAGCCATTTTAAAATAAATGCATCTTCATAAGTTCCCGCAAATGCAATTTTTGCCAGACGATAAATTTTTGCAGGGGAAAATCCCTGACGCAACATATAATACAGGAAGAAATCATGCAGTTCATACGGACCTACCAGATCCTCGGTCTTCTGTGAAATTTTTCCGTCTTCCGGCGGCAGAAGCTCCGGAGAAACAGGTGTATCCAATACATCATACAGTGTATCGGAAAGCTGCTTGTCCTCACAGGTATCCGCATAATAACACACCAGATGCCGGACCAGTGTCTTTGGCACAGAAGCATTCACGGCATACATGGACATATGATCTCCGTTGTACGTTGCCCACCCCAGTGCAAGTTCCGACAGATCTCCGGTTCCGATCACAAGCGCATTCTTTTTGTTCGCAATGTCCATCAGAATCTGCGTGCGTTCCCGCGCCTGGGAATTTTCATATGTCACATCATGCACCGAAGGGTCCTGTCCGATATCCGAAAAATGCACATTTACCGCCTGACAGATATCCACTTCCACAAATTCTGCCCCAAGGCTTTGAATCAGTTTGACAGCATTGTCATATGTGCGGTCGGTTGTCCCGAATCCCGGCATGGTGACGGCCGTAATTCCCTTATGATCCCGCCCGCACAGATCAAAGGCACGCACGGTCACCAGCAGTGCCAGCGTCGAATCCAGTCCTCCGGAAATACCTACCACAGCATTGGCTCCGGTATGTTCCAGACGTTTTTTTAGTCCCATTGCCTGAATCATCAGAATTTCATCACAACGCTTTTCCCTGTTCTGTCTGTCTGTTGGCACAAACGGTGCCGGATCAATAAACCGCGTCAGTTTTGTTTCTTCTATTTTTAAAGAGAACAGAATCTCGGTATGTGTCTGATCCTCAGTGACAAAAGTTGTCATTCTGCGGCGCTGTGCACAGAGACGTTCCACATCAATCTCCGAATACAGGATGCCATGTCCAAAACGCTTGGATTCCGCAAGAATCTGTCCGTTTTCCGCAATGATGTTGTGCCCGGAGAACACCAGATCCTGTGTAGACTCTCCCTCTCCCGCTGACGCATAAATATATGCCGCAAGAAGACGTGCAGACTGGCCACTTACCAGTTCCCTGCGGTAACTGTCTTTGCCGGTCAGTTCATTCGAAGCCGACAAATTCACCAGAACAGACGCCCCCGCCAGTGCATGGGAGATACTCGGCGGATTCGGTGTCCACAGATCCTCACACAGTTCCACACCGATTCTGAGTTTCGGCATCTGCTCACAGACAAAAAGCAGATCCCGGTCCGCAGGAACACAGCTTCCGTCCGGCAGAACCACCTCTGTCGCAAGCTCTGCTCCGGATACGAAATGTCTCGCCTCATAAAATTCATTGTAATTCGGCAGATAACTCTTCGGTACAAGTCCAAGCACTTCTCCATGGGAAAACACTGCCGCCACATTGTATAATTTTCCAAGGATTTCAAAGGGAAGTCCCACGAAAAAAATGGCGTCCAGTGAAGCACTCTCTTTTACTAATTTCATCAGCGCATCCTTTGCGCCCTGCAGCAGACGTTCCTGCAAAAACAGATCCTGACAGGTATAGCCAGTCAGACAAAGTTCCGGAAAAACTACAATCTTTGCTCCCTGCCGGGTACTTTCTTTCATCATATCCAGAATCAGTTCTGCATTGTATTTTGTATCTGCCACTTTAATTTTCGGTGTGACTGCAGCTGCTTTTACAAATCCCTGTCTCACTTTCTCAACTCCTTTAATTCCTCTACGGAAAATTCATATGCCTTATTACAGAACTGACACTTTACCTCGATGCTCTCCCCATCATTGATGATGTCATCGAGATCTTTTTTGCTGAGCGTCGAAAGTGCGCGGGATACCCGCTCCTTGGAACAGTCACAGACAAATGCTGCCGGAATTTTGTCGGTGATTTCCAAGCCGAAATCTCCGAGAATTTCTTCGAGAATTCCTTCCGGTATCAGTCCTCGCTCCAGCATCATAGTCACAGAATCGATCTCTGCAATACGATTTTCCAGTTTTTCAATGATCTCGTCACTCGTAAACGGCATAAGCTGAATAATAAATCCGCCGGCCTGACGCACCGTGTTGTTTTTGTTCATCAGCACGCCCAATCCTACCGCAGACGGAATCTGCTCGGAATTTGCTAAATAATAGGTTAAATCTTATGCAATCTCTCCTGGCTGCATCTGACAGTGTCCCACATATGGCTCTTTCAATCCCATATCTTTGATGACGCTCAAAATACCGAGATCCAGCGCGCCCCCTACATTTAAATGTCCGTCTTTGTTTGGCGGAAGTTCCACAATCGGATTATTGACAAATCCCTTGACATGTCCATTGGCGTCCGCAGTAACGGTAAGTCCCCTGGCCGGACCGCTGCACTGAATCTGCAGGGTCAGAAGATCCTTTTCCCCTTTTAACATTGTTCCCATCATCGCACCGCCGGACAACAGACGTCCCAGGGCTGCCGTCATGATCGGGGACGTATTGTGATCCTGTCTGGCGGTCTCCACCAGATCCCTCGATGTAATTGCAAATGCCCGGATTGCGGCACCTGCTGCGGTTGCTCTAACAATATAATCTGCCATGTATCATTTCTCCTTTATTCTTTTCTTGTAACAAATGTGATACGCTCACTGTCGGCTTTGACCCCGGCGTCGGTGTAATCATCATACATTCCTTCACAGACCAGTCCCGCCTGCTGCAGAAAGTCCACTATCTGTTCCACCTTATAATTTCTCTGATAGTGTGTTTCCGCATATCGGCGGTACAGCTCTCCCGCTTCCGGGATAAACAGTGTCAGGTCATATTCATTGATTCTGGTCTCTTCGTCATAATAATTTTCCCAGATAAAACTTCCTTCCTGCCTGCTCTCCGCAAATGTGTGATCTCCAAGAAGCTGTTCGTATTTATAGGCGGTATTCAAATCAAAGATAAATACTCCACCGCTTTCCAGACAGGCGGCAACCCGCCGGAATGCATCGGAAAGTTCCTGTGGCTCAAGCACATAATTGACACAGTCACAGGTACAGCAGACTGCCCGCACACATCCATCCAGTTCGAGTGTCTGCATCTCCTGCAGCAGATAAAGAATCGGCGGATCTGTCTGCTTTTCCATGGCTTTCTGCAGCATATCCACAGAAACATCCACACCGGTCATATCATACCCACAGGCTGCCAGTCTCCGGGTCAGTTCTCCGGTTCCGCATCCCAGATCCAGCACCGGTCCGTCTGCAATTCCATGCTTTTTTAATGTCTCACAAATATATGCACACCATTCATCATAGGGCACATTATCCATAAACAGGTCGTAAACCTGCGCAAAACTCGTATACGCGTCCATTCTTTTCCTCCTGCTTTGTATCATAGTTTAGCAAGTTTTTATGGCAAAAGCAAGGTTGATTATTCTTCCCGAAACCTTTATACTGAATGCATAAGTTGAAATACAGAAAGGATTTTCCATGCCTGACAACTACGAACATTATATTTCCAAAAATATTCAGGCCTTCTATCGCAGAAGACTTTTTTCTCCAATGATATATCTGGTTTTGCTTGCAGTTCTCTGGATCGTATTTCCACTGGGTGCCATGCTGCGGCCTGCACAGCTTTCCGGCAATACCAAAATTGCGGATGCATACAAGGACCATCACCGTTATGTGCGCATGACCTTCACGGATCTGAAATTCAGCGGATATACCTGTGAAACCTATGGACAGACCCGCGGATATTATTATTACACCACACAGAAAAATAATTGCAGCATCATTCTCCTTACCCCGCATACATGTGAGGAAGGACTCCCTACGATCGACCGTCTGTCCGTCACCGGCCGGATCGTCAAAGGAAAAGAATCTTATCTGGCACTTTTGTCCCAGCTTTCCTCTGACCTGAACTGGACCGAAACCGGTATCCGCAATCAGCTGTCTTCGTATTATTTCAGTGAGCCTGACTATCATTTAACCACGACGCGCATTTTATTCTTCGCGTATTTCGGTTCCATGATTTATACCGTCCTGTATCTTCTGATCTGTATGGTCTATATCCGGTTCCCGGTGCTTTCCCCACCGTGCCAGAACTTGATCGTCTTCGGACATCCGGGTCAGATTCTCGCCGAGGCCGAGGAAGAACTTGCAACACTTCCACAGCTGGCAACGGAGGATATGTTTATTACCGAACATTATTTTATCATGACATCACCATATGGAAATGCCATTGTACCTATTCAGGAGATTCTGTGGATCTATAAACATTCGACGCTCCACAAAATGCTCTGGTATCATTTCAGCATCTCTTATACCATGCATATTACCGCAAACAAACATATGTATGTAAACTGTCCGAAAAATACCAAATCCGATATTGACGGTATTATGGATTACCTGGCAGAAGCCAATCACAACATTCTGGTAGGTTTCAATGAAGAAAACCGCCTGAAAGTCCAGGCGGTTCAGGGAAAACCTTTCCATATTGAAAAATTTTATGCGTTATTGCGCCGCCGCGTCTAAAACATACAGGCTTTGCTTCCGATTTCATAATCCAGATTTTCATAGGCTTCCCTTACCACGGGAAGCCTTTCTTTTTCTTCCGGCGGTAATTCATGTTCAGAAAGTATCTTTATATTCTCCTCAATCTGTGCAATATCATAGGTATCAAATCCATACTTTAACCTTTTCCAGCACAGCCGGCGCTGCTCTCCATCCATCATGGGAAACTTTTCCTGCCGAAGTATGTGACCGCTTTCCTGTGAATCTTTTGTCTCCTGTTTTACTTCTTTCACCGTCCCCTGCAGCTGCTCTAAAAAAGTATGCAGATTCCGGTTTATAAAGGCACGATTTTCGGTCTTTGCCGCCATCTCCATAATTTCTGCCTGCTGGGCAATCTCCTCTTTTCCAATCTGGCGGCTGATCCCTTTGATTCCATGAACTTTTGTCTGAAACATATGCAGATCCCGCTGGACATATTCCGGAAGTTTCGGAAGTAAACCCTCCACCTCTTTCCAATAAGATTCCAGCGTACGGATATCCGTAGCGTTCCTCTGCCCTGTGGCTTTCGCCTTCTTTGACGCATCGACCGGATTCGGAAGTTCCCTGTATCTGACCGGAATTCCGGTTTCTAAAACCTGCCTCATCCGCTGCAGCCGGATCGGTTTCGGCATAAAATCGGTAAATCCATGCCGGATGGAACGGCTTCTCACTTCGTCAGAAATATCCGCTGTCATAAGAACAAGCGGTGCATGACTGTATCTTTGTATCTGATCCGCCGTCTCAAATCCGGACATTCCCGGCATCATCTGATCCAGAATGATCATCTGGTATTCCCGTTCTTTTACCATCTGTACAGCTTCTTCTCCTGACACCGCCAGATCCAGTATAAACTTCCATGGAGCCGCAAGTTCCTGAAAAATCACCCTGTTTGCTTCCATATCATCCACCAGAAGGACACGTGCCCGCGGATAAATCCAGTTCGGCTGTATTTCTTCGACCTGCGGATCATTCTGTTCTTTTAATATTTCCCGTCCGATGTTTCTCGGCTCTGATATCTCAGCCATAACCTGTTTCTGATAAAACCCAAAAGATACGCGTGTCCCTTTTCCCGGATCACTCTCTGCTCTTACCCAGCCATGCATCATTTCTACGAGCTGTCTGACAATTGACAGACCCAGGCCAAAGCCCTCTACCCCCATATCCTCGGAAAACGAGACATATTCCGCAAATACCTGTGCAAGTTTTTCCTTTGTCATTCCCACACCGGTATCTTCCACACAGCCGTCAAACCATACCTGTCCTTCTTCCATTTTACAGTGGAGTGACAGCGTGATCGTTCCCTGTTCCGTAAACTTGCAGGCATTCGATAAAATATTCTGAAAAATCTGTGCCACACGTAAATAGTCCCCACTTACCTGCTCCGGAAACCGGTCCAGAAACCTCACGGTAAATACGATATCTTTTTCCCGGATATTCAGCAGACAAAGACGGGCCTGTTCCTCGATCATTTCATAAAAATTGTATGTTTTGTCTTTGAGCGTCAACATTCCTGCTTCCAGCTTCGAATATGCAAGGATCGTATCCACCTGTTCAAGCAGATTATTTCCCGCGACACGGATATATTCAAGAATGTTTTTGCTCTCATCCGGAAGATTCTGCCTTTTTAAAATATCCGAACCTCCGATAATCGCATGCAGCGGACTGCGCAGATCATGACTGACCGATGCCAGAAAACGGCTTTTTAAAAATGACTGTTCTTCTGCTTTCTTTTTCAGATCCTCCATCAGAACCGTTTCCTTCTTTTGCTGTGTGATGTCGAGCAGGGTAAGAATATATCCTCTCACCACATTTTCACTGCAGACCGGATGCAACTGACACCTGCGATAACTTTCTTTCCACTGAACCACATAATCCTGATCCGGGTCTTTACTCCAACGCATCATTTTGGTATAAAAAGGGTACTCCTGCGGATCGTCCGTCAGTTCCCCCACAATTTCCGGAAACCATCGTCTGGCACTGGCATTGGCATCCCGGTAACGCATTCTGTTGTCAAACAAAAACGTAGGAATATCACTGATATTATAAAAGTTTTCCCGGATAATGTTCGTCACATTGGATAACCTGCCCGTCATCATCAGATAAAAGACAATCAGACAGGAAATTTCAAAAGCTCCCGGCACCAGAAATTCTTCCGCTTTCGGCGTAACCGCGCGAAACAACATTGCAACTCCCGGAAGTGCCATGCCAAGATACAACATATCATTTACATGTCCCTCCCAGACAGAAACCTCGCTTTTCACTCTCACATAAGTAGCCAGCCCCAGAAGAATTCCCGTATAACAAAGCAGCGCAATCCGAAACGCATCCTGATACGTCTCGTGCTGCGCAGCACGTATAATCAACATGGAATTAAACAGCACCAGACTGCAGAACAAAATCACTTCCGTCCTGAGTTTCAGCTGGAATTTCATAAAATCACCCACATAATGAATCATAAGATACAGCATGTGAATGGCCAGTAAATCTGTCAGTATACGAAGTGTCTTTGCCTCTCCCGTAACATAATAGGTAATGCGATAAAAACTGTTCAATGCAATCAGCCCTAAAACCAACGGCAGCAGCCGGTGTTCCCTTGCGTGAAACCCGCTGCTGACATAACTTTGTAATACAAACAGTGTAAAAAAAAGACAGATCAGATGGAAAACCAGTCCCATATCCGTTTTACCTCCAACCACTAAATATCCGCTCTACTTCGGATTTGATATAAATGGCTTTATATGGCCGCACAATATATCCTGCCGCATGCAGTCTCCGACAGGTCATTACCGTATGCGCATCACACATGGCCGTGACAAACAGAACCGGTATCCTGCCCCCTGTGAGCTTGTTTGCTCTCATGGTAGTCTCGATTCCGTTCATTTCCGGCATATCAACATCCATAATGATCAGATCCGGAAACTCATTGTGTTCCAGATAATGCAATGCCTGTTTTCCGCATTTACAGAGAATGACGGTATACTCATCCTCGAGAATTCCACGCATGGCATCCAGATTAGTCTTCATATCATCTACGATCATGATTTTTTTTCTGGCAGTTTCCTGAACCATCTTCTTTCTTTCCGGCTCTTCCGAATCTGGAGAAACCGTATCAAGATATTCCGGTGGAAGAATCGTAACATTTAAGTTTTTATTTTCCATCAGATCCAGTTTGGTCCCATCCGGCATATTCAGAATCGGTCGCAGATTATGCGGTCCTTTGTTTTCATAGATCAGGCCCTTACGTCCATCCGACAGATTTACCTCCGTCCCTCTCGGAAACAGCGGAACCCGCTCCATAAACACTTCCACAACATTTTTGTCAAACATGATGCCACAGGCTCCCATGAGATACTCTACCGCCTCATAAGGGGAATATGGTTTCTTATACGGACGTCTTGATGTCAGCGCATCATACACATCCGCCACATGTACAATTCTTACGGAGAGTGACTGTTCATCTCCCATCAGCCCCTGTGGGTATCCGCTTCCATCTACATTTTCATGATGAAGAAGTACCGTCTGCTTGATATGCGCCGAAATATTCCAGCGCTTCGAAAGCAGCTGGTACGAACGGGTCGAATGGGTCTTCATCAGCTGGTATTCATCTGGTGTCAGCCTGCCCGGTTTGTTTAGTATTTCCTTTGGAATGGCAAGCTTTCCCAGATCATGCAAAAGAGCCGCTGTAACCAGATAATTCAGATCGCGTTCACTCATTCCCATCCCCATACCGATCACACAGCAGAGCACAGCAACATTCACCGAATGTGCATATGTGTAATCATCGTATGAGCGCAGATCCGTCATATCCAGACACACATTTTCCCTGGACAAAAGATTCTCCACAATCTGTTGTGCAATCTCGGCACAACGGTCAATATCATTCTCCTGCACACATTTAAACCCTTCCTGGCGCAGTTTTTCCGGTATTGTTGCTTCGATGTAGATATCTTTCGACTGTTCATCCTCGATATAGATACCGCTAAATCCGTATTCGTTTAGTTTATTGATATAGGAAGCCGTCAGTTCACAGCCGCTTCCCACCATGGTACGTCCCATGGAATCATATAAATCATACGCAAGACACATTCCCGGTCTGGCATCTTCAATGGAAACAAAACGCATAAAGCCTCCAATTATAACTACAACTTAAATCATAACCAGATAAATTGCTGCAAGTGAAATTACAATCTGAATGATGGCAAAGCGAAATACCACCTGGGCATTGGACCACCCACCCTTTTTTCTTACATGGTCGTGGATCGGTGTGATGGTATTCTTTAGAATATGTATCTTTAAAAACCGAAGCAGTGAAACCTTTACCAGACCAAGACCACCGTCTGCGATAAGTACCGCAGCAACCAGCAGGTACATAAACGGGCTGTGCATCTTCAATACCGCAATGGCAATAAAAATACCCATTGCACGTGATCCGGCATCTCCCATAAGAAGCTTGCTCGGTGTTGCGTTATACCACAGATATCCCAGCAGACATACCGCAAACAGTAAAATACAGTAATTGAAAGAATCATTGACTTTTAAAATATTGTCAAGAACAAACACACTCATCAACGTGATAATGGTCAGTGTTCCCGACAATCCATCCACACCATCCGAACAGTTGGTAACATTGATGGAAACCCACACCAGAATAACGGTCAGAATGGCAAATACAACCGGTGGAATCACGATGGTCGTTCCCGTAATGGCAATGGTGATCTCACTGGAATTGTAATGCAGATAGGAAATGGCTACAACGACTGCCACTGCCAGATCCAGAATTCCCTTTAAATACTCTCCCCATGGTTTTTCTGCGGCATCATCAAAGAATCCGGTGAACATTTCGATGACGATCAGCACCAGATAAATGATAATTTCCTTATTCATTTTGCCAAACAACAATGCGGAAACAACAAAAGTCAACACAAAAATAATACCCGCACCTCTTGGTTTTCCTGCGGAAAGAGCTCCATCATGTGCATACTGTCTTCCCATGTCCTTCGGCAGATACCCGTTTAATTTTGCAATTGCAATACAGGTCGCTGCAAAAGCAAATAAAACACCGATAAAAGCAACCAGTGCGTGTTCATATGTTCCTAATAAGTATATCATTTTATCCTCCTTCGGGCTTTCACCCAATTTAATTATATTAGGAGACAGGAAAAAAGTAAAGTTTTTGCTTGCATTTTTATCGAATTGTGTTATTATATACTCACACGCGTCAAAGCGTTAAAGTGTAAAAGATTCAAAGAACCACAAGGAGGAAACAAAAATGGCTCAAAAAGGAGACTTAATGACAGCACGTTCCGATATTCGTGTATTGGACGCAACCATTCGTGACGGAGGACTCGTAAACAACTTTATGTTCTCCGATGACTTTATCAACGCACTCTACCGCACCAATGTAAAGGCCGGCGTTGACTATATGGAGTTTGGTTATAAAGCTTCCAAGGAGCTGTTTGACGTAAATAAATTCGGCAAGTGGAAGTTCTGTGATGAAGAATCCATCCGTGAGATCGTTGGTGACAACAACTCCGATATGAAGATTTCCGTCATGGCAGATGTCGGACGCTGCGATTACAAAAAAGATATCATTGACAAAAAAGACAGTGTAATTGACATGGTTCGTGTGGCAACTTACGTGCACCAGATGCCTGCTGCAATCGAAATGATTGAAGATGCCAAGGCAAAGGGCTACGAGGTAACCTGTAATATCATGGCAATCTCCAATGCCAAAGAATCCGATATTGACCAGGCACTTGAAATGGTCGGTCAAAGCAGCGCCGATGGCATTTATATCGTGGACAGTTACGGTGCTCTTTACCCGGAACAGATCCGTGCGATTGCAGATAAATACACCGAACTTGGAGAAAAATACGGCAAATACATCGGTATGCATGCACACAATAACCAGCAGCTTGCCTTTGCCAACACGATCGAAGCACTCTCCCACGGTGTCAGTCTTTTAGATGCTACCATGATGTCCATGGGGCGGGGTGCCGGAAACTGTGCCATGGAACTGCTTCTGAGTTTTCTGAAAAATCCGAAATACAATGTATTCCCGGTACTCCGGTTCTTAGAAGACTATATGCTGCCGCTCAAAGAAACCGGTGCCGTATGGGGATATGATATTCCGTATCTGCTGACCGGACGTCTGAACCAGCATCCATCTGCTGCCATTGATTTTTGCAAGGACAACCGCAAGGATTACGCAGATTTCTATACCGATCTGTTAGACAAATAAAGCATAATACAAAACAGGCATCCGGGGTTCGCCAGATGCCTGTTTTATCTCTGTTATAAACGTTTAAATCTGTCTGCAAAGTGCATCCACTTTCGCAATTTCTTCCATCATACACATTTCTTTCAGATCCTGTGCATTTCCTTCGGAATGTTCCACTTCCTTTGAGAAAATACGCGCTACATCAATACGGTCAGACATTGTGAATTTGCCACCGTTTCTGTAAAAACGTGCCGCATCCATATCTCGTACCACAAGGGTTGCCATCACAATCATTTTGGCATAGGATAAAATATCATAATCATATATCGAATTCATCAGATAACGATACACAAAATAAACCAGAAGATGTTCATAGCCAAGTTCCGAATAATCCGATGATCGCATATATTCTGTCAGAAATGCCTCATAGGTATCTTTGTGATACAGCTTTTCGAATTCTTCCTTGGTGTGAACCCATTCCTCATCCAGCTCTTCCATATCGGCAAAAACCGCAAAACGTTCCTCAAAATCTTCATAAGAAAGTGCACGAACCGGCTTCTCTTTTCCCTCAATATTTTTCTGCTCCCACTCCCGAAGTTCATGACCGGCATCTTCGTATCTCCAGTCTGCCAGTACCGACATATCCTCTTTTGCCTGTGCATAATTGATCACGGTCTGTACACGGTCACACCACGCCAGAAACTCTCTCATGCGCTCCGGAATATTATGGGTACGATTCTGCAGAATATTCACCGACTCCTGCTGCACCCATTCCATGAATGCAACATATGCCGGATCGTCCTCACCGTCATCGCAATTTCCGGGCAGCTCTATATCCACCAGCTTTTCCGGTTCTGTCCGCTCAAACAGAATCCGTCCGACTTCCTCGCAGGAAAGACTCAGTGCTTTCTGCTCCACATCTCCGTAAATCAGGGAAAAACGCGGATATTCTGTACACACTTCACACAGAGCCTCTTCCCCAAGTGCTGTATAAAGATCACAGAGATTTTGATCATTGAGCATGGCACAGCGTTTCTTCCCTTTCAGCTTAAAACGGTATCCACCGCCATCATCATCTGGATCGGCCTCATACATACTTTCTTTGAGTCTTTTGCCAAATTTGCCTTCCACACTGTTGTAATATGCATAGGAATCCTCATCAATGTCAATTTCCCAGCCTGCACAGCAACTGTCCTTGCAGCGGGATGCAATGCAGGAAAATTTCTCATAATATTCCGGAACCCGTAAAATCACGATGCCTGCCTCTCTTTCTCTTCTTTTTCTGCCATGTACTCTTTCTCCATAGTTTCCCAGTCCGGATCCTGTGTGCCTTTAAAGTGATTATAGGCTATATAGCCAATGCACCAGATCAATCCTGCCATCGTTGTTGAAAAAAGTATTTTGACAACACATACCGCAAGCAGTGTGACATTCAGGTCCCCTGCCAGAAAAGAAACTGCCAGAGTATGAAGCGGAAGCACAAGCATCTTCCACAACCCGTAATATGCTGCTGCAATCACACCGATTGTATAACAGACAAATCCCAACAATGCATTAATATGCTTTTTCATATGTATCCATCCTCGTTTTCATAACTATTCCATCAACTTAACTATTTTGCCACTTTCCATGGTTTTTTTCAAGTCAAGAATGCGCTGATTGACCGATCCCCGGAATTTGAGCGTAATATCCTTCTGTTCCTCAATAAATGGACCGTCCACCAGTACATCGATCAGGGAAAGCAGGTCATCCGTGTCTTTCGTATGTTTTCTGCCTCCCAAAATCAGGTCTTTATCATATATATATCCGGTAAATGCCCAGACATTCTTATCCGGATACAAACTTTTTACTTTTTTCATAAAAGGAAGAAGAGCCTCCTGATTTTCTTCCTCAAACGGCTCTCCTCCCAACAGGGTCATTCCCTCTATATACTCCGGTTTCAGTGAATCAAGCACCTTTTGCTGTACCTGCTCATCGAAACATTCTCCATAGGTAAAATCCCATGTCTGTGGCTGAAAACAGCCCTTACATGCATTGCGGCATCCGGATACAAACAGTACCGTCCGACAGCCGAGACCGTTTGCGATGTCACAATACTTAATTCCAGCATAATTCATAATTTACTCTTTCTTTTTATTCAGGAAACGGATGCAGCCTGCTGCTGCCAGTAAAAAAACAATTACTGCTGCTCCAAATACCATCCGCAGATCAACCGCACCTGTCTTTGGTGTTGCATCTGTCCGGTTTCCGTTTTTTGATGTATTTCCACTGTTATTCTTTTTGTTCGATGAAGTTTTGTGTGTATTCCCGCTGCTGCTCTGGGAATCCTGCGTATCGTCTGTATCATCGTACGAATCGGTATCGTCCGTATCGTCTGTATCATCTGTATACTCTGTGTCATCCTGACTGTCCGACTGACTCTGGGAAGTGCTCTGGGACTGTGACTGGCTCTGTGTCTGTCCTGCAGAAGCATCCACAACCGTTGTAACCGTAACCGGATTGTAACTTGCATCCGTCACTTCACGCACTGTCAGGGTAACTGGCATCGTTGTATATGCATTTTTCGCCTTAAAGGTAACCGTGGCAATGGTTTCATTCTGGGAATAAGTCTTATTTAAAATTGCCGAAAGATTAAGTGCCTGCTGATAATTTTCCGTAACCGGGGAAACCAGCTCAATATTTCCCGAATCCGAAGAAATCGTATTTGCCCATGTGGTTCCTACATATTCCAGATCAGAATCGTCATATGCCAGTCTTGCTGCAAATGTCGAAAGTCCCGGATTATTGCTTCCGACCAGACGTACCGTTACCGTATCTCCGGCTTTTGCATCATTGGTTGTTCCAACCGTCAGATTCATCTGGCTGTTCGCCGCCATAACCGGCTGCGGAACGGCTGCAAAAAGCAACGCCAGCGCACATCCCATCATCAGTATCGTTTTCATCATCCCTAATTTTTTCATCTTCTGCCCTATATCCTTTTTGCTATGACTACGAGTCTCCCATTGTTTACCGTGTATTCACAGGTAGAGAGCATGATTGTGGTATCTCCATAGATAAGATGCTCCCCTGTATCATACACACGGTTCTCTTCCACAAAATCCAGCAGATTCTGAAACTCTTTCCGGTTTTTATAATTTCGAAACCAGTAATAACGGAATCCGGATTCGTCTTTTTCCTTTACATGTGTCTTTACCACCGCAACAATCTGATATTGTCCAGTTTCATAAATCGTATCAAAAGTAATCACCGGATGCTTTTTGTAAAATTTCTTATCCAGATAGGCATCCAGATCTCCAAACTGGCTTCCATCACTTACGTTGTGCCCAAAGATCACAATATTCTGATCCATCGGATCAATGCTGGCATCTGCGGAAACAAACGGGTTTCCCTTATTATCATCTTTTCCTTCAAAATTGTGTTTCAGATAATATTCCCCGCCTGTATGATCCTGCATCACCGGATAATCGATTGGTGTCCCGTCAACTTTGATCCATCCAACCAGATCCGGATACATACTATATAATATATCATATTGGTCTAAGATTGCAAGCTGGTCCGTCTTTTCTGTCTCACGATTTTTCATTTGCTGCTTTTCTTTGCGGATATATTCCAAAACCGCTTCCTTTTTTGCCTCTTTGATCTGAAAATAATTCAATGCAAGTAACAGAACAACCGCCATGGCCAGGAAAGAAAAGGCGATGCGTCTGCATACCTTTTCCACCATCGGCCGATGGCGGTTTCTGCCACTCGGCCCGATGGGTTTTTCTTTCTCTTCCCGGGGTTGTGGATCTTCTACCTCATGGTGTTCATACAAATGGGCATATTGTTTCCGTTTGTTTTCTTCCATGTTTTATAAATGTAATACTCTTTCTTTGATTTCCTGTGTACGTCCCTGATTCCAGAACTGTGTTCCGATATACCCGCACGTACGACGTGCAACACTCATCTTATCCTGATCACGGTTTCCGCAGTTCGGACACTCCCAGACGAGTTTTCCGCTGTCCTTTTCCTCAACAATTTTGATCTCACCGTCATAGCCACATTCCATACAGTAATCACTCTTCGTGTTGAGCTCCGCATACATAATATTATCGTAAATGTATTTCATGACGGCAATCACGGCATCAATATTATCCTGCATATTTGGTACTTCCACATAGCTGATTGCACCACCCGGAGACAGCTTCTGGAACTGTGACTCAAACTTCAGTTTATCAAAAGCATTGATATTTTCCGTCACATGCACATGATAACTGTTCGTAATATAATTTTTATCTGTTACGCCCTCTATGATACCAAAACGCTTCTGCAGACACTTTGCAAATTTATAGGTAGTGGATTCCAGCGGCGTACCGTACAGACTGAAATCCATATTTTCCTTTTCTTTCCACTCTGCACAGGCATCATTCAGACGCTGCATGACACGCAGTGCAAATGGTGTTCCGGTCTCCGGCTCCGTATGGGAAACACCTGTCATATAACGGGTACACTCGCACAATCCCGCATATCCCAAAGAGATGGTGGAATAACCGCCAAATAAAAGTTTGTCGATCGTCTCTCCCTTTTTCAGACGGGCAAGCGCTCCGTTCTGCCACAGAATCGGAGCCACATCACTCGGTGTGCCAAGAAGTCTCTTATGTCTGCACATCAGTGCCCGGTAGCACAGTTTTAGACGCTCATCGAGAATCTTCCAGAATTTTTTCTCATCTTTTCCGGAAGAACATGCCACATCCACCAGATTGATCGTCACAACTCCCTGGTTAAAACGTCCGTAATATTTCGGTTTTCCGGTTTCCGGGTCAATATACGGAGTAAGAAAACTGCGGCATCCCATACATGGATAGCAGTGTCCTTCCCCGTTCTTGTCCACTTTCAGTTCTTTCATCTTCTTTTCGGAAATATAATCCGGAACCATGCGCTTTGCCGTACACTGTGCAGCCAGGCGTGTCAGATAAAAATACTTGGAATCCTCATGGATATTATCTTCTTCGAGTACATAAATCAGTTTCGGGAAAGCCGGGGTAATAAATACTCCTTTTTCGTTCTTTACTCCCTTGATTCTCTGATGCAGCATCTCCTCAATGATCGCTGCCAGGTCATCTCTGGTCTGTCCCTCCGGTACTTCGTCGAGATACATAAACACCGTGATAAACGGAGCCTGACCGTTTGTGGTCATAAGCGTGATCACCTGATACTGGATCATCTGCACACCACGGTTGATCTCTTCTCTTACACGCATCTCTGCTACTTTATTGATTTTCTCCTCATCCAGATCCAGCCCGATCTTTTCAAACTCTGTCCGGACCTGTATCCGGAATTTTTCACGGCTCACCTGTACGAACGGTGCCAGATGGGACAGTGAAATACTCTGTCCTCCATACTGCGAACTTGCAATCTGCGCAATCGCCTGTGTTGCTATATTGCAGGCCGTGGAAAAACTTCTCGGACGGTCAATTCCGGTCTCGCTGATTACAGTACCATTCTGCAGCATGTCCTCTAAGTTCACCAGACAGCAGTTATGCATGTGCTGCGCAAAATAATCTGCATCATGGAAATGAATCAGTCCTTTTTCATGTGCTTCCACAATATCTTCTGGCAACAGGAATCTCTTCGTGATATCCTTGCTGACTTCTCCCGCCATATAATCTCTCTGTACACTGTTTACAGTAGGATTTTTATTGGAATTTTCCTGTTTTACTTCCTCATTGTTACACTCTAAGAGGGACAGAATCTGTTCATCAGTAGAATTGGATTTACGCACAAGTGCTCTCTTATAACGGTATGTAATATAATTACGGGCAACCGTAAATGCATGCTGGTTCATCAGCTGGTTCTCTACCATATCCTGGATTTCCTCCACGCTGGCAGACCGTTTCATGTTTTCACATGCCACTTCCACATTATCGGCAATCTCCTGAATCTGCTCATCGCTGAGTTTTTCATAATCGATTACCGATGCATTCGCTTTCTGTACAGCCGCAACGATCTTATTCGAATCAAAAAATACCTCGACTCCGCTTCTCTTAATAATTTTCATGTTCCATCTTCCTCTCAAAGTCTATCTTTATAAACGATTGTTTACACAAAATAAATATAAGATATAGAGATTACTCCCTATATCTTGTATATTTTCATTAACAAATACAAGACTACACTACATCTTGTGTTATTGTCAACCCACATTTCTACATCATGTGGAGGCTTACTCCATGGAAATGTAGACGTATCTAGGCGTTTATGCAATATGTGAAAAAATTCCGCGCCATTTTTGTAATAATTTTTACAGTCTGCTGTCCGTGCGCAGCACATCAATGAATTTGCCGGCTTCTGCCCATGCCTTCTTTGATTCCGGAATATTCAGATATGCCATCTGGAACACATGAAACATCCCTTCATAAACAGACAGGCGCACTTTTACCCCCTGCTCCCTTGCCTTTGCCGCTACCGAAACCGAATCACTCAGAAGCATCTCAATCGATCCAACCTGTATGAGCATTGGCGGAAATCCCCGGAAATCCCCAAACAGCGGAGAAATATACGGGTCCATCCGGTCATGTTCCCCCGGATAATCATTCTGGTAAATCAGACTCTCCTTCGTATTTCCAAACAGTGGATCTTTCTCATAATTGGTCTCATAAGACTCCCCGCTGGCCGTCAGATCCGTCCACGGAGACATGGCTATGATTCCTCCCGGTACCGGCATATTATGATCCCGCAGATACATACAGAGTGCCATCGTCAGTCCACCGCCTGCCGAATCTCCGGCAAGGATAATCTGTTCTCCATAATATCCCTTGGAAAGCAGCCAGCGGTATGATGCCAATGCATCTTCAAGTGCCGCCGGATATGGATTCTCCGGGGCCACACGATAATCCGGAGTAAGCACATTGCATCCATGGCTCAGCTCGTTATATAATCCTGCAAACACATAATACGCATTGCGCACAGCTCCCGTATAACCACCGCCGTGTAACTGCAGAATCACGTAATCCATGTTTGGATTTTCCTTTAACGACAAAAGTTTCATCGTAAAATGATCCATATTGATTCCTGTCAGGTTAAACATTGCCGGTGGAATCCATGGCGGCTCTATCATCCGCTTGCGCAGCTCTCCGCTCTTTATTTTTTTTCCGATTTTCAAATCATTGGTAAAATGTGACAGCATTTCTGCCACCACACGTCCTTTTACACTCGCTTCGCTTTCTATCATATATGAAATCTCCGTTTCAGTTCGGTTCGTGCACGCTGATCACCAAGAATCAGTGTTCCAAGGAATAAAAATACCGATACCCCGAGGGACCCCCATGCCAGATATGGAAAATGAATGATTCTCATCTGCAGCAATACCACCGGTACAATGCTCAGCAATATCGTCAGCAGTTCCGACATCATATAACTCTGCCAGTTTCTCCGGTTTACCAGAATCAGGATAAACAACGCCAGATCAATGGCAATGATTCCCCCCGGAAACACATAGTCTAACGACCAGCGCCGGTATCCGGTCAGATAATCAATTCCAAGAAGCATTACAATGGCAAGAAGTACCAGACAGACGGTTTTGGCCAGATATCCGGATTTTCCCAGAATCGCCATGCGAAGCACCACATTTCCATATAAAAGAATGATACCAATTACAAGGCTCCATGCCACTTCCCTGTCCACCTGAAAATTGATGGCAATCAGCAGACACTCCGCCACAATGGAGATAAACAGTACCAGATTCTCCACAAACCGGAATTTACGCGCCGTTGCAATGGCATCCGGATACCGGCTCTCTCCCGGTATCCCGTCCGACTCCAGCACATGTTTACAGAGCGGACAGCGGTCCGTATCGTCCAATATGACAACATTACATTTTTTGCATTTATTCATAATATACTCCGTTCGTCTCAATCTCCACATCCACACCATCCGCCGCAATCTTGCGGAAAAATGCCTTCTGTACCAGAGCCTCGGAAAAGATGGAACTGAATGTAAATACCAGCGTATCCTGGTAAGAACAGATCGTTCCTTTCAGATACTGCCCTTTTGACATGGCTATAAAAGCCGAAAAACCTTCTATATAGGGCTGGTAAATATCTTTGATCTTGATATTACCGATGTTTGTGATCGTTGTCGTATTTGCCACTGCGGATTTTTCATATACGATACGCATGGCAATATTTTTCAAAAATAACGGCACCGGACGCATAAGCAGGTTCCTCTGATTGGATACACTGTAAGAAAACAGATCCTCTAAATGTTCCTTATTGATCTGGGAGTGCAGGCTGCTTTGTATGCATGCAAGTACTTCCTCAAACGTATAGGACTCTTTCTGTGGACGGAATTCTGCAGATACCATAACAAAAAAGTTTTTTGTCGTATCCGAATCAAAATACGGCCGCAGATTGACCGGCACTGCGATTCGGATCGGTTTTCCTCCCGGCATCCCGTGTAACAGTTCTTTATACACACTCCATACAAAGACTGCAACAAAATATTCATTCAAAGATGCATGATAGCCATGTGCTACCTTTTTCAGCTGTGAGACCGGCATCCGCCCATGCATGACACCAAATTCTCCGGCCGGAAGTTTATCTTCTTTGATCAGATATGCTTTTTCTTTATTAAATCCGCTTGGCTTGCTGCTGCGGTAATTGCGGACAAAGCTGTCCTCCCTGCTGAGAGAGGTATCTCCGCTCAGTTTGTTTCCTTCTTTTTCCGCCAGTTCCGGATGCACCAGACGCAGATACTGATACGTCAGCTCCCGGAGGAAATTAATGCCTCCCATGCCATCGGTCAGTACATGAAACACTTCGAGATTGATTCTTGACTTATAATAGGTCACACGGAACAGATAATTGCGGTTTTTGTTCTGCCGGATAAACCGGCATGGAAACATCGCCTCTTCCGTGACTTTCGGCGCCTTTTTTCCGTTCTCTTCAAAATAATACCAGAATACGCCTGTGCGCATCCGAAGATTAAACCCATCGAATTTCGGCAGAATCATGTCCAGCGCCCGCTGCAGAAATTCCACCTGAACCTCTTCTTTTAAGGTCACACTGATCCGGTACACGTTTGTCATACTCTCCCCCGCAATGGACGGGAAAAGATGTGCTGTATTATCAAGCTTATCCCAGCGCACCTGACGCGGAATCGTCTTGGTTTTTTTCTTGTCTTTCATTGATTAATTACTTCCTTGGTTATTTCAAAAACATGCCGAATCCTGCCACACTGAGCACCATCATAATAATTCCTGCAAGCAGAACCCCGAGCATGACGGCGATAATTGTTGATTTAAAATCCATGTCCAGAATACTGGCCGCCAGTGTTCCTGTCCATGCACCGGTTCCCGGAAGCGGAATTCCTACAAACAGGAGCAGTGCGATAAACAGCCCCCGGCCTGCTTTTTCCTGTAATTTCTTTCCGCCCTTTTCTCCCTTCTCCAGACACCAGGAAAAAAACTTTCCAATCACCGGTTTATCCGCTCCCCATACCAGAACTTTCCGTGCAAACAGATAAATCACCGGCACCGGCAGCATATTTCCGATAATTGCCACAATATAAGAAGAAAGTACCGGCAGCTGCAGTCCCTGCGAAATAATAATGGAACCGCGCAGTTCCACCAGTGGTACCATGGAAACAAAAAATACCCACAAGTATTTTGTCAACATAAAAAATCCTCGCTTTATTTATTTAAATATTTTTTCAGAAAATCGATCAGTTTATGCATCTGCTCATCCGTACCGATTGTGATACGCAGATATTCGTTGATCCGTGCCGGCTTGCCAAAATGCCGCACATAAATATCGTTTTTCTTCAGTGCTTCAAACAGTTCCACACCGGAAACATCCGGATGCATGGCAAAAATAAAGTTGCTTTTGGAATCACCAAATACGAACCCGAGTGCCCGAAGCTGCTCTTTGGTCCACTCTCTTGTCTTTATGATTTTCTCTGTCGTCTGCTCAAAATATGCCCGGTCACGGATAGATGCTGTTCCCAAAGCAATGGTGATACGATCCATCGTGTATGAATTGAAGGAATACTTCACATCATTTAAATATTTAATCAGTGTCGGATTACTGATGGCAAAGCCAATCCTCGACCCCGCCAGAGAACGTGACTTGGAAAATGTCTGTACCACAATTACATTATCATATTTATCAATCAGAGGCAGTGCACTCTCTCCTCCAAAGTCAATATATGCCTCATCCACGATCACAATCACATCCGGATTTGCCTGAATGATCTCCTCGATGGCAGATACCGGAAGAAGTTCCCCGGTCGGCGCATTCGGATTTGGGAATACGATTCCACCATTTTCACATTTATAATCTGCCGGATTCAGGCGGAATGCATCATCCAGCGGAATCTGTGTATACGGAATGCGAAGCATTTCTGCCCACACGTCATAAAAGGAATAGGTAATATCCGGAAACAGAATCGGCTTCTTTGAATTAAAGAAGGTCATAAACAGCATTGCAAGCACATCATCCGATCCGACACCGACAAAGACCTGTGAAGGATCTGCCTGATAGAATTGTGCAATCCCATCCACCAGATCTGTCACCACCGGATCCGGATACAGCCGCAGATCATCCGTATGAAAATGTGCCAGTGCTTCCTTTACCCCCGGTGCCGGCGGATATGGATTTTCATTGGTATTTAACTTGATGATCTGTGATTTCTTTGGCTGCTCTCCCGGTGTATAGGGAACAACCTTACGTATATTTTTTTCCCAGTTTTTCAACTTTAATCTCCTTTATATGTACAATATTACAGTCACTTACCACTCTACCGCATTCTTCCTCAAATGTAAAGAATTGACGCGGCAAAAAAAACGCAAAAAAAATGAAATTTCAGCATTTTTTCCTCTTGTAGTTTTACACAATCGTGATAAAATATCCTAGCATTTGCAGTTTTGTTTAAAATATAAAAGGAGTAAATCATTATGGCAAGAAGTACAACAAAAGAATTGACCAGCGGTTCCCCTATGAAACTGATTCTCGGTTTCGCCGTACCGCTTCTGTTCGGTATGCTGTTTCAACAGTTTTACAGTCTCATGGACACCATCATCGTCGGCCGCTATCTCGGTGTGACGGCACTTGCTGCAGTTGGGGCAACCGGAAGTATCAATTTTCTGATCATAGGATTCTGTCAGGGAATCTGCAACGGTTTCGGTCTGCCGGTTGCCCAGCGGTTCGGTGCGCGCGACTATGACGGCGTGCGCAAATATGTCGGTAATTCCGCCATTCTGTCGGTTCTCATCGGCGGTGTTCTCACGGCACTGACCGTCATTTTCTGTCGGCAGATTCTGGTGCTGATGCAGACACCTTCCGATATTATCGACCTGTCCTACAATTATATTGTTGTTATTTTTGCCGGCATACCAGCCACCATCCTTTATAATATACTCTCCTCCTACCTGCGTTCTCTGGGGGATTCCATCACGCCGGTCATTTTTCTGATCGTTGCGGCTGTCTTAAATATCGGACTGGATCTGTTCTTTATCATCTGTCTGCACTGGGGAGTTTTTGGTGCCGCATTTGCTACCGTTTTATCGCAGGCGGTTTCCGGTGTGCTGTGTCTTTTCGTGATCATCCGGAAATTTGACATTCTGCACCTGAAGCGCTCCGACTGGGTACTGGATGCTTCCTATGTAAGAAATCTTCTGATTATGGGACTTCCTATGGGTCTGCAGTATTCCATTACCGCCATCGGAAGCGTCATTCTGCAGACTGCTGTCAACACCTTAGGTTCAGGCGCCGTGGCCGCCATGACGGCCGGCAGCCGTATTTCGATGTTTATGGTGTGCCCATTTGACGCACTCGGTTCTACGATGGCAACTTACGGTGGACAAAACGTGGGTGCCGGAAAATATGATCGTCTGGCAAGCGGTATGAAATCCGCCATCATTCTTGCCGCAGTTTACTCCGCAGCGATCCTTGTTGTCATCATTTTCCTTGCACGTCCACTGATCTATCTGTTTATAGATCCTTCGGACAGTGCCAATATCACACAGGTTGTCGCACAGGCCAGACAATTTCTGATCACCAACACCTGCTTTTATATGCTTCTGTCGCTGGTCAATATTGTTCGTTTTCTTATCCAGGGAATGGGCTTTTCCGGCTTTGCTGTATTTGCCGGTGTATTTGAGATGATTGCCCGCGCATTGATCGGTCTGATCTTTGTACCGATCTTCGGATTTACGGCTGCATGTTTTGCCAGTCCGCTGGCATGGCTGTTTGCGGATTGTTTCCTGCTTCCGGCGTTCTTTCATTGCCGGAAGAAACTTATGCGGGGGCTTGCCAATAAATAACAGGTATAAATATAAGTTTTCTCGATGCGACGGAAGAAGGGGGACATTCTCTTTCTCCAGAAAAATTTGCAAAGCAGCGCCGATTTTGATTTCAGGTTCTTTTTTGAAAAATTTTACTTTAATGCCATTAGCGTTATGTGATGGAACTACGGCGCAGTTGCAAATTTGTTCTTCCGAAAGAAATGTCCCCCTTCTTCCTGTTGATTGGAAAAAAGATAAGTGAAAGAACGATTTTCACAAATTCTGTAAATGGGATCTATTGATATGTTACATTTTAAGTGTATAGATACCATAACGGTATCTTTTATACAAATTTTCTTTGTATAGATACCAGCATATTTTACAAATTATCTTTTCCTAAACCAACAGGAAGAAGGCGTATATTTCTTTCGGAAGAACAAATTTACAACTTGCTCTGGCACTCACTGAATAAAGCTAATTGCATAATATAAAAAATGTTACGCAAAGAACCTGAAATCAACGCCAGAGCTGACTTGTAAATTTTTCTGGAGAAAGAGAATATACGCCTTCTTCCGTCACATTGAGAAAACCTATATTTAAAACACTCCCTCAATGGATAACCTCTGCCTAAGAAAGTAATTAAACAGCCTCAATAAAACGTTCGAATGCCTTACGTCCCTCCGGTGTACATTTATACACGCCGGCATCCTGCAGCACTTCATTGAACACCAGACCGATTTCCTCATGCAGAATATCCATCACATTGTCTTTTGTTATCTTATCATACTTCGGAAGGAAACCTTCTGCCCATTCTGCATGGGAAGCAAGTGTTTCTGTTGCACGTAAGTCTGTACCATTTACCAGTGCATCGGCAAGCTCTGCCATCTCATCTTTCAGGCGGGCAGGCAGTACCGCAAGTCCCATAACCTCGATGAGACCGATGTTCTCTTTTTTGATATGATGCAGTTTTGCATGTGGATGATAGACACCCAGCGGATGCTCCTCGGTCGTGATGTTGTTGCGCAGTACCAGATCCAGTTCAAAATCATCTCCACGTCTGCGTGCAATCGGTGTGATCGTATTGTGTGGCTCTCCGTTTGTCTCGGCATAGATGAATGCATCCTCATCGGTATAGCCTCTCCAGGTTAAGAGAATCTTGTCTGCCAGTTCAATCAGACGCTCCTTGTCCGGTCCGCTGATACGGATGACAGACATCGGCCATTTCACGATTCCTGCTTTCACATCGGAAAATCCCTCAAACTGAAGTTCTTTTTCAATCGGTGCTTTTGCCATGGCAAATGTATAATGTCCACCCTGGAAATGATCATGACTTAAGATGGAACCTCCAACGATCGGCAGGTCTGCATTGGAACCCACAAAATAATGTGGAAACTGTGTCACAAAATCCAGAAGTTTTCCAAACGTTGCACGCTCGATTTTCATTGGCGTATGCTTGGAATTGAACACGATGCAGTGCTCATTGTAATATACATATGGAGAATACTGGAAAAACCAGTCACTGTTGTTAATCGTCAGTGGAATGATGCGGTGGTTCTGGCGTGCCGGATGGTTGACACGTCCTGCATATCCCTCATTTTCCTTACAGAGCTGGCACTTCGGATACGCGCTCTGCTTTGCATTTTTTGCTGCCGCAATGGCTTTTGGATCTTTCTCCGGTTTGGACAGATTGATGGTGATATCCAGTGTTCCAAACTCGGTGTCGGTTGTCCACTTGCGGTCTTTTTTGATACGCTGTCTTCTGATATAATTGCTGTCACAGCTTAATTTGTAAAAATAATCCGTTGCGGCAAGCGGTGAGGTATGCTCATACAGATCACGGAACGTCTTGCGGACACTGCTTGGTTCCGGTACCAGACATCCCATAATTTTTGTATCAAACAAATCTTTGTATACAATACTGTTTTCTGCCATGAGACCATTCTCATATACATAATCCATCATTTCTGCAAGGATTCCCTCAAGTTTTCCTTCTGCCTCTTCCTGTGTCCATGCCGGAAGATTTTCCACCTTTTCAAATACCGCATCCTCGATTTCGTCTACCTGAAAAAGCTCCAGCAGGCGGTTAATGGTATATACTTTGTCCTCCGGATCTACCAGTCCGGTGCTCAGACCATATTTTACTAACTCTAAAATGTTCTCCTGAATCATCTCGTACTCCTTTTTATAAAGCCTGTCGGCAAATGCGGTTCCAATCAGTTCCGCACACATTTACCCTATGTAATACGTTCTTAAATCAGACGGCTTGGGCCATCTCCGATGGAAACCACATAAAATTCCGGTGTCTTTCCGACTTTTTCCTCATATGCCTTTGTCAGCTTCTCCTTGAATTCGTCCACGGATGCATCCTTTACGATACTGACCGTGCATCCACCGAATCCGCCTCCGGTGATACGGGAACCGATCACACCAGGAATCTTCCATGCTTCATCCACAAGTACATCCACTTCCGGACAGGAGGTCTCATAATCGTCACGCAGGGAAACATGGGAAGCATTCATAAGTTTTCCGAATGTTTCAATATCGTTTTCCTTCAGAGCCCTGACTGCTGCGATTGTACGCTGATTCTCGTAAACCGCATGTTTTCCTCTCTTTCTGGCAACTTCATCCTTAATGGCTCCCTTGTACTGCTCAAACTGCTCATCCGTCAGATCTCCAAGCGTTTTGATATCCACAACGGTCTGCAGATCCTTCAGTGCCTGTGCACTCTCATTTCTGCGGTCATTGTATGCGGAAGTAACCAGGCTGTGTTTTACCATACTGTTGGTGACGACAATTTTTGCCCCGTCAAGTACGATTGGTGCATATTCAAAAGAAAGATCCGAAGTGTCAAGGAAAATTGCATTGTCCTTTTTACCCATGGCAGATGCAAACTGATCCATAATTCCACAGTTGCAGCCATTGTAATTGTTCTCGGAATACTGTCCGATCAGAGCCAGATCCTGATTGGTCACATCAAAACCATACAGATCCTTTAACATATATCCGGTAACCACTTCTAAGGATGCGGAAGAAGAAAGTCCGGAACCGTTTGGAATATTTCCGAATAATGCAATATCCAGACCGGTTTCCAGTTTCATGCCACGTCCTTCAAATGCCCACATAACACCCATCGGATAGTTGGTCCACAATCCATCCGGATCCGGAGTAAATGCATCCAGAGAACTTTCGATCACACCCAGCTCATCGAAGTTCATGGAATAAAAACACAGTTTCCGGTCGGTTCTCTTTCTTGCTGCCATGTATGTTCCAATAGTAAGTGCACATGGAAATACGTGTCCGCCATTGTAATCGGTATGCTCACCGATCAGATTCACACGTCCCGGTGCAAAATATACTCTGATGTCCCCCTCATCGCCAAAGATCTCTTTAAACTTTGCTAATACATCATTCTGAATCATTGTTCTCTCCCTTTCTGCATGTTCATCCGCTGCTTGGTGCAACGGTTCGTTTTCTTGATAATTCCATTATACATAAAGGGGAATTCTTTGCAATATGCTTTGCGCAACTTGCAACATTCCCCTTCCTTCATGCAACATTTTTACATATCTTATTTTCTAAAATCACGAATCACTTCCAGTGCCGGAAGGACATTTCCATCGTAGTCAAACAATGCCTGATTTGCCCACTCATTGCCACATGGTCCCGGATCATTCATATACTTTAAGGATGCCGGCGTTGCCCAGCCGCTTCCGTGTACCGGAATCCATGCAGGCTCCCACCAGAAAAATCCCAGACCTTTGTTGTCACGCACATGTGCCACGCGGTTTAAGAAGTCCTTCGTAAAATCTGCCTGTCCCTGTACCGTCATCGGATACTCGATCTTTGCCACAAGTTCCGGCTTTGTCGCATATCCCTTTCGCTCACTGTCCTTTAGTTTCTCATACTGCTTGTAATCTTCCATGGTATATCCCATAGAAACCTCTGCCACGATCAGTTCCTTCCCGTAACGGGCTGCCATATCGTTCATGTTGTCTTCAAGCATCTGCAGGGTGCCATGCCAGAACGGGTAATAGGAAAGTCCGATATAATCAAAATCTTCCCCACGCTCCATATAATGATCGAACCAGTCGCGGTACATCTCATTGTTTCCACCGTTGTCGAGATGAATCATCAGCGGGATCTCCGGCTTAACGGCACGGCATGCCCGGATACCGGAACTGATAAATCTTGCAATATTGTCATAATTCGGCTTTAATCCCTCCGGCCAGAGCAGTCCGTTGGTCACTTCGTTGCCCACCTGGATCATTGTCACATTGACACCGGCTTCCAGTACTTTGCGCAGAGAATCCTCGGTAAACTCATAAACTGCCTGTTCCAGCTGGTCCGCATCAAAATCTTTCCATGCCTTTGGCTTAATCTGTTTTCCCGGATCTGCCCAGAAATCACTGTAATGAAAATTTAATAATATGCCGAATCCCGCATCAGATACTTTCTTTCCGATGGCAATTGTCTCTGCCAGATCATTGCATCCGGCACCGTACGGTTCACCGGTTTCGGAATACGGGTCATTCCACAGACGCAGACGGATTGTGTCCACATCATAATCTCTCATGATGTCTAAAATATCCCGCTCTTTTCCATGGTCATAATATTTTGCCCCACAGCGCTCTAACTCAAGCAATGTGGAAAGGTCCATTCCTTTAATAAATCTGCTCATCTTTTCTCCTTTTCTTCGAAAACGTTTACCATCCCTTTAATGCGTTAATATGAAAGTTCTGTAATTTCCGCTCATACCGCTGTGGATTGATCTTCCACTGGTATGGCGACGTATTAAAAAATTTTTTAAAATTCCGGTTAAAAGTGGAAGTTGTGGAAAATCCTGCCTTTCTGGCAACCTCATCCATCGAATCATTGCCATGCTTCATCTGTTCACACGCGTATTGTACACGCACCAGATTCACATAATCCATCGGCAGCATATGCACATATTCTTCAAACACTTTCCGGAAAGATGTCTCACTCATCCCACAGACCTGCGCAAGGGTGCACACTTTTACCTCTTCCTGATAATGGTCATTGACAAACGTGAGTGCATCTGCGATCTGCCGCATTGTTCCGCTTCCTGCCGCCTCAAGTCTCGTCTGTGTCTGTACTTCATTCAGACGAAACATCTCATACACCAGCGCATGCAGATAACTTGTGATCACCTGACGATAATACGGACTCTGCTTTTTTTCTTCCCGGATGATGGCATTGACGATCTCTGCAATCTCCGGATACTCGCTTCCATGCAGCAAATGTGCCGATCTGCGTACCAGTTCAATGGCCTCATTTTTTTGTGCGATCCGGTCGCCATACAGTTCCTCCATGACATGGTTGACATCCACATATAAAAATTCCCAGGAATTCCGCACCATTCCATTACTGATCGTTGTATGTGGAATATTCGGAGGAATCAGAGTGACAGAATTTGTCCGGTAGGTATACGTGTGTTCATTTATAATAAGCTCCCCTTCGCCTTTTCTGCAAATTCCAATCTCCATAAGGTTATGGAAATGCAGATAAAAATTGTCATGTCCGTATACCCGGTTCCACTCCTCTCCCAACAAAGCAAGTACCGGTTCTCCCTGTGGAATTTCATAAAAACGCAGTTCCACGGTTTCTTTTTGTTTTCGTCCCATAGGCATATTATACTCCCTGAAAGTTATACCCTGATATTAAAAACGTGCGGCAGCTGCCGCACGTTCTTTTTAGTCGAAATCAAACTTATCGAATCTCTTATGCATTGCCCCATAACGGAATCGAACCATCTCATTTTTCGCTAAAACGTCTTCCTCCGTACCTCTGTACTGGCAGCGGATACAACTGTAAATCTTTGTATCTTTATTGTAGAACATATCGATGTCGAGGTCTCTCATAAAGCAGGACGGACATCTGTAATTTAATTTGCCTTTTCCAAGTTGAGCCATGTTGCAAATACCTC